>Ga0233363_1000410_pt1 | contig 19559 bp, 13 predicted proteins | sample ElkDunMinimDraft_18_FD_191534 | JGI IMG/M metagenome (GOLD analysis project Ga0233363, IMG submission 191534) | Fecal eukaryotic communites from dung pellets of Tule Elk in California, USA - Elk Dung C16 | ecosystem: Host-associated > Mammals > Digestive system > Large intestine > Fecal | place... | reverse complement strand
CCGCACATTGCCGAAATTGACTCCCGGCGCGGCGCCACAGGCGTAACAGGTCTCGAAGAAGCTGTAGCGGATCGTCCGCACGGCCGCCACCTGGGCGCCGCCCGCCGGCCGGCTGCTGCTGTAGTGGCGCACGCCATCCTTGATGTAGGAATAGACCTGACCCTGCTGCAGGCGACGCGACGAGCCGGCCTGGGACCGGGGCTGGACAGGAGCCGCCGCCGCAGCGGCGACGGGGGCGGGCTTCGATCCGCTGGACGTGGAAGCGAGCCCCATGAATGTCGCCGGGGCCCCGCTGTCGACACTGGCGGGCGCGCCCGCGGACGCAGGCGACGGAGCGGCCGACGCTTTCGCCGCCGGGCGGGCGCCGCCACGTGGTGGCGACGGAGCATTGCTGATCAACCGGCAACTCGCGCCGGACACCCGCTTGCTCACGTACTGGGGCACGCCATCACCGGAATCGCAGCGATACAGCGTGCTGCCGGCGACCGGACAGGCCACCAGCAGACCGAGCATCACGATGAGTCCCCTTCCCCGTTTCACGGCGCGAGTTTCCGATGTTCGGCCGCCGTTGCCAAGTGCTTGATCGTGAACGGGGCGCACGCGCGCCCCGGGGCCACCCGGGCAACCGCGCCGGTGGCACTTGCCGCTACACTTCCCGCCCCACGACTGCCCTCCGGCCCGGACTCAGCGCCGCGCCCCGGAACCGCCATGACCCAGACCGATTTCCCGGCGCCGACCGCACCTGCCACCGACCTCTCCGTCAACCCGCGAGCGGACGGCCAGGCCACTGCACAGCCCGCGCGCGGCAAGCTCTACATCCAGACCCACGGCTGCCAGATGAACGAGTACGACTCGGCCAAGATGGCTGACGTGCTCGCCGCCAGCGACGGCCTGGAGCTGACCGACAACGTCGAGGAAGCGGATGTCGTGCTGGTCAACACCTGCTCGATCCGCGAGAAGGCGCAGGAAAAGGTCTTCAGCCAGCTCGGCCGCTGGAAGGCACTCAAGCAGGGCGGAAAGCCGGTGCTGATCGGCGTCGGCGGCTGCGTGGCCTCCCAGGAGGGTGAGGCGATCGTCAAGCGCGCCCCCTACGTGGACCTGGTCTTCGGCCCGCAGACCCTGCATCGCCTGCCCGAACTGATCCGCGCCAAGCGCGAGAGTGGCCTGCCCCAGGTGGACATCAGCTTCCCGGAGATCGAGAAGTTCGACCGCCTGCCCGAGCCGCGCGCCGAAGGTCCCAGCGCGTTCGTCTCGATCATGGAAGGCTGCTCGAAGTACTGCTCGTTCTGCGTCGTGCCCTACACCCGCGGCGAGGAGGTCAGCCGGCCGTTCGAGGACGTGCTGGTGGAGGTTGTGCAGTTGGCCGGCCAGGGCGTGCGCGAGATCAACCTGCTGGGCCAGAACGTCAACGCCTATCGTGGCCCGATGGGCGAAGGCGAGGTGGCGGATCTGGGCCTGCTGATCCGCACCATCGCCGAGATCGACGGTGTGGATCGCATCCGCTTCACCACCTCCCACCCGCTGGAGTTTTCCGACTCGCTGGTCGAGGCCTACCGCGACGTGCCCCAGCTGGCCAACTATCTGCATCTGCCGGTGCAGTCGGGGAGCGACCGCATCCTGTCGGCGATGAAGCGCGGCTACACGGCGCTGGAGTTCAAGCAGAAGATCCGCAAGCTCCGCGCGGTGCGCCCGGACATCTCGATCTCGTCGGATTTCATCGTCGGCTTCCCCGGCGAGACCGAGGCCGATTTCGAGAAGACGATGAAACTGATCGAGGATGTCGGCTTCGACCAGTCGTTCTCCTTCATCTATTCGCGCCGCCCGGGCACGCCGGCCTCGGACCTCGAGGATTCGGTGTCCCAGGACGAGAAGCACGCGCGCCTGTCGCGCCTGCAGGGGCATATCAATGCGCATGCGGCCGGGATTTCCGAGCGCATGGTCGGCAGCGTGCAGACCGTGCTGGTCGAAGGCCCGTCGCGCAAGGATCCCAGCGAACTCACCGGCAAGACCGAGAACATGCGCTCGGTGAACTTCCCCGCGCCGGCCCGGTTGATCGGACAGTTCGTCGATGTCGAGATCACTGCGGCGCTGAGCAACTCGCTGCGCGGTCGCATCGTGGTACGCGACGCCGCCTGAGCGCGGCCGTCGACGTCGGCTTGCAGCGCCGGCGCTAGAATCCGCGCCATGACCAACACCCTGCCCGAACGCACCTTCCTGCTCGAGCCTTCCGACTCCGAGCGCCTGTCCAATCTTGCCGGCCCCTTCGACGGCCACCTGCGCCAGATCGAGCTGCGGCTCGGCGTCGAGATCGCCAACCGCGGCAACATCTTCCGCATCGTCGGCCGCGACGAGACGGCGATCGACCGCACCGAGAAACTGCTCAAGGCGCTGTACGCCGAGAGCGAGGAGACGGTGTTCGACAGCCACGCCATCAACCTGCGCCTGAGCCCGGCCAACGTCGAAGAGGACTACACGCCGCAGGAGGTCGCGGTGCGGGTCAAGCGCGGCACGATCCGCGGCCGGGGTGCCAACCAGGCCAAGTATCTCCACCGGATCACCGGTCACGACATCAACTTCGGCATCGGCCCGGCCGGCACCGGCAAGACGTTCCTGGCGGTGGCGATGGCGGTGGAGGCACTGAACGAATCGAAGGTGCAGCGCCTGATCCTGGTGCGCCCCGCGGTCGAGGCGGGAGAGAAGCTCGGCTTCCTGCCGGGCGACCTGACCCAGAAGGTCGACCCCTATCTGCGCCCCCTCTACGACGCGCTCTACGAGATGCTGGGCGTGGAGAAGGTCGCCAAACTGCTGGAGCGCAACGTCATCGAGATCGCGCCGCTGGCCTACATGCGCGGACGCACGCTCAACGACGCCTTCGTGATCCTCGACGAGGCGCAGAACACCACCATCGAGCAGATGAAGATGTTCCTGACCCGCCTGGGTTTCGGCTCGACCGCGGTGGTCACCGGCGACCTGACCCAGATCGACCTGCCCAAGCACGTGAAGTCCGGGCTGCGCGATGCGATCGACGTGCTGCACGAGGTCGATGGCGTGAGCTTCACCTTCTTCGAGGCGCGCGACGTCGTGCGCCATCCGCTGGTCGCCCGGATCGTCAGCGCCTACGAGCGCCGGGACGCCTCGGACGCAGGCGCAAAGGCATGAGGGCGTGATGACAAAGGGTCCCACCCGTCTTGACGTCGCCGTCGGCTACGCGACCCCGCGCAAGGGGCTGCCGGCCGCGGCCAGCTTCCGTCGCTGGGCCGCAGCCGCGCTGGCTGGCCGCATCCGCGAGGCCGATGTCGCGATCCGCCTGGTCGACGAGGACGAAGGGCGCGCGCTCAACCGGCATTACCGCGGCAAGGACTACGCGACGAACGTGCTGAGCTTCCCGGCCGAGCTGCCCGAAGGCCTGCCGCCCGGACTGCGCCTGCCGCTGCTCGGGGACCTGGTGATCTGCGCGCCGGTGGTCGCCCGCGAAGCCGCTGAACAGGGCAAGCCGCTGAATGCCCATTACGCCCACCTGACCGTGCACGGCGTTCTCCACCTGCTGGGCTGGGACCACGAGGACGACACCGAGGCGGAGGCCATGGAAGGGCTCGAGCGCGAAATTCTCGCCCTGCTCGGCATCGGCGACCCCTATGCCGGCGAGTCACGCTGACGGGCGCATGATGGCGGCCTGATAGACTGCCGCCTCCGCCCGAACGGGCCATTCCGCGAATACGCAACCGCATCATGTCCGAGGACGACAGTCGACCTTCCCCTTCTTCCGAACCGCCGGAACGCCGTCGCGGCTGGCTGGAACGCCTGAGTTCGGCGATTTCCGGTGAGCCGAGCAACCGCGAGGATCTCATCGAGCTGCTGCGCGACACGCACGCCGACGGGCTGATCGACGCAGATACATTGCGCATGTTCGAAGGCGCGCTGGGCATCTCCAGCAAGACGGTTGGCGATGTGATGGTGCCGCGCGCGCAGATGATCGCGCTGCCTGCCGATGCGCCCTTCCTCGACCTGATGAAGCAGGTCGTCGAGTCGGGCCATTCGCGCTTCCCGGTGCACGGCGAGGACAAGGACGAGATCCTCGGCATCCTGCTGGCCAAGGACCTGCTGCGCGGCGTGGTCGCCGACAACGGGCCCGGGTCGATCCACGAACTGCTGCGCCCGGCGGTGCTGATTCCCGAGTCGAAGAAGCTCAACGTGCTGCTGCGCGAGTTCCGGCTGTCGCGCAACCACATGGCGATCGTCATCGACGAGTACGGCGGCGTCGCCGGCCTGGTGACGATCGAGGACGTGCTCGAGGAGATCGTGGGCCAGATCGACGACGAGCACGACGATGCCGAGGACCCGAATGCGCTGATCGCCGCCCAGGCCGACGGCCAGTTCGCTGTCAGCGCGCTGACCCCGATTTCGGATTTCAACGAGCGATTCGGCTCGGATTTCGACGACGCCGAATACGACACCATCGGCGGCGTGATCACCGGGGCGATCGGCCATCTGCCCGAGGTTGGCGAAGAACTGACCCTCGGCCGCTTCTCCTTCCGGGTCACCGATGCCGACTCGCGACGCCTGCATGCGCTGCATGTCAGCGTGCATGCCGAAACCTGAGGCACGGGTGCTCGCGCGTCTATGGTCACGCGCATGCGTGCTGCTGCTGTGCCTGATCGTCGCACCGCTCGCGTTCGCGCAGGCCGACGTGCCGCGCATCGGCGTGGCGACGATGCAGCCCGGCGATGTCTTCTTCGAGCGCTTCGGCCACAACGCGCTGGTGGTCGACGACCCGGCAGAGCCGGGCCCGCTGTCGTACAACTTCGGCTTCTTCGATCCGAACGAGCCGGATTTCGTGCCGCGCTTCATCCGCGGCGACATGCGCTATCGGCTCGAGGCCCTGCCCCTGGCCGAGGACCTGGCCTATTACCGCGACGTCGGTCGCGGGGTGACGATCCAGTGGCTCGATCTCGACCCGGACCAGGCCCGGCGCATGGCCGCGGCACTGGCCGAGAACGCGCGGCCCGAGAATGCGCGTTACCGCTACGACTACTTCACCGACAACTGCTCGACACGCGTGCGCGACGTGATCGACGATGCCCTGGACGGCGCGCTGCGCAGCCAGTTGCAGGGCCGCTCGCGGGGCAATACCTATCGCAGTGATGCGGTGCGGCTGGCATCTCCCGCACCATGGATGTGGCTCGGCTTCGACATCGGTCTCGGCCCCGCCGCCGATCGCCCCAACGCCCTGTGGGAAGACGCCTTCGTGCCGATGCGCCTGGCCGAGGCCCTGCGCAGCGCCCGCAACGTCGACGGGCGTGCGCTGGTTTCGGGAGAGCAGGTCATCGTGCCGCACACGCAGCCGCCCGAACCTGCCGAACGCGCACGTCGCCTGTGGCCATGGCTGCTGGCTGGCCTCGTCCTCGGCGCGTCGATCGTTCTTGTCGGGCGCACCGCCCCGCGGGTCGTCGCCGCCGTGGCGTTGCCGATCTGGACGCTGTGCGCCGTGCTCGGCTGCGTGATGCTGTTCCTGTGGCTGGGCAGTGAACACGTCTTCGCCTGGCGCAACCACAACCTGCTGCTGTTCAACCCGCTGTGCCTGTTGCTGCTGCCCGGAGGCTGGCGGATCGCGCGTGGCCGTGCGCCGGGGGCGATGTTCCGCACCGTCCTGGCGCTGGTGCTGCTGGGCGGCGTCATCGCACTGTTCCTGCACTGGCTGCCGGTGCTTCCGCAGCGCAACGCACCGTGGCTGGCACTGCTGCTGCCGGTCCATGCGGCGCTGTTCTGGGCGCTGGGCCGCCGATCCGACGCGCCGTCGCGGAGCCACTGAGCGCCGCCACTGGCGACGCAAGGACCGGACCTGCCGGTCATCGCGCAGGACGAGCCCGCGATGCGCACACCTGCATACGTATGCGGCCGCAGCGCGCGGAATTGCCATGCAAGAATCGGCCGGACGCACGACTGAACGCGCCTTCGGAGGGCGCCGCACGATGCCGAACCGATTCGCCGGATTGCTCGCCGCGCTGTTGCCGCTGGTTGCCTGTGTGGCCGCCGCGGCCGAACCACGCGCCAGCGCACGCGTCGCCTCGCCGGATGCGCGGCTTACCGTCGAGGTCACGACCGACAACGAGGGACGGGCCAGTTACGCGGTCTCGCGCGACGGTCGCCCGGTCATCGCATCCTCGCGCCTGGGCATGATGTTCACCGACGCGCCCAAGTTCGAACGCAATCTGGCGATCGTCGATCAACGCACGCGCAGCCACGACGAGCGCTGGGAGCTGCCCTGGGGCGAACGCCGCCACATGCGTGACCACCACAACGAGCTGCGCGTCACCCTGGCCGAGCACAGCGGGCCGAAGCGCCGGTTCGACGTGGTGTTCCGCGTCTTCGACGACGGCATCGGCTTGCGCTACGACATACCTGCACAGCCCGGTCTGGAGCGGCTGTCGATCGCCGAGGAACTCACCGAGTTCGCCGTTGCCGATGCCGCCACCGCGTGGTGGATCCCCGCATTCGAGTGGAACCGCGAGGAGTACGTCTACCACCGCACCCCGGTCGAGGAAGTGGGCCAGGCGCAGACGCCGATCACCTTGCGCACCGAGGGCGGCCTGCATCTGTCGATCCACGAGGCCGCGCTGGTCGACTATTCGGGCATGAACCTCGCGCGCGTCGATGGCCGCCGCTTCAGGGCCGCGCTCACTCCCGGCATCGGCGCCGCCAAGGTCGTGGTCACCGCGCCGTTCGCGACGCCATGGCGGACGATCCAGATCGGCGAGCGTGCGGGCGATCTGGTCGAGTCGCAGCTGATCCTCAACCTCAATGCGCCCAACGCGCTCGGCGACGTGTCCTGGGTCAGGCCCATGAAGTACGTGGGCATCTGGTGGGAAATGCACCTCGACCGCAAGAGCTGGGCGTCCGGGCCGAAGCACGGCGCGACCACCGAACACGCGATCCGCCACATCGATTTCGCCGCGGCCAATGGCTTCGGCGGCGTGCTGGTCGAGGGCTGGAACGTCGGCTGGGACGGCGACTGGTTCGGCAATGGCGAGACCTTCAGCTTCACCACGCCCTACCCCGACTTCGACATCGAGGCGGTGACCCGCCACGCACGTGAGCAGGGCGTCACCCTGATCGGTCATCACGAGACTTCGGGCCACGCCGCGCATTACGAGGCGCAGCTGGAGGATGCGATGGCGCTCTACGGCCGCCTCGGCGTGCAGGCGGTGAAGACCGGTTATGTCGCCGACGCCGGACAGGCCAAGGTGTCGGACGAGGACGGGCGGATCCACTACGCTTGGCACGAGGGCCAGGCGATGGTCCGCCACCATCAGCGCGTCGTGGAAGCGGCGGCGCGGCATCGCATCAGCGTCAATCCCCACGAGCCGGTCAAGGACACGGGCCTGCGCCGCACCTGGCCGAACCTGGTCACGCGCGAAGGCGCCCGCGGCATGGAATACAACGCCTGGGGTCAGCCGGGCAATCCGCCGGGGCACGAGGCGACACTGGTGTATACGCGTCTGCTCGCCGGGCCGATGGACTTCACCCCGGGCATCTTCGGCATGGACACCAGGTCGGGAACGCCGATGTCGACGACGCTGGCCAAGCAGCTGGCGCTGTACGTGGTGGTCCACAGCCCGCTGCAGATGGCGGCCGACCTGCTCGAGCATTACGAGTCGCGCCCGGAGGCGTTCCAGTTCATCCGCGATGTGCCGGTGGACTGGGAGGACACCCGCGCCCCGGCCGGCGAGGTGGGGACGTTCGCAGTGATCGCACGCCGGGCGCGCGGCAGCGATGACTGGTATCTGGGCGGCGTCACCGACGACGAGGCGCGGGTCGTGCCCGTGCCGCTCGACTTCCTCGACCCCGCACGCCGCTACACCGCGCAGATCTACCGCGACGGCGAAGGCGCCGGCTGGCGCACCGACCCGCACGCGCTGATCATCGAAACCCGCGAAGTGGGGGCCGGCGACACCCTCGAGCTGGCGATGGCATCGGGCGGCGGCCAGGCGGTGCGCTTCGTCGCCCATTGACCGGCGCGCGGACGCGTTGCGGGGCCTCCGGTGGGTAGGGACAACCCGGTACAACGTAATGCTTGTCGCGCCAGCCGCGCTGGCGGACGATGACCCGATGGAGACCCAGACCCCTGCCCCGCCCGGACCTGCCGCAAACCCCGCCTGCGTGGTCAACTGCGTGGTCTACGGCGCGCGCGGCAAGCGGGACATCCGGCTCGGCGAGATCAGCGAGGTACTCGCGAACGACGACGGTTTCGTCTGGATCGGCCTCTACGAGCCTGACGCCGACGTGCTGGCGCTTCTGCAACAGGAGTTCGGCCTGCATGATCTGGCGATCGAGGATGCGGGACAGGCGCACCAGCGGCCGAAGATCGAGGCCTATGGCGATTCGATGTTCATCGTCGCCAATACCGCCCAGGCGAACGGGGAACGCATCGCCTATGGCGAGACCCACATGTTTCTCGGCGCGCGCCATCTGGTGACCGTTCGGCACGGCGCTTCGTTGTCCTACGCGCCGGCCCGCCAGCGCCTGGAGCGCGAGCCGGATCTGCTCGCGTTGGGGCCATCGGCAGCGCTGTACGTGGTTCTCGATGCGATCGTCGACAACTACCTGCCGCTCGTCGACGACTTCAGGTCCACCCTCAACGGCCTTGAGGCGGACATCCTCAGCGAACAGTTCCACCGCGACATCGTGATCCGGCTCTACCAGCTCAAGCGCGAGCTCACCGATATGCGCGTGGCGGCAACCCCGCTGCAGGATGTGCTCTCGCAGCTTGTGCGCAGCAACAGTCCGCTCATCCCGCACGGAACCAGGCTCTACATCCGCGACGTGCTCGACCACTCGGTGCGCATCAACGAAACCATCGATGCGATCCGTGACATCCTCGGCACCGCGCTCGGCGTGAACCAGGCGCTGGTCACGCTGAGTCAGGGCGAGATCGTCAAGAAGCTCGGCGCCTGGGCCGCGCTGCTCGCAGCGCCGACACTGATCACCAGCTGGTACGGCATGAACTTCGACATGCCCGAGCTCAACGAGCCCTATGCGTATCCGGTGTTGATCGGCTTCGTGGCCATCGTGGTGATCGTGCTCTACCGGATGTTCAAGCGGGCACGCTGGCTCTAGAGCGCCACGGAGCCGATCGCGCAACGCGCGCGCTTATCCAGGCCAGAACCTCGTGAACAGTTCGCGGATCGCCAGCCCCCCGCCGCCGATCAGCAGCGCGAAGTAGACCATCGACAGCACGTTGCCCACGTGCCCCAGCAGCACCATCAGGCCGTCACGCTGAAGCAAGCCGATGGCCAGGCACATCAGCGCGACGCCCGGCACGGTATTGCTGAAGGGGATGAAGCCGAACGGGGCCATCAACAGCACCGCCCCCAGTACCAGTGCCGCATCGTTGACCAGACCGACCGCGCGACCTTCGCTCAGGCGGGCCATCCGCCCCGGGCGGGTAATGCGTTCGAGCCGGCGGACCCATGCCAGCCCGGTCTCGAGCGGCCCGCGCAGGCGTCCGCCAGGCACAGTGCGCCGGCGTACCGCACCAGGCAACCAGAGCGGACGCGCCCGCATGCGGGCCACGCCCACCAGCACGATGACCGCACCGAACACGGTACTCACACCCGGAATCGAGACCGGGATCAGAAACACCAGGGTCAGCAGGATGACCAGCAGCAGCATGCCCTGCATGCCCAGCTCATCGACCAGATAGCCGACCTGCACGTCGCCCTCGGGCAGTCTCGCGATCAGCGATTGCAGCTGCTCCCGCAGCGACAGGGTTTCGTGCGCGGACGTCATGGCGCGAAGCGCCCGATGGACCGGGAAAGCGGGGCCGACCTGTCACGCAGGCCGTTCGTGGCAGCCTGCATGGGCGCTCGTTACGGAATCCGGAAGCGCGGATGCTAACAGGCGACCGCCGAGCCTGCGACGAAAGTCTTAATGTCCGGGCCCTGCATTCAACGGCTTGTGCATTGACCCCGTGCCCACCCGGAGCGACCCTGTGACCGTCATCCCCGGGGACTACCGAAATGAAGGGTGCGATCAATCACGTCGTCTGGGGCGCAGTCGCGCTTCTGGGTGCTTTCTGTATGGGGGTCGTCGCCCTGCGGCAGGGCGAACAGATCAGCGCACTGTGGATCGTCGTGGCGGCGGTGTCGATCTATCTCGTCGCCTACCGCTACTACAGCCTCTACATCGCCGAAAAGGTGATGGGGCTCGATCCCCGCCGCGCCACCCCTGCGCACGTCAACAACGACGGCCTCGATTACGTGCCGACCAACAAGCACGTGCTCTTCGGTCACCACTTCGCCGCCATCGCCGGCGCCGGGCCGCTGGTCGGTCCGGTGCTCGCCGCGCAGATGGGTTATCTGCCAGGGATGCTGTGGCTGATCGTCGGCGTCGTGCTCGCAGGTGCGGTGCAGGACTTCATGGTCCTGTTCGTGTCGACGCGCCGCAACGGCCGCTCGCTCGGCGACCTGGTCCGCGAAGAGATGGGGCAGGTCGCCGGCACGATCGCGCTGTTCGGCGCCTTCATGATCATGATCATCATCCTGGCGGTGCTGGCCATGATCGTCGTCAAGGCGTTGGCCGAGAGCCCCTGGGGCATGTTCACGGTCATCGCGACGATGCCGATCGCGATTTTCATGGGCATCTACATGCGCTACATCCGCCCGGGCAAGATCGGTGAGATTTCGATCTTCGGCATCGTGGCCCTGCTCGCGGCGATCTGGTTCGGTGGAAAGGTCGGCGCGCATCCCTACTGGGGCCCCGCCTTCACCTTCACCGGCACCCAGATCACCTGGATGCTGATCGGATACGGCTTCGTCGCCGCAACCCTGCCGGTATGGCTGCTGCTCGCGCCGCGAGACTACCTGTCGACATTCCTCAAGATCGGCGTGATCGTGGCGCTGGCCATCGGCATTGTCATCGCCAGCCCGGAAGTCACCTCGCTGAAGATGCCGGCGCTGACCGAGTTCGCTTTCACCGGCGATGGTCCCGTCTGGAAGGGAGGGCTGTTCCCGTTCCTCTTCATCACCATCGCATGCGGCGCGGTCTCCGGATTCCATGCGCTGATTTCGTCGGGCACCACGCCCAAACTGCTCGCCAACGAAACCCATGCCCGCTACATCGGCTATGGCGGCATGCTGATGGAATCATTCGTCGCGATCATGGCGCTCGTCGCGGCCTCCATCCTTGATCCGGGCATCTACTTCGCGATGAACAGCCCGGCGGCTGTGCTCGGTACGGATGTGCAGAGCGCAGCGGCGGCCGTCAGCCAGATGGGCTTCGTCATCACGCCCGAGGTGCTGGAACACACGGCCCAGCAGATCGGCGAAGGCACGATCATCTCGCGGGCCGGCGGCGCACCGACGCTGGCCGTCGGCATCGCGGTGATCCTGCACGACGCCCTGCCCGGCACCGGCGATGGCGCCATGGCCTTCTGGTACCACTTCGCGATCCTGTTCGAAGCGCTCTTCATCCTGACCGCGGTGGATGCAGGCACGCGCGCCGGTCGGTTCATGCTCCAGGACCTGCTGGGCAACTTCGTGCCGGTATTGCGCAGGACCGACAACTGGGGTGCCAATGCCCTCGGCACGGCCGGTTGCGTCGCACTGTGGGGCTACTTCCTCTACCAGGGCGTGGTGGATCCGCTGGGCGGCATCAATACCCTGTGGCCGCTGTTCGGCATCGCCAACCAGATGCTCGCCGGCATCGCGCTGATGCTGTGCACGGTGGTGCTGTTCAAGATGAAGAAGGATCGCTACGCGTGGGTCACGATCGTGCCGGCGGTGTGGCTGCTGATCTGCACCACGTCCGCAGGGCTGATCAAGCTGTTCGACCCGAAACCGGCGATGGGCTTCCTTGCCCAGGCGCGTCACTACCAGGCGGCCCTGGCCAATGGCGAACTGCTTGGCGCGGCCAAGACCGCCGCCCAGATGCAGCAGGTCATCATCAACGGCTACGTCAATGCCGGCCTGACCGCCCTGTTCCTGTTCGTGGTCTTCAGCACGCTGTTCTTCTCCGTGCGAGCCATCCTCAGGGCCCGCCGTTCGCCGGTGCCGACGGCCAAGGAATCGCCATACGTGGAACTGACGCCCGAACAGCAGCAGGCCTGGCTGTGATGGCCCGGTCCGTGAGCGGAGTACGGGGCTGATGGCCGGCGCACTGGTACCTGTCGAGTACTTTGCCGCGCACAAGCGCGTGTGGCGAAGGTTCGTGCAGACCGCGCGGCTGTGCTGCGGGATTCCCGACTACGACAACTATGTGCGCCACATTCTGGAAAAGCACCCCGACCGCGAGCCGATGGACTACAAGACGTTCTTCCGCGAGCGTCAGGAAGCCCGCTTCGGCGGCCGCAGCGGATTCCGCTGCTGCTGATCGGGAACGACATGTGACATGACGACGGGCGGAACTTCGGGGTTCCGCCCGTTTTTCGTTTCCCCGGTTCGCGCCCGCACGCGCATGTCGGCGGCCATGTGCCGCCGAGCGGCGCGCAGGCTCAGGGCAAGCGCGCAGCCAGCGTGCTGCTGCGCTTGTGTTGCGGGCCCGCTCATTGCCCGCTCTGGCTCTCAGCTCTTGATCCCGTATCCAGCGCAGAGACAGAAGCACAGCCGGAGGCCGCAGCCGCGGCAAGGCCGGGCGGAAAAGTCGATCGCTGGCCGGCCAGCCGGCTACCCGCCGCTCACGTCGAAGCGTTTGCCGTGCGAATACGTCGCGTCGCCGCCGTCGTCCGGCTGCAGCCGATCACTGCCCCGCCATCACCCGCAGGATCTGCCCGACCAGGTACGCGATCAGCGTGCCCGTCGCGTAGCCCACCGTACCGAGCAACACACCGACCGGCGCCAGCGTGGGATGGAACGCGGCCGCCACCACCGGTGCCGATGCCGCGGCACCGACGTTGCCCATCGAGCCGACGCCGATGTAGAACATCGGCGCCTTGACCAGTCGCGCCGCACCCCAGATCACCAGCACGTGCACCAGCATCCAGATGCCGCCGATCGCGATCAGCTCCAGGCGGTCGAACAGCCGCATGAAATCCATCTGCATGCCGATGCATGCGATCAGGAAATACAGGAACACGGACCCGATCCGGGCCGCGCCCGCGTCCTCGAGCCGGCGCGCACGCGTGAAGCTCAGGATCAGGCCGGCCAGTGTGGAGATCAGCACGACCCAGACGAATGAGGAGTCCAGACTGAAACGCGCCGCCCACTCGAACTGTCCGAACCATGCGGAGAGCGGATTGGCGATCGCGTGCGCGAGCCCGACGAAACCGAACGCGACGGCGACGATGATCATCAGATCGTTCAAGGTCGGAATGCGGGCGTTCGCCGCTTCGTACGCGGCGATCCGAGACTTCATCTCGTCGATCGCCGCGGTATCGGCGCCGCTGCGTGCATCGAGTTGAGCCGATCGATTGGCGACGAACAGCAGCGTCGCCATCAGCAGGCTGGCCATCGCCACGTCGACGACCGCGAACTGGCCGAACAGCGTGGCATCGACTTCGTAGACTTCACGCATCGCGACCATGTTCGCGCCGCCGCCGATCCAGCTCCCGGCCAGCGCGGCCATGCCTTTCCAGGTATCGCCCGCGACGGCCGGCGGATGCACCCACTCCATGACCTGGAACGACACGATCGCACCGAGCACGATGCCGACGGTGCCGGCCGCGAACACGAACAGCAACTTCGGCCCGAGCCTGAGGATGCCCTTGAGATCGATCGACAGCGTCAGGAGCACCAGGGCTGCCGGCAACAGCACGCGACTGGCGATCGGGTTGTAGAGGCTGTTGTTCTCTCCGTCGATCAGGCCGACGGTGTTGTAGAACGCAGGCACGAAGTAGCACAGCAGCAGCGCCGGCACCCAGGCGAAGAATTTCTTCCAGAACGGCGTCGGGCCACTGGCGAGCCAGAAGATCAGGCCCAGGGTCGCGGCGATCAGGCCGAAGAGCACGATGTCGCTGGTGATCAGCGCAGTGGACGGTGTGACGTTTTCAATCGCCATTCGGCGGTACTCCCTTGTTTCAGTGACGCACGCAAGCGAACGGCCGGCTCGCGCCGGCCGTTCACCCCGAAGCGCTTATTCGCCGATGTGCTGCTTGAGCCACGCGTTGACCGTGTCGTGCCACAGCACGCTGTTGTGCGGCTGCAGGACCCAGTGGTTCTCGTCGGGGAAGTACAGCAGCTTCGACTCGATGCCCTTGCGCTGCAGCGCGGTGAACGTCGAAAGGCCCTGATCCACCGGAACGCGGTAGTCCTTCTCGCCCTGGACGACCAGCATCGGCACCTTCCACTTGGCCACATGGTTGACCGGGTTCCAGCGCTCGTAGTTCTTCGGCTGGTCGAACGGCGTGCCCTTGTTCTCCCACTCGGTGAACCAGAGCTCCTCGGTCACGTAACCCATCGAGCGCGTGTCGAACACGCCGTCGTGATTGACCAGGCATTTGAACGGCGCGTTGCCGCCACGGTCGAACCAGTTGCCGGCGATCCAGTTGATCATGTAACCGCCATAGCTGGCGCCGAGTGCACAGGCACGATCGCCGTCGAGGAACGGGTATTTCTGCTGTGCCGCCGCCCAGCCCTTCTGCAGGTCCTCGAGCGGCTTGCCGCCCCACTCGCCGCTGATCGCATCGGTGAAGGCCTGGCCGTAGCCGGTCGACCCGTGGAAATCGATCATCACCACCGCGTAGCCCTGGCCGGCATAGGTCTGCGGATTCCAGCGGTAGCTCCAGCCATTGCCGAAGCTGCCCTGCGGGCCGCCGTGGATCAGGAAGGCGACCGGATAGGTCTGGCCTTCCTGGTAGTTCCACGGCTTGACCACGTAGCCGTGGACGGTCTCGTTGCCGGCGCCCTTGAACGAGAACTGCTCGAAGTCGCCGAATGCGACATCGGGCAGCCGCTCGGCCGCGGTCGGAGTGATCTGGCGCAGGTTCGCGCCGTCACCGAGCGACTGCAGCGAGCCGGTGTAGATGACGTCGCCGCTGCGGATCGAATTGCGCGCCAGCGCAACCGTGTCGCCGGCGACCGCGAACGAGGACACCGAGCCGTCGGCGACGAGCTTCGTGACGTCGCCAGTGGCGACATCGACGCGGAACAGCGGGTATTCGCCGGTGTCCTGGGCAGCGACGTACAGCGCGCTGCCGTCAGCGGACGGCTGGAGGCTGCTCGGCGAGCGGTCCCAGCGCGGTGCGATCTCTCGCGTCTGACCGCTGGCGACGTCCATCGCCATCAGCGCGTAGCGGTCAGCTTCGAAACCGGGGCGCTTCATCGCCCGATAGAACAGGGTGCTGCCGTCGGGGCTGAACACCGGGCCGGCATCCCACGCCGGGTTGGCCGCGGTCAGATTGACCGGCGCGGCCTCGCCGAGCGCATCGATACGGTAGAGATCGAAGTTCGTCGACCATGGCGCCTCACGGCCGGCGACCTTGACGCTGGCCACGAGCGAACGCCCGTCGGGCGCCCAGGTGTAGTCGTCCGCGCCGCCGAAGGGCTTGGACGGGATGTCACCCTCGAGCGCATGCCCGAGCGCACGCACGGTCGTGACCGGGCGCGCGCGCGCGGCCGGCAGATCGGCGACGAACAGGCGGCTGGTCGTCCCGTCCTTCCAGGTATCCCAGTGGCGGACGAACAGCTGGTCATAGACCACGCCGCTGGCCTTGGCGTCCTTGCGCTCGGCGAGCTTGCGCTTGGTGCAGCCGAGATCCGCGCCGCACTCGCCGAACGTGTCGGCACTGAAGGCGACGCGGGCGCCGTCCGGCGAGACCTGGAAGCTGCCGATATCCACCGGCACATCGGTGAGCTGCCGCGGCGCGCCCCCGGAGATCGGCATCGCGTAGAGCTGCGAACTGCCGTTCTTGCCGCTGAGGAAGTAGACCGTCTGTCCGTCCGGCGAGAGCGCCGGCGAATTCACGCTCCAGCCCGCGGGCGTCAGCCGCTTCGGCGGCCCCATGTCGCGTGTCACCAGGTTGCGCGTGTACAGCGCGGTTTCCGACTTGCCCGAATCGAAGTCCAGGCTGCGCTCGGCGAATACCAGGATGCGGCCGTCCTGGGTCAGCAGCGGCGCGGACACGCGATCGAGCTTGACCAGGTCGCGGACATCAAGCCCCCGCTCCTGGGCGACGACCGGCAACGCGGCAAGCAGGCACAACGGCAACAGCGCAAGGCGCAGGGACATGGCGGAGGCTCCGGACAAAGAGCCCGAATGGTAGGCCGGCGCCGCGATGCTGGCAAAGCGGCGCCGGCTCGCTCAGCCTCCGGCGCGCTCGCCGCCCAGGTGCGTGGCGAGGAAGTCGAGCAGCTTGGTGTAGTGGGCGCGGCGGTTCTCGGGCTTGTAGAAGCCGTGGCCTTCGTTGGCGACGTACAGGGTTTCCACCGGCACGTTTGCCGCCTGCAGCGCGCGTTCCATGCTGCGCGTGTGCGCCACCGGGGCCACCTCGTCCTTGCCGCCGGCCACCAGCAGTACCGGCACGCGGATGTCGGTCGCGCGCTTGATCGGCGAGATGGCCGACAGCGCCTGGGCATCATTGCCCACCCACTCGTCGAACCAGGTCCGCAACCACGCACCGCCACGACGGTCGTCGTTGCGCATCATCGGCAGGTCGTAGACCCCGACATAACCGGCCGCGCAGCGGTAGAGCTCCGGTTCGCGGGCGGCGCCCATCATCGCGGCGTAGGCACCGTAGCTGCCGCCGTAGATGCAGATGCGGTCGGCACTGGCGTGGCCCTGTTCGATCGCCCAGCGCGTGGCATCGGTCAGATCGTCCTGCATCTTCCCGCCCCACTCGCGCGCGCCGGCCAGCTGGAAACTGCGCCCGTAACCGCCCGACCCCCGGTAGTTGACCTGCAGCACGGCATAGCCGGCCTGCGCGAGGATCTGGACCTCCGGGTCGAACGCCCATTCGTCGGTGATGCCGAACGGTCCGCCGTGCGGCAGCACGACGAGCGGCAGCGCCTGGCCTGCGGGCGCACCGGCAGGACGGGTCAGATAGCCGTGCACCATCACGCCGTCGCGCGCGCGGATCGCCACCGGCGCCATCTCCGCCATGCGCTGGGGATCGATGGCTGCGCGACGGGCGACCACGAAATCGGCCTTCTTCGTGCTCGAATCGTAGGTGAAGAAGCTGCCCGGATCCTGGTCGCTGGTCGTCAGCAGCAGCTTGGTCCGTGCATCGCGCGTGGAGGACGCCACGACGATCCGATCCCCGGGAAATGCCTCTTCGAACATGCGGAACAGGCGTGCGTCGTCTGCGTCCGGCTCGAAGAACGCCATTCGCGGCCTGGCGCCCGGATAGCGCACGCCGATCGCCACCTCGGTGCCCGGCCGATAGATGATCTCGGGGTCGACCACGGCGTCGCGCAACAGCTCCTGGCGCTCGCGCGTGGCGATATCCATGGCGACGATCGCATCGGGCCCGCTGGGCTGGGTGACCTGCAGATACGCCACGCTGCCGTCGCTCGAGAACCCGATCGGCGTCTCCACACGGCCCGTGGTGCCCTGATGATTCACGAGCTCCCAGTCGGCGCCGCGGCCCGCGCGGTAATAGAGCTGGCTGAGGTTGTCGCTCTTGGCGCCGACCGCGAAGCGGACCTCGCCCTCGTGGTCGGTGACGAACTGCGCGCGGGTCACCGGCACGGTCGCGACGGTGTGGCGGCGGCCGGTATAGACGTCCATCCGGTCGACCCGGGTGTAGGGATCACCGGCGAACGGCGAGATGCCGACCAGCACGTTGCGCGGATCGCCTGGCAGCATGTCGATGGGCCAGGCGAAGACCCGTTCTTCCTTCGGACCGCTGCGGATATTGGTACCGGTCCCGGCATTCTGGACCCGGTAGCCGACCAGCAGCTGTGCCCGTCCGCCGTCGGCGTTCATCGCGTACATCTCGCCGGTGGCGATGGGATAGTCACGCGAACCCAGGCGTTCGGCCAGACCGAACAGCAGGCGGTCGTCCTTCGCCCACCAGAAGTCGGCGATATGCGTGTCGGACGGCAGCTGGAAGCTGGCCACGACGCTGCGGTCGATCCGGTTGAGGATGGCGATGGCCGAGCGGTCCCCGGCAGGCAGCGTGGCCGCCAAGAAGCGGCCGTCGGGCGAGATCTTCAGATCACGGATGCCCTCGTCCTGGATGAAGGGCGCGAGATCCACCTGCGCCTGCACACTCGCACCGAACATGCACGACAGCGCCATGCACCCCCACAACAACCCCTTGCGACCCTTCATTCCTTCTCCCCTGGACATCCATGATTGGCGGTCTGCGCACCGGACCGGCGCCCCTACAGCCGCGTGGCTGAGGGTAGGCGCGAACTTCCGCCGACCGCAAGCCGATCGCCCGCCGGCCGCCAGGCACAGGCATATACTCGCGACTTCTCCCGCCCCGGATGACGGCATTGCGCGCTGTTTCCGCTTCCTCCGCCCCGTCGCGCGCGGACTTCCTGGGCCACCCCAAAGGCGTCTTCGTCTGCTTCTTCACCGAGATGTGGGAGCGCTTCTCGTTCTACGGGATGAAAGCGCTGCTGCTGCTCTACATCCTGAAGTACCACCTGTTCGGCGACGACGCGGGCTTCGATCTGCTCGGCGCCTACGGCGGGCTGGTCTACGCGGTGCCGGTGATCGGCGGGCTGCTGGCCGACCGCTATCTGGGCATGCGCAAGGCCGTGGTGCTCGGGGGCGTGCTGCTGGTGCTCGGGCACATGGGCATGGCCTTCGAGGGCGAGCAGGCGCGCATCGTCGATGGCGTCATCGTCCGTGACGGCACTGCGCTGCAGGTGTTCTACCTGTCGCTGGCCCTGATCATCATGGGTGTCGGCTTCCTGAAACCGAACATCTCGACGATCGTCGGCAGGCTCTACGCGCCCGATGATCCGCGTCGCGATTCCGGATTCACGCTGTTCTACGCCGGCATCAACGTCGGCGCACTGTTCGCGAGCCTGGTCTGCGCGTTCCTCGGCGAAACCTACGGCTGGAAATACGGCTTCGGCGCGGCCGGTATCGGCATGATCGCCGGCCTGATCGTCTTCATCTGGGGCCAGAAGTATCTCTACGGTCTGGCGGAGCCGAATGACCCGGCGAAGCTGCGCGAACGCGTGGGTCCGCTGTCGCGCGAGTGGTGGATCTACGCCGGCAGCGCTGCCGGTGCGCTGCTGGTCTGGCAGCTGATCCAGCGCACCTGGACCGTGCACGGGGCGATGCATCTGATCGCCGTCTCGCTCGCGGCGTGGTTCGTCTGGTTCCTGGCGCGCCACTGCACGAAGGTCGAGCGACAGCAGATGCTGGCGCTGGTGCTGCTGATCGGCGGCGTGCTGATCTTCTTCACCCTCTATGAGCAGACCTACGGCTCATGGATCACGTTCACCGATCGCATGCTGACCAAGGATCTGTTCGGCCTGACGCCCGGGGATTACCGGCCCGGCATTCCCTGGGCGATCTTCGCGCTCGCCAGCAGCCCGCTGCTGATGGTGACCGCGCTGCGCGCCAGCGACCGCGGCAAGGGCGGACTGGCGAGGATGGCTGTCATCGCGATGGTGGCTGCGCTGGCGATCGCCCTGGTCCACGATGTCGTCCTGGTGCCTCAGACCGCC
>Ga0233363_1000408_pt1 | contig 19584 bp, 21 predicted proteins | sample ElkDunMinimDraft_18_FD_191534 | JGI IMG/M metagenome (GOLD analysis project Ga0233363, IMG submission 191534) | Fecal eukaryotic communites from dung pellets of Tule Elk in California, USA - Elk Dung C16 | ecosystem: Host-associated > Mammals > Digestive system > Large intestine > Fecal | place... | reverse complement strand
GTCGTCTGCTGACATCCCCTCGTGCAGGATCGGCAGGACCCACCCCCAGTCCGACAGGATCACCGTGGAGCCGGCGGCGAACCCGGGGATCGAGGTGATGACCGAGACCACCTCGGCGAGAACTTCCGGCGCTCGCCAGTCGATGTCGAGGGCTTCGTCTTCGACGTCCAGCTCGACCAGCGCGATCGGATCCCCGCGCTCGAACACGGTGATCTGACCGGAGGACACCTCAGCGAGTCTGCCGGTCGCCCCGACGAACGTGCTCTCGGGCCACCGTGACCGCAGGATCTCAAGCACGACGGACGGCTCGAAGCGAAATGCACCGTCCACGACGGCGATGGTGGAGTCGGGCATCCTTCAACCCTTTCACGGGACGATCCGAACGTAACCACGCAGCCCGAGCGCGCTCATGCGGCTCTCGAAGAACTGGGCGGCAGCCCTGGTGTTGGTGACGTACTCAATCACGCCAGTACCTCCGAACCGGTCGGCTGCTTGCGCAAGTGCGACGAGACGACGGTCGATCTTGCGCGCCGCGATGGCTTCGAGGCCGCTTCCCGGTGGCGGTTCGTAGAACTTGCTCGTCGCGCCGGACCCGACGTGCTTGGCGTCTCCTAGTGCGCCGTACGTCGGGGTGAAACCGTCCGGGTGCGAGCCGCGCCCGTCGGGCAGTTCGATGCGCCGTTCGTTGTCGCCGTACACCCGCAGCTGGTACAGCAGGTCGTCGTCCTTAGCCGCTACAGGAATACGTGGAAGCGCGTCGTACCGCGCCACCGCGGCAGCCTCGTCCGCTGCGGACAGCGCAGGCTGGATCGACCCGTCACCGAGCGGGACAGGCTTGCGGCCCAGGAGCCGCCGCGGTCGCGACCACCTGGCGCTGGGTGGTGGGTGAGCAGCACGGGCTGACCGGCCTGGTCGCGGCAGGACGCACCGGCGCCCTGCTGGGGCTCGCCAACGTCCGCACCTTCGCCCGCCCCTCGACCGGCTCGGTCGGCCTGTACCTCGACGACCTGTTCACCGGCCCCGCGGCCCGTCGCGCGGGTGTCGGCACGGCCCTGCTGCGCGCGGTGGCCGACCTCGCCGCGCAGCGCGGCGCGAGCGTCGTGCGCTGGATCACGGCCGCCGACAACGCCCATGCCCGCGCCCTCTACGACGAGCTGGCCACCCGGACCCCGTGGGTCACCTACGACATGGCCCCTGGGCGGGGGTGAACCTCCCTCGGGTGCAGCAGGAGCTCGGTCCTCCGAGGTGCTCGGAATCCTCGTGGGCATCGGGGGGCACCGTGCCAGGATCGCGGGCGTGATGCTCCGCGACGCGACCGGCGACGACCTCGACCTGCTGCTCGACCTGCTCCTCGAGGCGTTCAACTGGGACGGGACCTCGCGGTTCACCCGCGCCGAGGTGGTCGCGGAGTCCCACACCGCGCGCTACCTCGGGGGATGGAAGCGCGCGGACGACTTCGGGCTCGTCGCGACCGACGACGACGGCTCCCCGCTCGGAGCCGTCTGGGCACGCGCCCTGCCCGCAGCCACACCGGGCTACGGCTACGTGGCGGACGACGTCCCGGAGCTCGGCATGGCCGTCGCCCGTCCCCACCACGGCCGGGGCGTGGGATCCGCACTCCTTGCCGGCCATCTCGAGCAGGCCCGCGACCTCGGGTGGCGGGCCGTGAGCCTCAGCGTCGAGGACGGGAACGCCGCCGCTCGCGCGCTCTACGCCCGGCACGGCTTCGTGACGGTGGGGCGCAACGGCGGCTCCGACACGATGCTGCGCGAGCTCTGAGCACCGCGGAACCCGCCCTGCTCACGCATCGCAGGATCGCGGCGATGCCCGTCACCCTGAGACCCTGGACGCTCGCTGATGCCACTCGTTGCAGGGGTGCCGACTACGACACGCAGCGCGGCTCCCTACAGGGGACCATCACGGCGTCCGCGTACCGCCGCTCGACGAGGACCGCGGGACGGTCCTGCGCGTGCCCGGCTAGACGACGTCGCCGAGCCGTTCCTCGTGCCCGGGCGTCAGGGTGGCGAGGTCGACGTCGTCGACGTCCGCAGGTGAGGTCGTCCACCGGCGTCGCGACTATCGACTTCCCACGCCAGGCCTGACAGCGTGACCTGTGCGCGAGCACGTCGAGCGCTGTCAGCCTGGTCAGCAGGGTGGCCGGGGCGGACGAGGAGAACGCGGTGGACACCGAGCGTCGTGTGGTGCGGACGTCGGCGGGCGTCGTCGAGGTCGTGGTGCATGCCGACGCCGGTGTCCCGGGTGACACCGTCCTGTACCTGCACGGGGGGCACGAGTCCGCAGAGGCGGCTGCTGCCTGCCGGGTGTACGTCGAGCTCGGTCACCGCGTCGTCGCGGTGTCACGCCCGGGGTACGGGGGCACCGACGTGGGGCCGCTCTCCCCCGCCGACTTCGCACCGCAGATCGACGAGGTGCGTGCCGCGCTCGGGGTCGATCGGTTCACGGCGGTGGTGGGCACGTCGTTCGGCGGGCAGCAGGCCGTGCAGTACGCCGTGCAGCGGCCCGCTCGGGCGCGCTCGCTGATCCTGCACTCGGCCGCCCCGTCGACGCTGCCGTACCCGGACGTCGCGCTGCAGCGGCTGCTCGGACCGGTCATGTTCCACCCGAGGATCGAACGGCACGTGTGGGGCGCCACCAGGACGCTGCTGCGCCGGGCGCCCGAGGTCGGCCTTCGCATGATGCTGGCACCGCTGTCGACGGTGCCCCTGCCCACGTGGTTCCCCCAGGTCACGGAGGCGGACCGGGCGCAGATGCGGGACCTCTTCGCCACGATGCGCTCCGGACGTGGGTTCGTCGTCGACCTCGCCCACGCCGGCGCCGACCAGGGACCGACCCGTCGCGCGGCGCAGCAGCGCGTGGCGTGCCGGACGCTGGTCACCGGTTCACGTCATGACGGAGGGGTGGCCTGGGCGCACGCCGAGGACCTCGCCTCCACGATCCCGCGCGCGAGCCTCGTCGACCTCGGGGCACCCTCGCACCTGTTCTGGATCGGCGAGAGCCGTGCCCGACTTCGCGAGGTGGTCGACGGCTTCCTCGCCGGCGACTGAGGTCCGTCCTGCCAGGATCGACCGCGTGGACATCAGATCGGTCGACCCCCGCGACCAGACGTGGGAGCTGGACCAGCCGCGCTACCGGGTGTACTTCCACGACGCCGACGGCGCGTCGGACGAGTACGAGCTGCACGGCGGTGACGTCGTCGACGTGCTGACCTGGGCGCAGGCACAGAGGGCCGGCCGGTCGTTCGTCGTCTACGTGTGCGTCCCCGGCGACGGGCTGGGTCTCGTCCGTCTCCAGGGCAGCGACCCGAACACGCGCTGCTCGGGACACGACGGGGGCTCGAGCGGCGCGCTCCTCAGGGGACCCGCGACGTAGCCGGGGCTACGTCTCACGGGGTGGGACGAGAGCTGTACGAGACCGGGATGGGCTGCGGAATGCCACCCGGAAAGGAAGCGAATCCCGGTCTCGCGCTGAGCGCGTCTCAGAAGTGCCGCTGCACGACGACCCTCGCGAGCAGGCGAGCTTCGCCACCCTCGTCACGCCCTACTGGGCCCACGACTGCGTCCTCACGGCTTCGTGGTGGTCGGCCGCAACGGAGGCTCCGACACGATGCTGCGCGAGCTCTGAGCACGGCTGCGTCCTCCGGCGTGCCCGCGGAAGGGCGCGACCGACGGGCCGATCCACAAGCGGATGCTGGTCACCCGCGGCGGGGTGCACGCCGCCCATCGACCGAGCCGGTTCCACCTTCTGAGGCTCGGTCGCTGCGCATCACGCCGTCGAGAATCGGACGACGTCAGGTGCATCCAAGAGCGCTCCTGGAGGGGAAGAAAGGGCAGGGCGTCGACGACGACGCCCTGCGGTGCGCACCGCGTGCCGCCCGACCTCCCGCAAGGAGTCGTCCCATGAGGATCCGCCGTCTCGCAGCATCCCTGGCCACCACCGCCCTCGTCGGCGGTGCGGTCGTCGGGCTCGCACCCGCCGCGTCCGCCGCCGGCACCACCAGCCTCGCCTCGGTGCTCGCCGCCGACGGCGCCGGCTTCGACCGCAGCTGGTACGACTACGACATCGTCGACAACGCGGTGACCGCCGTGCTCGCCGCCAAGCCCGACAGCCCGGTCGCCGTGCTCGCCGACGGCACGGTCCCGCTCACCGCGTTCCTGCCGAACGACCGGGCGTTCCAGGTGCTCGCGTACGACCTGACGCACCGCTGGTACGGCTCGGAGGAGAAGGTGTTCGGGGCCCTCGCGCAGGCGGTGGGCATCGACGCGATCGAGCAGGTGCTGCTCTACCACGTCGTCCCCGGCGCCACGATCGACTCCGCCACCGCGCTGGCGTCCGACGGGGCCGCGCTGACCACCGCCCAGGGCGGCACCTTCACGGTCGACGTCCTGTCGAAGCGGATCCCGATCGTCGTGCTGCGCGACGCCGACCGCAACGACGTGAACCCGCTGCTGGTGCGCAGCCAGCTCGACATCAACGCCGGCAACGCGCAGATCGCGCACGGGATCTCGTTCGTGCTGCGCCCGCTCGACCTGTGACCCACCGGCGCCCGCCCGGTGCGGAGCGGGCCGGTGCCGTCATCCTTCGAGACGGACCGGATGAGCACGCTCCCGGACGACATGCGCGTGATGACCGAGCTGCTCCGCGACCGGCTCGTGCACGGCGAGGAGGTTCGACGGCGGCTGCGCGGAGCTCGCGGTCGGTCGATACCGCTGCCACCGAGGCGCGCGCCGTCGAACCCGAGCCCCGCAGCGTCTGGCCGTAGCACGCGTTCGCGAGCCCGGGGGTGGAACTCGTCCGCCCGGCCACCTGACGGCTCCACCGCGACCAAGGGCCTCCCGCGGTGCCAAACATGTCCCTCATGTCCGAGGTGCGTGTTTTGCTATGCGAGCCAGTTCGCATGATGGAAGGCGCGGCGGTCGCTGGCGACCCGCGACCGGAGCGTCACAGTAGGGGGGGCGTTCTTGCCATGCACGAAGACCAGATCACGATCCAGGCACCATGCGAGGCGGGCCGGCCCGCACGGCAGCTCACGGTGAGATCCGGGCAGTCGGCGTCCGTGGGAGTCTGCCGGTGCAGCACGTGCGACCTGAATCTGAGGATCGAGGACGACAACACACCCGCTTTCACGGCGGAGATCACCGCCGGCCACGGCTACTGGTCGGTGAGCAACCTCTCCGACCAGCAGCCGATCCGGATCGTCAACATGGACGACTCGTACCAGTACTTCCTCGTCGAACCCGGCCGCCGACGCGTCCCCGTCCCGTTCGAGCTGTCACAGATCGGGCCGACCAACGCGCCATCCGGCTCCATGGTCACGATCTTCGGGCCCGAGCCCCGACGGGTCCTCAAGCACCAGCCGGTGTGCCGAGAGGCGCCGGCGCGCCCGCTGCTCGACCCGGGATCGACGTATCACCGCGTGCTGCGCGAGCTGTGCCGCCCCCGCCTTGCGGGGTCGCTCAGCGCCCCCTTGCCGACGTCGTCGCAGATCGCGAGCGTCTTGAGCTCCGGGCGGCGACAGCTCACCGCACGCGCCGTGGACGCACACATCCGGTACGTGAGCGCGAAGCTCGACCTTCCGAGAGGAGCAGGTCGTGACGCGCTCGTCGCGGTCGCCATCCGACTCGGCGCGGTGCAGTAGCCACGGCCGTGCAGCCCTGCGAGGTCAGGCATCACGTCGTGCGAACGTCACGTACGCCGCCGCGACGCACGCCGCGACCCATGCCGTCAGGACCCCGAGACCCGCCCCACGCGTCAACGCGTCGGGGCCCTCGGGCGTCCCGACGGCGCTCAACGCCGCGTCCTGCGGGAGGAGCGCGATCACCTGGGGCAGCGCACCGCGCAGGGTCGGTGCGACGAGCAGTGCCGCGACGACGAGCACGACCAGCGGCACCACCGCGCCACGAGCGAGCACCGCGAACCCGAACGCGAGCACCGACATCAGCGTGTACACGCTCAGCAGCGCGAGCACCGCCGTCACGGCATCACGCGGCCCGAGTGTGCCGTCGCCAAGGGCACCCGCGTGCTGGACGAGGTACGCCGGCGTCACGACCACGAGCGCGGCGGCTGCGCTCACGCCCGCCGCCACGGCGAGGTGGGCGCGGAACGACCGGGGACGGTCCGGCGTCGCGAGCAGGCTCGAGCGCAGCTGTCCACCGGTGTACTCGGTCCCCGCCGCGACCGCCCCGAGCGCTGCGAAGACGTACACCGGCGCGAGCATGAGACTGCCGACCTGGCCGAGCGGGATCCCGCCGTCCGCTCCGGCCAGACGCAGCGCGTCGTCGCGTGCGAGCACCGCCAGCACCACGTCGGCGACGAGCGCGACGCCCACCACCGCCCACACCGACGGGAGGGTGCGGACCTTCGTGAGCTCCGCGGCGAGCACGGCGCTCACGGCGCCTCCCGGCGGGTGAACGCCGCACCCGCAACGATCCCGAGCACGACGACCCACGTCGCCAGCACCGCGACCGCGAGCGTCGGACCTGACGTCAGGTCCGGCGTGGACACGGGGTCCAGCAGCAGGTTGCGTCCCGCGCTGACCGGCAACCAGCGGTCCAGGGTCGGCGCGAGCGCCTGGGACATCGCCACGGCGGTCAGGACCACCGCCACCATCACCGCGACCACCACGCTGCGTGTGACGAGCGTGACCGCGTACGTCACGAGGCACAGCGCCACCGCGAAGACGACGAACCGGGCCTGCGCGGACAACGCGGCCTCGCTCACGACGAGCCCGGGCTGCCACTGCCGTACCGCGAGGTAGGTGAACAGGGTCGACACCGCGGCGACCAGCAGCGCGGGCAGGAGGAGGAAGACGCCGGCGGCGACGAGCTTCGCGGTGACCAGCTGCCCGCGCGCGGGCACCGCGAGCAAGCTCGTGCGCAGCTGACGCCCACGGAACTCCTGCCCGGCGATCACGGCCGCCACCACCGGCAGGAAGATGCACATCTCGAGCGACGACGCGACGAGACTCTCCAGCATCGCCTGCTCCGCGTCCTGCGGCTGCCCGACGAAGATCTCGATGATCCCGTCGGGCGTCATGGCGGCAACCGCGTCGGAGTACAGGGACACCGACATCGCGCCCACGAGCACCTGGAGCGCCAGCACGCCACCGAGCGTGAGCCACACGCTGCGCAGCGTGATGATCTTCGTCAGCTCCGAACGCACGACCGCCACGTGCGCGCTCACCGGGCCGCGCCCGCGGCCAGTGCGGCGAAGAACGCGTCCTCGAGCGAGGGGTGCCCCGCGACCACCGCGCCGAGCGTCCCGTGCACGAGGACCCGACCGCGGTCGATGATCACGAGGTCGTCGACCGTGTCGGCCATCTCCGCCATCTGGTGGCTCGAGACCAGCACGGTGCGCCCCTGTGCGGCGAACTCCCGCATCAGGGTGCGGATCCACCGGATCCCCGCCGGGTCCAGGCCGTTCGTCGGCTCGTCGAGGACCACGACCTGCGGGTCGCCGAGCAGCGCCGCCGCGATGCCCAGACGCTGCGTCATCCCCAACGAGAACGTGCGCACCCGCTGTGACCGGGCTCGCTCGAGATCCACGAGCCCGAGCACCTCGTCGACCCGCGACCGCGGGATCCGGTTCGACTGGGCGATCCACCGGAGGTGGTCGACCGCGCGACGCTCCGGGACCGCACCCGCGCCGTCCAGCATGGCCCCGACCGTCCTCAGGGGGTCCCGCAGCTCGGCGTACCGTCGACCGCCGATCGTCGCCGTGCCGCTCGTCGCGGAGGTCAGGCCGAGCAGGATGCGCAGCGTCGTCGACTTGCCGGCGCCGTTCGGACCGAGGAACCCGGTCACGCGACCGGGCACCGCGGTGAACGTCACGTCGTCGACGGCCATGGACTGCCGGTACCGCTTGGACAGGTGCTCGATCGTGATCACGTGGACCTCACAGACGGGCGGGAAGGACTCCTCGATCCTGTCCACACCGCGCCGGCGCCGGGTCACCCGGAAGTAGACACCTGTCCCGGCGCGGACGCGGGCAGGCGGGCCAGGACCTCGAAGCCTCCCGTGGGGTGGTCGGCCCAGTCCACGGTGCCCCCCACCAGGGCGGCGCGCTCGCGCATCCCCGTCAGGCCGAACCCCGGCTCCGGCGCACCGGCGCCCGGCCCCCGGTCCCGCACCCGCACGCGCACGTGCGTCCCGTCCGACTCGACGGCCACCGTGCACGGGGCGCCGGGCGCATGCCGCACCGCGTTGGCCAGCGCCTCCTGGACGATCCGGAAGACCACCAGGCTCGTCGCCTCGTCGATCCGGTCGTCGACCTCGATCCGTGCCTCGACGTGCACACCTGCCGCACGCGTCCGTGCCACCAGCTCCTGCAGGCGTGACGCGAGCCCGCCCTGGCCGGGAGCGTCCGCCGACGTCCGCAGGGCACCGACCAGCCCCTGGACCTCCTCCAGGGTGACCCGTGCCCGGACCTCGATGTCGGCCAACGCCTCACGCAGCTCGGCCTCGTCCGCATCGGGCAACGAGCGGGCCACCCCGGCCTCCGCGCTCAGCAGACCGAGCGCGTGACCCACCACGTCGTGCACCTCACGGGCGACCTCCAGCCGCGCCGCGACCCGCGCCGCCTCGGCCGCCGCCTCCAACCGCCGGCCGACGGCCGTCCCGAGCAGCCACGCCACACCAGGTGCCGCGACCGACAGGACCACCCACTGCGCGACCTGCCGGCTCTCGTCCGGGACCCCCGACACGGCCACGACGACCAGCAGCACGGCGACGAGCCCGATCACCAGCCGGCGCGCACTCGCGGCCCGGCGCACCGCCAGCGGGTACAGGCACCACGCCGTCGCGAGCATGAAGTCCTCGGTGAGCCCGGCCGCCGCGGCACCCAGGGTCACCACCCCCACACCCCCCACGACGACGGCCGGGAGCCGCTCACGGACCAGCATCGCCACCGCGACGAGCACCGCGAGCGCCAGTCCCACGGCACGACCGCCCGGCCCGGAGTTCAGCGTGGGCGGCAACCAGAAGACGCCCACGACGACCACCGCCGCGACCACGTTCACGGACCGTCGCGCCAGCGCCGACGACCCGTCCGACGGCCGGGGGGGCACGAGCACAGAGTCAGGCATGCCTCGCAAACTAGACCAGTCGGCACGACCCGCCGCGGAGCGCGATACTCACGTGCCATGACCGAGGCCCCGATTCGCGTCGTCGTCGCCGACGACGACCCCTCCTTCCGGGGCGTCTACCGCAAGCTCTTCGACCGGACGCCGGGCTTCCGCCTGGAGGGGGAGGCGGGCGACGGCGACGAGGCGGTCCGGCTCGTGCGGGGGTTCCGGCCCGACGTGGCGCTCCTGGACGTCCAGATGCCACGTCGCACCGGTCTCGACGCGGCGCGCGAGATCCTCCAGGAGGTGCCCGGCGTGCGCGTGGTCATGCTCACGACCTTCGACCTCGACGACTACGTGCACGAGGCGCTCAACCTGGGGGTCTCCGGGTTCCTGCTCAAGAACGCCTCACCGCAGGAGGTCCTGGCCGGCGTGCGCACCGCACACGCCGGCCACGCCCACCTCGCCCCGGAGGTCACGGCTCGGCTCCTGCGCCAGCTCGCCCCGCCCCGCCCCGAACGTCCGCACGCGTTCGTCGGGCGGCTGCTCACCCCGCGCGAGCTCGACGTCGTCCGGCTGGTGGCCCGTGGGTGCAGCAACCAGGAGATCGCGGACCAGCTCGCGCTCAGCACCGAGACCGTCCGCACCTACCTGCGGCGGATGTTCGTGAAGCTCGGCGTCAAGGACCGCACCCACCTCGCGGTCCTCGCCCACGAGGCGGGGCTGCTGCACGAGACCCGCTGACCCGCGGGGTCACGCGAGCAGCTGGTTGCCCGCCAACTCGCGGTACAGCGGGCACGCGTCCATCAGCTCGCGGTGCGTGCCCTGCGCGACCACACGTCCCTGGTCCATCACGATGATCGCGTCCGCGGCGACCACCGTCGACAAGCGGTGCGCAATCACCACGATGCTCCGTCCGCCGACCGAGGCGACGAGGTCCCGGACGATCCGCTCGTTGTTGCTGTCCAGGTTCGACGTGACCTCGTCGAGCAGCAGGACCGGCGAGTCCGCCAGCAGCGCACGGGCGATGGCGAGCCGCTGGCGCTCACCGCCGCTCAACAGCTCACCCCCCTCACCGACCTGGCACGCGAGGAACGCGGCCGCGTCGCCTGCCCGCGGGAGGTTGACCTGGCGCAGCGCGTCGATGCACTGATCCGTGCTCGCCCCCGGGGCGCCGAGGACGAGGTTGTCCCGGACGGTCCCCGACAGGACCGGTGCGTCCTGTTCCACGTAGGCGATCTGACGGCGCAGCTCCACGCGCGACAGGTGGCGCACGTCCTCGTCGCGGAAGCGGACCGAACCCTGCGTCGGCTCGTAGAACCGCTCCAGGAGGGAGAAGAGCGTGGACTTCCCTGCGCCGGACGGGCCGACGACCGCGGTGGTGGCCCCCGCGCGCAGCTGGATCGACACCCCGCGCAGCACCCAGTCGTCCCCGGCCGCCTCGTCGTCCGGACCCTGCGGGTACCGGAACGACACGTCCACCAGCTCGAACGCCGCGGGCGCCGACGCATCCGGCAGCGGCACGCCCGGAGGGACGTCCACGTCACGCTCGCCCTCGATCGCCTGCACCTCGAGCACCCGGTGCAGCGAACCGAACGCCTCGCCGAGCTGCGCGAAGATGCCCGCGCACAGGGTGATCGGTGCGGCCATCAGCATCAGGTACATGATGAACGCGCTGAGGTCGCCCACCGTGAGCGTGCCGGCGGCGACGCGCATGGCGCCGACCGCGATGATCGCCAGCAGCAGCGCCTGGATCGTCACCGCCGCGAACGTCTGGATCGCGGCGCGCAGGGTCGCCGCGGCGTAGCCCGCCCTCAGCACCGAGTCGGCCTCTCCCACCGCGACGTCGACCTCACGGTCCGTCGAGACCGTCGCGCGGATCGTCCGCATGGAGCCGAGCGCGCGCGTCACCGCCCCCGCGAGCGTGCCCATCGCCGTCTGCAGGCGCAGCCCGGCCGGTGCGGTCCGGCGGCCGATCACGACGATCACCACGAGCGCGACGACGATGGTGATGACCGCGAGGGCCAGCAGCGCCCAGTCGATCAGCGCCATCATGACGATCGACACCAGGACCGCCACGACGCTCGTCGCGAGCTCGACGATCCCCGAGCTCATCACCATGCGCAGCTGGCTGGTGTCCGTGGTCACCCGGGACACCAGGTCGGCCCGCTCGCGCCGTTCCAGGACTCCGATCGGCAGCGTGAAGAGGTGCCGGATCACGCGCTCACGCGTGTGGAACGCGAACAGCTCCCCGGACCGCTCCATGACCAGCTGTTGGGCGTTCGTGAAGACCGCGCTCAGGATCAGGAGCGTGACGAGCAGGCCGATCGTCACAGGACGGATGCCGCCGTCGAACCCGTCGACCGCGGATGCGACCACGCGCGGCTGGAGGGCCGCGAACACCGTGCTCGCGCTACCCAGCACGAACGCGAGGGTCATCCGGCCGCGGTACGGACGAAGGAGGCGCAGGACGTCGCCCACGCCCGGGGGGGCCTGCGCGGCACGTCGCTCGGCCGGCGGGGCCGGCTGCGACTCCGCGGGGGTCTGCGGCTCGTCGATGACGCGTGCTGCGGTCATCATGCTCTCCAGGAGGGGGATCGGCGGCTGCGCTCGGCGTCAGCCGTGGGGGACACGGTCAGGACGGTGTGGAAGTGCGCGACCGCGGACGGCTCGCCGACCGGCGCCCCGTCCGCCTCGACCCACGCGTGGGCGACGAACGGGTCGGGCCGGAACCCCGTGCGCCAGGTCGGGGCGCTGCCGTGCAGGCGGGCCAGGAGCACCACGGCGATAGAACGCTGCAGACATCCCTGACCTGCGCAGCGGCGGCTCACGCTGTTGACGTCCGTGCGCCATCGCGCGGTGTCGGCTGCGGTCGCCGCCCGTGCGCCCGCGGTCACCGCCACCAGGACGCGCCGGATCACCGCGGGAGGGAGCGCCGCGAGCACGAACGCCGGGCCCGTCGCGAGCCGCGCCACGAGCGACCGACGCCATCCGATCCGCTCACGGAGCTCGGCGAGCACCGGGGCGCTCATGCCGGCCCGTCCGTGACGAGCTTCGCCTTGCGGAACTCGGAGAGGAGCTGCAGGTGATCGGCACGCACACGTGCTTCGTCGGTGCCGGTCTGCCCGGCCACCGCGCGCACGTAGTCGTCGACGGCGACCCCCTTGGCCAGCTCGTCGACGAACGTCATCGCCGCCTCGTTGAGGTGCCAGTACACGCCCTTGTGCGTGTCCAGCAGCACCCGACCTTCCGCGACCTCGACGATCTGGAGTCCATCCTTCAGCCGGACGATGTCAGCTCACCCTCTCGTGTACGTGCATGCCCGCCAGGCGGTGGCGGGTCCGCGAGCGACCGGAGCCATCGCTCGGTGAATGCGATCTGGTCGAGGTCGCGGTACTCCGCGCCGTCGACGGAGTACCCGTCGATCGCACGCATGACCCGGCCCGGGTCGATCAGCCCGAGGTCCTCCAGGACGGACCCGGAGGAGAACAGCTCACGGAGCAGCGGCGCGGCGGCGCGGTGGTGCGAGAACACCTCCGCCGAGTAGTCGCCCTTGTCCGCCCGGGTGAAGTAGTCCAGCGACATACCGGCCGGGCGTGCCGCGGCCAGCAAGGGCTTGACCGGGTACTGGCGGGCGCGGTCGTCGATGCGCAGCGCGAGGCACGCGTCGACGATCCTGCGGTCGAGGTACGGACTGTCGAAGGCGAGCCCGGCGCCAGGCGTCCGCGCCTGGTTGATCCGGCGCACGTCCGCGCCGTGGACCGACAGGTACTGCACGATCTGGTGTGTCGTGCGGTCGGGCGAGTACGGTTCCCGCCCCTCGGCCATCTCCTGCGCGGCGAGACCCCGGAGGTGGTCCCGGGCGGCGACCGTGAGCGCGGGGTGCACCCGCGGCATTGCGACCCATCGCGAGAAGTCCGCGAGCTCCGACTCCGGCTTGTCGAAGTCGGCGCGCGCGACCCTGGCGAGGTCGTCCGCGTACGTCCCCCGTTGTGCCAGCGTCCGGAGCGTGCCGACCGCCGGGTAGCGGTTCGCGAGCCGCTGCCGCCACACCTGCCGGACGCGCCCCTTGGCCCCCGAGCGCAGCAGCGACCACAGGATCGTCGTGACCGGGCCGAAGAGCGCGTCCCCCGCGTGCCCGTTCAGGTGCAACGACGATCCCGTACCCGCCAGGGCCTCCTCCAGCATCGGGACGGCCGCCGCGGAGACGGACGCGATGCTCGGCCCCTCGGGAGTGTTGGCGAGCGTGCCCGTCGTCGCGTCGACGAGGCGCGGAAGCACCGAGTCGTAGGGCAGGACCAGGTGGTTCGTCCCGAGCTCCGACGCTGCGCGCTCCGCCCAGACGTGGTCACCGTTGGCGACGTTCTGCGAGCTGAGGAACAGGGTGTGGTGGGGAGGGCGGCCGCCGTCCGCGAGGAAGAAGCTCAGGGTCGTCGAGTCGAGCCCGCCGGACAGGTCGGCGCTCACGTCGCGGCGGTGGTCGGTCCGCGTCGCGAGCGCGGCACGCATGGCGTCGCGGGCCACGTCCGTGAGCTCCTCGAGGGACCGGTCCGGTGCCGGCGGGCTCCACCATCGCACCGCGCGCGGCGCGTCCGCGCCCAGCGAGTGCCACCACTCCCCCGGGCGCAACGAGTGCACGCCCGCCCAGATGCTGCGCAGCCCGACAGGGAGCGAGATCTCGGCGTCGGTGAGCCGGCTCGCGAGGACTGCCGGGTCCGGTCGCAACGCCGCGAGCCGCTGGAGCGTCAGCTGCTCGTCACTGATCACGGGGACGCCGGCGACCATGGTCCAGCACAACGACCTGGTCAGGAACAGCGGCGCCTGCGATCGCATACGACCGTGCGAGCGGGCGAACAGGACGACGTCGCCCTCGGTGAGGCGTCCGGCGTCGAGCCGGTCGACGGACGCCGCGCCCTCGAGCCACGAGCGCAGCGACCGCTCGTCGGTCCCGTAGGCGTCGTCACCGGTCACCACGACGTCGAGGTCGCGCCAGCGCGCACTGACGACACGCCGACCGCCGGTGTCCCCGACGAGCCACGCGTTCCCCGACGGATGACGGAAGAGCACCTTGCCGACCTGTGCCGCGAGGGCGGCTGCCAGGTCGGCCGGAACGGGGCGGTCGGGCAGAACGACGATGGACATCCTGCCTCCGAAATCGCGAGAAGAATTCTTCATGATGTTGACGCACGCGCGACGATGCACTCCTGTTCGCGCAGGCGATGTGAACCCGAAGTGCCAGCGCGAATCGCACGAGGACGATCCGCGCTGGCACCTGGAATCGGTCTGGCCGATCGTCAGACGTAGATGACGAAGACCGCGGGACGACGGAAGATGTCGTTGTGCGGCGCCTTGCCGAGGCTCTTGGTCACGGACTTGAACGACCCGATCCGCGTGAGCTGCGGGGCTGCGTAGGTGCTCATTGCTCTCTCCTCTCGTTGGTTGAGACGTGGATGCGAACATTTGCTGTTCGCCGACCCCGACGCTAAAGCATCCCGCGGGACCGCGAAATGTCGGCCGCCCGGGAGTGGGTGGGGTTGCGCGAGCATCTTCTCTGGTGCTATTCGCGGCGGAAAGGCCGGCCACGGTGTCCGCAGATCGAGCACCGCCGGCACGTCGGCGCACCTGGCGAGGATCGCGCCGGGCAGCAGAGCGGTGAGTTCCGTGCCTCGCGGCGGTCCGTACGACCACACCCGCGATGCCGAGGGGACCCATGACTGCCGACCACCGCAGTCGCAGGCCGTCAGGCATCGCTCCACTAGGGTCGCCGGCATGACCACGCCCGAGATCACCACCGATCTCGTCCGCGAACTGCTGCGAGACCAGCACCCGGACCTGGCCGACCTGCCGCTGCGCGAGGTGGACGGCGGCTGGGGGAACCAGATGTGGCGCCTCGGCAGCGAGCTGGCCGTGCGGATCCAGCGGATGGACAACGATCCCGAGGCCCATCTCAAGGAGCGCCGGTGGCTGCCGGTGCTCGCCCCGCGCCTGCCGCTGCCCGTCCCGGTCCCGGTGCGCGACGGTGCGGCGTCCGCGCGGTTCGGCAAGCTCTGGACGGTCATGACGTGGGTGCCGGGACAACCGCTGGACCACGGGTCGATCACTCGGGGCGAGCACGCGGCCGACACCCTGGCGACGTTCCTGCGGGCGCTGCACGTGGAGGCGCCCGCCGACGCACCGGTGGCCACCGACCGCGGCGGGCACCCTAAGGACTGCACCGGCGGCTTCGAGCACTTCCTCGGCTCGGTCGATGCCGAGGCACTCGCCCGTGACGTCGCCGACGTCCGGGCCGTCTGGGACAACGCCGTCGCGGCCCCCGCGTGGGAGGGTCCGCCGGTGTGGGTGCACGGTGACCTGCACCCGGCGAACGTCGTCGTGGCCGACGGGACGCTGGCCGGCGTCGTGGACTTCGGCGACATGTTCGCCGGCGACCCGGCGTGGGACCTCGCGGCGGCCTGGCTGCTGCTGCCGACGGGCGCGACCGTACGCTTCTTCACCGCCTACGCTCAGGCGGACGAGGCGACCGTCCGACGTGCCCGTGGGCTGGCCGCCGCGAAGAGCCTCTTCCTGATGCTGATGGGCCAGAACGGGGACCGCGGCCTGCCCGGCGGGAAGCCCGCGTGGGGACCGGCGGGACGCGCGGCGCTCGACCGGGTGCTGAACGAACCTCTGCCCGGTTCGCTCGACGAGCCCGCGACCTCGCCCGACGAAGCGGTCTGAGGAACCTCAGAACCTCAGCTCGCCGTCCGGTCCGAACACCGCCGGCAGCACGGCGAGCACCCACTCCGGCCGAATCGGCCCGAAGACGTGGGGGTACATCTGCCCGTCTCCGCCGTCCTCGAGGCGGACGTCGGTGCCAGCGGCCTCGATCGTCGCCGAGTCCAGCACCAGCACACAGAGCTCCTCGGTGTCATCGGCGTGGACGGTGCGCGCCACATCGGGCAGCTGGTCACGGGTCGAGGCGTGGATGAAGCCCACATCGTCCAAGGACGCGCCACGCGTCGACGTCCGGTACTGACCACTGACCAGGGCTTCGTCCCAGTCGGCCCGGTGGGCGAGGTGCAGGATCTCCATCCCCGCGAGGCTACTGCGCCGCTCGAACGGACCGACCTGCGAGTCGCCCGGAAGTGCCCGGCCGGTCGGCCGACGAGAACCGAGGCCAGGAGCGAGGTCCCCTGGCACGCTCTCATCCTGGCCTCAGGTCCATCGGGGACGATGAGCGGCACGAGCACCGACCGGAAGGGGGCGGGCGGCGTGCGGATCATGATCGCCGACGACGACGCGGCCATCCGTGAGTCGCTGGAGCGAGTGCTCCAGGTCGAAGGGTACGACGTCAGCACCGTCACCAACGGTCTCGCGGTGCTCGACGCGGTCGGTGGGGCCGGTGGTGACACGCTCGACCTGCTCGTCCTCGACGTGATGATGCCCCGCCTCGGCGGGTTGGAGACCTGCCGGCGGTTGCGGGCCGCCGGTCGGGAGCTGCCGGTGCTGATGCTGACCGCTCGCGACCAGGTCTCCGACCGGGTCGCGGGGCTGGACGCGGGCGCCGACGACTACCTGCCCAAGCCGTTCGCCACCGAGGAGCTGCTGGCCCGGGTGCGGGCCCTGCTGCGCCGACGCACGGCGAGCGACGAGGAGCCGCAGATCCTGTCGTTCGCCGACGTCCGGCTCGATCGCGACAGGTTCGAGGCGTCGCGGGGCGGACGGCCGCTGCGCCTGACGCGGACCGAGTTCTCCCTCCTGCAGGTCCTCATGGGCAACGCGACGCGGGTGCTGACCCACGACATGCTCTTCGAGGCGATCTGGGGCTTCGACATGAGCGCCACGGCCAACAACCTCCAGGTGTACGTGAGCTACCTGCGCCGCAAGATGGAGGCCGAGGGTGAGCCGCGACTGGTCCACACCCTGCGCGGCCTGGGCTACACGCTGCGGGAGACTCCTCCGTGAGCAGGCCCCCCGGCCGGGAACCGCGACGGATGAGCCGGTGGTGGCGCCGGCGGTCCCTGCGGGCCCGGATGACGGTGATCGCGACGGCGGCCATCACGGTCAGCGTGTTCGCGGCGTTCCTGGGTGGCGCGGGGCTGCTCTACTGGCAGCTGCAGGAGACCGCCGAGGACGAGCTGCGCACCGAGGCCCGCGTCCTGGCGACGACCGCGGAGCGCGCCGGTCTGGCGCAGGTCCGGCTGGCGCCGTATCCCGGCTCCGACCGGCTCGTGCGGGTCGTCCTGCCCGACGGCTCCACCCGGACGCCCGTCGGCCAACCCGCGCTGCCCCCGGTCAGTGCGGACGCCGGGCGTGTGGCGCGGGGCGCACCGGCCGACCTGATGGAGGACGCCGACAGGGGCGGCGACGACTACTTCGTCTACACGCTGCGGGCGGGCGACGGCGCGGTCCAGGTGGCCCGCGTCGCCGACGAGAGCCCGCTCACCCGGTTCGGGCTGGGCATGCTGCTCATCGGGCTGCTCTGCGTGGTCGGGGGCGCCCTGGTCGGGCGGACCGTGGCGCGGATCGGCCTGGCCCCGATCGACCGGCTGAGCGCCGCCGCGACACGTGTCGCGCACACCCGCGATCTCGACGCCGACATCCCCGACGAGGGCGGAGGGGAGATCCGGCGGCTGACCCGGTCGATCAACGACATGCTCGCCGCGCTCCGGGACTCCCGGCAGGCCCAGCGGCTGCTCGCCGAGGACGCCGCCCACGAGCTGAGGACCCCGCTCACCAGCCTGCGCCTCAACAGCGAGCTGCTCATCCGGCTCGATCGGCGCGGCACCCTGGACAGCGCACTGCCGGCGCAGAGCCGGACGCGGCTGCTCCACGACGTCGGCGCCCAGGTGGCCGAGCTGAGCACCCTGGCCGCCGAGCTGACCGACCTGGCGCGCGGTGACGTCAGCGACGAGAGCACCGAGCTGCTCGACCTCGCCGACGTGGTGGCGGCCGCCGCGACCCGGGCGCGTTCCCGCGCGCCCGACATCCAGGTCGCGCTCGACGTGACCTCCGTGTGGGTGAGCGGGCGTCCTGCTGCGCTCCAGCGGGCGGTGCTCAACCTCATCGACAACGCCGGCACCTGGTCCCCCGCGGACCAGCCGGTCCAGGTCCGGCTGCGTGCCGAGGGCACGTCGGCGGTGCTCGAGGTCGACGACGCCGGGCCGGGCATCGACGCCGCCGACGTACCGCGCGTGTTCGACCGGTTCTACCGTGCCGACAACGCCCGGGCACTGCCGGGGTCGGGGCTGGGGCTGTCGATCGTGCAGCGGGTCGTCGACGCCCACGGCGGCCGGGCCACCGTCGCCCGCTCCGCTCGCGGTGGCGCGCTGCTGCGCCTCGAGCTCCCGGCTGCGGCCCCGCCCGCGTCGCTCTAACGGGCGTCTCAGTCTCGCTCGATAGGAATCAGGCCTCAGGTCAGCGATGTCACCCGCATGAGGAGGCCACCATGGCAGTCGACGCAGCACCGTCCGGTTCACGACGGAAGGTCGGGGCAGCCGTCATCACGCTGGCGGCGGTGTGCGCCGTCGCCGCCTGCAGCCCCGGCGCGGACAACCCCGCGGCGCCCGCCGCGGCCGACCCGCACAGAGCGCACGGGGGCGGGCCGTCGGCTCCACCGCAGCCGCTGCGCGCCGGCGAGCGGTTCGTCGACCTGACGATGGCCGAGGCCTACACGCCCGCGCCGCCCGAGGGCGCCGTGGACGAGTACCGGTGCCAGGTGCTCGATCCGGGCCTGACCGAGGCGGCGTTCCTGACCGGGACCCAGGTCGTCCCGGAGAACGTCGCCATCGCGCACCACGGCATCGTGTACGCGGTGCAGCCGGACGACGCTGCCGCGGTCCACGAGCACGACGCGAGGACTCCCGGCCCCGGCTGGCAGTGCTTCGGCGGGACCGGCGTGGACGGCGCCGACGTGGAGGACGACGACGAGGAGAGCACCGACGCGGGCGCGGCGTGGGTGGACACCTGGGCGCCGGGCGCCACTGAGACGCTGCTCGACCAGGACGTCGGCTTCAGGCTGGAGCCGGGCAGCCTGATCGTCTTCCAGATGCACTACAACCTGCTCGCGACCGACGGCACGCCGGGCGGGTCCGACCGCTCGGCGGTGCGGCTGCGGCTGACGGGCGGCACCCCGCGGACCCGGGGGCTCGAGACGTGGTCGCTCGGCGCGCCGACCGACCTGCCCTGTTCCGCCGACGAGTCGGGTCCGCTCTGCGACCGGGCGGCCTCGGTCGCCGACGTGACCAAGCGGTTCGGGCCCGAGGTCGGCGGTTTCGCGGACGAGCAGGTGGAGGAGTGCAACGAGGGCGGCGTGCCGACGCCCGGTGACACCCAGTCCTGCGACCACGAGGTGGAGGAGCCGGTGACGGTGTTCGCCGGTTTCGGTCACATGCACATGCTCGGGCGGTCCGTGAAGGTCGAGCTCAACCCCGGCACGCCCGACGCCCAGGTCCTGCTGGACGTGCCGCAGTTCGACTTCGACAACCAGCGGATGACGACGCTGCCGTCGCCCGTGGACGTCGATC
>Ga0233363_1000406_pt1 | contig 19675 bp, 17 predicted proteins | sample ElkDunMinimDraft_18_FD_191534 | JGI IMG/M metagenome (GOLD analysis project Ga0233363, IMG submission 191534) | Fecal eukaryotic communites from dung pellets of Tule Elk in California, USA - Elk Dung C16 | ecosystem: Host-associated > Mammals > Digestive system > Large intestine > Fecal | place... | reverse complement strand
CCGACGCGAACGACTTGAAGCCGCGCAACGTCAGATTCTTCAGGTACACCCACACCTCCCACGGCGCTCACCGGACGTTCACGGCACGACAATCCAAGGGTGCCACGAAGCGGTGGCCGCGGGGGGTGGTTCGAGCAGACGCCCCGCCATGAAACAGGCCACTGACCAGGGCCAGAGCCGGAGCGGGGGAAGGGGGGATGTCCGGCGGACACGGAGGGTTGTGACAGGGTCCGCCGGGTACAACGGTAAAGGAAGCCGCAAAGGAAAGGAAAATCTGCGGCAGGTGGGCTGTCGTCGACACCGTGGCCGCGACGGGCTCCTCAGGGACGCCTGGGTTACGCGTTGGGCGTCCCCACCGGTGAACGGAACACCTCAGATACCGGTTCGGACTGCTGTCCGGTACGTGAGCGGTGCGGGTCAGGCGAGCGCGGGCTCGCGGTCGGTCGCGCTGGTGGCGACGTCGGTGACGGCCATGTTGAGCTGGTCGTTCTGTGACTGAAGACGACTGATCTCGTCCTCGAGGTCGCGTACCCGCTTCTGCAGCCGCCGCATCTCCGAAACCATCCGAGGGTCAGAGCCGCCGACGTGGCCAAACAGAGCCTTCGCCATGATGTGGGTCCTCCACACTGAGTGACCAGTGGATTTTGCGCACGCGATGTCCCGCGGGATTCTCAACTGACATTGTCTTCTACGCGGGTGGAAGGTTGCGCGGTGTGCCTTCCAGAGTCTCACTCTGCGCGCCGCTGGTCAAGATTGGATTACGACAGTACGTAACGACCACAACCCGGTCAGAGACGATCCGGGCACGTGGTAGCGCACGATTCGAACGTGACGACCCCGGCTCCGCCGAGGCGCGCGGACCGCCTCACGGCTCCGCACGATGATCGCCCCACACCCCCCGAAACCCTTGCCACGAGCCCTCTGGGCCGCCGCGGTCTCACGGTGTGCTCGAATCGCGTTACGCCTCCAGCATACTCACCGCTCGACGAAACCGGTGAACCTACCCCCAGCCGGGGCCCAACGTTCGACCACGGAGTCCACACGGCCGGGTGTACCGCCGCCCCGGAGATGGTCAAGAAGGCGCCGACAGGCAACCTCGGGCCCCTCGGCGACCACCTCCACACGGCCGTCGTCGAGGTTCGTGGCAGCCCCGGAGAGCCCGAGTTCGAGCGCACGAGACCGCGTCCACCAGCGAAAACCCACTCCCTGGACGCGTCCCCGCACCCAGGCGGTCATCCGCACGGATGCGGTCTCGTTCTCCACGGTCCGACCTACTTTCTTACCCGAAAGACAGAGTTTCCTCACCGGCGCGCCCAATTTCCGACCCCATGGAGCCCAGGAGTCCCCCAGGAGTCGGGCAAGAGTGGTCCCGGGTATCCCCAATCACGCCCGCCGCGTCGGCCCGCGCCCCTCAGGAACGCGGGGGCGGCGGCTTCTGGCAGCGGGGGCAACTGTACGAGGAGCGGTTCATGAACGCCTCGCGCACGATCGGCGCCCCGCACCGGCCGCACGGGCGGTCGCGCCGCCCGTAGGCGTTGAGCCCGCGCTCGAAGTAGCCGCTCTCACCGTTGACGTTGACGTACAGGCCGTCGAAGGTGGTGCCGCCCACCTCCAGCGCCTCGGTCATCACGTCGCGCGCGTGGCCCAGCAGCGCGGTCGCCTCGGCACCGGACATCTCCCGCGTGGAGCGCGCCCAGTGCAGGCTGGAGCGCCACAGCGCCTCGTCCGCGTAGATGTTGCCGACCCCGCTGATGAGCGACTGGTCCAACAGTGCCCGTTTGACCTCGGTGTTCCTCGCACGCAGCGCCCGGACGAACACGTCCGGGACGAACCCCGGGTCCAACGGGTCCAGGGCGATGTGGTCCACGGACGACGGCACGTCGACGAGCACACCCGGGACGTCCACCATCACGTGGCCGAAGGTCCGCTGGTCGACGAAGCGCAGCTCGGTGCCGTCCGACAGCGGCAGACGCACCCGCAGGTGCCGCTCGTCCGGCTTGCCCGTCGGCTGGACCAGCATCTGACCGCTCATGCCCAGGTGGGTGAGGAGCATCTCGCCGCTGTCCAGGACGAGCCAGAGGTACTTGCCGCGCCGGCGCGCGGCCGTGGGCACGCGGCCCTCCAGGCATGCGGCGAAGTCGGCCGCTCCGGGCTCGTGCCGCCGCACCGACCTGGGGTGCAGGACCTCGACGGCGCCGATGGCGCGGCCGACCGCGTGTTCCGCCAGTCCGCGGCGGACGACCTCGACCTCGGGGAGTTCGGGCATGGCCGGCTCAGCCCCGGCCGTCGCCGGAGGACGCGTCCCCGGCGGTGTCGGCGGCGCGGGCGTCGGCGCGGGCCTTGATGGCCTTCCACGCGGACTCGGCGGCCTGCTGTTCGGCCTCCTTCTTGCTGCGTCCCTCGCCCAGGCCGTAGCTCTCCCCGGCCACGCGGACCGTGGCCCGGAAGGTCTTCTGGTGGTCGGGGCCGCTCTCGTCGACGTGGTACTCGGGCACTCCGAGCATCTCGGCGGCGGTCAGCTCCTGGAGGGACGTCTTCCAGTCCAGGCCGGCGCCCAGTCCGGACGCGGTGGCGATGAGCGGGTCGAAGAGCCGGTGCACGAACTCCGACGCCACGTCCAGGCCCCGGTCCAGGTAGACCGCGCCGATGATGGCTTCGAGGGTGTCGGCGAGGATCGAGGACTTGTCCCTGCCGCCGGTGCCCTCCTCGCCCCGGCCCAGGCGGATGTACTCGCCGATCCCCAGGCCGCGCGCGACGTCGGCGAGTGCGCGCATGTTGACGACGGCGGCCCGCAGCTTGGCGAGCTGCCCCTCGGGCAGGTCGGGGTGCTTGCGGAAGAGGGTGTCGGTCACCACCAGGCCGAGCACGGAGTCGCCGAGGAACTCCAGGCGCTCGTTGGTGGGCAGACCGCCCTTCTCGTAGGCGTAGGAGCGGTGGGTCAGGGCCCGGAGCAGGATCTTCGAGTCGACCTCGACCCCGATGGCCCGATGGAAAGCCCTGGCCTCGGAGACGGAGAGTTGGCTAGCCACTCGTTCACTTCCCTGTTCGTACGCGCCGGGGATCGGCGCGCGGACGGTTGGAGTCGGGTGTGGACCCCGCGGCCCGTCCAGGGTGCTCGAAAACGAGGTGACCGTCGCGGGAGCGTCCGCTCCCCCGGCAACCACCACGAACTCGGGAACCCGGGGCCCGGATCTCTGGTGTGGTGCTCGGTGTTCCTGGCGTTTGTCGTGTCGTGTCCGCTGTCTCTGGGATCACTCTACAAACCCGGGTGCCGCGCTGTCTCCCGCGCGGGTGCCACCAGGTGTCCGCGCGGCCTCCGCGGGCCCGGCAACACGACGGGGCGGACCCGTAGCGGGTCCGCCCCGAGATGAATCGGGAATCGGGTACTGGGACCCGAAGCCTGTCATTCGCGCCTAGGCCGGGTTGGTGACCTGGCGGTTGTTGTAGGTGCCGCACGACGGGCACGCGATGTGGGGCTGCTTCGGGTCACGGCAGCGCGGGCAGTTGACCAGCACCGGGCGCGAAGCCTTCCACTGGGAACGGCGGGTCCGGGTGTTGCTCCGCGACATCTTCCGCTTCGGGACGGCCACTTCAATCCTCCTGGGTCACCCCCGCGCGGTCGCGGGAGGTCGCTTATCTGGTCACCCCGCGCGCTGTGGCGGGGAGGGTGTGCTCCGCTCGTCGGGGGCGCCCGGAGGTGCCGTCCGCGATCGGTTCACGAGCTCATCGTTCGCCGGGGTCGTCCGCGATTCCGCGGAGCGTCTCCCAACGGGGGTCGATGTTGTCACCGTGGCCGTGGTCGGGACCGACCTCGGCGAGTTTGGCGCCGCACTCGGAGCACAGGCCGGGACAGTCCGGTCCGCACAGCGGTGAGAGTGGGAGCGCCAGTACGACGGCATCCCGGACCACCGGTTCGAGGTCGAGCAGATCGCCCTCTAGATAGTAGTCCTCATCCTCGTCGGCCGCGTCCTCGTCCGCCCCGGAGGTCTTGTCGTCCTCGTCGGCGGTGTACCGGTACATCTCCTGGAACCCCGCCTCCATGTCGTCCGACAGGGGGTCGAGGCAGCGCGAGCACTCCGCGGTGAGCTGGCCGCGCACGGTGCCGGTGACGAGGACTCCCTCCATCACCGCCTCCAGGCGGAGTTCCAGCTCGATCTCGCTGCCCTCGGGGACGGATGCCATCACCGTCGCGAGCGCCTCGGGGACGGTCACGATGCGGTTGACGGTCCGCATCGACCCCGGCTGGCGGCCCAGCTGGCGGGTGTCGACCACGAACGGGTCGCGAGGATCTAGACGAGACAGGGTAATCGCGCTTTCACGAGAAGACGGGTCGCCGGGCGCGCGGGAGGCGTCGTGACGACGGCCGCGACCAGCGTGAGCGCACACCGGGATCCGGCGACGCCCATGGTCAAACCCTGATCCTACCTATCATGTCCCCGACCACCCAAATCAGGCCCCGATCAGCCCTGTGGCAGGGCCTTTCCGGGCCTGGTCCGACGGGTTCCGCGCGGGGCGGCCCCGCCCCGTGCGGCCGGTCGTGCCGCGGGGCCGGGCCCCCTCAGCCCTGGGCGCCCTCGGAGTCGCGCTTCGCGTACTTCTCCCGCAGGCGGCCCTGGACGTAGGGGGTGACCAGGCTGGAGACGTCCCCCCGGTGCTGGGCGATCTCGCGCACCAGGCTGGAGGACAGGAACGAGTACTGGGGGTTCGCCGTCATGAACACGGTCTCCACACCCGAGAGGCGGTAGTTCATCTGGGCGATCTGGAGTTCGTAGTCGAAGTCGCTGACCGAGCGCAGGCTGCGCACGATCGTCTCGATGCCGTTCTCACGGCAGAAGTCGACGAGGAGCCCGTCGAACTCGCTGATCCGGACGTTGTCGAACTCGGCGGTGCCCTCCTCCAGCATGTCCAGCTTCTCGGGGACGCTGAACAGCCCGCGCTTGTTGACGTTGTTGAGCACGGCGGCGACGACCTCGTCGTACTGCTTGGCCGCCCTGCCGATGATGTCGATATGACCGTAGGTCACCGGGTCGAAGGAACCCGGACAGACGACACGGCGCACGGTGGATCGCCCCTCTCTGAAACTACCTTCGGGTACCGCGATGGTAGGGGCTCATCCCGGCTCCAATTCGGGCAACACCCACTTAGTGTCCGCATTCACCCACGGTCCGGACTCTTGTGCGCCTGGCGCACGACATCTACCCCGAAGCCGTCCCCATTCACAGGGATACATGCCCCACATGCACCAAAACAGACACTCTGCTCGTTTCTACCCCGCGCCGGGAACGGGGAGGCTCGCCGGATCCGGGGCGAGAGGGGAGGGCTCGGGAACAGCCGCGCCGCGGGCGTCGGTGGAGGGAGACGGGCATGGGAGGTACCGCTCCGCAGGCGTCAGTTGAGGGTGGTGGAGGGAGACGGGCACGGGAGGCACCGCTCCGCAGGCGTCAGTCGAGGGTGGTGGAGGGAGACGGGCGGGCGTACCAGAGCACCGCCTCCCCGTACCCGCGGCTGCGGTCGCGTTCCAGGCCGGGGGGCCACGCGGGTTCGGCACCGCGCTTGGAGCGTTCGACGACGACGAGCGCGTCCGGGGAGAGCCAGCCGCGTCCGGCCAGGTCGTGGAGGACCGCGGCGACCTCGTCGTCGGTGACGGCGTAGGGCGGGTCGGCCACCACGAGGTCGTAGGGGGCGCCGGGGTTGTCCTGGCCGACGACCTTCTCCACCCGGTCGGACGCCAGGCGCGCTCCGGGGAACCCGAGCGTCGCGATGTTGTCCCGGATCACCTGGGCGGCCTTGCGGTCGGCCTCCACCAGCAGCGCGTGGGCGGCTCCGCGGGACAGGGCCTCCAGGCCGATCGCCCCTGAACCTGCGTACAGGTCCAGGACCCGGAGGCCGTCGAGCGGACCGAGGTCGGACTGGGCGGAGGAGAACAGCGCCTCGCGGGCGCGGTCGCTGGTGGGGCGGGTGGTGCGGCCGTCGGGCGCGGAGATGCGCCGTCCGCCGGCCGTCCCGGCGATGATGCGGGTCATGCCCCCACGGTAGCGGCCGGGCCGGGGGCCCGCGGGGCCCGGCACCGCCCGGGGGCAGCACCATGCGGGCGGGACCGGTGGTCCCCTGATACCACGGTAGGCCGGGCGGAACCTGCGGTGCCAGACCCGGTCCGCGCCTGTGGACGACCGGACTCGCGGCCCGGAGCGGCCCGGCACCGAGGCTCGGGTGGCCGTGGCGGGGCGGACCACGGGTCCGACCGGCCGCGCGGGCCTGCGCCGGACGGGACCGGCCGCCGTCGCGCGGTGGCGGCCCGCCCCGGCGGGTCAGGTCTTGTCGAGGTACTCCGCACGCTCCTCGGGCAGGAGCGCCTCCAACGCCTCGGCGAGCGGCGGGTGGCCCTTCAGATCGGGGTCCTCTGCCACGTACGCGGTGGCCTCCTCCCGCGCCTCGCCGATCAGCTCCTCGTCCTTGAGCAGGGTGAGCATCCGCAGGCTGGAGCGGGCTCCCGACTGGGAGTCGCCCAGGACGTCGCCCTCCCTCCTCATCTCCAGGTCCACGCGGGACAGCTCGAACCCGTCGGTGGTCGCGGCCACGGCCGCCAGCCTCTCCCGTGCCGGGGAGCCCTCCTCCGCGTCGGTGACCAGCAGGCACAGACCGGGGAGGCCGCCTCGTCCGACCCGGCCCCGCAGCTGGTGGAGCTGCGAGACCCCGAACCGGTCGGCGTCCATGATGACCATCACAGTGGCGTTGGGCACGTCCACGCCGACCTCGATGACGGTGGTGGAGACGACCGCGTCGGTCTCCCCCGCGGAGAAGCGGCGCATCACCGCGTCCTTGTCGTCCGGGGCCATCCGGCCGTGCAGGCTCTCCACGCGCAGACCGGAGAGCGGGCCCTCCGTGAGCCGGGCCGCCACGTCCAGCACGGCGAGCGGAGGACGTCCTCCGGGGGCGTCCTCCTCCGGGGCGTCCCCGACCTCCTCCCCCGCCTCGCCGGTGTCGTCGTCACCGATCCTCGGACAGACGACGAAGGCCTGGTGGCCGGCGCCCGCCTCCTCCCTGATGCGCTCCCAACCGCGGGTCAGGAAGTGCGGCTTCTCGGCGGCGGGCACCACGTGGGTGGACACGGGGGCGCGCCCCGCGGGCAGCTGGGTGAGGGCGACCACGTCGAGGTCCCCGTAGACGGTCATCGCGACCGTGCGCGGGATCGGGGTCGCGGTCATCACGAGCACGTGCGGTCGGCCGTCCACGGCCTTCTCCCGCAGGGCGTCCCGCTGCTCCACGCCGAACCGGTGCTGTTCGTCCACCACCACGAGCCCCAGGTCGGCGAAGGACACGTGCTCCTGGAGGAGGGCGTGGGTGCCGACGACGATGCCCGCGGCACCGGACGCGGCGTCCAGCAGGGCCTCCCTGCGCGCGGCCGCGCTCATGGACCCGGTGAGCAGGGCCACCCTGGTCGCGGTGTCGGCGCCGTCGATCTGGCCGGCGCGGCCCAACGCCCCGAGCATGGCGTTGATGGAGCGGTGGTGCTGCTGGGCGAGGACCTCGGTGGGGGCGAGCAGGACCGCCTGGCCGCCGGAGTCGACCACGCGGAGCATCGCGCGCAGCGCGACCAGGGTCTTGCCCGCGCCCACGTCGCCCTGGAGCAGGCAGTGCATGGGGTGCGAGGCGTCGAGGCGCCGTGCGAGGCCGTCCCCCACCTCCCGTTGGCCTTCGGTGAGCGTGAACGGGAGCTGGGCGTCGAAGGCGTCGAGGATCCCCCCGTCCGCGCCGGGCCGGGGCTTGGCGGGCAGTTCGTCGGCCTGCCTGCGGCGGCGGGCGAGCGCCAGTTGGAGGACGAACGCCTCGTCCCACTTGAGGCGGCGGCGGGCCGTGCCGACGTCGGCCCACTCGGCGGGCCGGTGGATGCGCCGCAGCGCTTCGGCGACGCCGATGAGCCTCCGCTTCTCGCGCAGCGCGGGAGGGAGCGGGTCGGGGAGGCTGTCGACGTCGGCGAGGACGATGGCGAGCGTGCGCGCGATCGTCGTGGAGTCCAGGCCCTTGACCGCCGGGTAGACGGGGATGAGCTCGTCGGCGTAGGCCTGGGCGCGCTCCCCCTCGTTGCCGTCCTCGTCGAGGAGTTCGTACTGGGGGTGGTCGAGCTGGCGGCGCCCCTTGAAGGTGGACACGCGTCCGGAGAACATGGCCAGCCGTCCGGCGACGAGCGCGTTCTGGTGGTAGGACCCCCGGTTGAAGAAGGTCAGGTGCAGACGGCCGGTGCCGTCGGTGACGGTGGCCTCCATCATGTCCATGCGCCTGCGCCCCTGGCGTGCGGGGACGGTGCGCCTCCTGGCGTCGAGGACGCGGGCCTGCACGGTGACCTCCTCCCCCTCGCGCAGCGCGGCGAGGTCGGTCAGGTCACCGCGCCGGTCGTACCTGCGCGGGTAGTAGCGCAGCAGGTCGCCGAGGGTGTGCAGGTCGAGCTTCTCGGCGAGCGCCTTCGCCGTCTTGCCCCTGAGCGGTCCCCTGCTCAGCGGTTCGTCCCAGGTAGTCACGTCTGTTCCCGTCCCGGCGTCTCTGGATCGCTGGTCACCGCCACGGTAGACCCCTCCTGCGACGCTCGCGCGCTCTCCGGCCCCAGCACCGCCGCGATTCGGGGCGGCGCCGCACCCGCCCGACCCGGTGACCGGGGTCGGACGGGCGTCCGGCCCGCCCCGGCCGGGGTATACTCGTCAGAGTTCATCGCGTTTTCGCCATGCCCGCATGGTGGATTCGATGCGCCGGTGGGTGCTGGGGTCCTCGACCACACCACGTTCCACCGTTGCGCGTACGGGCGCTGGCCAGCGGTCTGATTCCGTGTACGGCCTTGTCCTTCGTGTACTCTTCCACGGTTGGCGTCCGCGCCGACCTGTCCGCCCGACCTCTCCCGGTCGGATGAATCTTCGCGTGCGGCGACGTGCGCGATCCTGAGCGCTTGAATGGAGTTACCGTGGCTTCCGTATGCGACGTTTGCGGCAAGGGACCAGGGTTCGGTAACAGTGTTTCCCACTCGCACCGTCGCACCCGCCGCCGCTGGAACCCCAACATCCAGACTGTTCGCACCCGTGTCGGTGGCACGCCCAAGCGCGTGAACGCCTGCACCTCGTGCATCAAGGCCGGCAAGGTGACCCGCTAGGGTTCCCGCACCGCTGCATGTTACGCGAAGGCCCTCCGACCACGGTCGGGGGGCCTTCGTCGTCGGTGCCGGTCGCCGTTCGCCGGGCCCGGAGGGCGCGTCCGCGGTGGCGCGGCGGGTGTGACCGGTCGGTGGCGCGGTCCCCGGGTCACAGCTCGCAGACGTGCCCGTTGAGGGAGCAGCGCACCGGGCTCTGCGGGGGGCCCAGGGCCTCGAAGGTGAGCGTCGCGGAGGCTCCCGGCTCCAGGCCGTCCCTGCTCCCGGGCTGGCGGGCGAGGATGCCGTCGTCGATCGGCTCCCAGTCGGCGTCGCTCACGTCGGTGATCTCGGCGCTGTCGAAGGCCAGGGCCAGTTCCCAGGCGTCCAGCCTGGTCCGCGAGGTGTTGGTGACGGTGACGTGGCCGGTGAACCCGACCGACGTCGATTCCAGCACCTGGTAGGAGACCGTGGTGGGTTCCGAGCCGGCCTGGGTCTGCGGGCCCTGCCGGCCGTCGCCGCCGGCCGCCGACCCGTCGCCGGTGGGCTCGGGCGAGGCGTCGTGGGTGGGCTGGGCCCCGTCCTGTGCGTCGGGGGTCTCGCTCACGCCGGGGGTGCCGCCGAACTGGAGGTAGATCTGGGTGGTGCTGTAGCCGAACAGGATCAGCCCGAGGATGACGCCGGAGACGACGAGCACGTTGAGCAGCCGGGGCGGTTCGACGCGTTTGGGGACCGTGCTCTCGATGAGGCCGCCGAGCCGACGCAGCGCGCCGGCGTCCGTCGGCTCGCTGCGGTGCGCACCCCGCCGGGTGCCGTTCCGCCAGCCATGGCGCCCCATAAACCGCCTCTCGACGCTCCGCTTCCTGCCCGTCGCCCTTCGTCACGTCGGACGCCTTCGCCGCGGTATCCTCTCGGCCCGTTCCCGGGCCGCTCCTCGTGGGACTTCCTGGGGGCCGTCGCGCCGCACTGCCCCGGGGTCCTGGCCGGGGTGAGACGCTGGCCGCGTTGGCAAAGCCTAGTGTGACAGCCGAACAGGGCAAACCCAAAGGGGCTCATCCCCTCCGGAAATGATCCCAACCCTCGCGTCGGGACGCACGTCCGTCCACGGTGACGGGACCCTCGTGTTCCCCTCCGCCGCCGTCCGGCGTCCCGGCGGCGTCGGACACCAGACCCACCCTGTGCCAGTGCCCGGGCAGGTCGGCGTCCGGCGGGAACGCCGCGACCAGCGCGTGGTCCTCGCCTCCCGCGACCATGAGACCCCGTGCGGCCTCCGCGGCCTCCCCCGGGTCCTCGGTGCCGAGGACGGCGACCGCTTCCAGGAGGGCCGGTTCGGGTCGCAGCGCGGCCGAGTCCAGATCGATACGCACGCCGCTGGCCCGGCAGACGTGTCCCAGGTCCTGGACGAGGCCGTCGCTGACGTCGAGCATGGCGGTGGCGCCGAGCAGGGCCGCCTCGGCGCCCCGGGCGTAGGGCGGGCTGGGGCGGCGGTGCTCGGACAGGCAGTCGGCGGGCCCGTCGATCCCCCGTTCCAGCAGGGCGAGCCCGGCGGCGGACAGCCCCAGGTGGCCGGTGTAGGCGATGACGTCGCCCGCCCGGGCGCCGTCCCTGCGGACCGGCGCCCTTCCCTGGAGGTCTCCGAGGGCGGTGACGGCGATGGTGAGGGTGTCCGAACCGACCATGTCGCCGCCCACCACGGCACCGCCCGCGACCGCGCACTCGTCGCGCACCCCGGCGGTGAACTCCTCCGCCCAGGCCACGGGGAGGTCGGGGGGCGCGGCGAAGCCGATGAGCAGCCCGGTGGGGCGGGCGCCCATGGCCGCGACGTCGGCGAAGTTCTGGGCGACGGCCCTGTGGCCGACGTCGCGGGCGGTGGACCACTCCCTCCGGAAGTGGCGTCCCTCGACCAGCAGGTCGGTGGTCGCGACCGTTCGGCCGTCGGGTGCGGCGACGACCGCCGCGTCGTCACCCGGTCCGAGGATTACATCGTCCGTCGCGGGGAATTGGCTCGTCACGCGTGTGATCAGAGCGAACTCCCCAAGACCCCCAATGGTGTTGTGCACAGGGATCAGGGTACGGTGACGCTCCGGCGCAGTGGTCTAGACCCACGTTTGTCATCCGTTCGTCACAGGCCGCACCCTCGGCTCGGCCGGGAACCGCTCACCGCTCATCGCTCACACCCGGCGCACACGAAGGAGTTCTCATGGTGCAGGCATACATCCTTGTCCAGACCGAGGTCGGTCAGGCCGCGGAGGTGGCGGAGCGGATCCGGGGCATCGAGGGGGTCGAGACCGCCCATGACGTGACCGGGCCCTACGATGTGATCGTCCAGGCCGAGGCCTCCGACATCGACGCCCTGGGCGCCCTCGTGGTGGCGCGCATCCAGCGGTTGGACGGTATCGCCCGGACTCTCACCTGTCCCATCGTCAACATCTGACGCGCTCGGCCGCGTCGGCGGTACCCCGGGGGTTGCTTGTGCTGAGGCGGTTCGCCGGTGCGGGTCTGGCCGTCGCCCTCGTGGCGACGGGCTGCGGCGCGCAGACCGTGCGGATGGATCCCCCCGAAGCGGACGAGGCGACCGCACGGACCTGTGCGGGCCTCGTCGGGTCGCTTCCGGACACGCTGTTGGACGCCGAACGCGCACAGGTGCGCCCCGAGTCGGAACTCACCGCGGCCTGGGGCGACCCGGCGATCGGCCTGCGCTGCGGGGTTCCCCGCCCCGTGGCACTCGCCCCCGACTCCCTCCTGCAGGAGGTCAACGGCGTGGCCTGGCTGCCGCAGCCGGAGGACGCGCCCACCCTGTACACGGCGGTCGGCCGCGAGGCCTACGTCGAGCTGTCGGTCCCGCCGGCCCACGGCCCCCCGGCGGGGGCGCTGAGCACGGTCAGCGACCTCGTCGCCGAGCACATCCCGCCCCTGCCCGACGGCGAGCTCTGACCGACCCGGGGAACACGCGTGGGGGCCGCCGGTGTCCGGCGGCCCCCACTGTCGTCGGACCGGGCCCCAGGGCCCGGTCGTCAGGTCACGAGGTCATGGAGCGAACGGGGAGTCCCGTCACTCCTCTTCCTCCACGGGCTGGTCCTCGGCGCCCTCCTCGGAGTCCGCGCCGCCCTCGCCCTCGGTGCCCTGCTCGCCCTCGGCGCCCTGGCCGCTGAGCAGGGTCGCGACCTCGGCCTGCGTCTCCGCGACCTGGCCGGAGCACGAGGCACCCGGCTCCGGCACATCGGTGCCGCGCTCGTAGAGGCGCACGAACCGCTGGAGCATCTCGTCGTCGGCCGTCTCGGCCGTGATCTGGCGGCCCCAGCTGGAGGCGACGATCGGTGCTTCCATCTCGCCCTCGTAGGGGCTGATCACGAGGTAGTCGCCCGCGCTGTACATGCCCACCAGCTGCTCGACCTGGTCCTCGGGCAGGTCGGGCGCGTAGTTGATCCACACGGCCCCGTGCTCCAGCGAGTGGACCGCGAACTCGGGGGTGACCGGCTCGGGGTACACGCCGCAGTTCTGCCAGGCGCTCCAGTGGTCGCCGCCCACGGGCGGGGACTGCTCGTAGTCCACCGCCTGGCCGGTCTCGACGTGCTCGTAGGAGCTGACGTCGTACTCGGCCACATTGGAGACCGAGCGGCTGCGGACCTCCATGAAGACGAGGAAGGCGATCAGGCCCACCACCAGAACCACAGCGGTGACGACCCCGGTGATGGTAAGGATCTTACGGCGGCGCTCCTCTTTGAGGCGCTGTGCCTTGAGCTCGGCCGCGCGCTGGCGGCGCTCCTCCGCCGTCTTCTTCTTTGCCACGGGGTCTCCTGAGGTGGGTGGTGACATAAGGGACTTATCTATCCTCTACTTTGGCACCACAGTTGGGCGATTTGACCAGGATGGTTCCCATGGAACAGACGAACGGCCCCGACTCGGGGGCCGCCGACGGCGTCGGGGACGCCGACGGAACTCCGGACGAGGGCGAGCACTCTCAGCGGGACGGGGCACCGGAGGACGACGCGTCGACGCAGGTGTCGTGGCGTTCGGTGCCGACATGGATCACGGTGATCCTCGTCGCACTGGCCCTGGCCGCGGGCTACCTGTGGGGGCGCCCGGCCTACCCCCTGGACACCGGTGCGGACGCCGGATTCCTGCGTGACATGAGCGCCCACCACGCCCAGGCGGTGGACATGTCGATGGTCATCCTGGACAAGACCGAGGATCCCGAACTGCACACGGTCGCCACGGACATGGCCCGCACGCAGCAGGCGCAGATCGGGATCATGCAGGGGTGGCTGATGGCCTGGGGCCTGCCCGCCCGCGGCGCCCAGCCGCCGATGACCTGGATGGAGGGGCACGACCACGGAGGCGGTGACGGCGAGGTCCCCGACACCATGCCGGGCCTGGCGAGCCCCGAGGACCTGACGGCCCTGGAGGACTCCGAGGGGGTCGAGGCGGAGCTCCTGTTCCTCGAACTGATGATCGCGCACCACCAGGGCGGCATCGAGATGGCCGAGGCGGAGGTGGACCTGGGCGGCGAGGACATGGTCACCCGGTTCGCCCAGGGGATGATCGACGCCCAGCAGTCGGAGGTGAACCTGATGGAGGGCATGATCGACGACCGGAGCGGCTCCGGCGAGGACTGACCGGCGGCACCCCGCCCACGACGACGGCGCGCACCCGACACCGGGGGCGCGCCGTCGTCGTGCTCCCGCCCCCTCGGTTCAGCCCGCCCGCAGCCCCGCCGCCCCCGCCGGCGCGCGCGGGGACGGGTGTCCCCGAGTACTGGTACGAGGCCGCCGACTGGCCCCGCCGACGCGCGGGGTCGGGTGCGCCGCGCGGCGCACCGCCGGGGCGCCGAGCCGCGTGTGCCCAAGCGCACACGGACGTCCTGCGCAGCCGCATCGGAGGGCCGACACGGGGCCTCTCCGCGGATTCGCCGCTGGTGGGGGCGTTCCCCCGCGTCCGGGGGCGGGCGGGGGCGATCCCCGGACGGCCACCGCCGCACCCCGGGAGACGCGTGCCACACACGGTTGACCGGGACCCGGGGAGACGACGACAAGTCGTAGCACTACATTGTGTAGTACTACCGGAGGTCGGTACCTGAGAGGTGGGCATGGAAGCTCTTGAACTCGCGAGGTGGCAGTTCGGCGTCACCACGATCTACCACTTCCTGTTCGTTCCGCTCACGATCGGACTGTCGTTCATCGTGGCCGTGCTCCAGACCCTCTGGTACCGCACGGGCAGACACGAGTACCTCCAGGCGACCCAGTTCTTCGGCAAGCTGTTCCTCATCAACTTCGCCATGGGCGTGGTCACCGGCATCGTGCAGGAGTTCCAGTTCGGCATGAACTGGAGCGAGTACTCGCGGTTCGTCGGCGACGTGTTCGGCGCACCGCTGGCCATGGAGGCCCTGCTCGCCTTCTTCCTGGAGTCGACCTTCATCGGGCTCTGGATCTTCGGCTGGCACCGGCTCCCCCGCGGCGTCCACCTGGCCTGCATCTGGATGGTCGCCATCGGCACCAACCTGTCCGCGTACTTCATCCTCGCCGCCAACGCGTGGATGCGGCACCCGGTCGGCTTCTCCGTCAACGAGGAGAACGGGCGCGCCGAGCTCAACGACATCTGGGCCGTCCTCAGCAACGACCAGGCCTGGTCCACCTACCTGCACACCGTCTCGGCGGCGTTCATCACCGCCGGACTGTTCGTCGTGTGCGTCAGCGCCTACAAGCTCTGGCGCAACCAGCGGCACGGCGACACCGGCATCGCGGGCGTCGCACCGCCGAAGAACGACTTCGCCCTGTTCCGGGGCACCCTCAAGGTGGGCCTGGTCTTCACCCTGATCGCCGGGGCGATCGTCGTCTTCTCCGGCGACCACCAGGCCAAACTCGCCGCCGAGTACGAACCCATGAAGCTCGCCGCCGCCGAGGCCCTGTGGGAGACCGAGGAGGGCGCCGCCTTCTCAGCCCTGGCCGTCGGGGACACCGAGGCGCGCTACAACCCCATCGACGTCACCGTCCCGAACGTGCTCAGCTTCCTCGCGACCGGCACGTTCGACGGCGAGGTCCACGGGATGAACAACCTCCAGGAGGCGTACGAGGAGTACTACGGGCCCGGCGACTACACGCCCAACGTGTTCGTCGTCTACTGGTCCTTCCGCCTGATGATGGGCTTCGGCCTGTTCGGCGTCGCCGTCGCCGCACTGGGCCTGTGGCTCACCAGGGGGAAGAGGCGCACCCCGACGAGCCGGTGGTTCTACCTCGCGGCGATGCTCGCCCTGCCCGCCGCCCTGGCCGCGAACATCTTCGGCTGGGTGCTCACCGAGATGGGCCGCCAGCCCTGGACGGTGCACGGCTACCTGCTCACCGCCAACAGCGTCTCGCCCGGGGTCAGCCTCGCGACCGTCGCGATGAGCCTGACCGTCTTCACCGCCGTGTACGGCCTCCTCGCCGTGGTGGAGGTCGGGCTGCTGGTCAAGTACATCAAGGCCGGACCCTCCCACCTCGTTCCCGACCTGGAGAACGACGAGGACGAGTCCCAGATCCCGCACTTCAGCTACTAGGAGCCACGGACCATGGAACTCCCCGTCATCTGGTTCATCGCCATCTCGGTCCTGTGGATCGGGTACTTCGTCCTGGAGGGGTTCGACTTCGGGGTCGGCACGCTCCTCCCGTTCATGGGCAAGCGCAACTCCGTCGACCGCCGGGTCGCCATCAACTCCATCGGCCCTGTCTGGGACGCCAACGAGGTGTGGCTGCTCACCGCGGGCGGCGCCATGTTCGCCGCCTTCCCCGCCTGGTACGCCTCCCTGTTCAGCGGGTTCTACGTGCCGCTGTTCGCCATCCTGATCGCGCTGATCCTGCGCGGGGTCGCGTTCGAGTACCGGGGCAAGCGCGACAGCGACACCTGGCGGACCTGGTGGGACCGGGCGATCTTCTTCGGCAGCGCCGCACCCGCCCTGCTGTGGGGTGTCGCGTTCGCCAACATCGTCCAGGGCGTGGCCATGGACTCCGACCACATCGTCACCGCCTCCACACTCGACCTGCTCAACCCGTACGCCCTGCTCGGCGGACTGACGACGCTGTCGCTGTTCACCCTGCACGGGGCGATCTTCCTGACGCTGAAGACCGACGGGCCGGTCCGGGTGCGCGCGCGGCGGGCCGCACTGGTGACCGCCTGCGCGGCGGTCCCCTCGGGAGCCGGGTTCCTGCTGTGGACCCAGGCCGCGCACGGCCACCCCTGGACCCTGCCGCTCGTCGTGATCGCCGCCGCGGCCCTGGTGGGCGGGGTCGTGGCGGCCTGGCGGGGCCGCGAGGGATGGTCGTTCGCGTTCACGGCGCTGACCATCCTCACCGCGGTCGCCGCGCTCTTCGGGGCGCTCTTCCCGAACGTGCTTCCGTCCACCACGGACCCGGCCTTCAGCCTGACCGTGGAGAACGCGTCCTCCGCCGACTACACGCTCACGGTGATGACGTGGGTGGCGGTGGTGTTCCTGCCGCTGGTGCTCCTCTACCAGGGCTGGAGCTACTGGGTGTTCCGGCGCCGGGTGACCGGGGCGTCGGTCACCGGGGAGAGCGTCACCGCGACGGACGGCGGTCCGGGGGACGGGACCGGCGACCGGAGCACCCCTGTCGCCTGACCCGCGGGGTGCGGGCGGCCCGACCGCCCGCACCCCCGCCGCACGGCCGACCCGCACGGAGCGGGGTTGTCGGCCGCTCCGGGGCTCCCTGGTGGATACTGGCCCGGCGCACGGCGCGCGACGCCCGGCCGCACCGATCCGCTGTGTGAGAGCCCCCCATCCCCACCGGGTACCCGCAGGACCCGGCCGAGACGACAAGGTCCGCACGCATGAAACCCCTTGACCCGCGCCTGGTACGCACCGCTAGCGCGGTCCGGGTGCACCTGGCGGTCTCCGTGGCCAGCGGAGTGCTCATCACCGGCCTGATCCTCGCCCAGGCCTGGCTGCTCGCCCGCGCCATCAGCGGCGCATGGCAGGGGGAGGGCCTGGACTCGCTGGGCGGTGCGATCGGCGCCGTCGCCGCCATCGCCGTGGTGCGCGCGCTGCTGTCGTACCTGGCCGAGACCTCCGCCCTGTACAGCGCCGCGCGCACGAAGTCGCAGCTGCGCCGCCGCCTGGTGGCGCACGTGACCGGCTCCGGGAAGGTGTGGACCGCCGAACCCGGTGCCGGGGACGGGCAGGGGTCGCCGAAGGCGGGCGAGCTGGTGACACTGGCGACCCGGGGCCTGGACGCCCTGGACGACTACTTCGCCCGCTACCTGCCCCAGCTCGTGCTGGCCGCGATCGTGCCGGTCGCGGTCCTGGCGGTGGTGTTCTGGGCGGACTGGATCTCCGGGATCGTCATCCTCGTGACGCTGCCGCTGATCCCGGTCTTCATGGCGCTCATCGGGATGCACACGCAGGCCCGGACCGACCGGCAGTGGCGGCTCCTGAGCCGTCTGGGCGGCCACTTCCTCGACGTGGTCGAGGGGCTTCCGACCCTCGCGGTGTTCCGTCGCGCCAAGGCGCAGGCGGCGATCATCCGCCGGGTGGGCGAGGACCACCGGAAGGCCACGATGGGGACGCTGCGGATCGCGTTCCTGTCTGCGTTCGCGCTGGAACTGCTGTCGACCCTGGCCGTGGCACTGGTCGCGGTCGAGGTGGGGCTGCGCCTGCTGGGCGGCTACATGGACTACCAGACCGCGCTCCTCGTACTGATCCTGGCGCCGGAGGCGTACCTGCCGCTGCGCGAGGTCGGGGCCAGGTTCCACGCGAGCATGGAGGGCGTGGCCGCGGCGGACCAGGTGTTCACCGAACTGGACCGGGAGCGCGGCGCGCCCGTCCGGGACGGCGGGGAGCGGGCCGGGGTCCCCGCTCCCCCGGCGGCCGGCGCGGCGGCGGCCCCGGCGGCCGGCGGCATCCGCTTCGAGGGGGTGGGCGTGAGCTACCCGGGCAGGGACGTGCCTGCCCTGTCCGGTCTGGACCTGGAGGTCGCGGCGGGCGAACACGTCCTGCTCACCGGCCCCAGCGGGGCCGGGAAGACCACCCTCCTGTCCCTCGTGCTTCGGTTGAACGAGCCCACCGAGGGGCGGATCCGCGTGCGCGCGCCCGGCGGGGGGTGGGAGGACCTGGACGGGATCCCGGCCGACGACTGGAGGCTCGGCATCGCGTGGGTGCCCCAGCACCCCTACCTCTTCGACGTGTCCGTGGCCGACAACATCCGCCTGGGAGCCCCCGACGCCTCGCTGGAACGGGTCCGGGAGGCGGCCCGCCTGGCCGAGGCCGACGCGTTCGTCTCCGCCCTCCCCGACGGCTACGACACCAGGCTCGGCGAGCGCGGTGCACGGCTGTCGGCGGGACAGCGCCAGCGGATCGCGCTGGCCCGGGCGATGTGCCGCGACGCCCCCCTCGTCCTGCTGGACGAACCCACCGCCCACCTGGACCCGGAGAACGCGGCGGCGGTGCGCACCGCCGTCACGCGCCTCCTGGAGGGGCGGACCGCCGTCATCGTCGCGCACGACACCGGTTGGGCCCGGGACGCCCTCGGCGACACCCTGCGGTCCGTGTCCCTGCCACTGCCGACCCGGGAAGGAAGCGTGCCGCGATGAGCCGCGGGAACACCGAGGACGGGGGCGGAGCCCCGCAGGCCTCCGGAACCGACACCGTGACCGGCCCGGGCGCGGCCGAGGTCCCCGAGCGCGAACGCCGTCGCGACCCGCTGCTGCGGATGGTCGCCCTGGCCCGGCCGCGCGGCGGCAGGTTCGCCCTGGGCGTCCTGCTGGGGGGCGCCGCCACGGGCGCCGGGGTGGCACTGCTCGGCGTGGCCGCGTGGATGCTCGCCACCGCCGCGAACCACCCCGGCATCACCGCGCTCGGCATCTCCGTCGTCGCCACCCGCGCGCTGGGGGTGGGCCGCGGCGTGGCCCGCTACCTGGAGCGGCTGGTCACCCACGACGCCGCGTTCCGGACGCTGGCCGAGGTGCGGGTGCGGGTGTACGAGCGGTTGGCGGCGACCGAGCCGTTCGGCCGCTTCCGCTCGGGCGACCTGGTGTCACGCCTGGTCAACGACACCGAGGCCACCCTGGACCTCCTGGTGCGCGGACTGACTCCGCCGCTGATCTCGCTGGTCACCGGTGGCGCGACCGTCCTGTTCCTGACGGCGCTGTACGTGCCGGGCGGCCTCCTTCTGGCGGGCGGCCTGCTCCTGGCCGGGCTGGCGGTCCCGTTCGCCGCCGCCGCGTTGGGCAGGGAACCGGGCAGGCGGCAGGCCAGGGCGCGCGGTGAGTTGTCCACGGTGCTCGTGGACACCCTGCACGGGGCCCCCGACCTGGTCGCCTACGGTGCGATGGGCCGGCAGGTGGAGCGGGTCGAGGCCGCCGACGCCGAGCTCACGCGGCTGGCACAGCGGGACGCGGCGGTCCTCGGCCTCGGCGCCGGGGCCTCCGCGCTGGTCACGGGGCTGACCGTGTGGGGCGCGCTGTTCCTCGGGGTGGTCGCCGTGGAGGGCGGCACGCTGAGCGCGGTGTCGCTGGCGGTCCTGGTCCTGACGACCCTGGCCGCGTTCGAGATCGTCGCCCCGCTTCCCGCCGTCGCGG
>Ga0233363_1000403_pt1 | contig 19786 bp, 22 predicted proteins | sample ElkDunMinimDraft_18_FD_191534 | JGI IMG/M metagenome (GOLD analysis project Ga0233363, IMG submission 191534) | Fecal eukaryotic communites from dung pellets of Tule Elk in California, USA - Elk Dung C16 | ecosystem: Host-associated > Mammals > Digestive system > Large intestine > Fecal | place... | reverse complement strand
CCAGCGGCCATAGGCTGGTGCCATGTTCGCACGCGTCGTCCTCCCCCTGCTGGCTCTGGGCCTGATGATCTACGCCCTCGTCGACATCGCCGGTACGGAGAAGAAGGACCTGGGCGGCCTCCCGAAGTGGTTCTGGGTCCTGATCGTCATCCTGCTGCCCGTCCTTGGGCCGCTCCTGTGGATCGTGACCAAGGTCTCGCGCCGTCGCACTGCGTCCTACGGAGCCGGCCCTGCCTGGGGTGCGTCCGGCCGGCCGGGCCGCGGTGCGCGCCGCCCCACGGGACCCGTCGCGCCCGACGACGACCCCGACTTCCTGTGGCGGCTCGAGCAGGAGCGCCGCCGCCAGCAGCGCCGGGAGCCCGGCGGACCGGCGGACGACACCAGCACCGACGACACCAGCACCGACGACACCAGCACCGACGACACCGACGGCTCGCCGACGGACAAGGGCGGCCCGTCCGCGTCCTGACCCGCTCGTCCTGACCCGCTCGTCCGTGCCCGACGCACGAAGGCCCGGGGCCCCGTGGAGATGCCGGCGCGTGGCCGGTACCTCGACGGGGCCCCGGGCCTTCGTGAGCCAGCGGCTCAGCGCTCGGGCAGCTCGATCAGCTGTCGAGCCCCGAGTACGCGTGCTTGCCGTTGAAGATCAGGTTCACGCCGGTGAAGTTGAACAGCAGGCACGCGAAGCCGACGACGACGAACCACGCGGCACGCCGTCCGGACCAGCCGCGCGTCGTCCGCGCGTGGAGGTAGGCCGCGTAGACGACCCAGACGACGAACGACCAGGTCTCCTTGGGGTCCCAGCCCCAGTAGCGGCCCCAGGCGTGCTCGGCCCAGATCGCGCCGCCGATGAGCGTGAACGTCCACAGCACGAAGCCCACCGCGTTGAGGCGGAAGGACAGCCCTTCCAGGGAACCGGGCGTCGGGAGCTGGTCGAGCCAGCGGAACCCGGGCCGGCCCAGGAAGGCCGAGCCCTCGTCCCGGGAGTCGCGCAGGAGCTGCAGCACCGAGGTCACGAAGGCGACCGTGAAGATGCCCGTCGCGACGATCGCCACGCCGACGTGGACGACCAGCCAGTACGACTGCAGCGCCGGCTGGACGCCCGTCGCCACGACGTAGAAGACGTTCAGGCCCAGCGTCACGAACAGCGCCACCAGACCGGTGACGAAGGCGCCGAGGAAGCGCACGTCGCGCCGGGTGTTCACCACGAGGAACACCGTGAGCGCCACGAACGACCCGACGAGCGTGAACTCGTACATGTTCGCCCACGGGGCGCGGCCTGCCGCGATCCCCCGGAGCACGATCGCGGCACCCAGCAGCGCGGTCGCGAGCCAGGTGGTCGACATCGCGATGCCGGCAGCCCGCCGCGCGCCGCCCGCCGCGTGCGGCTCCGCGGCCTCCGGCGCGTTCGCGCCCTCGTACGACGACGTCGCTCCGGCCGTCGACGCGCCCACGCCGGCGAGCTCGCGCGACGCGTCGGCACGGACCTCGCCACGCACCTCCGTGCGCCGTGCGAGGTCGACGGCGAACGCCACGAGTGCGATCGTGAGCGCGGCCAGGCTGGCCCAGACGAGCAGGACGCTCAGGTAGGCGGCTTCCATCTCTCAGTCCTCTTCGTGCTTCGTCGTGGTGGGTGTGCCGGACCCGCGTGCACGGCCGGGAGCCGGTGGAGCGTTGTCGACCGGACCCGCGAGCCCGGGGACCGCCGCGAGCGCGCGGTCCACCTCCCCTTGCAGGCCGGTGTCGTCACCCCGTGCGAGCCCGGCGAGCTCGACGCGCGTGACGTCGCCATCTTGCCACGCGCGCATCCAGACCCGCCGACGCGGAGTGAACAGCGACACCCCCAGGCCCGCGAGGGCGAGCAGGGAGAACGTGAGGACCCAGCCGAGGGACGGGTCGTGCCGCAGGTCGAGCGCCACGTACCGCGGCACCGACTCGCCCATCGTGACCGTGCCGAGCCCGTCCGGCAGCTCGACCGTCTCCCCGGGCCGGACCAGCACCTTGGCCCGTTCGCCGTTCTCGTCGACGGACGGCGTCAGCGACGCGGTGTCGAGGCGGTACACGTTCTGCGGCACCCCGTCGTCCAGGCCCAGGTCGCCCCGGTACACCTCGAGCACGAGCAGCGGGTTCTGCGGCTGGGGGAAGACCGAGCGTGCCGAGCCGTCGTCCTCCACGACCGCGGTCGGCAGGAAGTAGCCCACCATGCCGACCTGGTCGAGCCCGGGCGAGACGTCGGGCACCTTGACGACGCCGCGCGAGGTGTACATCTGGTCCTCGGGCAGGAACGGCACCCGGCCGGCGAACGCGACCTCGCCGTCGGCGTCGTGCACCGTGATGTCGGGCGCGAAGCCGTTGCCCTGCAGGTAGATCTTGGCGCCGTCGACCGTGAGCGGGTGGTTGACCTTGATGCTCTCGGGCCGCTGCGCGCCGTCGGGCTCGGTCACCGTCACGTGCGCCGTGAAGTCGCGCGCCTGCGCGAACGCGACCGAGTCGCTCGCGAACTCGCTCTCGAAGCTGTCGAGCGTCATGGAGAACGGCACGAGCGACGCCGGCCGGAACCAGGCGCCGTTCTCGAAGGTGTCGTAGTCGACCACGGCGTTGGCGAACCCGCGGCCCTCGGTCACGATCGCCTGGCCGCGGTAGTGCAGGAGCTGGCCGCTCGCGACCGCGACCAGCAGGCCCAGCAGAGCCAGGTGGAACACGAGGTTGCCGGTCTCGCGCAGGTAGCCGCGCTCCGCGGCGACCGTGCAGGTCGCGGGACGAGCGGGGATCGCCGTCGAGCCGGCACCACGCGCGGCGCGGGGTTCCTCGGAGCCGGCGTCGACACGGAAGGTCGGCAACCACCGCACGGGCCCGCGCAGGTGCGCGGAGACGGCGTCGGCGACGGCGCCGGGCGCGGCGCTCGTGGTGCCGGACGCCTTGGCCGGGAAGCGCTCGAAGCGGACCGGCGTGCGCGGCGGGCGGCCACGCATGGCGCGGGCGTGAGCCGCCGTCCGGGGCACGATGCAGCCGACCAGCGAGACGAACAGGAGCAGGTAGACGGCCGAGAACCACGGCGAGGTGTAGACGTCGAAGAAGCTGAAGCGGTCGAGCCACTCGCCCGTGGTCGGGTGGTCGGCGAGGTACTCGAGCACCGCCCCCGGGTTCTGGTTGCGCTGCGGCAGGATCGAGCCCGGCACCGCCGCGACCGCGAGCAGCATGAGCAGCATGAGGGCGACCCGCATCGACGTGAGCTGGCGCCACGTCCACCGCAGGACGCCTTTCCAGGTCCCGGGAGCCGAGGGCTCCCGCTGCTCGGCGTCGCCCGCGGCGCGTGGCGTCGTGCCGGCGTCACCAGGGGCGCCGTCGGCCGACGTCGCGGAGGCCGCGAGCTCGGTGTCCTCGACGGCCGGGGCGCTGAACTCGTCCTCGATGCCGACGGGCCGGTAGGTCTTGTGCTCGGTCACTACACCACCGTCACGAATCCGCCGATCCAGCCCTGGAGCTGGCTCGTCCACATGCCCCACACGCCCGAGACGAGCGCCAGGCCGATGACCACGAGAAGCGCACCGCCGACGCGCATGATCGCGAGGCGGTGCCGGCGCAGGAAGCCCAGCATCCGCTGCGAGGACTGCAGGCCGAGCGCCACGAGCAGGAACGGGACGCCGAGCCCCAGGCAGTAGGCGATGCCGAGCACGACCGCGCGGCCGACCGACGCCTCGTTGAGCGAGAGCATCTGCACGGCGGCCAGGGTCGGGCCGATGCACGGCGTCCATCCGAGCCCGAACACCACGCCGAGCAGCGGCGCTCCCCACAGGCCCGCGCGCGGGCTGAGGTGCAGCCGGCGCTCGCGCTGCAGGAACGGGACCGCGCCCAGGAACGCCAGCCCCATGAGCAGCACGACCACGCCCAGCGCGCGCGTGATGACGCCCTGCCACTCGACCAGGTACGTGCCGAGGGCGCCCGCCGCCGCCATGAGCGCGACGAACACCACGGTGAAGCCCAGCACGAACAGCGCGACGCCCGCGACCACGCGGCCGCGCGCCGGCTCGCGGCCCGCCGTCTGCCCCGGCCGGCCCGCGTTCGCCGCGGCCATGCCGCCGACGTAGCCGACATAGCCGGGGACGAGCGGGAGCACGCAGGGCGACGCGAACGACACGAGCCCGGCGAGGATCGCCACGGGCACCGCGAGCAGCATCGACCCCGAGAACGCGGTGGACGCGAACGCGCCACCCATCAGGCGCCCTCCGCCCCGGCCGGCTCCTCGGCGAGCACCTCGTCGACCAGCGCGTCGAGCGTCGACCCCTCGGCGAGCCCGACCACCCGGGCGGCGACGCGACCCTGCCGGTCGAGCACGACGGTGGACGGCACGGCCTGCAGCGGCACGACGCCGGACAGGCTCGCGACGACCCTGCCCGTACGGTCCTCGATCGACGGGTACGGCACCTCGTAGGTGCGCTGGAACGCCTGCGCCGTCCCGGCGTCGTCCTCGGTGTTGATGCCGAGCACGCGCACGCCGTCGGCGGCGCGGGTCGTCGCGAGCTCGACGAGGTCCGGAGCCTCGGCACGGCACGGGGCGCACCCGGCGTACCAGGTGTTGACGACGACCACGTCGCCCGCCCAGTCGGCGGTGTCGACCTCGTTGCCCTCGAAGTCCGTGCCGGCGATGGTCACGGCGTCCTCGCGCTCGTCCGGCACCCACTGCTGCACCGAGCCGTCGCCCGAGACGAAGCCCTGCCCGACGACGTCGCCGGCGCCCGACTCCTGCGCGCAGCCGGCCACGAGGACGGCCGCGAGGGACGCGCCGAGCACGGCGGCGGCCGCACGGTGGGCGCTCATCATGCCCCCGGCACCGGGTCCGCGCCGATGAGGAGGTCTCCGGCCGGCTCGGTGTAGTGCAGGCCGACGAAGGCGTCCCCGTCGAACTGCAAGGAGGTGAGCGAGGCGAGGGCGCACTGCCGGCGGCGCGGGTCGTGGACCAGCGGCCGCTGCTCGAACGAGAGGCGGGCCAGCCACACGGGCAGCTGGTGGCTGACGAGGACGACCTCGTGGCCCTCGTGCGCGGCCCGCGCGTCCTCGACGGCGGCCCGCATCCGCGCGACCTGCTCGACGTACGGCTCGCCCCACGAGGGGCGGGCCGGGTTCCACAGGTACCGCCAGTACCTGGGGTGCGCGAGCTGGGCGGGCCTCGACCCGATGGTCGTGCCCTCGAACGAGTTGCCCGCCTCGATCACGCGCTCGTCGGTGGCCAGCTCCAGGCCGAACGCCTCGGCGACCGGCGCGGCCGTCTCCTGTGCGCGCTGCAGCGGCGAGGCGACGACGGCGACGACGTCGTGGCCGTCGTCCGACAGGTGCTTGGCGACGCGACGCGCCATCTCCTGGCCGCGGTCGGAGAGGCGGTACCCGGCGATGCGGCCGTAGAGGACGCCGTCGGGGTTGTGGACCTCCCCGTGGCGCAACAGGTGGACGGTCGTGATGGCCATGCGCCCCAGTCTCCCAGATCGCTCAGGTGCCGACGACGCCCTCGCGGCGCACGTGACCGGTGTCACGAACGCGTCACACTGCGCCGGTCCGGCCGTCCTGCGGCCCGGACCTACGGCTGGGCGTCGATCGGCCGCGTGTCCAGCGGCCAGGCGCCCTTCACGATCGTCGGCCGCAGCCGGGAGCGCCGATCCTCCGACTTGGCGGCCTCGCAGACCTTCGCCATCGCCCGGCCGAGCGTCTCCATCTCCTCGGGGTCGAGCGCGTCGACCAGCAGCCGCCGGACCGCGGCGACGTGCCCCGGTGCGGTCTCGACCAGCATGCCGTGACCGGCCGGGGTCATGACGCAGTTGACGCCGCGCCGGTCACCGGGGACGGGCCGCCGCTCGACCAGGCCGCGCGCCTCCATCCGGTCGACCGTATGGGTCAGGCGGCTTCGCGAGAGCGCGAGGAAGTCGGCCAGGGCGGACATGCGCAGCGTGTGTTCGGGCGCCTCGGAGAGCTGGACGAGCAGGTGGTACTCCCCGAACCCGAGCGGGAGGGCCGCGTCGTGGGCGCGGTCGAGGGCCTCGTAGAACCGCGACGTGCCTTCGAGAAACCGCCGCCACGCCTCCTGCTGCTCGTCGTCGAGCCAGCGGACCCCGTCGTCTGTGACGCGGCCCGTCGGCACGGTGCCCGCCTGCGTCATGCTCCCTCGCCCCCGGTGGTTGAAGATGTGACCTGCCCCACGGGAATAGCCTACGAGACCCCGCGGTTGATGCATTCGGATGTAGTTGACTCCTCAACTACGTTGTGTGCCGAGTCACACATCACCGAGCTTCCCAGCATCACGAGAGGACCATCCATGGCCACGTCCCTGCCCGCAGGTCTCGTCCCCGGCACCTACGCCATCGACGGCTCGCACTCCACGGCGTCGTTCACGGTCCGTCACGCAGGCATCGCCAAGGTCCGCGGCACCATCGGCATCACCTCCGGCACCGTCACTATCGGCGACGACGTCGAGTCGTCCGCGGTCACGGCCGAGCTCGACGCGGCGTCCGTCAACACGGGCGACGCGACCCGCGACGGGCACCTCAAGAGCGCCGACTTCTGGAGCGCCGAGGAGAAGCCCGTCTGGACCTTCACCTCGACGAGCGTCCGGGCCGACGGCGACGACTTCGTCATCACGGGTGACCTCACGATCAACGGCGTGACCAACGCGGTCGAGCTCGAGACCGAGTTCGCCGGCGCCGCGACCGACCCGTTCGGCAACGCGCGCGTCGGCTTCGAGTCCCAGCTCGAGATCTCTCGCAAGGACTACGGGCTCACCTGGAACGCCGCGCTCGAGACGGGCGGCGTCCTGGTCGGCGACAAGGTCAAGATCTCGCTCGACATCTCGGCCATCAAGCAGGCCTGACCTCCGCGCACCACGCGTGCGCAGGACGCCGTGCGCGCAACCGCGCGCACGGCTTCCTGCTCTATGCGCCGGTGTAGGACGCCGCCTCGCGCGCCGGCCTCGTGGCCGCGCGCGCGGCAGCGTGGAACGCCAGGATCTGCAGCTCGCCCGCGACGTCGACCGAGCGAACGACGACGTCGTCGGGCAGCTGCAGCGCGACGGGCGCGAACGACAGGATCTCCCGCACGCCGCACGCGACGACGCGCTCGGCGACGGTCTGCGCCACCTGCCCCGGCGTCGCGAGCACGACCATCGACACCTGGCTGCGCGCGATGACCTCCTCGAGCCCGTCGACGTGCTCGACCGCGATCCCGGCGGCCTCCGTGCCGACCACGTTCGGATCGGCGTCCAGCAGCGCCACGACCTGGAACCCTCGCGCCGCGTAGCCCGAGTAGTTCGCGAGCGCGTGCCCCAGGTTGCCGATCCCGACGATCGCGAGCCGGTGCTCCGACTCCAGCCCCAGCGCGAGCGAGATGTACGACGACAGCGACTCGACGTCGTACCCCACGCCCCGCGTCCCGAAGGACCCGAGATAGGACAGGTCCTTGCGCAGCTGCGCCGAACCGACGCCCGAGCGTTCCGCGAGCTCGGACGACGACGTCGTCGTCACCCCGCGGGATGCCAGGTCACGCAGGGCGCGCAAGTAGTACGGCAGCCGTGCGACCGTCGCGGCCGGCACCGCCACCTCACCGAGCTCGATCACGTCTGTTCCCCTCCCCGGGTCCCCGCGAGCCGCCGCGCCAGCCGCGCGGCGTCAACCCGCCAGAATCCCTGCTGCACGCCGTCCACCTCGACGACGGGCACGTAGTCCCCGTACCTGCTCACCAGCGCACCGCTGGGATCGCCCTCGATGTCTACCTCTCGCCACTGCTCGCTCGCCGCTGCGCACACCTGGCGGACCACCTCCCGCGCGTCGTCGCACAGGTGGCACCCCGGCCTGGTGAACAGTACGACGCGCGGGAGGGGATCCGCCTGCGGCCTGCTCACCAGCACAGACTACGCGCGCCGATACAGTGGTCAGCATGTCGTCCAGCCCCGAGTCCGACCGGTCGACAGGGGCGTACACGGCGCAGGCCGCCGCGTTCTTCGACGTCGACAACACGATCATCCGCGGTGCGAGCGCCTTCCACCTCGCCCGCGCCCTGTACCAGCGCAGGTTCTTCTCGACCACGGACCTGATCCGCTTCGCCGTCATCCAGGCCAAGTACCTCACCTTCGGCGAGTCCCGCGCCCAGATCGAGTCCGTGCGCAGCAAGGCCCTCACGCTGATCGCGGGCCGCTCGGTGGCGGAGATCGCGGCGGTCGGCGAGGAGGTCTACGACACGGTCCTCGAGCTCCGCATCTTCCCCGGTACCAAACGGCTCCTCGACGAGCACCTCGCGGCGGGCGACCAGGTGTGGCTCGTGACGGCCACGCCCGTCGAGATCGGTGCGCTCATCGCGCGCCGGCTCGGCGCCACGGGCTGCCTGGGCACCGTCGCCGAGCACTCGGGCGGGTTCTACACGGGGCGGCTCGTGGGCGACCTGATGCACGGCGAGTCCAAGGGTGCGGCCGTGCGGGAGCTGGCCGAGCGCGAGGGCATCGACCTGACCGCCTCCTACGCGTACGGCGACTCGTTGAACGACCTGCCGATGATGCGCTCGGTGGGCCATCCGTGCCCCATCAACCCGGACGTGCGCCTGCGGCGGCACGCCAAGGAGGTGGGCTGGCCGATCCGCGAGTTCCGCGGCCGGTCCCAGCGGGCGGCCGGGCGGGGCGTCAAGACGGCGTCCTGGGCCGGGGCGGCGTGGGTGGCCGGGCTCGTCCTGCGTGCGGTGCAGCGCCGCATCCGGGGGCGCTGAGCGCCGGCCGTCCGCCGATGCGTGCGGGAACGAGAACGGGGGCCGTGCAGTGATGCACGGCCCCCGTTCTCATGCGCGCAACGTCACTTCTTGTTGCGGCGCTGGTGACGCGTCTTGCGAAGCAGCTTGCGGTGCTTCTTCTTCGCCATACGCTTACGGCGCTTCTTGATGACGGAGCCCATGAGGTCCTCACAATGCTGGTCGGGAGCGGAACTTGTTGGTCCCACGAGCCCTGACACGGGAGTAGCCGACCAACACGAAAAAGTCCGCCACCAGGGTACCTGATGACGCGGGGTCTCAGTCGAGATAGGGATCCAGACCCCACAGGGGGAACACGCTGCGGCGTGTCGCGAGCACCGCGCGGTCGACGTCGTCGGCGGGGTCGTAGCCCTCCGACCAGCGGCGCCACCCCGTCGGGCCGTCGTCGGCGGCGCCCCCGCCCGCGAGCCGCGGCGCGGGCTCGTAGCCCGACATCTCCTCCGCCTCGCGCCGCCAGCTCTCGGGGAGCTCGGCGTCGTACTCGAGCGGCGCGTGCGCCGCCTCGGCGACGAGCGAGGCCCACACGAGCGGCACGACGTCGACCACCGCGTACCCGCCGCCGCCGAGCGCGACCCAGCGCCCGGCGCACAGCTCGTGCGCCAGCTCGTGCAGCCACCGCGCGGCCATGCGCTGGGCGTCGACGCTCACGTCGAGATCCGTCAGCGGGTCCCTCCCGTGCGAGTCGCAGCCGTGCTGCGAGACGATCGCCTGCGGCCGGAACCCGCGCAGCAGCGACGGCACCACGGCGTCGATCGCCCGCAGCCACCGGGACCCGTCGGTCCGGGGTGGCAGCGCGATGTTGACCGCGGTGCCCTCGGCCCGCTCGCCGCCGCGGTCGGCAGGGCTGCCCGTGCCGGGGAACAGCGTGTGCCCGTCCTGGTGCACGGAGATGGTCAGGACGCGCGGGTCGTCCCAGAAGATCGACTCGACGCCGTCGCCGTGATGGGCGTCGAGGTCGACGTAGGCGACACGCTCGGCGCCCAGGTCGAGCAGGCGCTGCACGGCGGCCGCGGCGTCGTTGTAGATGCAGAACCCCGACGCCGCCCCCCGGTGCGCGTGGTGCATCCCGCCCGCGACGTTGACGCCGTGCTCGACCTCGCCCGACCACACCGCGTCGGCCGCCGCGACCGACGCCGCGACCTGCCGGGCCGCCGCCTCGTGCATGGCCGCGAAGAGGGGGTCGTCGTCGGTGCCGAGCCCGCGCGCGACGTCGGGCTCCCCCGTCGCCGCGGCCCGGCGCACCGCGAGCACGTAGTCCTCGTCGTGGACGGTGTGCAGGACGTCGTCGGGCGCGGGCTCGACGTCGGCCACCTCGAGCGTGGGCTGGTCGAGCAGCCCCAGGGCGTCCACGAGGCGCATCGTCAGCGTGAGACGCGCGGGTGCCATAGGGTGCCCCGGGCCGAAGTCGTAGCGCAGCAGCTCAGGGCTCCACCACAGCCGGGCGATCATCCGGACACGGTAGCCCAGCGCATGGCACAGTTGATCAGCACGCTCGTCCAGCGAGCGCCCAGGCCGGAAGGGCAGCCAAGGACTCATGGCCAGACGATTCAGCGACCGGCTCGTCCCCGGTCGCGAGTTCGTCGACCGGCTCGCACGCCAGTCGCCCGCCCGGCTCGCGGTCTCGGTCTTCGCCGCCGTGATCGCCCTGTTCACGGTCCTCCTGCTCGCACCCTTCGCGACGGCGACGGGTGAGGCGACCCGGTTCGTGGACGCGCTGTTCACGGCGGTCTCGGCGGTCTGCGTCACCGGCCTGGTGGTGCAGGACACGGGGACCTACTGGTCGATGTACGGGCTGGTGGTCATCCTGCTCGGCATCAAGGTCGGCGGGTTCGGCGTCATGACGCTCGCGTCGATCCTCGGCATGGCGGTCTCGCGGCGCATCGGGCTCACCCAGAAGCTGCTCACCGCCTCGGAGACCAAGACCGAACGGCTCGGCGAGGTCGGCTCGCTGGTCCGCGTCGTCATCATCACGTCGACGTCGCTCGAGCTGGGCATCGCCCTTCTGCTGTTCCCGCGCTTCCTGGTCCTGAACGAGACGGTGGGCGAGGCCGCGTGGCACTCGATCTTCTACGCCGTCTCGGCCTTCAACAACGCCGGCTTCGTGCCGACGCCCGAGGGCCTCATGCCGCACGTGGGCGACTGGCTGCTCTGCCTGCCAATCATCGTGGGCGTGTTCATCGGCGCGCTCGGCTTCCCGGTGATCCTCAACGTGCTCTCCGCGCGGCGCCGGCGCCGCCGGGCCTGGATCACCTGGTCGCTGCACACCAAGCTGACCATCACGACCAGCGCGGCTCTCGTCCTGATCGGGTGGGTGCTCGTCGCCGCCATGGAGTGGCGCAACCCCGAGACGCTCGGGAAGCTCGACGGCGGTACCCGGGTGCTGGCGTCCCTGTTCGCCGCGGTCATGCCACGTTCGGGCGGGTTCTCGACCATCGACACCCAGGCGATGCACGAGTCGTCCTGGCTCATCACCGACGCCCTGATGTTCGTGGGCGGCGGCTCGGCGTCGACCGGTGGCGGCATCAAGGTCACGACGCTCGCCGTCATGCTGCTCGCGATCGTGGCCGAGGCGCGCGGCGACCGCGACATCGACGCCTTCGGGCGCCGCATCCCGCGCGACACGCTGCGCCTGTCGATCGCCGTGGTGTTCGTGGGCGCGACGGCGGTGCTGGTGTCGTCCCTGCTGCTGCTCGAGATCACGGGGCTCACGCTCGACGTCGTGCTGTTCGAGGCGATCTCGGCGTTCGGCACGGTCGGCCTCTCGACGGGCATCACCGCGGGCCTTCCCGACGCCGGCAAGTACGTGCTGTGCGCGCTCATGTTCGTCGGGCGTACCGGGACCATGACGTTCGCTGCCGCGCTTGCGCTGCGCGACCGGCGGCGCATCGTACGCTTCCCCGAGGAGCGGCCCATCATCGGATGACGGCCGTCCGCAGCCGGCCGCAGCTCGCGTACGGCCCGCCCGAAGCGATGTGACGAGAGGGGACCACCCGTGCCCGACAAGAAGGCGCCCGACCGCGACGCCGGTGTGCTCGTGATCGGCCTGGGCCGGTTCGGTTCGGCGATCGCGGCCACGCTCGACCGGCTCGGCCAGGACGTGCTGGCGGTCGAGCGGGACGCGAACCTCGTCGCCCAGTGGTCGGGACGCCTGCCGCTCGTCGAGGCCGACGCGTCCAACCCGGAGGCGCTCGAGCAGCTCGGCGCCAAGGACTTCTCGGTCGCGGTCGTGGGCGTGGGGACGTCGCTCGAGGCTTCGGTGCTGATCACGGGCAACCTCGTGGACATGGGCACGCCGCAGATCTGGGCCAAGGCGATCTCCGCGGAGCACGGCCGCATCCTGACCCGCATCGGCGCGCACCACGTGGTGTTCCCCGAGTCCGACGCCGGTGCGCGCGTCGCCCACCTGGTGAGCGGCAAGATGCTCGACTACATCGAGGTCGAGGACGGCTTCACGATCGTCAAGATGCGCCCGCCCAAGGAGATGCAGGGCTTCACGATGGCCCAGTCGAACGTGCGGCAGCGCTACGGAGTCACGGTCATCGGCGTCAAGTCGCCGGGCGTGGAGTTCCAGTACGCGACGCCCGAGACGCGCGTGAGCGAGAACGACCTCATCGTGTGCTCGGGCCACGCCGAGCTGCTGGAACGCTTCGCGGCGCGACCGTAACGGGCGGCCCGGCTAGCCGACGGCGCGGAACCCGAGGGCGGTGTAGAGCGCCCGGGCCGGCGTCGCGCCGTCGTCGACGCGCAGCCCGACGCTCGTCCCCAGCACGGCCTGGACGGTGGAGACCAGCGCGCGGCCGATGCCCTGGCGGCGCGCCTGCGGGACGACGAACAGGTCGATGATGAACGGCCCGCGCGGGACGTCGGGCCAGGGGGCGTCCGCGACCGTGAGCACGGCACCGACGAGCTCGTCCCCGCGCCAGGCGCCCAGCGACCCGTCCGCCAGCCACGGCCCGTACTCGCCGTCCCAGGCGGCGCGCACGTCAGCGCCCGAGTCCGCGAGCGACATCTCGTGCTCGGTCCCGAGGTAGGTGCGCCAGTAGGCGTCGGCGACCCGAGGCAGGTCGCGCTCCCCCAGCGGCGCGATCGTGACGCCGTCCGGCTGCGCGCCTACGGCCCGGTCGGTCGGGGGCGAGACCATCGACGTGTTTCCCACGGGGCGGAACGTACTGGCGCTGGCGGCGGGCCCACCACCCGATTTCGACCGCTCGCTACGGCGTCCGGCGCCGCAGCGTGGCCACGCCGAGCGCGATCGCCCCGGCGATGAACAGCACGATGACGCCGACGGCCCCGCGCACGTCGGCCCACTCACCACCGACCGCGAGCGTCTGCATGGCCTCGACCGCGTAGGTCAGCGGGAACACGCGCGAGAGCCACTCGAGCAGCTGCGGCATCTCGTCGCGGGGCATGAGCAGGCCACAGGTGATGAGCTGCGGGAAGATGATCGCGGGCATCATCTGCACGGCCTGGAACTCGGTGCGGGCCAGCGCGGACGCCGCGAGGCCCAGGCAGCAGCCCAGCACGGCGTCGAGCAGCGCGACGACGACCACGAGCCACAGCGCGCCCGCGACGTCCATGCCGACGGCCGTCGCGAAGCCGACCACGACGAGCGCCTGGACGAACGCGAGCGCCGCGAAGGCGATCGCGTACCCGGCCACGAAGTCGCCCTTGCCGAGCGGCGTCGTCATGAGGCGCTCGAGCGTGCCCGACTGCCGCTCACGCAGCGTCGCGACGCTCGTGACGAGGAACATCACGATCAGCGGAAACAGCCCCACGAGCATGGGGCCGAACTGGTCGAGCACGGGCGTGCCGTCGAACATCCACGCGATGAGCCCGAGCAGCAGGCACGGCAGCAGCAGGATGAGCGCGACGGTCCGGTGGTCGTAGCGCAGCTGGGCGAGCACGCGGCTCGCCGTGGTCAGGGTGAGGCTCATGCGCGCACCTCCCCCGTGGCGCCGGTCGGTGCCGCGCGCTCGATCAGCGTGAGGAACGCACGCTCGGCGTCAGGGGCGCCGGTCTGCTCCAGGAGCGTGGCCGGCGTCGTGTCGGCGACCAGCTGCCCCTGGCGCAGGAGCAGCAGCCGGTCGCACTGCGTGGCCTCGTCCATGACGTGGCTGGAGACGAGCAGCGTCCGGCCCTCGGCGGCGAGCCGCCGGAACATCGCCCACAGGTCGCGCCGCAGCACCGGGTCGAGGCCCACGGTGGGCTCGTCGAGGACAAGCAGCTCCGGCTCGCCGACGAGCGCCGCGGCGAGCGACACGCGCGAGCGCTCGCCGCCCGAGAGCGTCCGGACGCGCTGGCCCTCGTGCCCGCCCAGGTCGACGACGCCCACGGCCGTCTGCGCGGCCGAGCCCGCGGCCGCGGACGAGAGGCCCGCGAGACGCGCGAAGTACCGCAGGTTCTGGGCCACGGTGAGGTCGGTGTAGACCGAGGCGTCCTGCGTCACGTACCCGACCCGTCGGCGCAGGGACGGCGTCCCCGCGGGCGTGCCGAGCACCGAGACCTCACCCGAGACCTCGTCCTGGACGCCGACGATCGTGCGCATGAGCGTCGTCTTGCCCGAGCCCGACGGGCCGAGCAGCCCCACGACCTGCCCGGCCGGCACGTCGAGGTCCATGCCGTCGATGATCGGCCTGCCACCCCGCACGACCCGCAGCCCCCGGATGCGGACCGCCGGGCCGGCCGCCGGCTCGGCACGCGACATGCTCAGCCCTCCCCTGCCGTCCTCAGCCCTTCTCAGCCGGCCTCGGCGGCCAGCTCGCGCGCGCGGTCGCAAGCAGCCTCGACCGCGTCGAGGAACGCCGCACGCACGCCGCCGTCGTCGAGCTTGCGCAGCCCCGCGACCGTGGTGCCGCCCGGCGAGGTGACGCGCTCCCGCAAGACGACGGGGTGCTCACCCGTGACGTCGAGCAGGCGTGCCGACCCGAGCACGGTCTGCACCGCGAGCCGCCGTGCGACGTCGCGCGTGAGGCCGAGCAGAACGCCGGCCTCGGCCATCGCGTCGACGACGTAGAAGACGTAGGCGGGTCCGCTGGCGGTGAGCGCACCGACCGCGTCCATGTCCTTCTCGGCGACGCGCACCACGAGCCCGGACCCCGCGAAGACCTGCTCGACGAGCGCGACGTCGTCGTCGGTCGCCGCGGTCCCGCCCGCGAGGGCGGTCACGCCCTCCCCGACCTGCGAGGGGGTGTTGGGCATCGCCCGTACCACCCGGGTGCCGGCGGGCAGGCGCTCCTCGAAGAACCGCACGGGCAGCCCCGCCACCACGCTCACGACGACGGCCTCGGGACCGAGCGCGCGACCGACGTCGTCGAGCATCGTCGCGGCGTCCTTCGGCTTCACCCCGACCACGACGACGCGGGCGCCCGCGACCGCCGCCGCGTTGTCCGTCGTGCTGCGGACCCCGTAGCGGCCCTCGAGCTCCCGGCCGCGCTCGGGCCGGCGCACGGTCGCGACGACGTCGGACGGCTCCACGCCGGACGCCAGCGCTCCGGCGAGCAGTGCCTCGCCCATGTTCCCCGTGCCCAGGAAGGTCAGCCGCACACCCGTGATCCGCTCGTCCACGGGCACCACCGTACGCTCGCGCCGCCGTGCTGCCCGGTGCCGCAGCTCAGAGCGGGAAGGCCGAGTAGAAGTCCTCCACCAGGGCCGACGGACCCGTCGCCTGGAAGACGGCAGTGCCGTTGCGCCACGTGACGACCGACTGCCCCTCCTGCGCGCCGGGCGTGACCGCGTAGGTTCCCGTGACCTCGTCGTCGACGGTCACGTCGCCCGTCGAGGTCGGCTCGCCCGCGCCCTGCGCCAGCGCCTCGTACGCCTCGCCCGCCGCGCCGTCGTCCTCCCACTGGCCCGCGACGAGCGCGACGGACTGCGCGTCGGCCTCGTCGCCCTCGGCGTACCGCACGTCCCATGCCTCGACCGCCGAGAGGTCGTCGGCCCAGGGGGCGTGCTCGGCCACCTCACGCACGGCGAGCTGGAGCACCGAGTCGGGAAGGGCCGCGAGGAAGGCGGTCTGGTTCTCGGGGCGGCCCGTCGCCTCGACGGTCGGGGTCGGCGGCGGTGCGGTGACCGTCACCGGCGGAGCCTCGGGCTCCGAGCGCGCAAAGCCTGGCCACACGAACGCGGTGAGCAGCACGATCGCGAGCACGGCGACCAGCGCGACCCCACCGACGACGAGGCGCCGGCGCCGGAAGACCTCCGCCGACGTCGCGGGACGAGATCCCCCCGGGCGGCTGCGCCCGTTCGTCGTGCGCTCGTGGCTCATGCTCGTCCTCTCGTCCGGCGGTGCTCGCCGTAGGAACTGTAGGCCGTCACACCAGGCGGCCCGGGCATTGTCGGTGGTCGCACCTAGCGTGTGTCGACGTGAGCACCTCGAGCGCATCCCGCACCTCTCGCGCCGCCAAGGCGCCCCGCGCCGCGTACCGCTGCACCGAGTGCGGCTGGACGACGGCCAAGTGGGTCGGCCGGTGCGGCGAGTGCCAGGCGTGGGGCTCGGTCACGGACGAAGGTCCGGCCGCGGCCGGGCCGCGCACGACGGCGGTCACGCCCACGCGGTCCCCGGCGCAGCCGATCGGCGACATCGACGTCGACACCGCGCGGGCCGTGCCCACGGGCGTGGGCGAGCTCGACCGGGTGCTCGGCGGCGGTCTGGTGCCGGGCGCGGTCGTGCTGCTGGCGGGCGAGCCGGGCGTGGGCAAGTCGACGCTGCTGCTGGCCGTGGCGTCGAACCACGCACGCGGGCTCGACGGCATGCACGGCCGGCTGCAGCCGGTCGGTTCCGAGCGGACGGTGCTCTACGTGACCGGTGAGGAGTCGGCCGGCCAGGTGCGGCTGCGGGCCGAACGCATCGGGGCCGTCGCGCCCACCCTGCTGCTCGCGGCCGAGACGGACCTCGCCACGGTGCTCGGGCACGTCGAGGCCACGAGCCCCGACCTGCTGATCGTCGACTCGGTGCAGACGATCGCGTCGGCCGAGGTCGACGGCGCCCCGGGCGGCGTGAGCCAGGTGCGCGAGGTCGCGGCGTCGTTGATCGCCCTCGCCAAGGAACGCCAGGTGCCGGTGCTGCTGGTGGGCCACGTGACCAAGGACGGCACCGTCGCGGGGCCGCGCACGCTCGAGCACCTGGTCGACGTCGTGTGCCAGTTCGAGGGTGACCGGCACTCCCGCCTGCGCATGGTCCGGGCGGTCAAGAACCGGTACGGCCCGACGGACGAGGTGGGCTGCTTCGACCTGTCCGAGCGAGGGATCGTGGGCCTGCCGGACCCGAGCGGGCTGTTCCTCTCGCACTCCGGGTCGGGAGTGCCGGGGACGTGCATCACCGTGACGCTCGAAGGGCGGCGCCCGCTGCCGATCGAGCTCCAGTCCCTCGTCGCACCGTCCCCGCTCGCCAACCCGCGCCGCACCACGAGCGGGCTCGACTCGTCCCGGCTCGCGATGATCCTCGCGGTGCTGCACCGGCACGCCGGGCTGCGGCTCGCGGACCAGGACGTGTACGTGTCGACGATCGGTGGTGCGCGGGTGACCGAGCCCGCGGCCGACCTCGCGACGGCGCTCGCGATCTCGTCGGCGCGCACCGGTGAGGCCCTGCCCGCGGGCACGATCGCCGTCGGCGAGGTCGGGCTCGCCGGGGACATCCGGCCCGTGACGGGGCTCGACCGGCGCCTCGCCGAGGCCGCACGCCTGGGATTGCGACGAGCGGTCGTGCCCGCGGGGTCCGGGGTCAAGGCTCCCGGCGGGCTGCACCTGCTCGAGGCCCACCACATCGCCGAGGCCGTGGAGCTGGCCGGCAGGCCGGGCTGATCCCCTGGGTACTCTCGGACCCGGAGCACGGACCTCACCCTCGTCGTCGGCGCGGCCCCGCGAACGTGTGTCGGGCCTGCGTCGTAGGATTCACCCGTGGCCCCCACTTCTGCGCACCCCGAGACCTTGCTCCGGGAGACCCTGGCCGCAGTCGCTCCCGGAACCGAGCTGCGGGACGGTCTTGAACGCATCCTGCGCGGGCGCACCGGCGCGCTGATCGTCCTGGGGCTCGACAAGACCGTGGAGCAGATCTGCTCGGGCGGCTTCGTGCTCGACGTCGAGTTCTCCGCCACGCGGCTGCGCGAGCTGTCCAAGATGGACGGCGCCGTGGTGCTCGACCGCGACGCGGTGCGTATCCGCCGTGCGGCCGTCCAGCTCCTGCCCGACCCGACGATCGAGACGAGCGAGTCCGGCACCCGGCACCGCACGGCCGAGCGCGTCGCCAAGCAGACCCGCTTCCCCGTGATCTCGGTCAGCCAGTCGATGCGGATCGTCGCCATCTACGTGGGCAACGTCCGGCACGTGCTCGAGGACTCGGACACGATCCTGGGCCGCGCGAACCAGGCCCTCGCCACGCTCGAGCGCTACCGCTCGCGGCTCGACGAGGTGTCCGGGACCCTCTCGGCCCTCGAGATCGAGGACCTGGTCACCGTGCGCGACGTGTGCTCCGTGGTGCAGCGGCTCGAGATGGTGCGCCGCATCTCGGAGGAGATCGACGGCTACGTCGTCGAGCTCGGCGTCGACGGCCGTCTGCTCGCGCTCCAGCTCGACGAGCTCATCGGCGGCATCGGCTCCGACCGCGACTTCGTGGTGCGGGACTACGTCGACCTCGACCGTTCGGGCCGCACGCTCGCCGAGGTGCACGCCGACCTTGCTGCCCTGGACTCCGCGCAGCTCCTCGACTTCGGCCACATCGGCCGCGTGCTCGAGCTCCCCGGCGGCGGCATCGCGCTCGATGCCGCGGTCGCGCCGCACGGCTTCCGGCTGCTGTCCAAGGTCCCCCGCCTGCCCGCGGCGATCATCGACCGGCTCGTCGCGCACTTCGGCGGCCTGCAGAAGCTCCTCGCCGCGAGCGTCGACGACCTCATGGCCGTCGAGGGTGTGGGCGAGCAGCGGGCCCGGGCCGTCCGTGAAGGGCTCTCCCGGCTCGCCGAGTCGAGCATCCTCGAGCGCTACGTCTGAGGTCCGCCAGGGCCCGGCCCACGTGGGGGTGTGCTGCCGCGCCCTACCCGTCCTGGGTGGCGTCCGGCGCCGGGCCGTTCTCGTCGGCCGGCTTCGCGCCCGGCTTCTTCTGGTCGGCTGCTGACTCTTCCGAGGACTCGGTGCCCGGGTCGGTGCTGGACTCGGTGCCCGGGTCGGTGCCGGTCTCGCCGCTCGGCGAGGGCGTCGGCTCCGGCTTCTCGGGCGCGGCGACCGTGAGGTTGACGACGTTGGACTCGGCTCCGCGGACGTCGGCGAGCGCCACCTCGGCGCGGTAGTCGCCGGGCCCGACCGCCGGCTGGCCACCCTTGCATCCTGCGACGGTGCGGACGAACGACCAGCGCACCGCCTGCGACCACTCGTCACCCGGCCCGAGCAGCAGCAGCTTCTCGCCCTCGGCGCAGTCGCCCGACGACCACACCCGGTCCGTGCCCGCCGCGTCGGTGATGACCACGCTGCTGCTGGCGTCCGACCCGTCGACGAGGCACGGGACGAGACCGACGTTCGTGACCTTGACCGAGAACGTCACCGGGTCACCCGCGGTGATGGCCGTCACGTCGGCGGCGAGCCGGACGTCGAGGCTCTCCGGCGCGCACGTGTCCGCGGGGCCCGACAGGTCGATCGGCTCGGGCGGCGCCGCCTTGTCGGACGCGAGCTCCGGTGCGGACTCGGGCCACACCGCCCGCAGCGCGTCGGCCACCCGACCCAACCCGTAGCCGCCGGCCACGCCCAGTCCCGTGACCAGGGCGACGCTCAGCAGCACGATCGCGAGCAGCCGGGACCCGCGCGACTGCCCGGCACGCACCGGCGTCCGACGCCCACCACGCGCGGCCGTGGTGCGCCGCCCGCGCGACCTCGGCGCCATCAGGTACGACGACGACGTGACGGAACGGCCCGAACCGCGCGCCGGCGTGCGCCCGGTCGCCGTCGTCTTCTTCGCCGCAGGCTTGTTCGCGGTCTTCTTCGGCGCTGCCTTCTTGGGCGCAGCCTTCTTGGGCGCAGCCTTCTTGGG
>Ga0233363_1000402_pt1 | contig 19849 bp, 13 predicted proteins | sample ElkDunMinimDraft_18_FD_191534 | JGI IMG/M metagenome (GOLD analysis project Ga0233363, IMG submission 191534) | Fecal eukaryotic communites from dung pellets of Tule Elk in California, USA - Elk Dung C16 | ecosystem: Host-associated > Mammals > Digestive system > Large intestine > Fecal | place... | reverse complement strand
GCGACGGGCGCGTCGGCGCGATGGTGCACGGCGGCACCGCGCACGAGCGGCTGCAGGTCAACGACGACACGTGCTGGTCCGGGGCGCCGCACGACGGTCCCGTCGAGCCCGTCGGACCGCTGGGGCCGGACGGCGCGCCGGGCGTCGTGCGCCGCGCGCGTCGGCTGCTCGCGGACGGCGACCCCCTGGCGGCCGAGGCCGAGCTGGCCCGCTTGCAGAGCGGCTGGGTGCAGGCGTACCAGCCGCTGGTCGACGTGCTGCTCGACCAGCCCGACGCCGCGGGCGGGGCGGGCTACCGCCGCACCCTGGACCTCTCCCGGGGCGTGGTGACGACGACCTGGGTGTCCACCACGGACGTGCCGTGGCGGCAGGACGTGCTGGTGAGCCACCCCGACGGCGCGCTGCTGCTGGAGCGGGCGGTCGCCGGCGCGGTGCCCGGCGGCGGCGAGGCGTGGGTGCGGGTCACGTCGCCGCACCCGTGGGCGGACGCGCCGGCGCCCGTCGCCGCACCGGACGCGGACCCGCGGGTGACCGTCCTGCTCGCGACGCTCGACATGCCGTCGCACGTCCTGCCCGACTGGGTCGACGGCCCGGACCCCGTCCGGTACGGCGGTCGCGCCGTGCACGCGGCGGTGGCGCTCGCGGTGCTCGCCGACGGCGGGTCCGACGACGGCGGGTCCGACGACGGCCCTGAAAACGCCGTCCGGGTGGACGTCGTCGACGGTGCCGTCCGCGTCCGCGGCGCCCGACGCCTGCGGGTCGTCCTGACCACCGCCACCGACCACGACGTCGCGAGCGGGACGCTGCACGGCGACCGCGCCCGGGTCGCGGCGGACGCGCTCGCGGGCCTGCGTCGGGCGGTCGCCGACGTCGACGGCATCGCCGCACGGCACGTCGCCGACCACGCCGCCCTCATGGGCCGGGTGTCCCTCGACCTCGACGCCGTCGCACCGGACCTGCCGCTCGACGCCCGCCTCGCGCGGCACGCGGGCGGCGAGCCGGACCCGCACCTCGCGGTGCTCGCCTTCCAGCACGGGCGCTACCTGACGGTCGCCGGCTCACGGCCGGGCACCCTGCCGCTCAACCTCCAGGGCATCTGGAACGCGAGCGTGCGGCCGCCGTGGAGCTCCAACTACACGATCAACATCAACACGGAGATGAACTACTGGCCCACGCTCGTCGGCGACCTGGCCGAGTGCCACGAGCCGCTGCTGGGCTGGCTCGACCGGCTCGCCGACGCGGGCGGGCACACGGCGCGCACGCTGTACGGCGCGCGCGGCTGGGTGGCCCACCACAACAGCGACCCCTGGTGCTTCACGGGTCCGACGGGCCGCGGCCACGACTCCGCGAGCTGGTCGAGCTGGCCGCTCGGCGGCGCGTGGCTGGCCCGGCACGTCGTGGACCACCACGACTGGACGCGCGACGACGAGGCGCTGCGCCGGCACTGGCCCGTCGTGCGGGGCGCCGCGCTGGCGGTCCTCGACCTGCTGGTCGAGCTCCCCGACGGCACGCTCGGGACGTCGCCCGCCACCAGCCCGGAGAACCACTACCTGCTGCCCGACGGCCGTCCCGCGGCCGTGTCCGTCTCGACGACGTCCGACCTCGCGATCGTCCGCGACCTGCTGGAGCACGTGCGCCGCCTCGCGCCGACCGCGGGGGACCACGACGAGGACCTGCGCGCCGCCGTCGACGGTGCGCTCGAGCGGCTGCCGACCGAGCGCGTCGCGCCCGACGGGCGGCTCGCGGAGTGGCGCACCGACGTGCCCGACGCCGAGCCGGGGCACCGGCACCAGTCGCACCTCTACCGGGTGTTCCCGGGGACGTCGATCGACCCGGACTCAGCACCGGCGCTCGCGGCGGCCGCGCTGCGCACCCTGGACGCGCGCGGGCCGGACTCGACGGGCTGGTCGCTCGCGTGGCGGCTCGCGCTGCGGGCCCGCCTGCGGGACGCCGACGGGGTCGCGGACCTGGTCACGGCGTTCCTGCACCCTGTGGACAGCGAGCCGTCCGCAGGTGACGGGCCCCTGCGCGGCGGGGTCTACCGCTCGCTGCTGTGCGCGCACCCGCCGTTCCAGGTCGACGGCAACCTGGGCTTCACGGCCGGGGTCGCCGAGGCGCTCGTGCAGGCGCACCGGCGGGGTCCGGACGGCGTGCGCGAGGTCCACCTGCTGCCGGCGCTCCCCGCCGCGTGGCCCACGGGGCGCGTGCGCGGCCTGCGGCTGCGTGGGGGGCTGCGGCTGACGGAGCTGGCGTGGCGGGACGGGCGCGTCGAGCGCGCGGTCCTCGAGGCGGACCGGCCGGCCGTCGTCGACGTGCGCGAGCGGGGGTCGGCCGAGCGTCGCCAGGTGACGCTGCGGCCGGGGCACCCTGCCGTGGCCGCGGGGCCGGCCTGACGGGGACGACCTAGACGGTGCCCGCCGGTGCCGGTGCCGTCGACTCGCGGACCACGAGCTCGGTCGCGAGGTCGATCCGCAGGTTGGCCGGGTGCTGGCCCGCGGCCAGGCTCAGGACCATCTCGGTGGCGGTGCCGGCCATCTCGCGCAGCGGCTGGCGCACGGTGGTCAGCGACGGGCCGAGCCACTGGGCCAGCGGGATGTCGTCGTACCCGACGACGGAGACGTCCTCCGGGATCGACAGGCCGAGCTCGCGCACGGCGCGCATGACGCCGAGGCTCTGGTAGTCGGAACCCGCGAAGATCGCGGTGGGCCGGTCGGCGCGGGACAGCAGCTCGAGCCCGTGCTGGTAGCCGCCGTCGACGTGGAAGTCGCCCCAGCGCACCAGCTCGGGGTCGGGCCGGATCCCGGCCTCCTCGAGCGCGCTGCGGTAGCCGTCGACGCGCGCGCGGGAGCACAGGACGTCGGGCGGACCGGCGATCACGGCGATCCGGCGGTGCCCCAGCGAGAGCAGGTGGCGGGTGGCGATCAGGCCGCCGTTCCAGTTGTTGGAGCCGACGGTCGGCACGCCGGCGGGCGGCTCGCCCCACGTGTCGACGACGACGAACGGGATCGACCGGGACTCGAGCTGGTGACGCTGCGTCGCGTCGAGGCTCGACAGCACGAGCAGCACGCCCAGGGGGCGCCGCGCGAGGATGTCGTCGATGAGCTCCTGCTGGGGCCGGTGGGACCCGCCGAGCTCCGAGAGCACGACGCCGACGCGGTGCGCCGCGGCGGCGTCCTCGACGCCCTTGATGACCTCCTGCGCCCACGCGTTGTCGAAGTGGTGGAAGACCAGGTCGATGAGGTTCGGGTCGCCCGAGCCGCGTCCGCGGCGGCGGCGGTAGCTGTGCTCCTCGAGGATGGCCTCGACACGGGCACGCGTCGACGCGGCCACGTCGGCCCGGCCGTTGAGGACCTTCGACACGGTCGGCACGGAGACGCCGGCGAGCGTCGCGATCTCGGCGATCGTCACCGTCCGCCGGTTGTCGCTGGACGTGGCCACGAAGGTCTCCTCTGACCGGGGCCCCCGGCGCGGTCGGGGGGTGACCGCCGACGCGCCCGGGACGGCTCGCAAGTTTCGCGACCGACGGTAGCACCCGTTCGTACGCCGCTGCGGGACGCGTCGGGGATCCGTCCGGATGGTCCGGCGTGCGTCGTCCGGTCTCGGTTCGGTCACGCGGGTTGACGCCACCGCAAACGTTTGCCTAACGTGTCCGCCACACCCGACGGGGGTTTGCCCGTCGAGACGTTTCGGCCACGAGGGCGTGGAGATCGATGCAGGCGCAGCAGGACGTGAACCCGGCGCAGACCGGTGCGTCGCCGCACGGCCACGACCGTCACCACCCGAGCGCCCCCGCGGTGCTCCTCACCTCCGAAGGGTGGTGAACGCATTGTCCACGGACGGTGTCACCGTCGGCTCGGGTGCCTCGCAGGCAGCCCTCGCCCACGACCCGGCCCCCGCCGTCGCCGCGCGCGGCGCGGTCGACGCGCCGCAGGGCCCCGGAGGTCGCGCGGCACGCAAGCGCCGCGGCGGCCACATGACGTGGCGGCGTGCGCTGCGCCGCGACTGGCAGCTGTACTCGCTGCTGATCCTGCCGCTCCTGTTCTTCGCGATCTTCCGCTACGTCCCCATGTTCGGGAACGTCATCGCGTTCCGCCGGTTCCGCCCGGGCGGGTCGATCTTCGGTGAGGAGTGGGTCGGCCTGCACTACGTGCGGATGTTCATCAACGACCCCACGTTCTGGAACGTCTTCCAGAACACCCTGGTCCTCGGGGTCCTCAGCCTGGTGATCATCTTCCCGCTGCCGATCGTGCTCGCGCTCATGCTGAACGAGCTGCGCTCGCAGCGCTTCAAGCGGATCGTGCAGACGATCTCCTACCTGCCGCACTTCATGTCGATCGTCATCGTCGCCGGCCTGGTGTTCCAGCTGACCGCGATGCGCGGCACGGTCAACCAGATCATCACGGCGGTCGGCGGCAACGCGATCGGGTTCATGCAGCTGCCGGAGTGGTTCCGGACGATCTACATCTCCTCGGAGATCTGGCAGACCGTCGGCTGGGGCACGATCCTCTACCTCGCCGCGCTGTCGACCATCGACCCGCAGCTGTACGAGGCGGCACGCATCGACGGCGCCAACCGGTGGCGCCAGACGTGGCACGTCACGCTTCCGGGCATCCGGCCGACGATGGTCGTCCTGCTCATCCTCAACATCGGCTCGTTCATGGCGGTCGGGTTCGAGAAGATCCTGCTGCTGTACAACCCCTTGCTCTACCCGACGGCGGACGTCATCGCGACGTACCTGTACCGCGTCGGCATCGGGTCCAGCCAGTTCTCCTACGCGACGGCCATCGGGCTGTTCGAGGCGATCATCGGCCTCACCCTCGTCCTGTCCGCCAACGCGATCTCGCGCCGAGTGGTCGGAGCCTCCCTGTGGTGACCGCCGAGAACGTCACGCGCCTCGACGAGAAGCTGTCGAAGCCGACCGTCTACGCCACCCGCACCGTCAAGGACACGCGCGGCTACCGCGTCTTCCGGGCCGTCAACGCGACCCTGCTGGTCATCATCGCGGGCGTCACGCTGTACCCGTTCATCAACCTGCTGGCCCAGGCGTTCAGCTCCGAGTCGTACATCAACGCCGGCGAGGTGAACCTGTGGCCCAAGGGGTTCAACGTCACGACGTTCAACCTCGTCATGGGCGACTCGATGTTCTGGCGCAACTACCAGAACACCGTGTACTACACGGTCGTCGCGACGCTCGTCGCCATGGTGTTCACCACGACGTTCGCCTACGCGATCTCCAAGTACCACCTCAAGGGTCGCAAGGTCTTCATCGGCATCGCCGTGTTCACCATGTTCTTCAACGGCGGCCTCATCCCGAACTACGTGCTCATCAACGAGCTCGGGCTGCGCAACACGGTGTGGGCGATCGCGCTGCCCAACGCCATCAGCGTCTTCAACCTGCTCGTCATGAAGTCGTTCTTCGAGAACTTCTCCACCGAGCTGGAGGAGGCCGCGGAGATCGACGGCCTGAGCACGTACGGCAAGCTCTGGCGGATCGTGCTGCCGCTGAGCAAGGCGGTCATCGCCACGATGATCCTGTTCTACGCGGTCTCCTTCTGGAACTCGTGGTTCGCCGCGTTCCTCTACATGGACCACCGCGAGCTGTACCCGGTGACCGTGTACCTCCGGAACCTCATCGCCGGCGCGACCAGCGTCGACGGCGCCGCGGGCTCCGCCGAGGCCACGCAGATCGCGGCCAACGTCAAGGCGGTGACGATGCTGCTCACCGTCCTGCCGATCGTGTGCCTCTACCCCTTCGTGCAGAGGTACTTCGTGTCGGGCGTGATGCTCGGCTCGGTCAAGCAGTAGGCACCCAGCCCCCGCCCTCCTCCCGGACGGCGGTGCACTTCCCCGGATGCAGGACGACGACGTTCGAACCCAAGGAGAATGATGAGGACGACGAAGAAGCGGCCCCTCGCGCTCGCCGCGACCGCCGCGACCCTCGCGCTGGCCCTGACGGCCTGCTCGGGCGGTTCCGACGACGACGCGGCCGAGACCCCCGAGGCCAGCGAGCTCGGCCAGGTCGGCGCGATGGAGGACTTCGAGGTCGGGACGACCTTCAAGGCCACCGAGCCGGTCGAGTTCGGTCTGATGTACCGCGACCACCCGAACTACCCGATCAAGGACGACTGGGACATCCTCAAGAAGTTCGAGGAGAATCAGAACGTCACCTTCGACATCCAGACCGCCCCGCTGTCCGACTGGCAGCAGGCGCAGTCGATCGCGATCGGCGCGGGCAACGCCAAGGACATCATCTCGGTGACGTACCCGGGCCAGGAGTCGGCCTTCGTCGCCGGCGGCGCCATCCTGCCCGTCAGCGACTACGTCGAGAACATGCCGCACTTCCTCGACAAGGTCGAGAAGTGGGACCTGCAGACGGACATCGACCGCATGCGCCAGGAGGACGGCAAGTACTACGTCCTGCCGGGCCTGCGCGAGTCGGTCCGCCCGTCGTACTCCTACGCCGTGCGCAAGGACGTCTGGGAGCAGCTGGGCCTGAGCCTGCAGCCGGAGACCTTCGACGAGTTCGCGGCTGACCTGGCCAAGGTCAAGGCGGCCTACCCCGACCGCTACCCGCTGTCCGACCGCTGGTCGGCCAACGGCCCGCTCGAGGCGACGCTCAACGTCGCCGCGTCGAACTTCGGCACGGCTGCCGGCTGGGGCTTCGGCGAGGGCACGTGGTGGGACGAGGACGCCGAGGAGTTCGTGTACACGGGCGCCATGGACGAGTACCGCGACCTGCTCGAGTACTACAACGGGCTCATCGCCGACGGCCTGATGGACCCGGAGAGCCTCACGCAGGAGGACGACCAGGCGATCCAGAAGCTGGCGTCGGGCCAGACCTTCGCCCAGCTGACGAACGACCAGGAGATCCTCAAGGTCCGCACGGCCATGACCGAGGTCGGCACCGCAGGCGAGGTCGTCATGATCCGCGTGCCCGCGGGCCCCGCCGGTGACGTGCTGGCCGGCCAGCGCCTGATCAGCGGCGTGATGCTCGCGTCCTCGGCCGCCGAGGAGGACGACTTCCTCGCGATGCTCCAGTTCCTCGACTGGCTGTTCTACTCCGACGAGGGCCTCGAGTTCGCCAAGTGGGGCGTCGAGGGCGAGACGTTCACGAGGGACGGCGACAAGCGCGTCCTCGCGGCGGACATCGACCAGAACGGCCTGAACCCGGGGGCGCCCAAGGCGCTCAACGTCGACTTCGGCTACCACAACGGCGTCTGGATGCTCGAGCACGGCTCGTCCGACGAGCTCGACCGCTCGATGCTCCGTCCGGAGGTCGTGGAGTTCGTCGAGTCGATGAGCGACAAGGAGCTCGCGGTCGTCGCACCGCCGGCGCCGCTGGACGAGCTCGAGCGCGAGCAGGTCTCGCTGTGGCAGACGGCCCTCAAGGACCACGTCTTCCAGAACACGGCCGCCTTCATCCTCGGCCAGCGCCCGCTGTCGGACTGGGACGCGTACGTGTCCGAGCTCGAGGGCAAGAACATGCAGCAGTACCTCGACGTCGTGAACGCCGCGCAGAAGCGCTTCGCCGAGAAGAACGGCTGATCGACCGGGCCCGGTCCCCTCGCCCGTCACTGACGGGCGAGGGGACCGGGCCTCTCGTTGCCCGGCGCCGTGCTCCCAGCACCACGTGACCGCCGTCGCGTCCCCGACGTGCGAAGGTGGTCCGCACGTCCGCCCCGTGGACGCCCCCGTCACCCCCTGTCATCGTCGCCTGGAGGTCGCCCCCGTGCGCATCGTCGTCCCCACCCAGCCCACCGGCCCGCTGCCCGACGCCTGGCGCGCGTGCGTCGGTACGGGACGCATGAACCTCGCGCTGCGCGCCGACTACCGCGACTCCCTCGCGCAGGTGCAGCGCGACATCGGGTTCCGGCACATCCGCGGGCACGGCGTGCTGTCGGACGACATGGGCGTCCTGCGCACCGACGAGATCGACGGCCGCACGCACACCCGGTACGCGTTCAGCTACGTGGACCAGGTGCACGACTTCTTCCTGTCGGTCGGCATCCGGCCGTTCCTCGAGCTGGGCTTCATGCCGTCGCAGCTCGCGTCCGGCGACCAGACGGTGTTCTGGTGGAAGGGCAACGTCACCCCGCCGCGCGACCACGGCGAGTGGGTCGCGCTCGTGCAGGCGTTCCTGCGCCACCAGATCGACCGGTACGGCATCGACGAGGTCCGGCAGTGGCCGATCGAGGTGTGGAACGAGCCGAACCTCACGGTGTTCTGGAAGGACGCCGACCAGCCCGCGTACTTCCGGCTGTACGAGGAGACCGCCCGCGCGATCAAGGACGTCGACGCGAGCCTGCAGGTCGGCGGCCCGGCGATCTGCGGCGGCTCCGACGACGAGTGGTGGGCGCCGTTCACCGACTTCGTCACCAGCCGCGACGTGCCCATCGACTTCGTCAGCCGGCACGCGTACTCGTCCGGTCCCGTGCAGCGCATCCCGTTCGGCGTCTACCAGACGCAGATGCCGCCGCAGGACCTGCTCCACCAGTTCGACGCGCCGCGCCGGTACCTGGCGGGCACGCCCCTGGCGGGCCTGCCGGTGCACATCACGGAGTTCAACACGTCGTACCGACCGGACAACCCGATCCACGACACGGCGTACAACGCGGCGTTCCTGGCGCCGGTGCTCGCGGGCGGCGGCGACGTCGTCGACTCGTTCTCCTACTGGACGTTCTGCGACGTCTTCGAGGAGGCGGACGTCCCCACCTCCTTCTTCCACGGCGGCTTCGGCATGCTCACGCACCGGCAGGTCGCCAAGCCGACGTACCACCTCTACGCGTTCATGGCCCGCATGGGCCGCGACGTCCTCGCCCGCGGTGACGACCACCTCGTGTGCTCCGACCCGGACGGGCGCGTCACGGTGCTCGCCTGGCAGCCGGTCGGCGGCACCGACGCCGCGGACGTGGCGGCCGAGCACCGCGTCGAGCTCTCCCTGCCGGTGCGGGGCGACGCCGCGTTCGTGCTGCGCGAGCGCGTCAACGAGCACGACGGCAACGCGTTCGCCGCGTGGCGCGAGATGGGACGCCCCATGTCGCCGACGCCGCGCGAGCTGGACCTGCTGCGCGCCTGCGCCCGCCCGGCCGTCGAGCACGACACCGCCCGCGCGGCGGACGGCCGCGTCGAGCTGGACCTGACGCTCGCGCGCCACGAGGTGACGTTCGTCGAGCTGACGCCCGTGACGCCCACGCACCACGAGGGCCTCGACGACCGTCGCCTGCTGGGCGCGGACGACGACCGGCTGGTCGCGGCGCACGAGCGCGGGCGGGCCTGATGGGCTCCCGGCCCGGCGACCACGACGAGATCGGTGACGGCCCGCTCTCGCGCGGTGCCGTCGTCATCCTGTGGGTGCTCGTGGTCTGCGGCCTCGTCGTGCTCACCGGAGGCGTGCCGCTGCTGCTCGTGCCGTTCCTCAGCGACGACCCCTCGAACCTGTGGCTCGCGGCCCTGCTGGCGCTGCCGATGGGCCCGGCGCTCGCCGCCGGGATCTTCGCGTGGCGGCGGTTCATCGCCGAGCGGGACCTCAGCCCGGCCCGTCACTTCTGGCGGGGGTACCGGCTCAACGCGCTCGACGTGCTGCGCTGGTGGGCCCCGACGGTCGCGGCGCTCGCGGTCATCGGCTTCTCGCTGGCGTACCTCGACTCGGCGGGCGTGCCGTCCGGCTACGGCATCGTGCTCGTCGTCGTCGCCGCAGGCCTGCTGATGTGGGCGGTGCTGGCGCTCTCGCTGTCGTCGCACCTGAGCCTGCGCACGCGGGACCTGGCACGGCTGTCCACCTACTACCTGGCGGCGAAGCCCCTGGTGACGCTCGGCGTCCTGTCGTTGCTGGTGCTGTGCGTGGGCATCGTGCTGTTCACGTCCGACTGGGTGCTCGTCGTGGTGTCCGGGCTGCTCGCGTTCGCCGTCGTGACCACCACGGAGCCCGTGGTGCGTGACGCGACCGCCCGCTTCACGGCGCCCCGGCCCGACGACGCCGCCCCCGTCTGACCCGCCCGACCGCCTGACCCCGCCCGACCCCCGAGGTGCCCGCCATGCCCCTGCCCGTCAGCGACCACGTCCGCTACGGCGGCGACTACAACCCCGAGCAGTGGCCGGTCGACGTGTGGGACGACGACCACGCCGCGTTCGACCTGGCGCACGTCACGACGCTGACGGTCGGCGTCTTCGCGTGGGCGCACACCGAGCCGGCCGAGGGCGCGTACGACTTCACGCGGCTCGACGCGATCGTCGAGCGGGTGCACGCCGAGGGGCGGGACGTCGTGCTCGCGACGCCCAGCGGTGCGATGCCCCCGTGGCTCGCGCGGGCCTATCCGGACGCCTGCCGCGTCGACCTCGAGGGCCGGCAGCACGTGTACGGGCAGCGGCACAACCACTGCCCGTCGTCGCCGGACTTCCGCCGACTGTCGGTCGCGATGGCGGACCGGCTGGCCGAGCGCTACGGCGACCACCCGGCCGTGGTCGCGTGGCACGTCGGCAACGAGTACGGCGGGGCCTGCTACTGCGACCTGTGCGCGGCGGGGTTCCGCCGGTGGCTGCGGGCGCGGTACGGGACGCTGGAGCGGCTCAACGCGGCGTGGAACACGCTGTTCTGGTCCCACGTCTTCGGGGACTGGGAGGAGGTCGTGCCGCCGTCGATGCTCTCGGAGCACTGGCGCGGGCCGAACCACACGGCGTTCCAGGGCATCACGCTCGACTACCGGCGCTACATGTCCGACCGTCTGCGCGAGGGCTTCGTCGCGGAGAAGGCCGCGATCCGCGCGCACGTGCCCGACACCCCGGTGACCACCAACCTCATGGGGTTCTACCAGCCGCTGGACTACCACCGCTGGGCCGGCGACCTGGACTTCGTGTCGTGGGACAACTACCCGCCGCTGCCGGACGACCCGCTGCGGACGGCCTCGCGCATGGCGGCCACGCACGCCGCCATGCGCGGGCTCAAGGGCGGGCAGCCGTTCTGGGTCATGGAGCAGACCCCGTCGATCACGGCGTCCCGCGACGTCAACCCGGTGAAGCGGCCGGGCGTGCTGGGGCTGTGGACGTGGCAGTCGGTCGCGCACGGCGCGGACGCGACCCTGTACTTCCAGATGCGGCAGTCGAAGGGCGCGTGCGAGAAGTACCACGGCGCGCTGATCGACCACTCGGGGCGCACGGACACCCGCGTGTTCCGGGAGGCGGCTGAGCTCGGAGCGGGGCTCGCGACGACGGGTGCGGCGCTGCTCGGCGCGCGGACGCCCGCGCGCGTCGCGGTGCTGCTCGACTGGGACTCGTGGTGGGCGGTCGAGATGACCGACGGCTACAACCGGCACGTCTCCTACCTGCAGACGCTCCTGCAGTACCACCGGGCCATCTGGTCGGCGAACGCCGAGGTCGACGTGGTCCCGGTGAGCGCGGACCTGTCCGGGTACGAGGTCGTCGTGGCGCCTGTGCTGCACCTGCTGAAGGGCGACGTGGTCGCGCGGCTGACCGCCCACGTCGAGCGCGGCGGCACGCTGGTGACGACGTTCTACGGCGGGCGCGTCGATGAGGACGACAACGCGTACTGCGGCGTCCCGCCGTTCGACCCGCTGCTCGGCACGCGCGTCGAGGAGACGGACTCGGGGGTCCCCGGCGACGCGAACCCCGTGACGCTGGACCTCGGCGGCGAGGTGACCACGCACGACGCGACGCTGGTCTTCGAGCTGCTGGTGCCGGACGAGGGCACGCAGGTCGTCGGGACGTACGGCGCGGAGTTCTACGCCGGGAGTGCCGCCGTCACGCGGGCGCGGCGCGGCGACGGCGCGGCCTGGCACGTCGCGACGGGTCTGGACGACGCGGGCGTGGCGCGTGTGCTGCGGCACGTGCTCGCCGGGCACGGACTGGTCGGGCCGCACGCCGACGACGAGGGCGTCGAGGTGACGCGGCGCGTGGCACCCGACGGCACGACGTACGCCTTCGTGCTGCACCACGGCTCGGAACCGGTCACGGTGACGGCGCAGGTGGCGGGGGAGGACCTGCTCACGGGGCGCAGCGTCGGGGTGGGGGACGCGCTCACGCTCGCGCCGGCGGAGGTGCTGGTGCTGCGGGTGTGACGTAGGGACGGACATGTCGGGCGCAGTGGTTAGGCTCTGCGGGCGGGTCGACGGCGACGCCACCGCTGGTGCCGTCGACCCGAGCCGCCACCGCACCCGATCGGGGAGACCATGAGCTTCACCACGGACACGCCCGTCCCGCCGTCGGCGCTCCCGCCGCCGGCGCGCGACCGCATCACCGCCACGCTCGACGCCCGCGGGATGCGGTACGGCATCGACGACGACGGTGACGTCGGCGGCTACTGGGACGGTCACCTCTTCTACTTCTTCCTGCTCGGTGAGGACGACGGGTACCTGCAGGTGCGCGGCCGCTGGAACCGGGAGATCGGCGTCGACCAGCTCCCGGCGGTGCTCGCGGCCGTCAACGAGTGGAACGTCTCGCACCTGTGGCCCAAGGGCTGCGTGGCCGTGGAGGACGACCTGCTCGGCGTGTACGCCGAGCACACGGTCGACTACACGCACGGCGTGAGCGACGCGCAGCTCGACCTGCACCTCGGGTGCGGCATCTCCAGCGCCCTGCAGCTGTTCGCGGACCTCGACGAGCGCTACCCGGCGGCGGCGGCCGCCGCGAGGGCCGAGCACGAGAGGGCGCAGCAGCAGGGCGGGAGGTGATCGCCGGGCCGGGGGCGGCGCGCTCCTGACGACGGCGTCAGGGGGAGCCCACGGGCCGCCGTAGCCTGGGGCCACCCCCGACGACGAGGAGCCCCCGCATGCCCGCGCTCGACCTGTACCGCGCCGCCGACGACCGGTACGCGACCATGACCTACCGCCGCACGGGCCGCTCCGGCCTCGACCTGCCGGCGCTGTCCCTGGGCCTGTGGCACAACTTCGGTGACGAGACGCCGTTCGGCACGCAGCGCGCCGTGCTGCGCCGGGCGCTCGACCTCGGCATCACGCACCTCGACCTGGCCAACAACTACGGCCCGCGGCCGGGGGCGGCCGAGGAGAACTTCGGCCGGCACCTCGCGGCGGACCTGCGCCCGTACCGCGACGAGCTGGTGATCTCCACCAAGGCGGGCTTCGACATGTGGTCCGGCCCGTACCAGGACGGCGGGTCGCGCAAGTACCTGCTGTCGTCCCTCGACGCGTCGCTGCAGCGTATGGGCCTGGAGTACGTGGACGTCTTCTACCACCACCGCCCGGACCCCTCGACGCCGATCGAGGAGACCATGGGCGCGCTCGCGCAGGCGGTGCGCAGCGGCAAGGCGCTGTACGTCGGCGTCTCCAACTACTCGCCGTCGCAGACGCGCGAGGCCCACGCGGTGCTCGCCGACATGGGCGTGCGGCTGCTCATCCACCAGCCCAGCTACTCGATGTTCAACCGGCACGTGGAGAACGTGGGCGAGGGCCAGGGTGAGTCGCTGCTCGACGCGGTCGGCGACCTCGGGATCGGGGCGATCGTCTTCTCGCCGCTCGCGCAGGGTCTGCTGACGGACCGGTACCTGGGCGGTGACGCCCCGGCGGGGTCGCGCATCGCCGGCGCCAGCCCGTTCCTGTCCCGGCAGGCGCTGTCGGAGACGTACCTGGCGCGGGCGCGCGCGCTGCACGAGATCGCGGCGGCCCGCGGCCAGAGCCTCGCGCAGCTCGCGCTGTCGTGGGTGCTGCGCGACGAGCGCATCACGTCCGCCCTGGTCGGGGCGAGCTCGGTGGCGCAGCTCGAGGACAACGTCGCGGCGCTGTCGGCCCCGCCCCTGACGGCCGACGAGCTGGCGGCCATCGACGAGCACGCGGTCGACGGCACCGGCCGCTGAGAGTGTGAAGCGTTGTTGCCGGAATCCGGCAACAACGCTTCACACTCTCGGGTGCGCCGCCGGCGTCAGTAGATCGGGCGGCCCGTGGCGTCGGGGACGCCGGACTTGCGGAAGAAGTACGAGCGCACCTGGTCGCGCCACTCGGTGGCCGAGCGCACCTGCTCCGCCAGGCGCTCGGTGACCCGGGCGTGGAGCCGGTCCGGGACGAGCCCGTCCAGCGCCGCCCACGCGTCGACCCACGACGTCACGACGTCGACCGCGTCGGCGCGCGAGTCGTAGATGTGCTGGACGACGGTCTTGCCGCCGTGCAGCACGTGGCCGTACGGCACGTGGTGGAAGAACAGCAGCAGCTCGTCCGGGCAGGTCGCCAGGTCCTCGTACGTCTCGCGCCAGGGCGACGGGTACTGGCCGGTGTAGCCGGTGCCCGTGGCCACGGTCCGGTCGACGCCGATGCCGTCGCGGTCCGCGAAGTGGTAGGTGCCCCACTTGGAGTACTCGTACCCGTCGACGTTCGGACCGTAGTGCTGACGCCCGGGGTCGACCATGAAGCCCACGCCCAGCGGTGCGGTGTACGCCTCGTACGTCAGCCACGAGTCGTCCATGAGCGTGTGCAGGGTGTCCCGCACGCGCGGGTCGGCACCGGGGAACGTCAGGCCGATCCACTCGTCGAGCAGCGCGACGGGGTCCGCCTCCGGGCTCCAGGCGAGCCGCCCGTACGCGTAGAGGTTGGCCTGCGCGAGCGGGTGGCCGGTCCAGAACTCGTCGTCGCCGACGTTGGAGACAGCGGTGATGCCGCCTGCGGGCAGGTCTCCCGACGGGGTGTCGCGGTCGCCCGGCAAGCCGGACACGATGCGTGCGACGTCGCGGGTCGCGTCCTCGGCGAGCGGGAAGCCGAGCACCTGCGACCACAGCGGCCCCAGGTAGCACACGTGCTTCTGGTGGCCCGTGTACTCCTGCGTGACCTGGAGCTCGACGGCCAGGCGGGTGCGGGGCATCGCGGCCAGCACGGGCGAGATCGGCTCCCGGGTCTGGAAGTCGATCGGCCCGTACTTGACCTGCAGCACGACGTTCTCGTCGAACCGCCCGTCCAGGGGCGCGAAGTGGTCGTACGCCGCCCGCGCGCGGTCGGTGCGGCGGTCGCGCCAGTCCTGCTCGTGGTTGTAGACGAACGCCCGCCAGAACACCGTCCCGCCGTGCGGGCGCAGCGCCCGGGCCAGCAGGTTCGCACCGTCGGCGTGGTCCCGCCCGTACGCGAACGGGCCCGGCTGCCCCTCGGAGTCGGCCTTGACGACGAACCCGCCGAAGTCCGGGATCGTGGCGTAGACGCGGTCCGCGGCGGCCGCCCACCAGGCCTGCACGTCCGGATCGGCGGGGTCCGACGTGGGCAGACCGCCCAGGACGACGGGGGAGGCGAACGACACCGACAGGTACGTCCGCACCCCGTGCGGACGGAACAGGTCGGCGACGCGTGCGACGTCCGTCAGCCCGTCGGTGAGCAGGCGCGCCTCGGTGCGGTGCACGTTGACGTTGTTGATCGCGACCGCGTTGATGCCGATCGACCCGAGGAGCCGCGCGTACGCGGCGACCCGCGAGAGGTCCTCGCGCACGCGGCCGTCGGCGTAGAAGATCGAGCCGCCGGCATACCCGCGCTCGACCTGGCCCATCACGGGGTGGACGTCGACGTTGTCCCAGTGGTCGAGCATGCGGACCGGTGCGACCGGGAGGTCGGTGACGTCGATGGCGCAGTCCCCGAACGCCGTCTCGCCGAGCCTCACCACGTCGTGCATGCCGTAGAGCAGGCCCGTCGCGTCGCCGGCGACGACCACGGTGGTGCCTGCGGCCCGGACGCGCACGAACATGTCGGGGCTGAAGTCCGCCACCCCACCGGTGGCGACGAGCGCGCCGTCGGTGGCCGCGGCGACCAGCGGGTCGTTCGGGTGCGGCGGCTGCTCGGCGAGCGCCGGCGGCGGGACCTGCAGGGCCGCCCCGCTGCCGCGGGTGTGCGCGCGTGACGCCACGACCAGCACGAGGTCGTGCGACCGGACGGACGCGGCGTCGGGCAGCGTCTCGCCGGGCGCGAGGACCGTGAGCGCCCCGCCGTGCGCCGCGGTCGCCCGCCGGACCTCGTCGACCACCGTCGCGCCGACCGGGCCGGCGTCGGGGCCGACGGCCACGAGGACGCGGCGGGAGCCGAGCGGCGCGAACGCCGCGTCCGGCAGCCATGCCGGGTGGACGGTCGCGGTGCCGAGGGCGTTGTCGGTGGCGCTCACCAGTCGTGCACCGTTCCGTCCTTGAGCCGGTTGAACGGCAGGTACGCCGCCTGGTACGGGTGCCGCGACGCCGCGTCGTCGTCGTAGGTGACGCCCAGGCCCGGCTCGTGGCCCGGATGGAGGTAGCCGTCGGCGAACGTGAACGACGTGCGGAACACCTCGTCGGTCGTCGCCGAGTGCTTCATGTACTCCTGGATCCCGAAGTTGTGGATCGCCAGGTCCAGGTGCAGCGCGGCGGCCATGCCGACCGGCGAGATGTCGGTGGGCCCGTGGATGCCGGACTTGATCTGGTACTGCGCGGCGAAGTCGAGGATGCGGCGCAGCGCCGTGATGCCGCCCGTGTGCGTGACGGCCGAGCGCACGTAGTCGATGAGCTGCTCGCGGATCAGCGTCTGGTAGTCCCACACGGTGTTGAAGACCTCGCCGATCGCCAGCGGCGTCACGGTGTGCTGCCGGACGAGCCGCAGGGCATCCTGGTTCTCGGCCGGTGTGCAGTCCTCGAGCCAGAACAGGTCGTACGGCTCGAGGTCCTTGCCCAGGCGCGCGGCCTGGATGGGGGTCATGCGGTGGTGACCGTCGTGCAGCAGCGGCAGCTCGGGCCCGAACTCGTTGCGGACCGCCTCGAAGACCCGCGGGATGTGCCGCAGGTAGGCGCGCGTGTCCCAGTCCTCCTCGGCCGGCAGGGGAGCGCGCTGGGCGGGCTCGTAGTCGTAGCGGCCGGACGACGACGGCTGCGCGGCGACCCCGTAGACGGCGTCGACGCCGGGCACGGAGGTCTGCACGCGGATGGAGCGGAAGCCCTCGTCGAGGTGCTGGCGGATCGAGTCGAAGAGCTCGGGCAGGTCGCGGCCCGACGCGTGGCCGTACGCCATGATCCCGTTGCGCGACGCGCCGCCGAGCAGCTGGTAGAGCGGCATGCCGGCGAGCTTGGCCTTGATGTCCCACAGCGCGACGTCGACCGCCGCGATCGCCGCCATCGTCACCGGCCCGCGCCGCCAGTACGCGCTGCGGTAGAGGAACTGCCACGTGTCCTCAATGGTGTGCGCGTCCCTGCCGATCAGGAGGGGGACGACGTGGTCGGTGAGGTAGCTGGCGACGGACAGCTCGCGTCCGTTGAGGGTGGCGTCGCCCAGCCCCTCCACGCCGTCCTGCGTGACGATGCGTAACGTTACAAAATTGCGGCCTGGGCTCGAGACCAGGACCTCGGCAGATCGGATGGCGGCGCCGGACATCGTGACATGCTCCTTCCGCCCGTCGCGTCGTCGCGGAGGGGCACTGGTGAGACTAGGCATGAACACGCTAGGCTGGCAATCGTTTGCCAGCAAGAACGGCTCCGCGCACCGTCGCGCGGGGTCCTGACCCGGACCGGGAGGGTGCATGGCCGTCAGGCGGCAGCCCACGTTGCGTGACGTCGCTGCGGCGGCAGGGGTCGCGGTGTCGACCGCCTCGCGCGCGCTCACCAAGCCGGGTCGGGTCAACGCCGACACGGCGGACCGCGTCGTCGCGGTCGCCAAGGAGCTGGGGTACATCCCGAGCGCGTCGGCGCGCGCCCTGCTCTCGGGCCGCACCGCGACCGTCGCGCTCGTGCTCCCCGACGTCACCAACCCGTTCTTCTTCGGGCTCGTGCGCGGCACGGGCGCGCGGCTGCGGGAGTCCGGGTACGTGCAGGTGCTCGCGGACACCGAGGAGTCGGCCGAGGTCGAGCTCGACACGCTGCGCAAGCTGCGCGGGCAGGTCGACGGCGCCGTCCTCGCCGCATCACGTCTGTCCGACGAGCAGATCGCCGGCGCCGCGCAGGACCTCGCGCTCGTGGTCGTCAACCGCACGATCCCCGGGACGCCCGGCGTGCTGCTCGACACCGCCGGCGGCATGGTCCAGGCGCTCGAGCACCTCGCGGGGTCGGGTCACACCCGCATCGCCTACGCCGCAGGCCCGGCGACCTCGTGGTCGGACCGGCGCCGTCGTGAGGCGCTCGAGCCGGCTGCCGACCGGCTGGGCGTCGAGCTCGTCGTCCTGGGGCCCTACGCGCCGGTCCGTGCGTCCGGCGCCCAGGCCGCCGACGCGGCCGTCGACTCGGGCGTCACGGCGGTGATCGCCTTCAACGACCTCCTGGCGTTCGGCGTCCTGGAGCGGCTCGACGTCCGTGGCGTCCCCGTGCCCGGGCGCATGAGCGTCATCGGGTGCGACGACATCTTCGGTGCCGACCTCGTCCGGCCCGCGCTGACGACCGTGGAGTCGCCCGTCGAGCGCGCGGGGCGCATGGCCGCCGACCTGCTGCTCGCGCGGCTCGAGGGAGGGCGGTCGGACGACGAGGACGCCGGCGGCCTCGACGACGAGCCGGTCGTCCCGGTGCGCGACGCGGCCGACCCGGTGATGCTGCCGACGCACCTGGTGATCCGCTCGTCGACGGGCGCGGCGGGCTGACGCCCGACGCGGAGGCGGGCCGCGCCGCGACCCACCTGCCGTGAGAGTGCGATCCAGCCCCCGGCGGCGGGCCGCGGCCTCCCGGGTGCGTCAGGCGCCGCCCAGCGTCGCCAGCACGCCCTCGGCGTAGCGGTCGAGCTTGGCCGCGCCGATCCCGCTGATCTCGCCCAGCTCGGCGCGCGACGTCGGCCGGCGCGTGACGATCTCCCGCAGCGTCGCGTCGTGGAACACGACGTAGGCGGGGACGCCCTGCTCCTTGGCCGCGCCCGCGCGCCACGCGCGCAGCGCCTCGAACATCCCGGCGTCGTCCCCGGTGAGGTCCGCTGCGGCGGCGGGCGTCCGACCCGACCCGCGGCGCTCCCGCGTCGCGCGGCCCGTGCGCTCGGGCTCGCGGCGCAGCCGGACCTCACGCTCGCCGCGCAGCACGTCGGCCGACGCGGGCGCGAGCCGGATCGTGCCGTACCCGTCGGAGTCCACCGCGAGGATCTCGGCGGCCAGCAGCTGGCGCACGACACCACGCCACTCGCCGTCCGACAGGTCCTGCCCGATGCCGAACGTCGACAGCGCGTCGTGGCCGAGCTGCTGCACGCGCGGCGTCGCCTTGCCGCGCAGGATGTCCACGAGGTGCCCGACGCCGTAGCGCTGCCCCCGCTGGTCGAGCCGCACGACGGTCGACAGCAGCTTCTGCGCGGGGACGGTCCCGTCCCACGACTGCGGCGGCTCGAGGCACGTGTCGCAGTTGCCGCACGGCCCGCCGGACTCCTGCCCGAAGTACGCGAGCAGCTGCGTGCGCCGGCAGTCGACCGTCTCGCACAGCGCGAGCATCGCGTCGAGGTGCTGGGTCAGCCGCCGCTTGTGCGCGGCGTCGCCCTCGGACGTGTCGATCATGCGGCGCTGCTGGACGACGTCCGCCAGGCCGTACGCGAGCCACGCCGTGGACGGCAGCCCGTCGCGGCCCGCGCGCCCGGTCTCCTGGTAGTACCCCTCGACCGACTTCGGCAGGTCCAGGTGCGCGACGAACCGCACGTCGGGCTTGTCGATGCCCATGCCGAACGCGATGGTCGCGACCATCACGACCCCGTCCTCGCGCAGGAACCGCGACTGGTTGGCCGCCCGCACCCCCCGGTCCAGCCCCGCGTGGTACGGCAGCGCGTCGATGCCCTCCTTGCGCAGCGTCTCGGCCGTCTGCTCGACCGAGGCGCGCGACAGGCAGTAGACGATGCCCGCGTCGCCCTCGTGCTCGGTGCGCAGCAGGTGCAGCAGCTGCGCGCGCGGGTTGTCCTTCGGCACGATCCGGTAGCGGATGTTGGGTCGGTCGAAGCTCGCGACGAAC
>Ga0233363_1000401_pt1 | contig 19863 bp, 11 predicted proteins | sample ElkDunMinimDraft_18_FD_191534 | JGI IMG/M metagenome (GOLD analysis project Ga0233363, IMG submission 191534) | Fecal eukaryotic communites from dung pellets of Tule Elk in California, USA - Elk Dung C16 | ecosystem: Host-associated > Mammals > Digestive system > Large intestine > Fecal | place... | reverse complement strand
CGTACGACGCGCGGTGGTGGCGAGGGCGGTGAGCGCCGCCTGCGCGGCTACTCCGGGCCGGGACCGGATCCGCGCGACCCGCAACTGCTCGGCGCCGTGCTGGCCCGCATCGTCAAGGCCCGGGGCTGGCAGCAGCCGACGGCGGAGGCGACGGTCTTCGGCGCCTGGGGGCGGGTGGTCGGCGCGGAGATCGCCACGCACAGCCGCCCGGTGAAGCTGGAGGAGGGCGTGCTGACCGTCGAGGCGGAGTCGACCGCCTGGGCCACCCAGCTGCGGCTGCTCAGCGCCGCCCTGCTGCAGAAGATCGCCCGCGAGGTCGGGCACAACGTGGTCACCCGGCTCAACATCCACGGCCCGGCGGCGCCGTCCTGGTCGCGCGGCCCCCGCCGGGTACGCGGCCGCGGCCCCCGCGACACGTACGGCTGACCCGATCCGCCCGGCCCGCCGCAGCCGGCTCGCGGAGGGTTACGCGGACGGTCGGCTGGCGTAGACGGCGAAGCCGGAGTCGGCGCAGCGGCGGTAGAAGGCGCCCAGGACGCTGATCTCGGTGCGGGCGAAGTTCCAGCCGGGCGGGTTGCCGGCGGCGTCGCGCAGGGCGTGCAGCCGCGCGTCGAGCCAGCGCAGCTGCTGCTCGGCGAGGCGTCCGTCGGCGAGCGATGCGCGCAGCACCTCCCCGACCGAGTCGAAGGTGACGATCTCGCCGTGGGCGCGGTGGGCGACGGCGAAGCGTTCGAGCCCGTCGGCGATCCAGCCGCAGCCGTCCGGGTCGATCACCGGGTCTTCGGCGTCGGCGTCGGCATCGGTGGCGTGCAGCACGTTCTCCAGGCCGAGAAGCAGGTCGACCAGGCGGCTGTAGGGGGTGGCCCGCACGGTCGAGCTGCGGGCGATCGCCACGGCCAGGGCGGCGGTGGCCGGCGGCACCGTCGGCATCTGGGCGATCTCGTCGAAGTCGGCGAACTCCTCCGGCGGGACCGGTTCATAGCGCTCGCCGGTGCGCGGCCAGCGTACGGCGACATTGTCCAGCCCCATCGCAGGTCACCTCTCCTGGTGTTGTCGAACCGGGTGCGGTCGATCGTCCGGTGTGCCGAGCCGGCTGAGCCCGAGGCGGGCCGCCCGCTGCCGAGCCGGGGGAACCGAGGCGCGCCAGCACCTGATCTTGGCCGGACCGGACGGCGGGCGACAAACTACGGCACCGTACCGGTTAACGAAAGTCCATGTCGGGTCCGGCGGCGGCGGTTGCGGGCAGTGACCCGTCCGGGACCGGAAAGGTACGGGAAGCCCTCGGCTCGTGTAGGGGGACTCGCGGGGAGAGCGGTTCGGGCCGCTACGAACGTCTGAGACCCGGCAGATGGGGTGCCGAGTGGCAGTTTGGTCGTCCCGGCACAGTAGGATTGACCGCAGAGACTGAAGATTCGACATCGAACGACGACACGGGCGGCAACGCCCGGGTCCAGTGTTCGGGCCGGGTCCAAGCCGAATGCGATCCGCGGGCGACCGCGGCGCCCGGCAGAAGTGCCGCACCGGCGGGAAAGCCGCTGGTGGCAGCCCCTCTGCCGACGTCGCGGACCGTCCCGCCGAACCCGCGCCCGGCGCGCTTCACGCGCGCCTTGAGAGACGCGAGAAAGTGGCCGAGGGTGGCAGGGCAGAACAACCAGGAGTACGGCGCCGGTTCGATTACCGTTCTTGAAGGTCTGGAGGCGGTACGCAAGCGCCCCGGTATGTACATCGGCTCGACCGGTGAACGGGGTCTGCACCACCTGGTCTGGGAGGTCGTCGACAACGCCGTCGATGAGGCCCTGGCCGGTCACTGCGACACCATCCGGGTGGTGCTGCTCGCCGACGGCGGTGTCCAGGTCACCGACAACGGCCGCGGATTCCCGGTTGACCTGCACCCCAAGCTCAAGAAGCCGGGTGTCGAGGTCGCGCTGACCGTGCTGCACGCCGGCGGCAAGTTCGACGGCAAGGCGTACGCGGTCTCCGGTGGTCTGCACGGCGTCGGCGTCTCCGTGGTCAACGCCCTCTCGACCCGGATGGCGGTCGAGATCCACAAGGACGGCTTCGTCTGGCGGCAGCGCTACGACTACTCCAAGCCCGGGACGCTGGAGAAGGGCGAGCCGACCGACCGCACCGGGTCGATGGTCTCGTTCTGGCCGGACCCGGAGATCTTCGAGACTGTCGACTTCGACTTCCAGACGATCTACCGCCGGATCCAGGAGTACGCCTTCCTCAACCGCGGCCTCAAGATCGTGCTGCGGGACGAGCGGGTCCAGGAGGACGACGGCGAGCCGCGTGAGGTGACGTTCTGCTACGAGGGCGGCATCGCCGACTTCGTCCGGCACCTCAACGCCTCGAAGAACCCGATCCACAAGAGCGTGGTCGAGTTCGGTTCCGAGGAGGAGGGGATGTCCGTCGAGATCGCGATGCAGTGGAACGAGTCGTACGGCGAGTCGGTCTACACCTTCGCGAACACGATCAACACGATCGAGGGCGGCACCCACGAGGAGGGCTTCCGCGCCGCGCTGACCGGTGTCGTCAACCGGTACGGCGCCGACAAGAAGCTCCTCAAGCACGACGAGAAGCTCTCCGGCGAGGACATCCGGGAAGGGCTGGCCGCGATCATCTCGGTGAAGCTGGCCAACCCGCAGTTCGAGGGGCAGACCAAGACCAAGCTCGGCAACACCCCGGTGAAGAGCTTCGTGCAGCGGGTCTGCAACGAGTGGCTGATCGACTGGTTCGACCGCAACCCGGCCGAGGCGAAGCAGATCATCACGAAGGCGAGCCAGGCGGCCCGGGCGCGGATCGCCGCCCAGCAGGCGCGCAAGCTGGCCCGGCGCAAGTCGCTGCTGGAGTCCGGTTCGATGCCGGGCAAGCTGGCCGACTGCCAGTCGACCGACCCGCGCGAGTCCGAGGTCTTCATCGTCGAGGGTGACTCCGCCGGCGGTTCGGCGAAGCAGGGGCGCGACCCGCGGACCCAGGCGATCCTGCCGATCCGCGGCAAGATCCTCAACGTCGAGAAGGCCCGCATCGACCGGGTGCTGAAGAACGCCGAGGTGCAGGCGCTGATCACCGCGCTCGGCACCGGCATCCACGACGACTTCGACATCGAGAAGCTGCGCTACCACAAGGTCGTGCTGATGGCCGACGCCGACGTCGACGGCCAGCACATCCAGACGCTGCTGCTGACGCTGCTCTTCCGCTTCATGCGTCCGCTGGTGGAGCTCGGCCACGTCTACCTGGCCGCCCCGCCGCTTTACAAGATCAAGTGGAACCGGAAGGGCGACGACGCCCAGTACGCGTACTCCGACCGGGAGCGCGACGGCCTGATCGCCCTGCGGCAGCTGAAGAAGCCGAACGCCAAGCCGGACGACATCCAGCGCTTCAAGGGCCTCGGGGAGATGAACTACCCCGAGCTGTGGGAGACGACCATGAACCCGGGCAGCCGCACGCTGCGCCGGGTCACCCTGGACGACGCGGCAACCGCGGACGAGCTCTTCAGCGTGCTGATGGGCGAGGACGTGGAGGCACGTCGCTCGTTCATCCAGCGCAACGCCAAGGACGTCCGCTTCCTGGACATCTGACGGCGGTCGCGTGGTCGCGATTTCCACAGAGTTATCCACAGCTACAGCGCTTTCCACAGCCGTTATCCACAGCCGAGAAGCGGCGTTGAGTCTGATAAGGGTTAACAGTGACCGATACACCCGGCACCTCCCCCAACGATCCTGAGATCCCCGAGGAAATCGCCGCGGTCGTCACGCACGACCGGGTCGAACCGGTCGGGCTCGAAGTCGAGATGCAGCGCTCGTACCTCGACTACGCGATGAGCGTCATCGTGGGCCGGGCGCTGCCGGACGTGCGGGACGGCCTCAAGCCGGTGCACCGCAAGATCCTCTACGCGATGTTCGACTCCGGCTACCGCCCGGACCGCGGCTACGTGAAGTGTTCGCGGGTCGTCGGCGACGTGATGGGGCAGTTCCACCCGCACGGCGACTCGGCGATCTACGACGCCCTCGTCCGGATGGCGCAGCCCTGGTCGCTGCGCTACCCGCTGATCGACGGCAACGGCAACTTCGGCTCGCCGGGCAACGACCCGGCGGCGGCGATGCGGTACACCGAGTGCAAGCTCGACCCGCTCGCCATGGAGATGCTGCGTGACATCGACGAGGACACCGTCGACATGCAGGACAACTACGACGGCCGGGCCAAGGAGCCCAGCATCCTGCCGTCGCGGATTCCGAACCTGCTCGTCAACGGCTCCGAGGGCATCGCCGTCGGCATGGCCACCAAGATCCCGCCGCACAACCTGCGGGAGATCGCGGCGGCCGTGCAGTGGTGCCTGGAGAACCCGGACGTCGACGAGGCGACCACCCTCGACGCGCTCATGGAGATCGTCAAGGGCCCCGACTTCCCGACCTACGGTCTGATCGTCGGCACCCAGGCCATCCAGGACGCGTACCGGACCGGCCGTGGCTCGATCCGGATGCGCGCGGTGATCGAGGTCGAGGAGGACGCCAAGGGGCGTACCTCGCTGGTCGTGACCGAGATGCCGTACCAGGTGAACCCGGACAACCTGGCCGAGCGGATCGCCGAGCTGATCAAGGAGGGCAAGCTCGCCGGCATCGCCGACATCCGCGAGGAGTCCTCCGGGCGTACCGGTATGCGGTTGGTGATCGTGCTCAAGCGCGACGCGGTCGCCAAGGTGGTGCTCAACAACCTCTACAAGCACACTCAGCTGCAGGAGACCTTCGGCGCCAACATGCTGGCCCTGGTCGACGGGGTGCCGCGCACGCTCAACCTGGCCCAGTTCATCCGGTACTACGTCGAGCACCAGCTCGAGGTGATCCGCCGGCGGACCGCGTTCCGGCTGCGCAAGGCCGAGGAGCGCGCCCACATCCTGCGCGGTCTGGGCAAGGCGCTCGACGCGCTCGACGACGTGATCGCCCTGATCCGGCGCTCGCCGACCGTCGAGGACGCCCGGCAGGGCCTGATCCGGCTGCTGGAGATCGACGAGATCCAGGCGACCGCGATCCTGGACATGCAGCTGCGCCGCCTGGCGGCACTGGAGCGGCAGAAGCTCCTCGACGAGCTGACCAAGCTCGAGCTCGAGATCGCCGACTACAAGGACATCCTGGCCAAGCCGGAGCGGCAGCGGCAGATCATCTCCGAGGAGCTCGGCGAGATCGTGGCCCGCTGGGGCGACGAGCGGCGTACCAAGATCGTGCCGTTCGAGGGCGACGTCTCGATGGAGGACCTGATCGCCCGCGAGGACGTGGTCGTCACCATCACCCGCACCGGGTACGCCAAGCGGACCAAGGTCGACCTCTACCGCTCGCAGCGTCGCGGCGGCAAGGGCGTCAGCGGCGCCACGCTGCGCCAGGACGACATCGTCAGCAACTTCTTCATCTGCTCCACCCACGACTGGATCCTGTTCTTCACGAACAAGGGACGCGTCTACCGGGCCAAGGCGTACGAGTTGCCTGAGGCAAGTAGGGTGGCCAAGGGTCAGCACGTGGCCAACCTCCTGGCGTTCCAGCCGGAGGAGCGGATCGCGCAGATCATCCAGATCCCGGACTACCAGGTCGCGCCGTACCTGGTGCTGGCGACGAAGAACGGCCTGGTGAAGAAGACGCGCCTGGAAGAGTTCGACTCCAACCGCTCGGGCGGCGTCATCGCGATCAACCTGCGCGAGGGCGACGAGCTGGTGGGCGCTGTGCTGGCCGCGCCGGAGAACGATCTCCTGCTGGTCTCCAAGAACGCCCAGGCGATCCGCTTCAACGCCACCGACGAGGCGCTGCGCCCGATGGGGCGGGCAACCTCCGGCGTCATCGGCATGCGCTTCAGCGAGGCCGACGAGCTGCTCGCCATGGAGGTCGTCCAGGAGGGCCTGGACGTTCTGGTCGCCACCAACGGCGGATACGCAAAACGGACCCCTATCGAGGAATACCCGGTCCAGGGCCGGGGAGGTAAGGGCGTACTGACTGCGAAGATCACGGAGCGCCGTGGTGGCCTGGTCGGCGCCGTGGTGGTGAGCCCGGACGACGAGCTCTTCGCCATCACCAGCAACGGCGGAGTCATCCGCACGCCCGTCGAGCCTGTACGGCGGACCCGGGATCGGAACACAATGGGGGTCAAACTCATGGACCTCCCAGAGGGTGTGACCATCGTGGCGATTGCTCGCAATGCCGACGAGCCTGACGAACAGGACTAGTTGATGACGGAGACCCAGGCGAAGTCGGGGAACGCGGGGGCCCCGGCCAAGCCGGACGACGACGCCACGCGCAGCGCCGACAAGGCGCCGGGCGTGAGCCCCGGCGCGGCTTCCGGGCAGGGCGACAGCTCTGCCGACGGTGGTAACGCCGCGACCGGGCAGGCGGCCGTCGGTCGTGCCACGGTGCCCGGCGAGGCGCCGGCCCCCAAGTTCACCCGCGCTCCTGGCATGGCACCGCCGCCGGACCGTCCCAGCGACCAGTCCGGGGAGCCGTCGAAGGAGACCGAGAAGACCGTGGCAGCGCCCTCAGCCGGTACGACCCCGGCCCCGGCTCGCCCCACCGCCGGCACCTCGGTGCCGACGCGGGACACCACCCAGGCGGGGACCGGCTCGACCGGTAGCCGGTTCGAAGGGACCCGCTTCGGTGTCGCCGGCGGCGGACTGCCGCAGGGCGTGCCCTCCTCCGGGGGGTCGGCACCGTCTGCGGTCGGCGCGGCCCGGGTGACCGAGGCCGTCCGCGCGGCCCGCAACTCGGTCGGCTCGGCGGCCGGCCGCGGCCCGCGCCGGGCCCGGCTGAACCTCAAGCGGATCGACCCCTGGTCGGTCATGAAGTTCGCCTTCGCGGTCTCGCTGGTTCTCTTCTTCGTGATCATCGTGGCAACGTCGGTGCTCTACCTGGCACTTGACGCGATGGGCGTCTTCGAGAGCGTCAACTCGACCGTGGCCGACACTCTCAACAACGGTAGTGGCGGCGGCTTCGCGATCACCGCCACCGGCGTCATCGGCACCTCGGCGCTGGTCGGCCTGATCAACGTGGTGCTCTTCACCGCCCTCGCCACGCTCAGCGCGTTCGTCTACAACGTCTGCGCCGACCTGGTCGGCGGTGTCGAGCTGACCCTCGCGGAGCGCGACTAGCGACGTCGAGGCCACCGGGGCGGCCGTACGAAACACGGTCGCCCCGGTGCTCTCGCCGGGGGTAAGGTCGTCGGCGAGGACGGCAGACGGCAAGATCCGGACCCCGATTTGGGACCGGCTCGGGCGGTGCGATACCGTAAGCGCCGTCGCAGGGGGCTATAGCTCAGTCGGTTAGAGCGCAGAGCTGATAACTCTGAGGTCGCTGGTTCGATTCCAGCTAGCCCCACTTCACGCACCATCCGGCGGTCGTCGAGCGCTAGGGGTAGCCCGATGTTCAAGAAGATTCTGATCGTGGCCGGCGTGCTCGGTGTCGCTGCCGTCATCGCCAAGAAGATCAAAGAGTCGAACGACGAGCGGGCCCTCTGGACCGAGGCGACCAGCGCCCCCGACCTGCGCTAGACCTTCACCTCCGACGCCCTCGCGTCACACTGTCAGAACCCGGCGGCTCCGTCCGCTTGAGGGGCCGTAGCTCAACTGGCAGAGCACTGCCTTTGCAAGGCAGGGGTTAGGGGTTCGAGTCCCCTCGGCTCCACTCACTACGCGCCCCTACCGGGCATTCTTCCTCCCGCGTGATCAACTGGTACATCGTCAGTACAAGCTAGCTTTTGATCTTGAAACGGGATGGCGCCCTGATTCGGCTTGGCTGCAGCCGCCTGGAGAGCCTTTCCGACGAGGCCACGCGGCCGGTCCCGCTTGAACCACCAGTGCACGTACGTCTCCAGGGTGACCCGTAGCGTCTTGTGCCTGCGCCCGCACATCGAAGCCGCGTTCGAGCGGCCGCGTCACCATCGACTTCGCTGGCTTCTCCGGCGAGACGTTGCGCGATGCTCTGGCCGAGGTGCTGGACAAAGTCCGTGCCGGCCGACTTGCTCCGGAGTCGATCGCAATCCGCGTGCTGGTGTCGGACACGGCGGCACCGATGACGCTTCCGGCCCGGGCAGCCGTGATCACCTGCATGCCCGGCATCCTGCCCGACCATCCTCAACAGACAGAGGCTCCACCCGGCCAACCTATCCGTGGCCTGACGCCAACCAACACGGCTCCGAAACCCGGGGAAGCATCAGATCTGCGACGCGATGGGCTGTCTCAATTGCTTTGAGGGCGGTCAGCGGTGGCGCGGGGTGCCGTACGGGCGGTTGTTGTGGGGTGAGCGGGGTGGGCGGTCGGTGCAGGGGTGGAGGTGTTCGGCGCGGAGGATGCAGCGCCGGCCGCCGGGGAGCAGTTGGTCGCAGAAGGCGCGGTGGTGTTCGCTCTGGGCGTCCTCGGCGGAGACGGTTGTTTCGCCGGGGTCGAGTTCGGTGAGGAACGACAGGGCGCGGGCGGCCGTACGGGCGAGGATGCGGGCCCGCGGCAGGTCTGTTGCCGTGACGGGAAGGTGGATCACCCAGCGGGTGTTCGCGTCGGTCATCGGCGTGCGTATTCGTAGGTGTTGCGGACCTGGCGGCTCTGCCAGTCGCGCAGGGCGTCCTTGATCCGCAGGGTTTCGTCGCGGCTGTTGGCGAGCTGGGCGTACATGGTGGTGAGGTCGTCGGCGACCCGCTGGAGGAAGGCGTCCACCTCCGCCGGGTCGACGCCCCGCCGTCCCCAGCGGGTCGGTGAGAAGCGCCGGTGGCGCACCTGCCAGGGCAACAGCGGCAGACGCGGCGGCTTACGGGTGTCCGCCGCCGGCACGTGCCCGACCGCTGGACCGCTCTCGGCCCACCGGCTGGCGTGTGGTGACCAGGCGTCGGCGTGCTGGGCGAGGTCTTCGAGTGGTCCTGGCCGGTTGCCCTCGGAGCGGAGAAAGATCCGTCGGAGCAGGTTGCGCATCGGTTCCGCCTTTCTCGTTCAGGTGCCAGATGGATGGGTGGTCCTGCCGTGCGGGTGTCGGCAGGACCACCCGGCCCTGCCACCGCAGCCCAACGGCGAGTACGACAGCAGGACCAACTCGTGATGCCAGCGCCGGGGCCGACCGGACTCACGCCCGACCGAACCGGCAAATCAATGCGCGATCCCGCCAGCGGACGCACGCCGTTGTGCTGCCCACAGAGGTCTCGCGCTCGTCGGCGCCGTGCTGCTGGATGGCGCTTGCGACGTGCGAATCGAACCGAAGCGCGTAGGTGCCAACCGACCGCACATGATTCACATCGCTGGATGTCAAAGCTACTGACCTTGGTGACCTATGTCAACAAGGTCGCAAGGGTCTGATGGCGCGGCTTGCTCAGGATCGCTTGCTACACCAGGTGCTTTGCCTGGCTCCGGTTGCTGATCGATACTTGGGGGGCCAACCGACTGCAAGGGGCTTTGACGTGCCTATCCCGCCCACCATGGACGAGTTGATCAACGGCCTGCTGAAGCGAATCGATGACGGCACCTACCCACCCGGATCCCAGTTGCCTCCCGGCCGCGCCCTCGCTGACGACTTCGGCGTGTCCCACTCGACCATCAGCCGCGCCATAGCCACGCTGCGCAGACAGGGGACCCTGGTCGGACGCCCTGGACGCGGTGTCTACGTCGCCGAGGACCAATCCCGCTGACTCACGACGGGCCCCTCGCACCGGTGGCAGGTGAGGGGCAGCGCCGAGAAGAAGATTCAGAGGATCATCGATACTAGGCACCTCGCCTGACTGGAAGGTGCCCGACGATGCCGATACCGCCGGCGATGAACGGGTTGCTCAACGACCTCATGCGGAGGATCAGCGAGGGAGAGCTGTCGCCTGGCTCGCAGATTCCTTCAACGAGCGAACTCGCCGGCCACTACAACCTCTCGCTGTCGACAAGCCATCAAGCCGTAGCCACGCGGCGGCAACGAGGCACCCTGATCGGGCACCCGGGGCGCGGAGTCTTCGTCGCCGAGGACCAGTCGCTTTGGCCAAGTCGCAATCCCTCCCGCAAGCCTGCGCCAGACCGCTGGCCGCTGCGGCTTTCCGCCTCGGCGGCCTGCGCGTCTCCCATCGATGACTGCAGACGACCGGGTGTCCCTGCGACGCCAACTTGGCAATGTGAACGATGCTGGGCGGTTCCGCAAGCTGTGTGACGTGCAGATTTCCGACATCCGCTGCATAGATCATTAACAGTGCAGGTAGGCCACTCAAAGCAGGCCGATCGGCTAGATCTTGGCCCTTCCAGCGGCAGCGCTCAAGCCGCTAGGGTCCAGGAACACCGTATGGGGAGGTGAGGTCGATGCTTTCTGAACTGAGAACACTCAACGCGCGCCGCGTAAGATTCCGCGCGCCCGCGCACGGGTGCCCAAGCCGTCGGCCCGGATTCATGAGCACACGGCGGCCCCTCCGCAGATCTCTTCCGAGCGTGCTCTGCAGCGGCGCCCACGTTCCGCATGTGGTCAAGTAGCCGGTCGCGTTCTTAGCCTTGCAGGCGACGATCCAGAGGTGCCTTCATGCGTGGTGACACATCGAGAGCTGGGCAATCCGTTCAGATCCCCTCCGCACGTCGCTCGTCGATCAACCCTGGCGATTTCGTCAGCCATCCGAAGATCCCCGGGATCGGGCGGGTGGAGTCCCGGGCCGGCGACAAACTGAACATTGAGGCGTTCGAGTCTGCTGCCGAACCAGTAGTTGCCACCTGGTCGCTGCCGGCCAAAGAGTGCACTCCGGTGACTCTCCCCGTTCAGACGCGGGTCTTCTGGCGCGCGGCCGCGACCGGCATGTGGCACGCCGGCAGGGTGGTGGGCGGGGGCCCCGATGTCTACGCGGTCCGTCTTCCTAACCGCGAGTTCGACATGCCAGTGCCCGGCGTCGAATTGAGGGTCCGTTGGCATCGACCCGTTCGTTCTCCTGCCGAGGTGTTGGCAGCGCGTGCCAACGAGTCGCCGTACTACCGCGATGCGCGACTGCCCATGCTTCGCAGCCTGCTCCAGCAGCGCGCGGCCTCAGCGAACTTCTCAGCTCTCGTCTCTTCCGCCATCGAGATCTATCCACACCAGATCGATGCCGCCCTTACGGTCTTGACCGATCCGGTGCAGCGTTACCTGCTGGCGGACGAGGTCGGCCTGGGCAAGACAATCGAAGCCGGGCTTGTCATCAGACAGAACCTCATCGACCACCCGACTGCCCGGATCGCCGTCCTCGCACCGGATGTGCTTCGCCGCCAGTGGAACACCGAACTCAAGACCAAATTCTTCACAGAGGACTTCCCCGAGGCCGAGATCTGGATCGGTCAGCACGAAACGCCGGAGCGGTGGGAGAAATACCACGGGTTCGACCTGGTCGTCATCGACGAGGTGCACAACCTGACCCGGGCAGGAAATCCTGACGACGAGCCTTACCCCCAACTGGCAGCGCTGGCCCGGTCGGTTCCGCGGCTGATTCTGCTCTCTGCGACCCCGGCTACCGCCCGTCCCGAGCTACACCTGAGCCTTCTGCATCTCCTTGACCCTCACCTGTACCGATGGGAGGACCTCGAAGGGTTCCGGCAACGCTTCGCCGACCGCCGACGCCTCGCGAACGCGGTCCACGGGCTCGACTCTGATCTCGAGATGCTCCTGCCAGAAGTCCTGTCGGAGATCACGGAACTGATCCCCGACGATCAGGCCTTCAATCGCCTTGCCGACGAGGTTCGCCGGTTCCTCACCGAGGACGACGAGTTGCGCGACGAGGCAGACCGGCCGCGGTTGGCCGACACGCTGGACATCTTGCGTGCGCATGTCAGCGAAACGTACCGGCTGCACCGGCGCATCATCCGACACCGTCGTACCCAGGTGCTCCGCACGAACGACGACGACCTCCTGCCCTTCGAGGTGAGCGGACGCCGTCGCCCGGAAAACCTGACAATGGCTGTTTCACGCCTGGACCGACTCACCGAGACCCTGCTCAGCTGGCAGCAACGCGTAGCCCAATGGCTACTCGACAATGATCAGGCGCACCTGGCGCGTGGGTTTGGCCAGGTACTGGCAATCCTTTCCAGCCGTGCGGACGAACTCTCCGGCGACCTGGTAGCGGCGATGCGGTGGCGGCTCGATGGTGACCAACCTGCCGCGGACCAGGCCGGCCTGTCGGAGGCCGAACGCGGGTTGCTACAACAGGTGCCGGCACTGCCGTTCGAACGTGAGACCATGACCGAACTGGTCGAGGCCTCGGGTCCGAGCGCAATACGCCTCAATGGTCTGGCCCAGGCCATCAAGGGCCGCCAACGGCCGGTCGTGTTCTGCGGGCCAGGAGGACTGGCCGACGACCTCAGCGCCGTGCTGACCGACCGGACCGAGTGGACGGTGCTCAGCCACACGGGCAGCCGCCCTGCTGCCGATGTCGCAGCCGACCTGGATCGATGGCGCGCCGGCGGCGCGGTCCTGCTCGTGGACGAAACCGGCGAGGACGGGCTCAACCTGCAAGACGCTGATGTTGCGGTTCACCTGCGCCTGCCCTGGTCTCCCAACCGCCTGGAGCAACGCCTGGGTCGCGTTGACCGCTTCGCTGGATGCTTCGGCGCAAGCGCAGAACCCGCATCCCAGCACTGCGAACAGGGCGGCGACGCGGACGAGTCTTTCGTGGCGTCCTGGCGCGAGCTGCTTACCGAGGCCTTCGGCGCATTCGATGGCTCTCTCTCGGCCCTGCAGGACATGTTGGAAGAGTTGCAGGGCCAGACCTGGGAAGTGGCTCTGCGCGAAGGTCCGACGGCGATGAGAGCAACCGCAGGCAAGATCGCCGAGGCCCTGGCACGCGAACGCCGGGACATCGAGGCCATGGACGCACTTGAGTCAATTCATCACGGCACACAGGGCATACGTCTGGCCAAACGCATCGCTCGCATGGAACACAAGTGGCAGGAGCACGAAGCCGCGCTGCGCTCAATCGCGGAGAGCGCCAGCGGCGGCCTCAGGTTCAAGATCGAACCCGATAGCGGTCCGGTCGTCACAATCGGAGTGGATGAGCGAAATCCACCCCTCATCTCACCGTTGGTGCTAACGCACGAAAGCGGGCGCCTGCCCTCCGACAGCATGACCGGCGCCTTTAACCGCAACGTAAGCCTACGTCGACCGGGGGTGCGGCTCTTCCGCATCGGAAATCCCTTCGTCGAACTACTTGCAGCCGTGACCGCGATCGACGACCGAGGTCAGGCGTCAGCATTGTGGCGCCCCGGGGGGCCCGAAGATTCCGTACATTTCGGCTTTGATCTCGTGGTCGAGGCGGATCTGGATGTTGCTCTCTCCCGTCGATCGGTCGGTGCAGAGGCGCGACACGCCATCCGGCGTCAGGCCGACCTGCTCCTGCCGCCATTCATGGAACGTATCTGGGTCGACGCCGCAGGGCTGCCGGTAACCGACGAGCGTCTACTACGGTGGCTGAGCACTCCGTATTCGTCCCGTGACGTAAATCTGAACGCCGAGCGGGTCGCTCCTCTGCTGGACAGCTTCGGCGGTGCCGCATATTTCGCCGCTGCCGTGCGTATCGCAGAATCCTCCGCCCGAGAACTGGTTGCCCAGGGTGCGCGGGTGCGTACACGCACCGAACAAGCGTACGCAGAGGCAAGCCGGGCGCTGGCGGTCCAGCGCACGCAGGCTCAAGCCCGGCAGGCAGCCGGCCGGTTGCTCTCGGACACGGAGAGTGCGGTCACGGACGTGGCGTTGAGTGCCCGGCTGGTCGAAGGGCTGCACAACCCGAAGTTGAGAGTTGTGGCTGCGGCGTGTGTCGTCAGTGGCGATCTGTGGGGGAACGGCCGTGTCCCTCGATGACTGGGCCAAGGCTCAGTCGATCTGGCTGAGTTGGCCGCACAAACACCAGGACATTCCGGCGAACGGTACTTGCGTGCGCCTCCGCGACGCCCTTACCGGGCTCACCCGGGGCACCGCCCAGTGGCAAGACATCACCACGTTGACGCGTCAGATCTTGCTGGAACACCACGCCAGGACCGGCGTCCAGGAGTCACTCAAGGTGGCGCTGGGCCCCACGCTTCCCGACGCCGCCCAGTGGAACTCGGCTCTCTGCACGACAGTGCGAACCCAGGATGGGCTGCGGGTCGCCGCCAAAGCCTGGTCCCCGGCCACCGACGAAACGGCCCTGGACGATCTACGCCAGGTGTATGCGGGCGCTCACACTCGCCCGCGGACACTGCCGGCCGACCCCTTCTGGACCGCTGCTCTGGGCCCCGCCTTTACCCATTACACCTCGCACGGACAGCGCCAAGCTGCACGAACCGTAGCTACGGCGCCTCCTGGCGCAACCGTCATCGCCTGCCTGCCCACGGGCCAGGGAAAGACCGAGGTGGCTTGGGCAAGTGCGCTGCCGGCATCGCGCCACGGCGGCGTGGCGGTGATGGTAGTTCCGACCGTGGTCCTCGCCTTGGACATGGAGCGGCGGCTCCGAGGACAGTTGGCAGCGTCCGGAGACGTTACGGGCGCCACCCGGAACTACGCCTATACAGGGGGCCTCGACGAGGCAACCAAAGCATCGATTCGCGCCGACATCCGGGCTGGTCAGCAACGGCTGGTGATCGCCGCACCGGAAGCGCTGATGACAGGTCTGAGCGCCGCGCTCGACGACGCCGCGACGGCCGGCCACCTGACGCACCTGATCATCGATGAGGCGCACATCGTCGAGCAGTGGGGCAACGACTTCCGCCCCGAGTTCCAGGCGATCGCTGCAAAGCGGCGTTCGTGGCTGAACCAGGCACCACCAGGTCGCCAACCGGTGACGGTGGCGATGAGCGCCACACTCACCGCCGCCCAGGTACAGACGCTGGCCGCCACCTTCGGCGGTCCAGGCCCGGTGGAGTTGGTCTGGGCTTCGCACACCAGACCCGAGCCGGTCTACCTCGTCGACAAGTTCAACGACTCCAAGGAACGTGACACGGCGGTACTAGAGGCAGCGACCGCCCTACCTCGACCCTTGATCCTCTACACCACCACCCGTGAGGACGCGGATCTGTGGTGCGACCGCTTGCGCCGCGCGGGCTTCGGCCGCATCGCGAAGTTGACCGGCGATTCCACGGAAATCGAACGGCGTTCGGTGGTCGCAGGGTGGCGGGGCGAGGACCCAACGGGAGCACCGGGCGAAACGCGCTTCGACATCGTCGTCGGCACCTCCGCGTTCGGTCTCGGGGTGGACATGCCCAATGTCCGCTCCGTGGTGCATGCCTGCCTGCCGGAAACCATCGATCGCTACTACCAGGAAGTCGGCCGGGGAGGCCGCGATGGGCGCCCCTCGGTGGCCTACCTCGCGACAGCGCCCAGTGACCTGAATCTGGCTGAACGGATCAATCGCATGGTCCTCATCGGCGACGACCGCGGCTGGCTGCGATGGCAGGCCATGCGGAGCCAGGCGCGTTGGTTGCCGGACAGCACGCTGGAAATCGACCTGGCGCAACTGCCGCCCTACCTCCGTGACGAATCCGCCCGCAGCATCCAGTGGAACGTCCGACTGCTCAACCTGATGGAGCGATCCCATCTGATCCGCCAGGAGGCACCAGCACAACGGTGGGGAGACGGCGAGCAGCAGATGGAAACGGCCAAGCACGCTGTGCTTCGCGTCGTGGCCGAACTGGACGGCCGGTTGAATGACCGCGCCTACTTCGAGCAGGCATTGACGGCGCAGCGCGACCAGATCCACCAGCAACAGGGGCAAGCGTTGCGTCAACTCTCCGGCCTCGTCGCCGGTAGCCACTGCGTCGCCGACGTGCTGGCCGAGTACTACCGCGTACCGTGGGACGGCGGGATATTGACCACCGCCCGCTATTGCCGCAGTTGCCCTCACTGCCGCGGGATGAAGCGCCCGGTCCAACCGAACGGCCTACGCCGACGAGGGACCGACCCCTGGCCTGACAGCGCCCGGTGGCCCGAATCCCCCGACCCGCTGGCTCGTTACCGCGGCGGCAGCCCGCTGTTGAGCATTTCCTGGTCGGAGCGGTCCCACTTCGATGACCTCGCGCCGGACCTGATCGAGGCGCTCGCTCGCCGTGGCTACGTGGTGGTAGGTGGCCCTGCACTGACCCCAGCCATGGCACGGCGGGCCCAACGGCGCGCAGCGCCGAGTCCGATCATCGTGGACAGTGACGACAGCCTGCTCAGTGCCTTCGGAGGACCGGTCGTATGGCTGCTGGATGACCCTGACGCGCCGCTTTCCACGGCATTGACAGAACGGCTGGAAGGGTCCGATCCCACCTACCTGATCCATCACGCCGACCTACCGGACCCGCACCGGCCGGATACACCCCTGCGGTACATGAACAAATCCGTCTCGCTCGACATTCTGGTAAGGGACTCCGCATGGTAGCGCTGATAAACGTCGGATCCTCGCTGCCGCGACCGATGTGGGCCTTGGTCCGTCACCTCGCCCACCAACCTCGAAAGCAACAGCGGCTGGCGGAGGCGGAGGCAGTTCTGAGCCCACCAGCCGTGGCCGGCGAACCTGGCCAGCAGAGCGTCTTCGGCAAGGCTGTACAGACCGCTGAAGCGTTCAGCCTGATCGAACGACAGGACGAGTTGCTCGTGCTCTCCGCTGAGGCACAGGCAATAGGTCGCGAGGACATCGAGGGCTTCCATGACTTGTTGCGCCAACGCGTCCTCGATCGGGTTGATGCCGAAACGCTGGCGACCGACCCCTCGCAGACGCTGGGCAAAGACCTTCTCCGTGCCCTGTGCTGGTTCTTGACCCTGGACAGCCAGTTGGTCAACGTCAACTCCAAGACCTTCGCCATCGAGCAGCACAACGCGCTGGCGGAAGACCTTGGCAACCCACTGCGAAACGAGACAAGGTGGAACCTTTTCACCTACTGGGCACCTGCCCTCGGCTTCGCCGAGGCGCCACTGATTTCAGCATCCACCGCCCGGGCCCTGGTGCCTGACTGCACTCGCGCGGTACGTCGGGTGGTCCAGCAGCAGTGGCAACCCGGCACACAGCTGGGGGCCGGCGAGTTCGTCGCCGCGATCCTTGATGCGCTGCCGGTGCTGCCGGGCGGCCGGTTCAGCAGGGCCCTGAAACTCGAAGTGGGCCCACTTGATGTGGTGCCCGCCCTGTCCTTCGCGCTGCAGCGAGGACGCGAGGAGGGGTGGCTGATCCTGAGCGCCCCCTCGGACGCGACCGGCGGCGTGCAGTTCGGCGATCCCCGAGCTCCCGGCGGCGTAGGCCGGTTCACCCACGTGGAGATTGGAGCAGTCGACAAATGACTGACCTGCGAGACCGGGTCTGCTGGGACGCCTCCACAGCCATCGCAACGCTGAGCACCGAAGCAGTCAGCCCTTCCACCTCGGTATTTCTGGCGACTCATGCGCCACTACGGATCAGACGCCGCGACCCGCAACTGCGCCCCGATCTGCCGGGCAAGGCAGTCACAGAGGCGGACGTACTCCAAGACTTCCTGAACCGCCCGCTGGGCAACGGCGTACTGCTCATGCCGGTCATCGGCCAGTCCGGCACCGGAAAGTCACACCTCGTGCGCTGGGTCTACGAACGCATGCAGCGGGAAGCTGCTGACAAGCACGTCGTGATCCATGTGCCGAAGGCCAGCACCAGCCTGCGGGCCCTGATCCGGATCCTGCTGGATCGACAGGACATCGTCAGTGAAAAGCTGACGCAACTACGCCGGCAGGTCGATGATCTGGCGACCGGCATGGACGAGGCGGCGCTGCAGCGACACCTGATCTTCGCCCTTGCGGAGGCCGTGGCCGTAGCCGAAGTAGGGACGGATCGAAACCGTCGCGCCCTCGTCGGCCCTGACAAGCTCGCCATGGTGCTGCGCGACGTGCACGTGGGCGGGCATCTCACGCAGGAAGGCGCCCTGATACCTCGCCTGGCGGCCAGCCTCCTACGCGATCGGGGCGACGGCGAGTCGGACCGTCCGACGCAGTTCACTCCGGATGATCTGCCGCACATTGCCGATGTCGACGCAGCAGCTGTCGGCGTCCGGAAGCTCCTCACAATCATCATGAGCCGGCCGGCGATGCAGAGCGCCGCCGCGGATCTGATCACCGAGAACCTATCGACCGCGGTTCAGCAGGTCTTCAAGCTTGGCGGACGCCTTCAGGACGCCATGCTGACGATCCGCGAGGAGTACCACAAGCAGGGCAAGGAAATCGTGCTGCTGATCGAGGACTTCGCGGTCATCCAGGGACTGCAGCGCGACCTGCTCGAGGCGTTGATCGAGGCCGGGGTTCGTGAGGGCCGGCAGGTTCTGGCACCGGTGCGGACCCTTATGGCCGTCACCACCGGCTACTACCGCAATCTGGCGGAGACGGTGGTGACGCGGGTCGAGGCCGCAACACCGTACGTCTACGACCTGGACGCCGCGTTCGACCCGGACAGCGAGGGCGACGCCTACACGACGAGTTTCGTCGGTCGGTACCTCAACGCCGCCCGCATCGGCACCGAAACCCTCGACGCAGCGGGCGTGGCCGACAACGCACCGGTGCCCAACCGATGCACCGAGTGCGTGTTCCGCGACCCCTGCCATGAGGCATTCGGCGTGTCGGGCGATGGTCACGGGTTGTTCCCGTTCAACTGGCCTGCCCTTCGCCGGGCCATCAAGAGCACAGCAGGCGAGGATCAGACCTTCAACCCGCGCCGCATCATCGGGCGGGTCATCCGGCCGGTCCTGGAAGATGCCGACTCACTTGCAACCGGGCAGTTCCCCAGCACCCGGTTCCGCGACCAGTTCCCACTCGCTCCTGATGAGTCGCCACTATCACCCACAGTGAAGGTGGAGATCGAGGAGGTTGATCCGGCAGATCACGCACGGCGTGAACTGCTGCTCGAGTTCTGGGGGGACGCGCCAAAGGCTCTCCGCAACGTCGCGTCGGGCATCCACGAAGCCTTCGCCATCGAGAAATTGTCGATCGAAGGTGCCCCGCCCCCGCCACCCCCTCCCACTCGAGTCGAGCGATCCGGCTCCGGAAAGGCCGCCCCAGCGCCGAAACCAATCGAGCCTCCCGTGGTGGGGAACCAGTGGCCAGCATCGCTCCGGACCGCGGTACACGACGTCGAGGAATGGGAAGCGGGTCGCCGGCCGCTCAGCCAAGCTACGGCGCGGACTCTCAGAAGCATCATCACCGCCGCGGTGCTCAATCGGTGCCAGTGGAACACCCCGCTGATGACCGAACCCCCGTCTGACGTCAAGAACGCCGCTTGGCCGTTGAAGTCAAGCGTGGTGTCGATCGAGGCTGCCGGCGGAGAGGGGCAGAGCACCGGCGCACCCATCCGTTTCTCGCGCACCGCAGCCAACGCCGTGTTCTTCCGCCGACTGCTCACGCTCCATCAGGGGGTGCCAGACCCAGGCAACACCGCCGCACTGCCGCGGCTTGCCAGCCTTGCCGACCGGCACCAGAGTGCCCTCGTTCGCGCCGTGCAGCGCGTCCAATCCGTCGAGGAGGAGCACCTTGTTGCTGGCCTCACCGTGTCACTCATGGGTGCGTCGCTTGCGGGACAGGCCCGGCCCGGCATGGGCGACGCAGAACTCATGGCGGCGGCCTTCGATGACGGTGCCTCGTGGCAGCTTGCAGACATTCGGATGCGCAATCAATCCTGGGCAGTCGCCTACGAAAAGCACCTACGTGCGCGCCGCGCCCTGGTGGACGTGCTACGGAAAGCCTTCGGGATCTCGCAAGGCACCGGCGCTGCCCGCATGCTCGACGCTGCCAGAGCACTGCCCATGGTGCGCCGAGCAGCAGCCTCATGGACCTGGGAACCCAACCAACCTGCGGCTCCGTGGTACCGGGATGCAGCAGGCGCACTACGGAACTTCGACGTTCTCGTGAACAGCCACCTGGCAGCACTGCGCGAAAAGCGTGATGAACTCGCCCAATGGCTGCCCACGGGAGT
>Ga0233363_1000399_pt1 | contig 19918 bp, 15 predicted proteins | sample ElkDunMinimDraft_18_FD_191534 | JGI IMG/M metagenome (GOLD analysis project Ga0233363, IMG submission 191534) | Fecal eukaryotic communites from dung pellets of Tule Elk in California, USA - Elk Dung C16 | ecosystem: Host-associated > Mammals > Digestive system > Large intestine > Fecal | place... | reverse complement strand
ACCGGACGCGCGCTGCGGTACCTCGGCGCGGACACCACGTGGCGCGAGCTGCACGAGCGCTCGCTCTCGTTCGCCGGTGCGCTGCGCGCGCGGGGGGTCGCCCAGGGAGACCGCGTGCTCCTCCTGACGCTCAACCGGCCCGAGGTCGTCGAGGCGGTGTTCGGCATCAACACCCTCGGCGCGATCGCCGTCCCCGTCAACGTCCGTCTCGCACCCCCGGAGCTGGCTCACATCGCCGTCGACAGCGGCGCGACGACGATCGTCACCGAGCGGCTCCTCGCCCCGCTGGCCACGGCGCTCGCGGCGATGGTGCCGACGCTGGCGCGACGGATCGTGATCGACGGGCCGCCCGACGACGGCGCCGAGAGCTACGAGGAGCTGGTCGCGAGCACCTCGGCCTTCGCGCCCCCGGACGTCCCCGAGGACGCCGTCGCGCTCATCATGTACACCTCGGGCACGACCGGGAAGCCCAAGGGTGCCTGCCTGTCGCACCGGAACCTGCTCATGCAGGCGCTGACGTGCATCCGCGCCAACGACATCGGCGACGAGTCCGACATCGCCTTCTGCACGTCGCCCTTCTTCCACATCGCCGGCTTCGGCTCGATCGCCGCGAACTTCCTGCTCGGCATCCCGACCGTCATCCACCCTCTGGGCGCGTTCGACCCCGCCGCGGTCGTGGACGCGTGGGAGCGCGAGCGCGCGACCGTGGTGTTCAACGTCCCCCAGCAGTGGCAGGCGATCTGCGCGCTGCCGGGCATCAAGGAGCGCGACCTCGCGCTGCGCATCATCAGCTGGGGTGCCGCGCCGGCGTCGGAGAGCCTGCTGCGCACGATGGCCGAGACGTTCCCGGCGGCCACCAACGTCGCGGTCTTCGGCCAGACCGAGACGTCCCCGATCACGTGCGTGCTGCGGGGCGAGGACTCGCTGCGCAAGATCGGCTCGGTGGGCCGGCCGATCCCGACGATCCAGTACCGCGTCGTCGACGCCGACATGAACGACGTCGGCCCGGGCGAGGTCGGCGAGATCGTGTACCGCGGGCCCACCGTGATGACGGGCTACTGGAACGCCCCGGAGGCGACGGCCGAGGCGTTCCGGGGCGGCTGGTTCCACTCGGGCGACCTGGTGCGCCAGGACGACGAGGGGTTCGTGTGGGTCGTGGACCGCACCAAGGACATGATCATCTCGGGCGGGGAGAACATCTACAGCGTCGAGATCGAGAACGCCCTCGCGGCGCACCCGAAGATCCTCGAGGTCGCCGTCGTCGGCCGGGCCGACGACACGTGGGGCGAGGTGCCGGTCGCGTTCGTGACCCCGTCGCCGGGCCACGACTTCACCCTCGACGACCTGCAGTCGTTCCTGCACGACGTGGTGGCCCGCTACAAGTGGCCCAAGGACGTCGTGGTGGTGGAGGCCCTGCCCCGCAACGCGGTCGGCAAGGTCCTCAAGCCGACGCTGCGCGACCGGCTCGCGGCCGCGACGGCCTAGCCGGCCGACCGTGGGCGGACCCCCAGCACGGGCCGAGGACGAGCACGTGGCACGGGCAGCACCCGGCGGCAGGTACGAGGGCAGGTTCGAGGGCCGGTTCGAGGGCAGGGTGGCGGTCGTGACCGGCGCGAGCAGAGGCATCGGCCTGGCCGTCGCCCGGCGGCTCGCCGCCGAGGGCGCTCGCGTGTGCCTCACCGCTCGCCGGCCCGAGCCGCTCGAGGAGGCGGCCGCGACCCTGCCGCCCGGCTCCGCGATGACCGTGGCGGGCACGGTGGGCAGCCCCGCGCACCGTCGCGAGGTCCTGGAGGCGGTGCTGCGGACCTGGGGGCGCCTCGACGTCCTGGTGCTCAACGCCGGGATCAATCCCGCGTACGGGCCGCTCCTCGAGCTCGACCACGACCTGGCGCTCAAGGTCCTCGAGGTCAACGTGCTCGCGCCGCTGGCGTGGGTGCGGGACGCCGTCGGCCTCGACCCGGACGGGTTCGCCGCGCGCGGGTGCGTGGTCACGATGACGTCCGTGACCGGGGCCACGCCCGCCCCGGGCATCGGGATGTACGGCGTCAGCAAGGCGGCGCTCGCCCACCTCACCCGGACGCTCGCGGCCGAGGCGGCTCCGGCGCTGCGCGTGAACGCGGTGTCTCCCGCGGTCGTGCGCACGCAGTTCTCGCGCGTGCTCTACGAGGGCAAGGAGGCCGAGGTGGCGTCGAGGTACCCCGCGGGCAGGCTCGGCGAGCCCGACGACGTCGCGGCCGCCGTCGCCTACCTGGCCTCGGACGACGCGCGCTGGGTCACGGGCGAGGTGCTGGTCGTCGACGGGGGCCTGGGCGTCGCCGGGGGGACGGCATGACGGGCGCGGTCACGCCCGCGGAGGTCGAGGAGCTGCGGCTGCGCACCCGGCGGTTCGTCCGCGACCAGGTGATCCCCCGGGAGCCGGCACCCGGCGAGCGGCTCGCCGCGCAGGTGCGGGCCGAGCTCGTGGCGCGTGCCCGCGAGGCGGGCGTGCTCGCGCCGCACGTCGCGCGACGGTACGGAGGGCTCGGGCTGCCGATCGCGCACTGGTCGCCCGTGTTCCAGGAGGCAGGCTACTCGCCGGTCGGGCCGACCGCGCTCAACTGCATGGCTCCCGACGAGGGGAACATGCACCTGCTCGGCCTGGTGGGCACCGAGGAGCAGAAGCAGCGCTACCTCGTGCCGCTCGCCGCGGGCGAGACCAGGTCCTGCTTCGGCATGACCGAGCCGCACCCGGGAGCGGGCTCCGACCCGTCCGCGCTGCGCACGACCGTCGCGCGGCGCCGTGGCCGCTGGGTCGTCGACGGGCACAAGCGGTTCGTCTCGGGCGCCGAGGGGGCGGCGTTCTGCATCGTCATGGCCCGCGACGCCGGCGGCGACGGGGCGACGCTGCTGCTGGTCGACATGGACGGCCCGGGCGTCCGGGTCGGTCCGCCGATCCACACGGTCGACCGGGCCATCGACGGCGGGCACCCGCACGTGGTCTTCGAGGGCTGCGAGGTGGATGACGACGCCGTGCTCGGCGAGGTGGGGCAGGGCTTCCGCCATGCCCAGGCCCGCCTCGGGCCCGCACGGCTGACGCACTGCATGCGGTGGCTCGGCCTGGCGCGCCGCGCGCTCGACATCGCCCTGGACCGGGCCGAGCGGCGTGAGCTCTTCGGCTCGCCGCTCAAGGACCTCGGCCTGGCGCAGCACCTGATCGCCGAGTCGGTGCTCGACATCGAGACCTCGGACGCGCTGATCACCAGGACCGCGGCGCTGCTGAGCACCGACCCCAGGGCCGGGACGCGGCTCTCCTCGGTGGCCAAGGTGCACTGCTCCGAGGCGATCCATCGCGTGATCGACCGGGCGGTGCAGATCTGCGGTGGTGACGGCGTCTCGGACGCGCTCCCGCTGGCGCAGTACCTCAACGAGGTGCGTCCGTTCCGGATCTACGACGGCACCAACGAGACGCACCGCTGGGCGATCGCGCGCCGCGAGTCCGAGCGTCGTCGCCGGGAGGTGGCGGCGGGGGAGCCGTACCGCGCGGACGTGACCGGGCGATGACCGGCCCGCTGTGCACCGTGCCGGACGGCATCGAGGTCGTGCGGACCGCGCGCGACGGCGCGGGTCTGGCCCGCCCGCCGCTCCTCGTCCTCGACCGGGTCGCCGCGTTCCTCGACGCCGAGGGCATCGGGGACGGGCCGCTGGCCTGGCGGCGCGTGGGCGACGGGCAGTCCAACGTCACGTTCCTGCTGGTCCGCTCGGGCCGCGAGGTCGTCCTGCGCCGCGGGCCGCGCCCGCCGCTGCCCCCCTCGACCCACGACATGCTCCGCGAGGCGAGGATCCAGCGGCTGCTCGCGCCCCACGGCGTCCCCGTGCCGCGCATCCTCGCGACCTGCGCCGACGACGCCGTCCTGGGCGTCCCGTTCTACGTCATGGAGGCCGTCGACGGGGAGATCGTCACCGACGCGGTGCCCGCCGCGCTCGACGACGCGACCGAGCGCCGCCGTGCGGGCGAGGCCCTCGTCGACACGCTCGTCGGGCTGCACGCGGTCGACGTCGCGGACGGCGACCTGTCCACGTTCGGGCGTCCCGACGGCTACCTCGAACGGCAGGTGCGCCGGTTCGCGGGGCTCTGGGAGGTCAACACGCGCCGGGACCTGCCCGACGTCGCGCGGCTCGCCGAGCTGCTGGGCCGCACCGTGCCCGCGCCCCAGGCCGCCGCCGTCGTCCACGGCGACTTCCGGCTGGGGAACGTCATGTTCCACCGGGCCGCTCCCGCGCGGGTGCGCGCCGTCCTGGACTGGGAGATGGCGACGCTGGGCGACCCGCTCGCGGACGTGGGGTACCTGACGGCGACCTGGAGCGAGGCGGGCGCGCCGCCGACGCCGCTCCATCTGTCGCCCGTCACCGCCGGGCCCGGTTTCCCCGACGCCGCGTCCCTGGCCGACCGGTACGCGGCCGCGACCGGCCTCGACCTGTCGCCGCTGCCCTGGTACCAGGCGCTGGCCCTGTGGAAGGCGGCGATCTTCTGCGAGGCCATGTACACCCGCTGGCTCGACGGCGAACGGCCGGGAGACGGCTTCGCGCCGCGGCTCGAGCGCGGGGTGCCCGAGCTGCTCGAGTCGGCCCGGGAGCACGCCGACCGGATGTGAAGGTTTTTCTAATCCGCTTTCAAAAACAGCCCGTCCGGCGGTAGGGTGCCGAGCAGCGACACCGGATCAGCGACGATCGGAGGCCCAGAGTGCTGAGCGACCCGCGGCGCACCCGCACGTTGTACGAGCCGGACCACGAGCAGTACCGGGAGCTGGTGGCGAACTTCGTGGAGGCGCACGCCCGGCCCCACGCGGAACGCTGGGAGCAGCAGGGGCGCGTCGACCGCGAGCTGTTCACCGCGGCCGCCCAGGCCGGGCTGCTGGGCTTCGGCATCCCCGAGGAGTTCGGCGGTCTCGGGATGGACGACTTCCGGTACAACGCCATCATGGCCGAGGAGCTGGGGCGCAACCCGGTCAGCTCGGGCATGGCCGCCGTCGCCCTGCAGAACGACATCGTCTTCCCGTACTTCACCGACCTGGCCGACGACGAGCAGAAGAAGTCCTGGCTGCCCGGCATCGCCCGCGGCGAGCTGGTCACGGCCATCGCGATGACCGAGCCGGGCACGGGCAGCGACCTGGCGGGCATCCGCACCTCGGCGGTCCGGGACGGCGGCTCGTACGTCGTCAACGGTGCCAAGACCTTCATCTCCAACGGCCAGAACGCCGACCTGGTGGTCACGGCGGTGCGCACCGGCGAGCATCCCCACCGCGGCATCTCGCTGCTCGTCATCGAGGCCGACACCCCCGGGTTCGCGCGCGGGCGCAACCTCGACAAGGTCGGCCTGCACGCCCAGGACACGAGCGAGCTGTCCTTCACCGACGTCCGGGTGCCCGTCGAGAACCTGCTGGGGGAGGAGGGCACGGGGTTTGCGGGCATGATGCGCAACCTCCCGCAGGAACGGCTGTCCATCGGCGCCGGCTCCCTCGCCGCGGCCGAGGGCAGCTTCGGGCGCACCCTCGAGTACGTCACCGAGCGGACGGCGTTCGGGCGGACGATCGGCTCGTTCCAGAACACCCGCTTCGTCATGGCCGAGATGGCCACCGAGCTGCAGGTGTCCCGGACGTACGTCGACGACTGCATCCGCCGCCACGTCGCGGGCGAGCTCACGGCCGAGGAGGCCGCAGCCGTCAAGTGGTGGTGCACCGAGCTGCAGCAGCGCGTGGTCAACCGGTGCTTCCAGCTGCACGGCGGGTACGGCTACATGCGCGAGTACCGGATCGCGCGCGACTACGAGGACGCGCGCATCTCGACCATCTACGGCGGCACGACCGAGATCATGAAGGAGATCGTGGGCCGGAGCCTGGGTCTCTGAGCCCGTCTCCGAGCACCCGCTGAGCACCACCCACCCCGACCAGGAGCACAGACCATGCCGAACGACGTCTACCTCTTCGACGCCCTGCGCACGCCGCGCGGCAAGCGGCGGTCCGGCGCGCTGCACACGATCAAGCCCGTCGACCTGGTGGCCGGGCTCCTGCGCGAGCTGGCGCCGCGCAACCCGGGGCTCGACGTGGACCGGGTCGACGACGTGGTGCTCGGCGTCGTCTCACCGGTCGGCGAGCAGGGCGGGGACATCGCCCGCACGGCCGTGCTGGTGGCGGGCCTCCCGGAGACCATCCCGGGCGTGCAGGTCAACCGGTTCTGCGCGTCGGGCCTGGAGGCGGTCAACCTGGCCGCGGCCAAGGTCGCGTCCGGGTGGGAGCAGCTCGTCGTGGCGGGCGGCGTCGAGTCGATGTCGCGCGTGCCGCTCGGGTCCGACGGCGGCGCGTACGCCCAGGACCCGACGACGGCCTACGACAACTACTTCGTGCCCCAGGGCATCAGCGCCGACCTGATCGCGACGCTCGAGGGTTTCGACCGCCAGGCGGTCGACGAGTTCGCGGTGCGGTCCCAGCAGCGGGCCGAGGCGGCATGGAGCGCCGGCGCGTTCAAGCGCTCGGTCGTGCCGGTGCGGGACATGAACGGCGTCCTGGTCCTCGACCACGACGAGCACCTGAGGCCGGGTTCGACGGTCGAGGCGCTCGCGCAGCTCGCTCCGGCGTTCGCGCAGGTGGGGTCCGAGGGCGGGTTCGACGCCGTCGCGATGCAGCGCTACCCGCAGGTGGAGCGGATCGAGCACGTGCACACGGCGGCGAACTCCTCGGGCATCGTCGACGGCGCGGCGCTGACGCTGCTGGGCTCCGCGGACGCGGGGCGGGAGGCGGGCCTGGAGCCGCGGGCGCGCATCGTGGCGACCGCGGTGATCGGCTCGGAGCCCACGATCATGCTGACGGGCCCGGTCGAGGTGACGCGCCGGGTCCTGGCCCGCGCGGGCCTCACGACCGACGACATCGACCTGTTCGAGCTCAACGAGGCGTTCGCGTCGGTCGTCCTGAAGTGGATGCGGGACCTGTCGATCCCCGAGGACAAGGTCAACGTCAACGGCGGCGCGATCGCGATGGGCCACCCGCTGGGTGCGACCGGCGCCATCATCCTCGGCACCGTGCTGGACGAGCTCGAGCGGACCGGCGGCCGGTACGGCCTCGTGACGCTCTGCGTCGGGGCCGGGATGGGCATCGCGACGATCATCGAGCGGCTGTGAGGAGAGACATGAGCGAGACGACCGCACCGGCGGGCGGCGAGGACGCACGCGACCGAGCACCCGCCATCCGCTGGGACCGGCACGACGACGGGGTCGTGGTGCTCACCATGGACGACCCTGACGCGTCGGTGAACACCATGAACGACGTCTGGATGGAGTCGATGGCCGCGACCGTCGACCGCCTGGAGCGCGAGCGCGGCGACATCGCGGGCGTCGTGCTGACGAGCGCCAAGTCGAGCTGGTTCGCGGGCGGCGACCTCGACCGGCTCCGTCGCGGCAGCCCTGAGCGGGCCGCCCAGATGACGGCCGAGATCGACGTGGTGAAGTCCGCCCTGCGCCGGATGGAGCGGCTCGGACGCCCCGTGGTCGCGGCCATGGCCGGGACCGCGCTGGGCGGCGGGCTGGAGATCGCGCTCGCGACCCACCACCGGATCGCCGCCGACGTCCCGAAGGCCAGGTTCGGCCTGCCCGAGGTCACGCTGGGCCTGCTTCCCGGCGGCGGCGGGATCACGCGCACCGTGCGCATGCTGGGCCTGCAGCGTGCGCTCACGGACGTCATCCTCCCGGGCGCCAAGCTCGCCCCGCGCGACGCGCTCGCGGCGGGGCTCGTGGACGAGGTCGTCGACTCGCCCGACGAGCTGCTGGACGCCGCGAAGCGATGGATCGCCGCCAACCCCGCGCCGGTCAAGCCGTGGGACCAGAAGGGATTCCGGATCCCCGGGGGGTCGCCGTCGAGCCCGAGCGTCGCCGCGATGCTCCCGGCGATGCCCGCTCTGCTGCGCAAGCAGCTCAAGGGCGCGCCGCTGCCCGCGCCCCGCGCCGCGCTCGCGGCAGCGGTCGAGGGCGCGCTGCTCGACTTCGACGACGCCTCCGTGGTCGAGACCCGGTACCTGGTCAGCCTGACCACCGGGCAGGTCGCCAAGAACATGATCAACGCGTTCTTCTTCGACCTGGAAGCGATCAACAAGGGCGCCAGCCGACCGGCCGGCGAGCCGGCGTGGCGAGCCACCAAGGTCGGCGTCGTCGGTGCCGGCATGATGGGCGCCGCGATCGCGTACGTCGCCGCGAAGGCGGGGATCGACGTCGTCATCAAGGACGTCGACCTCGAGGCGGCGCAGCGGGGCAAGGGGTACGCCGAGCGGCTCGAGGCCAAGGCGCTCGAGCGTTCCCGCACGACCGCCCAGGCGTCGCAGGCGCTCCTGGACCGCATCCACGCCACGACGGACCCGGCGGACTTCGCGGGCGTGGACCTCGTCGTGGAAGCGGTGTTCGAGAGCGTCGAGGTCAAGCAGAAGGTCTTCCAGGAGATCCAGGACGTCGTCGCCCCCGACGCCGTCCTCGGCTCGAACACCTCGACGCTGCCGATCACGCTGCTGGCCGACGGCGTCCGGCGTCGCGAGGACTTCATCGGCATCCACTTCTTCTCCCCGGTCGACAAGATGCCGCTCGTCGAGATCGTCCGCGGGCGCGACACGTCGGACGCGGTGCTGGCGAAGGTCTTCGACTTCGTCCTGCAGATCCGCAAGACGCCCATCGTGGTCAACGACAAGCGGGGGTTCTTCACCTCGCGCGTCATCGGGCGGTTCATCGACGAGGCCGTGGCCGCGGTCGGGGAGGGCGTCGAGCCGGCCGTGGTCGAGCAGGCCGCGCTCCAGGCGGGCTATCCGGCCGGGCCGCTCCAGCTCAACGACGAGCTCACCTTGACCCTGCCGCGCAAGATCCGGGAGGAGACCAAGAAGGCCGCGCTCGAGGCGGGGCAGGAGTGGCACCCGCACGGTGCCGAGGCCGTCGTCGACCGCATGATCGACGAGCTCGGTCGCCGCGGCCGGTCGACCGGCGGCGGCTTCTACGAGTACGACGAGACCGGCCGGCGGACGCGTCTGTGGCCCGGCCTGCGGGAGGCGTTCGGCTCGGGCCGCACCGAGATCCCCTTGCGCGACCTGCAGGAGCGGATGCTGTTCGCCGAAGCCCTGGACGCGGCGCGGTGCGTCGAGGAAGGCGTGGTGACGTCGGTCGCGGACGCGAACATCGGGTCGATCTTCGGCATCGGGTTCCCTGCCTGGACGGGAGGAGTGCTCCAGTACGTCAACCAGTACGAGGGTGGCGTCGCGGGGTTCGTCGCGCGAGCCCATGAGCTCGCCGAGACCTACGGGGACCGGTTCAGCCCACCGCCGTCGCTGGTCGCGCTGGCCGACGCCGGCGGGACCTACTCCTGAGGAGGGCGCATGCTCAGCACGCCGTTCAGCAGACTGCTCGGCATCGAGTACCCCGTCGTGCAGGGCGGGATGATGTGGGTGGGCCGCGCCGAGCTCGCGGCGGCGGTGTCCGAGGCCGGCGGGCTGGGCATCATCACGGCGCTGACCCAGCCGACGCCGTCCGCGCTGGTCGCCGAGGTCGAGCGAGCGCGCCGCCTGACCGACAAGCCGGTCGGCGTCAACCTCACGATCCTGCCCGCGATCAACCCGCCGCCCTACGACGAGTACCGGCACGCCATCGTGGACGCCGGCGTCCGGATCGTCGAGACCGCGGGCTACAACCCCGAGCCCCACATGGAGTTCTTCCGCTCCCACGGCATCACCGTGGTCCACAAGTGCACCAGCGTCCGGCACGCGCTCAAGGCGCAGTCCGTGGGCGTGGACGCGGTGAGCATCGACGGCTTCGAGTGCGCGGGCCATCCCGGCGAGGACGACGTCGGCGGGCTCGTCCTCGTGCCTGCCGCGGCGCAGGCGCTGAGCATCCCGTTCATCGCCTCGGGCGGGTTCGCCGACGGACGGGGCCTCGCCGCCGCGCTCGCGCTCGGGGCGCACGGCACCACCATGGGGACGCGCTTCATGTGCTCGGTCGAGTCTCCCGTGGCCGACGAGGTCAAGCAGCGGATCGTGGCGGCCGGCGAGCGCGACACCGAGCTGATCTTCCGGCCCTTGCGCAACACGGCCCGGGTCGCGAGCAACGCCGTCAGCCGCGAGGTGGTGCAGATCCTCGCCGACGGCGGCGACTTCGGCGACGTCCGGGCGCTGGTCTCGGGCGAGCGCGGCCGCGGCGTCTTCGAGAACGGCGACCTCGACGCCGGGATCTGGAGCGTCGGGCAGGTCCAGGGACTGATCCACGACGTCCCGCCCGCGGGCGAGATCGTCCGGCGGACGGTCGCCGAGGCCCGGGCGATCCTCGAGGACCGCCTCGCCCAGTTCGACTCCGCCCAGCTCGACGTCCCGCATGCCCGCGCCGCACCTCTCAGCACCGCCCGGCCCGACGCCGTCGAGCCGGTCGCGTAGCACCACCCGCGAGTCCCGTCCCGCGCAGTCCCGATCATGCAAGGAGGCATGGTGAGCACCTACGAGTCACTCCTGTCCCGGGTCACCGCAGCACCCGGCGCCCCTGGTACCGAGGTCACCGACCCGGCCACGGGGGAGGTCATCGGGACGGCGCCGGCCGGCACCACGGCCGACGTCGACACGGCCGTCGCGACGGCCGTCGCGGCACGCGCCGGCTGGGCCGGCCTGAGCGACGACGAGCGCCGCGCCGCCCTGCTCGCGGCCGCCGACGCCGTCGACGCCCACGCTGAGCCCCTGGCCATGATCCTGTCGCGCGAGGCGGGAAAGCCGCTCAACGGCCTGGGCGCCCGGTTCGAGGTCGCCTCCTGCGCCGGCTGGCTCCGAGCGACCGCCGCCCTCGACCTGCCGACCGAGACCGTCCTCGACGACGAGACCGGGCACGCGACGCTCGGGTACCGGCCGGTCGGCACGGTGGGCGTCATCACGCCCTGGAACTGGCCCATGGTCATCGCCGTCTGGCAGCTCGCGCCCGCGCTGCGCATGGGCAACACCGTCGTCGCCAAGCCCTCGGAGCACACGACGCTGTCCGGGCTCGCGCTCTTCGCGGTGCTCAACGACGTGCTGCCACCGGGCGTGCTGAACCCCTTGACCGGAGGCGGCGAGGTCGGCGACGCGCTCGTGCGCCGGCCCGAGATCGGCAAGGTCATGTTCACGGGGTCGACGGCGATGGGCGCCAAGATCGCGCGGGCGGCCGCCGACAACGTCACCCGCCTGACGCTCGAGCTCGGCGGTAACGACGCCGCGATCGTGCTGCCGGACGTCGACCCGGCGGCCGTCGCGGAGGGCCTGTTCTGGGGCGCCTTCATCAACGGCGGCCAGAACTGCGCGGCCATCAAGCGCCTCTACGTGCACGACGACGTGCACGACGCCGTCGTCGACGCCCTGGCCGCGGTGGCCGCCGCCGTGCCGATGGGCGTGGGCACCGACGAGAGCAGCGTGCTCGGACCGCTGCAGAACGCGATGCAGTTCGACGTCGTCGACCGCCTCGTGGAGGACGCCAAGGCCCGCGGCGCCCGGGTCGTCCTGGGTGGCGACCCGGACCGCGAGGCGCCGGGCTACTTCTACCCGACCACGCTCGTGACCGAGATCGCCGACGACGCCCCGCTGGTGCAGGAGGAGCAGTTCGGCCCGGCCCTGCCGATCGTGCGGTACAGCGACGTCGAGAAGGTCGTGGCCCAGGCGAACGCCGTCGACGCGGGCCTCGGAGCGTCCGTGTGGTCCGCGGACCGCGACGCGGCCGCGGCGATCGCACAGCGGATCGAGGCGGGCACGGTGTGGATCAACGGGCACGGCTCCGTCAACCCGTTCGTCCCGTTCGGCGGCGTCAAGAAGTCGGGGTACGGGCTCGAGTTCGGGGTCGAAGGGCTCAAGTCGGTCGCGGTGCCGCAGGTCATCTACGGGTGACGTGACGGCGCCCAGGACGAGGCCTTCGACCGGACGGTCGGAGGCCTCGTCGGGTCTGCGAGCACCTGGGCTGCGGCGATACCGCTCGGGGTCTTGATCCCGGCGGTGATCTAGTGATTAGATCACTCGCGTGACGATGGAGTCCCAGCCGGTGCAGCGGGCCACGCTGAGCGGCAACCTGGTCGAGGCGGTCGTGCAGATGATCGCCGACCAGGGCCTCGTGGCCGGGCAGCGCCTCGGGCCGCAGCGTGAGCTGGCAGCGCGCTTCGGCGTCGCGGTGCCCACGATGCGCGAGGCCCTGCGCCGCCTCGAGGGTCTCGGCATCGTCTCGCTCCGGCACGGGTCGGGCATCTACGTCGGGGTGAACCACAACCGCAGCGTGCTGCCCAACGCTCTCCTGCCGAGGGCCGACCGCGAGCGGCTCGTCGAGCTCACGCGGGCGAGAGCCCTGATCGAGCCTGCCATCGCCGAGCAGGCCGCCGTCGTGCGCGACCCCGCCGGGCTCGCGCGCCTGACGGAGCTGCTGGAGGAGGCGCGGCTCTGCCTCGAGGCGGGCGACGACCGGTTGTGGCGCGTCAACGTCGACCTGCACCGCGCGATCGCGGCCACGGCCGGCAACACGATCGTGGCCGAGGTGCTCGATGTCGTGCTGCTCATCCACGCGGAGGACCAGCGCCGGATCCTCGTCCTGCACGGGGACCCGGAGGCGGACCTCGAGGAGCACGCCGAGCTCGTGCGCCTCATCACGGAGGGCCGCGCCGACCTGGTCGGTGACCGGATGCGGCGGCACCTGACCGACGTCGTCGGAGCGATCGGGACCGACACGAGCTGACCACCCCGGCCCGCCGGGCCGGTGTCCGACCGAATGAGATCACAACGAGGTGATGACATGAGAAGGACGATGACCACCGGTGTGCTCACGTGCGCGCTGGTGCTCGGCGGGAGCGTGGCCGCCGTCGCGACGTCGACGGGGGCGGCCGGCGGAGCCGTGCGGCCGGGCGCGAGCGACTGCTCGCTCGCCGACGCCACGGTGAGCGCGACGTCGCAGACCGACGCGGCGCGGACCGCGCAGTTCACCGACTACGCCGACTCCGGTGTCGGCTGGACGGGTGGCGACAGCACGTACTCGGTCCCGCTGCGCGACGGCTCGCTGGCATGGATCTTCTCGGACACGTTCCTGGGCCCGGTCGAGTCCGACGGGAGCCGCCCGCTGGACACGCCCTTCCTCAACAACTCGATCGTCCTCGAGCAGCCGGGCGGGCTGACCACGGTCACGGGCGGGACGCCGGAGGACCCGCAGAGCCTGGTGGGCCGGGACCCCGACGGCGCCTGGCACTGGTTCGGCGCCGGGATCGCGAACCGGCGCGGCGACCTGCAGGTCGGCGTGCTCGAGTTCGCCCGGTTCGGCCCGGGCGTGTGGGACTGGGGCTGGAGCGAGAACGCGCTCGCCACGATCGACACCCGCACGTGGGAGGTCGAGTCGGTCGACCCGCTGCCGTCGGCGGCGGGTGTGCAGTGGGCGTCCTGGTACCAGCGCAGCGGCGGGCACACGCTCGTCTACGGCGTGGAGGACCTGGGCGCGACGAAGTACATGCACGTCGCGCTCGTCCTCGGCGGCGACCTGACGGACCCCGACCGGTGGCGCTACTGGGACGGCGACTCCTGGGTCCGGTCGGAGACGGCGTCGGCCCGGATCATGCCGGGCGTGGCGAACGAGTACAGCGTGACGCCGTACCGCGACGGCTACCTGCTCGTCACGCAGGACACCTCGGAGCCGTTCAGCGCCGAGATCAAGGCGTACGTCTCGTGCTCGCCCGTCGGTCCGTTCGTCGCCGGGACGACGGTGCACCGCATGGCCGAGGTGGGCGCCGGAGGCAGCTACGGCAACCCGAACATCATCACCTACAACGCGCACGAGCACCCCGAGCTGCGCGACGGCGACACGCTGCTCGTGACCTACAACGTCAACTCCGTCGTCTCCGACGAGCTGTACGAGGACGTCTCCATCTACCGCCCCCGGTTCGTCGAGATCACCCTCGACGTCCGCCCCTGACCCACGAAGAGGTGAGAGTTCACATGAACCGCACGCGACTCCTGGCCGGTACCGCCGTGGCCGCCCTGGCACTCGGCCTGACGGCCTGCTCGGGCGACGCCGAGGGCGGCTCCGGCGGTGAGGACGACGGCGACGTCACGCTCGGCTTCTACACCGACAAGGCCGCCTGGGAGCCGAGCTTCGAGGCGATGAACGAGGCGTCGTCGGCCGACGGCACGACGCTCGACTTCACGGGCTACGCCGACGCGACGGCCTACGACAGCTTCATCAAGCAGTCCTTCCGCACCCGACAGGTCCCCGACCTGTTCACCTGGCACACCGGTGCGCAGCTCGGAGAGCTGGTCGAGCAGGGCCTGGTGGCCGAGACCACGGACCTGTGGACGCAGGCCGAGGCGGACGGGCTGGTCCCGGACGGCCTCAAGGACAACTACACCTACGACGGCAAGCAGTACTGCGTGCCGCTCAACGTGGCGTACTGGGCGATGTACTACAACAAGAAGGTCTTCGAGGAGCACGGCATCGAGGTCCCCGAGACGTTCGAGGACCTCATGGCCGCAGCCGAGAAGCTCAAGGCCGAGGGCGTGACGCCGTTCCACCAGATGAACATCATCTTCGAGTTCGTCTGGTTCCAGGCGCTGCTCGCGGGCCGGGCGCCCGAGGTCTACCAGGGCCTGCAGACGGGCGAGGCCTCGTACCTCGACCCCGAGGTCGTCGAGGTCATGAACCAGTGGCGGCAGATGATCCAGGACGGGTACTTCATCGACCCGGGCGTCTCGACCGACCCGCAGACGCTGCTGTCGACGGGCGAGGTGGCGATGGCCTACTTCGGCACGTTCTTCACGGGCCAGCTGACCGACATCGACGCCGTCTCGGGCGAGGACTACGGCATCTTCCCGGTGCCGAGCATGGACCCCGGCGCGGGCGGGCAGATGATCCTCGAGACCGGGCCGCTGTGCGTGGGCGCCGGTGCGGAGAACGAGGAGCGGGCGCTCGAGTACTCGGCGTGGTGGATGACCGACGACGCCCAGACGGCCTGGACTGCCGAGCGCGGCGACGTCTCGTTCAACCCTGACGTCACGGTCGAGGACCCGGAGCTGCAGAAGCTCGTCGACGCCGTGTCGGCCGACGAGTTCACGATCCAGCAGCGCTACCTGGAGGCCAACCCGCTGCCGGTCTACACGCTGTCGACCGAGATCTTCGGTGACTTCGTGACCAACGCGCCCGAGCCCACGGAGGGCCTCGAGAGGCTCCAGGCCGAGGCCGAGACGTACTGGTCCGAGCAGGGCTGATCCCGGTTCGTCCCACGACCGTCGTGACGCCGGGGGCACCCCGGGCACTGCTGCCCGTGCCCCCGGCGTCGCGCGAGGAGGCCACACCATGAGCACGCTCACCGCCCGGCGAGCGCCCGTCGACACGACGCCCGGCGCACGCCGCCGGCCGCGACACACCTACCTCTGGTCCGCGCGCGGGTTCGCGCTGCCGGCGCTCGGCGTCGTCGCGCTGCTGCTCTACCTGCCGTTCGTCTGGACGGGGTACCTGAGCTTCACCGAGTTCAACGGGCTCGGCGACCCCGAGTGGGTCGGGCTGGCCAAGTACCAGGAGATGTTCGCCGACGCCGGCTTCCTCAACTCGCTGCGCAACACGCTGTACTGGGTCGTCGGCACGCTCGTGCTGCCGGTCGGGCTGGGGCTGCTGATCGCCGTCCTGACCTACGGGATCGCGGGTTCGTTCTGGTACCGGCTGCCGTTCCTGCTGCCCTACGCGATCTCGGGTGTCGCCGTCGGCGTGATCTGGACGTTCATCCTCCAGACGGGCGGTGCGCTCGACGAGGCGCTCGCGCTGGTCGGGATCGTGGACCCGCCGCGCTGGCTGCTCGACTCGCCGCTCAACACCGTCGTCATGATCGGGGCGGCGACCTGGCAGGGGGCGGGGGTCAACGCGCTGCTGTTCACGATCGGGCTGCAGTCGATCCCCAAGGAGCCGCTCGAAGCCGCCCGGCTCGACGGCGCGTCGGGCTGGACGATGTTCCGCACCATGACCTGGCCCATGCTCACGCCCCTGACCACGGTCGTGGTCGGGCTGTCGATCGTCGGCTCGCTCAAGCAGTTCGACGTCATCTGGGCCATGACCAAGGGCGGGCCGGGCGTCTCGTCCGAGACGCTCGCGCTGACGATGTACAAGGAGACGTTCGTCAGCAACGACTACGGGCTCGGCGCCGCCATCGCCATCTTCCTGACCGTGATCACCGTGGCCGCCTCGGTCCTCTACCTGCGCCGCCAGCTCTCGGGCGCCAAGGAGCTGTGATGGCCGACCGCCTGCGCAAGACCGTCCTCGTGGTGCTCGGCCTGCTCTGGCTGGCGCCCGTCTACCTGATGCTCGTCAACGCGGCCAAGACCAACGACCAGTACGGCGTGGTGTCCGTCTGGGCGCCGGCCGGGCTGGCAGGGCTGTGGGAGAACCTGTCGTCCGCCTGGACGCGCGGCAACATCTCGGAAGGCATCCTGTCCACGGCGCTGTACGCGGTGGCGGCGCCGCTGATCGCGGTGATCGTCGGAGCGGCCGCGGGGTTCGCGATCGTGGCGCTGCGGCTGCGGCACGGCTTCGTCTGGTTCACGGTGATCTTCGCCTCGACCGTCTTCCCGATGCAGATGCTGCTCATGCCGCTGTTCATCGGGTACGTCGAGACCGGGCTGTACGACACCCGCACGGGCATGATCCTCATCTACACCGTCATCTCGGTGCCGTTCGCCGCCTTCGTCATGCGGAACTTCTTCTCGGGCGTGGCGCACCAGGTCTTCGAGGCCGCCGTCGTGGACGGTGCGTCGACCTGGCGGATCTTCTGGCGCATCTACCTGCCCATGTCGACGTCGGCTCTGGTCGCGATCTTCATCCTGCAGGCCACGCTGATCTGGAACGACCTGTTGCTGGGCCTGACGCTGACGCAGTCCGAGGAGACGCGGCCGGTCATGACGGCGCTGTCCGCGCTCCAGACGACGTACGGCGGGTCGACCATGCCGACCGTGCTCGCGGGTGGCCTGATCGTCTCCGTCCCGACCGTGCTGGTCTTCCTCCTGGCGCAGCGGGCGTTCACCCGCGGGCTGGCGCTGGGGCAGTACTGAACCTCCGAGCACTGAGCCTCCACCGACCGTCCGAGCACAGACCGTCCGAGCACCGACCACGGAGCCCTCGATGACCGAACCCTTCACCGAACCGACCATCGGACGCGCACCCGGCACGGAGCCGGCCTGGGCGGGGCGCACGGCCGTCGTCACGGGAGCGGCCGCCGGGATCGGGGGCGGCGTCGCCGACCTGCTGGTCGAGCTCGGGGCGACCGTGGTCGGGCTCGACCGCGACGCGGACGCGCTCGCGGCCGCCGCGGACCGGGCGCCGGGGGCGCCCGGCACGCTGGTCGGCATCCCGGTCGACGTCCGCGACCCCGCGGCGCTCGACGCCGTCGCGGCCGAGGTCCGCGCGGCCCACGGGGGCGTGGACGCGGTCGTGTGCGCGGCCGGGATCCAGCGGTACGGCACGGTCGACGCGACGGACCCGGCGACCTACGCCGAGGTCATGGACGTCAACGTCGGCGGGGCGTTCCACACGTGCCGCGCCATGGTCCCCCTGCTCCGCGCCCGGGGCGGGGGAGCGATCGTCGTCGTGTCGTCCGCGCAGGCCTATGCGACCCAGACCGGCGTCGCGGCCTACACCGCGAGCAAGACGGCGCTGCTCGGGCTCGCGCGGGCCATGGCGGTCGACCACGCGTCGGAGGGCATCCGGGTCAACAGCGTGAGCCCGGGCTCGATCGACACGCCGATGCTCCGCTGGGCGGCCGGGCTGTTCAGCGGCGGCCGCCCGGTCGACGACGTCGTCGCCGAATGGGGCCGCGCCCACGCGCTGGGCCGGGTCGGCACGCCACGCGAGGTCGCCGAGGTCGTCGAGTTCCTGCTGAGCGACCGCGCGCGGTTCGTCACGGGCGCCGACGTCAAGGTCGACGGCGGGCTGAGCGCGCGCCTGGCCGCCGCGCTGCCCGAGGACCACTCGTGACCAGCCCGCTGCGCATCGCGGACGTCCGCGCGACGACGGTCGCCGTGCCGCTCGACGCGCCGCTGCGCCACTCGAACGGCGCGCACTGGGGCCGGTTCGTGCGCACGATCGTCGAGGTCGAGACGACCGACGGACTCGTGGGGCTGGGCGAGATGGGCGGCGGCGGCCAGAGCGCCGAGGCGGCGATCGGCATGCTCAAGCCGTACCTGGTCGGCCACGACCCGGCACGCACCGAGGCGCTGCGGTTCATGCTGGCCAACCCGACCGCGAGCCTCTACAACAACCGCACGCAGCTCGTGGCGGCGGTCGAGTTCGCGTGCCTGGACCTGCTCGGCAAGTACACGGGCCTGCCGGTGCACGCCCTGCTCGGCGGCGCGCTGCGGGACGAGGTCGAGTTCGCGAGCTACCTGTTCTTCCGCTACCCGGCCGCGGACGGGTCGGGCGAGGTCCGCACGCCCGACCAGCTCGTCGAGCACGCGTCCGCCCTGCGCGACGAGCACGGCTTTCGCGTGCACAAGCTCAAGGGCGGCGTCTTCCCACCGGACTACGAGCTCGAGTGCTATCGGGCGCTGGCCGCCGCGTTCCCGGGCGACCGCCTGCGGTACGACCCCAACGGCGTCCTGAGCGTCGAGGAGGCGATCCGCTTCGCCCGGCACGTCGAGGACCTCGACAACGACTACCTCGAGGACCCGTGCTACGGCCTCAACGGCATGCGCCGGCTCCGGCAGAACACGCGCATCCCGACGGCGACCAACACGGTGGTCGTCGGGTTCGAGCAGCTCGCGGCGAACGTGCTGCAGCCGGCCGTCGACGTGATCCTGCTCGACACGACGTTCTGGGGCGGGATCCGGCCGTGCGTCCGTGCCGCGGGCGTGGCGGAGACGTTCCAGCTCGGCGTCGCCGTCCACTCCTCCGGGGAGCTGGGTATCCAGCTGGCGACGATGCTGCACCTGGGCGCCGTCGTGCCCAACCTCGCCTTCGCGGCCGACGCGCACTACCACCACCTGCGCGACGACGTCATCACCGGCGGCAAGCTCCGGTACGACGGCGGCCGGATCGCCGTGCCGGACGGGCCCGGCCTCGGCGTCGAGCTCGACCCCGACCGGGTCGCCGAGTACGCCGAGTACTACCGCGAGGTGGGCGGATACCCGTACGACCGCGACCCCGGCCGGCCGGGCTGGTACCCGCTGCTGCCGAGCCGGGACTTCGCCGACCCGGCGGCTGCCGGGCGGCCCGAGGCGCTCACCGAGGCCGGGCGGCTCAGGGACCAGCACGGAGCCCAGGACCACGACCACCCACGACCACGAGGACACCGATGACCGCACCCGTGCCCACGATCCCGACCGTCGAGGACCTCGCGTCCGATCTCGTGGTCGACCGGTTCGACGACATGATCAACCCGCCGGGTCTGACCAACCACTGGGCCACGGCCCAGGTGGACCACGACGTCCTGGCGGTCCGGTCCCTCAACGTGCCGCCCGTGTCCCAGGGGGACAGCATCTCGGCCCAGCTCTACGTCGGCGGCCGGCTCGCCCGGTCCTACGGCCGGCCGGTCGAGGTCCGCTGGCGGCCCGACCGCGTGGAGCGCCGTACGGTCGTCGACGGCTGGGAGGTCCGCACCGTCACCGTCTGCCCGCCGGGCGAGCCGGGGGTCGCCGTCCAGGTGGACGTCACGGACGTGACCGGCACGGCGCGCACCCTGCGCCTCGGCGCATGGCTCGACTCGACCGTCACGCGCTCGGCGGGCGCGTGGCTCTCGGCAGAACCTCCGCAAGCCACCAACACGCTCGAGCGGAGCGGGTCGCGGCGGGTGGGCCGCCCGGCCGACGGGTCGGCCGTGAGCGTGCAAGGACTGGTCGACGGCGACGGCGCCGACATCGTCGACTCGTCGAGCACCGCGCGCCTCACCGAGGTGGTGCGGGACGTCGCCGCGGGGGG
>Ga0233363_1000392_pt1 | contig 20155 bp, 11 predicted proteins | sample ElkDunMinimDraft_18_FD_191534 | JGI IMG/M metagenome (GOLD analysis project Ga0233363, IMG submission 191534) | Fecal eukaryotic communites from dung pellets of Tule Elk in California, USA - Elk Dung C16 | ecosystem: Host-associated > Mammals > Digestive system > Large intestine > Fecal | place... | reverse complement strand
CTTGCGGACCTGGTTGAGCTTGGCGGTCGCGACGTAGAAGCGTCGCTTGAGGCCGCCGTCGCCGCGCCAGTACGCGAGCGGGTGCGCGGTGCGGCGCGAGAGGCGACGCACGCGCGCGGCGAGGTCTCGGTCGAGCACGTACCGCAGCAGCAGGCGTGTCGGCAGGATCGAGTAGAGCACCTCGCGCGTCGCGGTCACGGGCTCGAGCCCGATGCCGTCGACGTGGTCGGCGACCACGAACCGGGCGACGTTGGCACCCGCGGCCGTGACGTAGTAGTTGTTGCGGCCGATGCGCGGGTTGACCTCGAAGAACGCGAAGCGTCCGTTGCGCGGGTCCACCTTGACGTCGAAGTTGGCGAAGCCGCGGTACCCGGTCGCCGCCAGGAACGCGCGCGCCTGCGTGAACACCTCGCCCTGGTCTCCGGTGATCATCGCGGCCGGGTTGCCGAGCCCGTTGGGCGTGTGCTCCTCGAGCAGCACGTGCGCGCCCGCCATGAGCGTGATCTCGCCGCGCCCGTCGACGTAGGCCGTGACCGAACGCATCTGCGTGTCGTCGCCCGGCACGAGCTCCTGCGCCACGAACCGGCCGCGGAAGCCGGCGTCGCGCAGCCGCCGCCACAGGTCGTCGAGCTCGGCCGGCGTGGCGATCTCGAAGACCTTCTTCTTGCCCGGGAACTCGACGTCCTGGTAGTCCGCGCTGCTCGCGGCCTTCGCGATGAGCGGCCAGCCGACGTCGACGGGCGCCGGCCGCCAGGTGGGGTCGTCCGCGCGCGCGAAGTCCTGCACCACGGTTCTGGGCACGTCGATGCCCACCTGGCCGGCGACCTCGGCGAAGGTCGCCTTGTCGCTGATCTGGTCGAGCAGCGCCTCGTCGAGGAACGGCACCACGTAGCCCGCGGCCTCGAGCTCGCCGCGGTGCCGGACGACCGTGCGCACCAGCCAGTCGGAGTTCGCCAGCAGGATGAGCCGGCGGCCCGGGTCCGCCGCGAGGGTCTCGCGCGCGACCCGCAGCGCGGCATCGACGAGCTGTCGGGCGTCGTGGCTGTCGCTCACCGTGACGTTGCGGATGATGCGCGAGTCCGCGATCGGGCCCGGCACCAGGCCGGAGATCACCACGGAGCCGACGCCGTACTGCTCGTGGAACGCGCGCGCGAGGGCGTACACGCCGATGTCGCCGCCCAGGATGACGGGCGCGAGCTCGGGGCGGTGCTCGGGCGCGGACGTGCCCGGGCGCTGCGACGCGCGGTCGGTCCGGGGCTCGGGGAGCGTGCTCATGCGGCCGCCTCCGTCGTCGCCGACCGCTCGCCTGCCGCGTGCACGCGGCGCAGCTCGTCGAGCGGGTAGTACGTGCGGTACTTGCGCCAGTGGTTGACCAGCGCGGTCAGCACGTAGAGCCGACGCCGCGGACCCGCGTCCGCGCGGTAGCGCAGCGGGTGCACCGTGCGCCGCGACTTCATGAGTCGCACCACGCGGGCGCGCAGGTCGGGGTCGAGCACGTACCGGCGCAGCAGCCGGTGCGGCACGACGGCGTACAGCACCTCGTTCGTGGCCGTGACCGGCTCGCGCCGCACGCCGTGGATGACGTCGTCGACCAGGAACTCGGTCGGGTTCGCGCCGCCCGCGGTCACGTAGTAGTTGTTGCGCCCGATGCGCGGGTTCTGCTCGAAGAACACGTACCGGCCGTCGCGCGGGTCGAGCTTGACGTCGAAGTTGGCGAAGCCGCGCCAGCCGGTGTGCTCGAGCAGCCGCTGCGCGGCGTCGAGGATCTCGGGGATCGGCTCGACGATCATGGCCGACGGGTTGCCGCGCGTGGCCGGGGTGCGCTCCTCGAGGAGCACGTGCGCCGAGCAGCGCAGGGTGACCCGGCCCGTGGAGTCCGCGTACGCCGTGACCGAGCGCATCTGCGTGTCGTCGCCCGGGATCATCTCCTGGACCAGGAACCGGCCGCGGAAGCCGGCGTCCGCGAGCGCGCCGTAGAGCCACTGGAGCTCGGCCGCGTCGGCGATCTCGAAGATCTTCTTCTTCCCGGCGAACCGCACGCCGTGGTAGTCGGCGCTGCTCGCGGGCTTGGCGATCACGGGGAAGCGGAAGCCGACCGGCTCGGGCGTCCAGCCAGGCTCGCCGGCCCGGGAGAAGTCCTGCACGACCGTGCCGGGCACGGGGATCCCGAGCTGGGCGCAGGCCGCGAGGAACTCGGCCTTGTCCGAGATGCGGTCGATGAGCGCGACGTCGGCGAACGGCAGCACGTAGCCCGCCGCCTCGAGCTCGGCGCGGCGCTCGACCAGCGCCCGGACCACCCAGTCCATGTTGGTGAGCAGCAGGAGCCGCTCACCGGGGTGCGCGGCGGCGTGCTCGGCCGCGAGGCGCGCGAGCGTCGCGACGATGTCGTCGGTCTCGCTGCCCGAGAGGACCAGGTCGATGATGCGGGAGTTCGCGATGGGCCCGGGTTCGGCGAACGCGACGACGGTCGTCCGCACCCCGTAGCGCTCGTGGAACGAGCGCGCGAGGGCGTAGACGCCGATGTCGGATCCGACGATGACGGGCCGGAAGCCAGGGTCTGACACGGGTGAGCTCATGCCTCCGTCTCGGTACGGTCGCCGGACCAGAGGGTGTGGAACGTTCCCTCACGGTCCGTGCGCTGGTAGGTGTGGGCGCCGAAGAAGTCCCGCTGCGCCTGGATCAGGGCAGCGGGCAGACGCTCGGCCCGGACGCCGTCGTAGTACGCGAGCGACGACGAGAACGCCGGCGTGGGGATGCCGGCCGTCGCCGCCAGCGCCACGACCCGCCGCCACGCGGGCACGCCCGCGGACACGGCGTCGGTGAAGTACGGGTCGGCGAGGAGCAGCGGCAGGTCCGCGTCGCGCTCGTACGCCTCGGTGATGCGGTTGAGGAAGCGCGCGCGGATGATGCACCCGCCGCGCCAGATGCGGGCCATCGCACCGCGGTCGATGCCCCAGCCGTTCTCGGCGCTGGCCGCGGCGATCTGGTCGAAGCCCTGGGAGTAGGCCACCACCTTCGACGCGTAGAGCGCGAGGCGGACGTCCTCGATGAAGGCGTCCCGGTCGGCCGCGGCGATCTCGAGGGGCGCGGCGTGCGCGGGCAGGGTGCCGCGGGCGGCCTCGCGCTGCGGGACGGAGCCCGACAGCGCACGCGCGAAGGTCGCCTCGGCGATCCCGGTGATCGGCACGCCCAGGTCGAGCGCGTTCTGGACGGTCCAGCGCCCGGTGCCCTTCTGCTCGGCCCGGTCCAGCACGACGTCGACGAACGCGCCGCCCGTCGCGGCGTCGACCTGGTTGAGCACCTCGGCCGTGATCTCGATGAGGAACGACTCCAGGTCGCCCGTGTTCCACTGCGCGAAGATCTCGCCGATCTCCTTGGCGCCCGCGCCCAGGCCCTGGCGCAGCAGGTCGTAGGCCTCGGCGATGAGCTGCATGTCGGCGTACTCGATGCCGTTGTGCACCATCTTGACGAAGTGCCCGGCGCCGTCCGGCCCGACGTACGTGCAGCACGGCACGCCGTCGACCTGCGCGGCGATGGACTCGAGGATCGGGCCGAGCGACTCGTACGACTCGCGCGTGCCGCCCGGCATGATCGACGGCCCGAGCAGGGCGCCCTCCTCACCGCCCGAGACGCCCGTCCCGACGAAGTGCAGACCGCGCTCCCGCAGGGCCGCCTCGCGCCGGATCGTGTCCGGGAAGTGCGCGTTGCCCGCGTCGACGACGATGTCGCCGTCCTCGAGCAGCGGCACGAGCTCGTCGATGACCGCGTCGGTCGCGGCGCCGGCCTTGACCATGATGACGACCTTGCGCGGCCGTTCGAGGGACGCGACGAAGTCCGCCATCGACTCCGACGGGACGAAGTCGCCCTCGTGCCCCGCCTCCTCGACGAGCGACCGGGTCTTGGCGTCCGTGCGGTTGTGCACCGCGACGGTGTAGCCGTGACGGGCGAAGTTGCGGGCGAGGTTGCGGCCCATGACCGCGAGCCCGGTGACGCCGATCTGGGCGCGAGCTGACTTCACGTCGGACATCGCTTCCTGCTCTCTCGAGACGAGGGCCGCAGGGCCGCCACCTGGGGGCGAGCACGTGCGGCCCGAAGGCCTCGACCAGCCTAGTGGGTCGTGCGGACGGACTATCACTATCCGGACAAGCTGCGGCGCACCGAGGGCCGTGACCCCGCGATGTCACCCGCGGGTCGTACGGTGACTGGCGTGACCGGCGACCAGCGGGACGTGCCTGCCTCGTTCGCGGCCGCGCTCGCCTCGCTCCGAGCGCGCCGGCTGCGGCCCGAGGTCCGCCTCGCGGAGATCCCCGGGCCGAGCCGCATCGCGCCGTTCAGCGCCGCGCTCGAGGGTGAGGTGCTCGAGAGCCGCGGCGGGGCGGATCCCGACGCCGACGGCGCCGAGCTCGCCACGGGGCGGTTCGTCGTCCTGCACGACCCGGCGGGGCAGGAGACGTGGCGGGGCACGTTCCGGGTCGTGACGCTCGTGCGCGCCACGCTCGAGCCCGATCTCGCCGCGGACCCGCTCCTGGCGGACGTCGCCTGGACCTGGGTCACCGAGGTGCTCGACGCGTTGCCGCACGACGGCGTGCCCGGCGCGGTGGCAGCGGGAGGCACCGTCACGCGGGTGCTGTCGCAGAGCTTCGGAGCTCTCGAGGGGACGCCCGAGGGCGTCGACCTCGAGATCCGCGCGTCGTGGACCCCGACGTCCACGGACCTGGGCGCGCACCTCGGTGCCTGGGCCGACCTCATGGTCACGGCCGCGGGACTGCCGCCGCTGCCCGAGGGCGTGACCGCACTGCCCACGCGACGAAATACCGTAGAGCCATGAGCTCAGCCGCCCCCTGGTCCCCTGCCGACGTCGTCCCGTTGCGGGAGCCGGCCGACGGCGTCGGACCGGTCGTCTCGACGACCGCCGAGCTGGAGCGCGTGATCGAACGCTTCGCCGCCGTCGACGGACCGGTCGCTGCCGACGCCGAACGTGCCTCGGGCTATCGGTACGGGCAGGCGACCTACCTCGTCCAGGTGCGCCGGCCCGGGGCCGGGACGGTGCTCATCGACCCGGTGGGGCTGCCCGACCTGTCCACGCTCGGTGCCGTGGTGGGCGACTCCGAGTGGGTGCTGCACGCGGCCTCGCAGGACCTGCCCGGGCTCGCGGAGCACGGCCTGCGGCCCGCGTCCATCTTCGACACCGAGCTCGCGGCCCGGCTGCTCGGCATGGAGCGCGTGGGGCTCGCGGCCGTGGTCGCCGAGGTGCTCGGCCTCGGCCTCGCCAAGGAGCACTCGGCGGTCGACTGGTCGACGCGCCCGCTGCCCACGGACTGGCTGCGCTACGCGGCTCTCGACGTCGAGGTGCTGATCGACCTGCGCGACCGGCTGGCCGAGCGGCTCGAGGAGGCCGGCAAGGCCGAGTGGGCGGCACAGGAGTTCGAGGCCGTGCGCACGGCGCCCCCGCCGCCCCCGCGGCCCGAGCCGTGGCGACGCACGTCGGGCACGCACACGCTGCGCGACCGCCGGCGGCTCGCCGTCGTCCGGAGCCTGTGGTCGGCGCGCGACGCGAGCGCCCGCGCGCGGGACGTGTCGCCCGGCCGCGTGCTGCCCGACCGCGCGATCATCGCCGCGGCCCAGGCCCTGCCCCGGCACACCGGCCAGCTCCTGGCCCTGCCGGAGTTCGCGGGCAAGGGCACCCGGCGGCGGGCCGCGGTGTGGCAGCGGGCCGTCGACGAGGCGCTGGCCCTGCCCGCGGAGGAGCTGCCCTCGCTGCGCGGACCACGGTCCGACGCACCGCCGGCGCCCCGGACGTGGGCCGATCGAGACCCCGTCGCAGCGCGGCGCCTGTCGGCCGCGCGCGAGGTGGTCACGGCGCTGAGCACCGAGCTGTCGATCCCGGCCGAGAACCTCCTGCAGCCGGACGCGCTGCGCCGCCTGTGCTGGACGCCGCCGGACCCTGCCGACGCCACGAACATCGCGGAATTCCTGCGCGGACGCAGCGCCCGGCCCTGGCAGGTCGACCTGTTCGCCGACCGCTTCGCCAAGGTCTTCGCCGACCTCTGACCTGCCGCGGAGCGGCCTGATACGGCGTCTCAGCACGGGCTAGGCAATTCCCGGTACCCGGGGTAGCGTGTACTGCTGGACCGGAATGACCCGGACCGGACCAGCGTGAGCGGCGCCGCTCGTCGGACGCCGAAGTCCCAAGTCAGGAGCTGCCATGACCGTGGCCAACGAGGCCTCCCCCGGCACCACCCGCAGCGCGCGCCGGCGCGCGCTGCGCGACGTCGTCTTCGTCGAGGGCGTGCGCACCCCCTTCGGCAAGGCCCGCCCAGACGGCCTGTACGCCGAGACGCGCGCCGACGACCTGGTCGTCAAGGCCGTGCGGGAGCTGCTGCGCCGCCACCCGGAGCTGCCCAGCGACCGCATCGACGAGGTCGCGATCGCGGCCACGACCCAGCAGGGCGACCAGGGCCTGACGCTCGGACGCACGGTCGGCGTGCTCGCCGGCCTGCCCCGCACCGTGCCGGGCTACGCGATCGACCGCATGTGCGCGGGCGCGATGACGGCCGTGACCACCACGGCGTCGGGCATCGCCATGGGCGCGCAGGACGTCGTGATCGCGGGCGGTGTCGAGCACATGGGCCACCACCCGATGGGCTTCGACGCCGACCCGAACCCCCGCTTCATGTCCGAGCGGCTGGTCGACGCCGAGGCGCTCAACATGGGCGTCACGGCCGAGAACCTGCACGACAAGTTCCCGCACCTGACCAAGGAGCGGGCCGACGCCTACGCGGTGAACAGCCAGGCCAAGTACGCCAAGGCGCTCGCGAACGGCGACGTCGGCCCCGAGCTCGTCCCCGTGGCTGTCCGGTCGGCCGCGCTCGGCTGGGGTCTGGCGACGGCCGACGAGCTGCCGCGCCCCGGCACCACGACCGAGGCCATCCGCGACCTCAAGACTCCCTTCCGCCCCGGTGGCCGGGTCACGGCGGGCAACGCCTCGCCGCTGACCGACGGCGCCGCCGCGTCGCTGCTCGCGAGCGGCGACGTCGCGGACGAGCTCGGCCTGCCGGTCGGCATGCGCCTGGTCGCGTTCGCGTTCGCGGGCGTCGACCCCCAGATCATGGGCTACGGCCCGGTGCCGGCGACCGACAAGGCGCTCGCCCAGGCGGGGCTGACGATCGACGACATCGGCCTGTTCGAGATCAACGAGGCCTTCGCGGTCCAGGTGCTCTCGTTCCTCGACCACTACGGCATCGCCGACGACGACGAGCGCGTCAACCCCTACGGCGGCGCGATCGCCATGGGCCACCCGCTCGCCAGCTCGGGCGTGCGCCTGATGATGCAGCTCGCACGGCAGTTCGCCCAGCGCCCCGAGGTCCGGTACGGCATGACGACCATGTGCGTGGGCCTGGGCCAGGGCGGCACGGTGATCTGGGAGAACCCGCACCACGCCGACTACTCCGGCCACACGACCGACGCGAACGCCTGACGGGAGAACGCCTTTCATGACCGAGAACACCACCGCTCCCGCAGCGGACGCCCCGAGCGCGCGTGCCGAGCGGGTCACCCACGCGCTCGTGCGCGACGTCGCCCTGCCGGGCGGCGCGGGCACCCTCGCGCTCGTCACGCTCGACAACGGGCTCGACCACACCAAGCCGAGCACGCTCGGCCCGCAGGGCATGGCCGAGCTGACCGCCGCCCTGACGGCCCAGCAGGAGCGCGCGGCGCGCGGTGAGATCGCCGCGGTCGCCGTCACCGGCAAGCCGTACTTCCTGGCCGCCGGCGCGGACCTGCTCGGCGTCGGTGCCGTGACCACGCGCGAGGAGGCGCTCGAGCTCGGCCGGTCCGGGCACCGTGCCTACTCGCTCCTGCACGACATGGGCGTGCCGACCTTCGCGTTCATCAACGGGCTCGCGCTCGGCGGTGGCTTCGAGGTCGCGCTGAACTGCGACTACCGCACGGTGGCGTCCGACGCCCCCGCGCTCGGGCTGCCCGAGACCAGCCTGGGCCTCGTGCCCGGCTGGGGCGGCGCCTACCTGGTCCCGCGGCTCGTCGGGATCGAGAAGGCCGTCGACGTCCTGCTCACCCGCCCGGCGCAGAACAAGCCGTTCAAGCCCGCCGAGGCCGTCAAGCTCGGCCTGGCCGACGTGCAGCTCGACGCCGCCGACTTCCTCGAGCAGTCGATCCTGTGGGCCTCGCGGGTGCTGGCCGGGGACGTCGTGGTCGAGCGGCGCGAGCTCGACCCGCAGCCCGTGTGGGACGCCGTCGTGGCGGCCACGCGCCAGCGCCTGGACGCCGTCGTCGCCGGCTCGCGGCCCGCGCCGTACCGCGCGCTCGACCTGCTCGCAGCGGCGCGCAACGCGACCCGCGAGGAGGGCTTCGCGGCCGAGGACGAGGCGCTCGCCGACCTCATCATGAGCGACGAGATGCGGGCGAGCGTGTACGCCTTCCAGCTCGTCTCGGGGGGCAAGAAGCCCCAGGGCGCTCCGGACCCCAAGCTCGCACGGCCGGTCACGCGCGTCGGGATCGTCGGCGCGGGCCTGATGGCCGCGCAGATCGCCCTTCTCGTGTCGCAGCGCCTGGGCGTGCCCGTGGTCATGCGCGACCTCGACACCGAGCGGGTCGAGAAGGGCCTCGGGTTCGTGCGGTCGACGGTCGAGAAGCTGGTGAGCCGGGGTCGCATGACGCCCGAGGTCGCCGCCCGGATCGTCGGGAGCGTGCGGGGCACGACCGAGATCGAGGAGTTCGCCTCGTGCGACGTCGTGATCGAGGCCGTCACCGAGATCATGTCGCTCAAGAAGAAGGTCTTCGCCGAGCTCGAGGGCATCATCGCGCCGGACGCCGTCCTCGCGACCAACACGTCGGCGCTGTCGGTCACGGAGATGGCTTCCGACCTGGAGCACCCCGAGCGCGTCGTCGGCATCCACTTCTTCAACCCGGTGGCCCAGATGCCGCTGGTCGAGGTGGTCAAGGCGGAGCGCACGAACGACCAGGCGCTCGCCACGGCGTTCGCGATCACCAAGAAGCTCCGCAAGACGGCCGTGCTGGTCGCCGACCGGCCCGGCTTCGTGGTCAACCGTCTGCTCGTGCTGGTCATGGGCAAGGTCGTCGAGTCGATCGAGAACGGCACCCCCGTCGAGGTCGCCGACACTGCGCTCGCCCCGCTCGGGTTCCCGATGCCGACCTTCGAGCTGTTCGACCTGGTGGGCCCCGCGGTCGGCCTGCACGTGCTCACCTCGCTGCGCGAGGAGCTGGGCGACCGGTTCCCCACGTCGCCAGGACTCGAGAAGCTGGTGGCCGAGGGCACGCGCGTCGTCCTCGACTCCCCCGCGCCCGGTCTGCCCAAGCCCGTGAACCCCGCCGTCCAGGATGCGTTCGGCCCGGCCCGGGCGGGCGAGCCGGGCGTGCTCGACGCCGCGGGCGTGCTCGACTCCGTGCTGACCGCGCTCACGGTCGAGATCGGGCACATGCTCGACGAGGGCGTCGTCGCGACGCCGCAGCAGATCGACCTGTGCATGATCCTCGGCGCGGGCTGGGGCTTCCACACCGGCGGCATCACGCCCTACCTCGACCGCACGGGCTACAGCGAGCGCATCCTCGGACGCCGCATCCTGCCCGACGGTGTCGCCAACGTCCCCGGGAACGTCGCCTGACACCCGCTCTCCTCGGGGTCTGAACCCGGTGGCCGGTCCGTCGACGGACCGGCCACCGGCGTCTGGCCGCCTGTAGGGTCGGCGACATGAGCCACGGAGGCACGCCGATCACGTCCGTCGCAGAGCTCGAGGCCCTCGTGGGCACGCCGCAGGGCGCTGCGCTCCGCAAGACGCGGCACCGGCTGCACGACCTGGACCGGCAGTGGATCGCGGCCACTCCCCTGTGCTTCGTCGCGACGTCCGACGCCGACGGCAACGCCGACGTCTCGCCCAAGGGCGACCCGCCGGGGTTCGTCCGCGTCCTCGACGACACCACGATCGCCATCCCCGAGCGCCCCGGCAACCGCCGCGCCGACGGGTTCCACAACCTGCTCGCCAACCCGCACGTCGGGCTGATCTTCGTGATCCCCGGCCGCGGGGACACGCTGCGGGTCAACGGCGCCGCGCGCCTGCTCGTGGACGCGCCGTATGCGGCCGACATGCGCGTCCGCAACCACCTCCCGACCCTCGTGCTCGAGGTGTCCGTGCACGAGGTGTTCCACCACTGCTCGAAGGCGTTCCTCCGGTCGGCGGCGTGGGACCCGGAGTCGTGGACCCCCGACGCCGCACCTCGGCGCGCGGTGATCTCCCACGCGCTCGAGCGGAGCGACGAGCCGCTCGAGCGGCTCGACGCCTACTACGGGCCGAGCTACGCCGAGGGCCTCTACCGCTGACCGCCGACGGCGCGGCGGACCGCCCCGACCGTCGCCGCGACGTCGTCGCCGTCCGTCGACCAGTTGCTCACCGAGACCCGCAGCACGTCCCGGCCGCGCCAGCGTGACCCGGAGATCCACGTGCCGCCGTCCGCGATCAGCCGCCGGCCCGCCGCACGCGTCCGCTCGTCGTCGTCGAGCGCGAAGCAGACCTGGGTGTAGACGACGTCGTTGAGCACGTGCACGCCGTCGATCGCGCCGATGCCGTCGGCGATCTCGCGCGCGTGGCGCGCCAGAGTGCTCACGAGCCCGGCCAGGCCGTCGCCGCCGAGCGAGCGCAGCGCCGCCCACACGGGCACGCCACGCGCCCGGCGCGACATCTCCGGCGTCTTCTCGTACGGGTTGCCCGGGCCCCCGGCGTCGAACAGGTAGGCCGCGTGCACGCCGAGGGCGGCGCGCATGGCGGCAGGGTCGGCGACGACGGCGATCCCGCAGTCGTAGGGCACGTTGAGCGTCTTGTGGGCGTCGGTCGCCCAGGAGTCGGCTTGCTGCGCCCCGGCCATGAGCGGGCTCAGCGACGGCGCGGCCGCCGCCCAGAGCCCGAACGCGCCGTCGACGTGGACCCACGCGCCGTGCGCATGTGCGAGGGCGATCGCCTCCTCGAACGGGTCGAACGCGCCCGAGTGCAGGTTGCCCGCCTGGAGCACGACGAGGACCGGTTCGCCCTCGGGCACGGCCGAGAGCGCCGCCGCGAGCGCGTCGGGGCGGATGCGGCCCTCGGCGTCCCCGGCGACGGCAGTGGGCGCACCCAGGCCCAGGTAGCGCAGCGCCAGGTCGACCGAGTCGTGCCGTTCGGCGCCCACCAGGACGTGCACCCGCGGTGCACCTGTCAGGCCGCGCTCGTGCACGTCCCAGCCGGCGCCCGCCAGGACCGCGCCGCGGCCCGCGGCGAGCGCCACGAAGTTCGCCATGGTGCAGCCGGTCACGAAGCCGACGTCGGCGCCGGCGGGCAGGCCGAGCGACTCGAGCACCCACCGGGCGGCCGCCTCCTCCACGGCGACGGTGCCGGGCGTGGCGAAGCGCATGCCGGTGTTCTGGTCCCAGGTGCTCACGAGCCAGTCGGCGCCGAGCGAGGCGGGCAGCGTCCCGCCCATGACCCAGCCGAAGAACCGGCCCGAGCCGATCGCCATGAGACCCGGTTCGACACCGGCGGCCAGCTCGTCCACCACGGCGTCGGGCGCCACGCCCGCGGCGGGCAGCGGCCCGGCGAACGTCCGGCCCACGGCGTCGGCGTCGGCCTGCGGCGGGACCGGCCGCTGCCCCACGCCCGCCAGCCAGGTCCGTGCGTGGTCCGCGGCCCGGTCGAGCGCCGCCTCGTAGTCCTTGCCTCGTACCGACATCGTCGCTCCCCGTTCGTCCTGCACCCAGCGGCCCCGCAAGGGCCCAGGGTGAAAGAGGCGGCGAGGAGGCCGGCGGGACATCACAGCCGCGCGGCCCGGCGCCCGCGGGCGCCGGGAGCCGGCCGGTCAGTACGTCGTCAGTACGTCGTCAGGCCGTGGGCGCGGAACTGGTCGCGCACCCGCTCGGTGAGCTCGGGCGACGGAGCGCTGGTGTCGGCGAGGGCATAGTCGCGGCCGAACGCCGTCCACTTCTCCTTGCCCATCTGGTGGAACGGGAGCACCTCGACCCGCGTCACGGTGCCCGGGCGGAGCTCGTTGAGGGACGCCACGTACTCGGCGACCCTCTCGACGTTCTCGACGTCGTCGGTGAGGTCGGGCACCAGCACGAAGCGGACCCAGACCTCGACGGGCTTGTCCGCCGTCACGCCACCGGGCAGGCCCGATGCGGCGAGCCGGCGGCCGAAGTCGAGCGTGGGCTGCAGCGGGCGGCCGGTCACGTGCCGGTAGGTCTCCGGGTCGCCGGACTTGACGTCGAGCAGCACGAGGTCGGTGTCACGCAGCATGTCGTCCGAGAGCGCGGTCCCGAGGAACCCCGACGTGTCGATCGCGGTGTGCACGCCGAGCTCCTTGGCCCCGCGCAGGATGCGGGCCGCGAACGCAGGCTGCTGCAGCACCTCGCCGCCCGAGAGCGTGAGACCGCCCCGCGTCGCGCGGAAGACCGGCAGGTACCGGCGCACCCGGGCGAGGATCTCGTCCGCGGTGACGGGCTCGCCGTCGCGCATCTGGAGCGTGTCCGGGTTGTGGCAGTAGAGGCACTGCAGCGGGCAGCCCGAGAGGAACACGGTTAGGCGCGACCCGGGCCCGTCGACCGCCGTCACGAGCTCCCACGAGTGCACCGAGCCGAGCTCGCCCGAGCGCATCATCGCCAGCTTGTCGCTGCGTGCGATGCCCTCGGCCGTCGTGATGCCGTCGAGGCCGGCGCCCGTGCGCCGCCGCGGCGCCACCGGCGCGTCGAGCCCGTCGGGCGCGACGTCGAGCTGCCCGCGGCGGGCGGCGTCCCGGAGGGGGGTGGGCGCCGGGCCCGCCGCGGGGGTCTGGGTGGTCGGGTGTGTCATGGCGATGGCCGTCAGAGGCTGCCGTGGAAGGTGCGGCTCAGCACGTCGAGCTGCTGCTCGCGCGTGAGTCGCACGAAGTTCACCGCGTAGCCGGAGACCCGGATGGTGAGCTGCGGGTAGTTCTCGGGGTGCTCCATGGCGTCCTCGAGCGTCTCGCGGTTCAGCACGTTGACGTTCATGTGGTAGCCCTCGGTGCCGACCGTCGCGTCCAGCAGACCCACCAGGTTGGCGATCTGCTCCTCACGCGTGCGGCCCAGGCCCGCGGGCACCACGGTGTTCGTCAGCGAGATGCCGTCCTGCGACTCCGAGTACGGCAGCTTGGCCACCGACAGCGCCGAGGCGAGCATGCCGTGCGTGTCGCGGCCGTTCATCGGGTTGGCACCCGGCGAGAACGGCTCGCCCGCGCGGCGGCCGTCGGGCGTGTTGCCCGTGGCCTTGCCGTAGACGACGTTCGACGTGATGGTCAGCACCGACTGCGTGGGCAGCGCGTCCCGGTACATCTTGTGCCGGCGGATCTTGGCCATGAACGACTCGACCAGCTCGACGGCGATCTCGTCGGCACGGTCGTCGTCGTTGCCGTACGTCGGGAAGTCGCCCTCGGTGCGGTAGTCGACGACGATCCCCCGCTCGTCGAACACCGGCTCCACCCGCGCGTACTTGATCGCGGACAGCGAGTCGGCGGCGACCGACAGGCCCGCGATGCCGCAGGCCATGGTGCGCAGGACGTCACGGTCGTGCAGCGCCATTTCGATACGCTCGTAGGCGTACTTGTCGTGCATGTAGTGGATGACGTTGAGCGCCTCGACGTACGTGTCGGCGAGCCAGTCCATCGTGCGGTCGAACCGCGCACGGACGTCGTCGAAGTCGAGCGGGGCACCCTGCGTGACGGCCGGGAAGGCCGGCGAGACCTGCTTGCCCGTGACCTCGTCCTTGCCGCCGTTGATCGCGTACAGGAGCGCCTTGGCGAGGTTCACGCGAGCGCCGAAGAACTGCATCTGCTTGCCCACGGCCATGGGCGAGACGCAGCACGCGATCGCGGCGTCGTCACCCCAGGCGCTGCGGATCTGCTCGTCGGACTCGTACTGGACCGCCGAGGTGTCGATCGACACCTGGGCGCAGAAGTCCTTGAAGCCCTGGGGCAGCGCGTCGCTCCACAGCACGGTCATGTTCGGCTCGGGGGCCGGGCCGAGGTTGTAGAGCGTCTGGAGCATGCGGAACGAGTTCTTGGTGACGAGCGGACGGCCGTCGTCGCTCATGCCCGCGATGGTCTCGGTGACCCACGTCGGGTCGCCCGAGAAGAGCGTGTCGTACTCCGGCGTGCGCAGGAACCGCACGATCCGCAGCTTGATCACGAAGTCGTCGATGATCTCCTGCGCCTGCGACTCGGTCAGGGTCCCGTCGGCGAGGTCGCGCTCGATGTACACGTCGAGGAACGTCGACGTACGGCCGAGCGACATCGCGGCGCCGTTCTGCTCCTTGACCGCGGCCAGGTAGCCGAAGTACAGCCACTGCACGGCCTCCTTGGCCGTCGTCGCCGGGCCCGAGATGTCGTAGCCGTAGCCCGCGGCCATCTCCTTGAGCTCCTCGAGCGCACGGATCTGCTCGGCGTGCTCCTCGCGCTCGCGCACGATCTCCTCGCTGAACGGCTGCGTGTCGAGGCCGAGCTTGTCGAGCTTCTTGGCCGCGATGAGCTGGTCGACACCGTAGAGAGCGACGCGGCGGTAGTCGCCGATGATGCGGCCGCGGCCGTACGCGTCGGGCAGGCCCGTGATGATGTGCGACGAGCGCGCCGCGCGCACGGCGGGCGAGTACCCGTCGAAGACGCCCTGGTTGTGCGTCTTGCGGTACTTGGTGAAGATCTCCTTGAGGTTCCCATCGACCTCGTAGCCGTAGGTCTTGAGCGCGCCCTCGACCATGCGCCAGCCGCCGTTGGGCATCATCGCGCGCTTGAGCGGGGCGTCGGTCTGCAGGCCGACGACGATCTCGGCGTCGCGGTCGATGTAGCCCGGCGCGTGGGCCGTGATGCCGGCGGGCGTGTGGTTGTCGACGTCGTAGACGCCCTTGGCGCGCTCCTCGGGAAACATGGCCGAGAGCGTCTGCCAGACGTGCGTGGTGCGCTCGGTCGGGCCGGCGAGGAAGCTCGAGTCGCCGATGTACGGCGTGTAGTTGCGCTGGATGAAGTCGCGAACGTCGACGGCGTCCTGCCACGGGCCGCTCGTGAACCCGCGCCACGCCGGGGTGATCTCGTCCGAGACCGGGTGGGTGTCGCGAACCTCGTCAGTCGTGCTCATCGTCAACCTCTCTCCGTCGCGAGGGCCCCTCCAGCCCTGCTGAATCTAAGGTAAGACCACAGTGTCCCCGGGTGCCAGCCCTGGCGCTGTCTGCTCGGTCACAGGGGCGGTGGCCAGCCACTTCACAGCCGCAGGGCTGTGGAATGGGTCACTTTGGAGCGGGTGAGGGTCGCACCGGCGCCACCCGCCGTGCGCCCCGGGGTCAGGCATGCAAGCATCCGGGGCGTGACACGGACATTCGGGGTAGAAGAAGAGCTGCTGCTCGTGGGCCACGACGGCGCTCCGATCGCCAAGGCCCAGGCGATGCTCGACGACGTTCAGCCGGACCACGGCCCGCTCGAGGCCGAGTTCATGGAGGAGCAGATCGAGACTGCCACCGAACCGCTGACCTCGCTGACCGATCTCGCGGCCGCGATCCGCGAGATGCGGGCGGGCGCACAGGGCGCGGCCGCCCAGCAGGACGCCCATGTCGTCGCGGTCGCGACCTCTCCCCTGCCGATCATCGGCACGACGGTGTCCAAGGTGCGCTACCTGCGTGCGCGCCAGGAGTTCGGGCTCACCGCCCGCGAGCAGCTCACCAACGGCTGCCACGTGCACGTCGGGGTGGCCGACGACGCCGAGGGCGTGGCCGTGCTCGACCGGATCGGGCCGTGGCTGTCTCCGCTCGTCGCACTGTCGGCCAACTCGCCGTTCTGGCAGGGCGACGACACGGGCTTCGCGAGCTTCCGCTCCCAGGTGTGGGCCCGGTGGCCCACGGCCGGTCCGACGCGGCTCTTCGGGACGCCCGAGGTGTACCACGAGGCGGTCGCGGCTCTGGTGGCGACGGGCACCATCCTCGACGAGGGGATGGTCTACTTCGACGCGCGCCTGTCCGCCAAGTACCCGACGGTCGAGATCCGCGTCGCCGACGTCTGCCTCGACGCGAGCACCTCCGCGCTGCTCGCCGCGCTCGCCCGCGGCCTCGTCGAGACGGCGGCGCGTGACGCCGAGGCGGGCACGCCGGAGCCCTACGCCCCGACCGAGCTGCTGCGCACGGCGCACTGGCGCGCCGGGCGCTCGGGCCTGACCGGCGACCTCGTCGACCCGCGGACCTTCCGGCCCGCTCCGGCGCACGACGTCATCGGCGCGCTCATCGAGCACGTCCGGGACGCGCTGGTCGACGCGGGCGACCTCGACCTCGTGACCGACACGCTCGGAGCGCTCTGGTCGCGTGGCAACGGGTCGATGCGCCAGCTGGCGTGGGCCGCGGAGTACAAGCACGACCTGGGCCAGGTGGCGCTCAGGGCCGCGGAGGCCACGCTCGTCTAGGGGTACGCGGCGCACGGGCTCCGCCGGCACGATCGCCGATGCGAGCCGGCTCGCCGAGTCATGAGATCGCCCTGCCACCCGCCTGCCTACTGCGAGTCATGACCGCACCCCACGACCTCACCGCGCTCGAGCAGACCAGGCTGGTTCGCCGCCGGGAGGTCGCGCCCCGCGAGCTCATCCGGTCATCGGGCGGGAAGCGCTTCGCGCAGGGACACTGACGCAGATCCCCCTCCGGGCCCTCCGAGTGGCTTGGTCTGCGATCGAGTGCCACGCTGGCTAAGCGACCGCATCGACGCGGGTGTGGGCCGGTAGAGCGTTCCCAACAGGCGGGTGACCGTAATGCGACGACCTCACCACTTCAGTGCAGCGCGGTCAACGAAGAGGCGATTCCTCCAGGGCACCGTCGCGGTCGCTGCGGCGGGCGCGTTCCTGATCGTCGGGCTGACCGCACCCGCGCCGGCGCAGAGTGCACCCGCGCCGGCCACGAAGGTGGCCCAACCGGGCGTCGCTCCGCTCGACGTCCCGCCGGCGACCGGCAACAACGCCGTCATCACGGTCTCGACGGGGGGCGACCAGATCAGCGAGGTTGCGGTCGGTCCGCTCGCCGGGGTGACGCTCCAGCTCTACAACGGCACCACGTCCCCGACGACTCCCGTCACCGACTCGTGGGCGACGTGCGTCTCCGACGCCGACGGGGACTGCTCCTTCGTCGTCCCGAACACCCAGGGGCTCGGCGCGAACCGCGACCGACGCTTCTGGATCGTCCAGACAGGCGCGCCGACGGGCTGGTACACCAACCCCCAGCTCGGCACCGGCAGCTCGGGTTCCACGCTGACGGACTACTCGTTCCGCACCGGCACGCGGCTGCGCGCCGGAAGCACGTACACGTCCGGCGTGGATTTCATGATCGGGACCGGCAACACCAACGCCCAGGCGTCGGGCGGGATCTGGCAGACGTCCCGGGACAACGCTCCGCTACCGACCGACTGCGGTATCGACGTCGCACTGGTGCTGGACCTGTCGGGGTCGGTCCAACCGATCCTGTCCGACCTCAAGACGGTGTCGACGAACTTCGTGGACCAGCTCAGAGGCACCGCCTCGGCGGTGGGGGTGTTCACCTTCAGCTCCCGCGCCCCTGCCGAGGGTAATCCCGACGTCGAGCTGACCCCCGTCTCGACCGCGGACAGCGCGCAGATCGTCAAGGACCAGATCAACGCGTATACCGCGGGCGGCGGGACGAACTGGGACGAGGGCATCTACCGCGTCGCCGCGAGCGTCGACGACTACGACCTGGCGATCGTGCTCACGGACGGCAACCCGACGTTCTACGGTGACGCCGAGGGCCCCGGGAACTACACACGCCTCCGCGAGATCGAGAACGGCATCTTCAGTGCGAACGCGGTCAAGGCCCAGGGCACGCGGGTGGTCGCGTTCGGCATCGGGGAAGGGCTCGATGACGCGGGCAGCGGCGTGAACCTCCGCGCCATCTCCGGCACCCAGGCCGACTCCGACTACTTCCAGACCGAGGACTTCGAGACGGTCGGCAACCGACTGCGCGCCCTCGCGCTCGCCGGCTGCGCCGGCTCGATCTCCGTCGTGAAGCAGGTGGTCCCCTCGACCGCCGCAGAAGGGTCGATCGAAGGGGCCCAACCGGCGGGCGGCTGGGAGTTCGCCGCGGACACCCGCTCAGGTGACATCGCCGTGGACGACCCCGCCAGCGGCACCACCGCCACCGAGACGGGTGCCGTGAGCTTCCAGCTGACGGCCGCGTCGGAGGAGTCGTCAGGGACGATCGGTGTCGTCGAGACGGCTCAGGAGGGATTCACCCTTCAGCAGGTCGACGGGGCGAACGCGGTGTGCAGAGACCTTGAAACGGGTGCGGCGGTCGCGGTGACGAACGACGGCACGGAGGGCTTTCTCGTGCCCGTCGAGGCCGCCTCCGCGGTGACGTGCGACGTGTACAACCGCGCACCGAGCCCGGTGGCCTCGTTGACCGTGAACAAGGAGTGGGACATCAACGGCACGGTCTACCCGGACGGTGAGCAACCGGCAGGCCTGGAGTCGTCGCTGACCGTCGCCGGCACCGACCAGCCGTGGGGTGTCGCCCGAACCGGACTCCAGCAGGGCCAGACCCCCGAGATCAGCGAGAGCCCGAGCGTGACCCTCACCGAGTGCTCGCTGGTGGAGGCCGACCTGACCGAGTTCAACGGTGAGACCGTCTCGCAAGAGCTTCCCGCCTCCCCGACCCTTGTGGCGGGCGCCAACACGGCAACGGTGACGAACGTCGTGACCTGCCAGTCGCGGCTGACCCTGGACAAGACCGTCGCCAACGGGTCAGCGCAGGCGGACGCGTGGACACTCGACGCGATCGCGCCGGACGGCGCGCTCCCCGGTCCGAGCGGTGCGGCCGGGAGCGGGGGCGCGACGGCCGAGGTCACGCCCAGTACCCCGTATCCTCTCGCGGAGTCCGGCGGAGACGTGAACTACGCCCAGTACACCGTCCCCAATGCGAACCTGGCTGAGGGCTCGACGGGGAGCTGGTTCTGCGTCCAGCTGGCCGCCGACGGCGAGACAGTGGTACCCGGCTTCGCGGACGGGCTCAACGGAGCGGTCCAGGTGCCTCTCGGACTTTGGGTCCGCTGCACCGCTGTCAACCAGACAGCGCTCCTGGAGCTCCAGAAGACAGTGGAGAACCGCTACGGGGGCACCGCCGTCCCGGCCGACTGGGAGCTCACGGTGACGCCGGTCGACGGCGTGCCCGACGGCATCGAGATCGAGACCCGTACCGTGACCGGTTCCGCCGACCTCATCGAGCTTCCTGCGCGGCCCGGGGTCACCTACCAGGTGAGCGAGGGCGGGGGGCCGACGGGGTACGAGCAGACGTCCGCAGACTGCACGAACGCTGACGGGGAGTCGCTCGGGCTCACGGTCACGCCGAGCAGCCTCGACACACTGACATGCACCTTCGTCAATGCCGACGTCCCGGCTCGGCTCACGCTGGTCAAGGAGGTGGACGTCGGCCGCACGCGCGCGCTGGAGGTGCCGGCAAACTGGACGCTGACCGCGACACCCGACGACATCCCGGGTCAAGAAGATGTCTCCGGCAACGGTGACCCGCAGAGCGCCGGCGGCGTCTCCCAGGTGGAGGTCTCCCCGGGCACGTACGACCTCAGCGAGTCGGTCATCGCTGGGTACACCAGGGGCGACTGGACCTGCACGGGAGCGACGGTCGACGGGGATTCCGTCACGGTGGCGCTCGGTTCGGACGTCACGTGCACGATCGTCAACCGCGCCCAGCAGCCGACGTTGACGCTCGTCAAGGAGGTCGACAACGGTGCGACCGGCGCGACGGCCGAGCCGGAGGACTGGACGCTCACGGCGGGCGGCCCCGTCGATGTCACCGGAGCCTCCGGCAGCCCGGAGGTCACGGCGGTCGAGGTGCCCATCGGGGAGTACGAGCTGTCCGAGGACGGACCGGCCGGGTTCGACGCAGGCGACTGGGAATGCTCCGGTGGCGCGCTCGAAGGTTCGACCCTCACCATCGCGTTGGGCGACGCGATCACGTGCACGATCACGAACACCGCCCAGCAGCCGACGTTGACGCTCGTCAAGGAGGTCGACAACGGTGCGACCGGCGCGACGGCCGAGCCGGAGGACTGGACGCTCACGGCGGGCGGCCCCGTCGATGTCACCGGAGCCTCCGGCAGC
>Ga0233363_1000390_pt1 | contig 20190 bp, 18 predicted proteins | sample ElkDunMinimDraft_18_FD_191534 | JGI IMG/M metagenome (GOLD analysis project Ga0233363, IMG submission 191534) | Fecal eukaryotic communites from dung pellets of Tule Elk in California, USA - Elk Dung C16 | ecosystem: Host-associated > Mammals > Digestive system > Large intestine > Fecal | place... | reverse complement strand
CCCTGCACCCGAAGCCGCGCGCGTCGCCGAGACGCTGCGCGGCGCCGTCGACCTCCTGCAGCGCGCGGGCGTCACATCCCCCGACGTCGACGCGGAGCTGCTGCTCGCGCACGTGCTGGGCATCGGCCGCGGCGAACTGCACGCGGCGCTCGTTCGCGGCGACGCGCTGCCGGATGCCGCGGCGTCGGACTACGCCGACCTGCTCGCCCGTCGAGCAGCCCGCGAACCGCTGCAGCACCTCACCGGCCTCGCCCCCTTCCGGCACCTGGAGCTGCGCGTCGGACCGGGCGTGTTCGTGCCGCGCCCGGAGACCGAGACGGTCGCGCAGATCGCGATCGACGCACTGACGGCGGCCGCCGTACCCGAACCCGTCGCCGTCGATCTCGGCACCGGCAGCGGCGCCCTCGCCCTCGCGCTGGCGACCGAGGTGCCGCATGCGCGCGTGCACGCCGCCGAGAACTCGGTGGACGCGTTCGTGTGGGCCAAGGAGAACTTCCTCCTGGTGGGGGCTTCCAACGCCCGCCTCGCCTTCATCGACCTGGCGGAGGCGTTCCCCGAGCTCGACGGCACGGTGTCGGTCGTGGTCTCCAACCCGCCCTACGTCCCTGCCGCCGCGATCCCGCGCGACCCCGAGGTGCGCGACTGGGATCCGCCGGCGGCCCTCTACGGCGGAGCAGACGGCCTCGACGTCGTGCGCGTCATCAGCGGCGTCGCCGCGCGGCTGCTGCACCCCGGTGGCACACTCGTGCTGGAGCACGGCGAATGGCAGGGCGAGCCGATCCGCGACCTGCTGACCGCCGACGGCTGGCGGGCCGCGGCCACCCATCAGGACCTCACCCTGCGCGACCGCGCCACCACGGCGATCCGCGCCTGACCTGCGAGATACGACACCGACGGCGCGTCGGTAGAATGGGGAGGTCATGTCCCCTGTTTACGACAGCCGCGACGAGGCCCAGTTGCTGCCGGGACTCCGCCAGGCCCGCCAGGCGATCGCTCGCGGACAGCTCATCGTCCTGCCCACCGACACGGTGTACGGGGTGGCTGCCGACGCCTTCAGCCCGGCCGCGGTCGCCCGACTGCTGGCGGCCAAGGGGCGCGGCCGACAGTCGCCGCCGCCCGTGCTCGTGCCCGGCCTCTCGACGCTTCAGGCCCTCGCCGCCGAGGTCCCCGAGCCCGTCGGGCGCCTCGTCGAGGAGTTCTGGCCCGGGGGACTGACCATCGTGCTCCCCTCGCAGCCGTCGCTGTCGTGGGACCTGGGTGACACGTTCGGCACCGTCGCCGTGCGCATGCCCGACGATCGCATCGCCCTGGAGATGCTCGAGGAATGCGGGCCGCTCGCGGTCTCCAGCGCCAACCTCACCGGCAAGCCCGCCGCCATCGCGATCGACGACGCCGTCGACATGCTGGGTGACAGCGTCGCGGTCTACCTCGATGCCGGCACCCGTGAGACCGGCATCCCCTCGACCATCGTCGATGCGACGGGGCTGGTCGGCGACGGGGAGAAGATCGTGCGGGTGCTGCGCGAGGGTGCCGTCAGCCGTGCACGCCTGCGCGAGGTGCTCGGCGACCTGCTGGAAGCCGACCCCGACCAGGCGGAGGATGCCGCTGCGCCGGTCGGTGGCCCGGCGTGAAGCAGTACGTCTTCATCATCATCCTGACCGCCGCGGTCACCCTCGTGCTCGCGTGGGGCGTCTGGCGGCTGAGTCTGAAGTACAAGCTCTACCCCGGCATCCGCGAGCGGGACGTGCACAAGACCCCGACTCCGCGCCTCGGCGGCGTCGCGATGTACCTCGCGGTGGTGCTGGCCTTCGCGGTGTCCGCGATGCACCCCGACCCGCGGTTCGCGAGTTTCTGGTCCGACCCCGCGCCGTGGGCGGTGCTGGCGGCGGTGACCCTCATCGTGCTGGTGGGCGTGGCCGACGACCTCTGGGACCTCGACTGGACCATCAAGCTCGGCGCGCAGTTCCTGGCCGCGGGCATCGTGGCGTGGTTCGGCGAGCTGCAGATCTACACCCTGCCGATCGGCGGGATCACCGGGTTCTCGAGCACGGTGAGCTTCGTGCTGACCATCTTCTCGATCGTCATCGTCATGAACGCCGTCAACTTCATCGACGGTCTGGACGGACTCGTCGCCGGCGTCACGCTCATCGCCAACATCGTCTTCTTCGCCTACGCCTACCTGCTCATGCGCGACATGGGGCAGGCGACGTACTTCACGATGGCCTCCTTCATCGCCGCCGTCCTCATCGGCGCGTGCATCGGCTTCCTCCCGATGAACTGGAGCCCGGCGAAGCTGTTCATGGGCGACTCCGGAGCCCTCATGATCGGCCTGCTCATGGCGTGCTCGGCCGTCTCGATCACCGGCTCCCTCGACCCGGCCCTGCTGGGTGACCCCGATCAGTTCGGCAGGTCCCAGCTGCTGGGTGCCTTCATCCCGATCCTGCTGCCGATCGTCGTGGTCATGCTCCCGCTGCTCGATTTCGGCATGGCGGTGCTGCGTCGCATGGGCGCCGGCAAGTCCCCGTTCTCGCCCGACCGCAAGCACCTGCACCACCGCATGCTGGACATGGGCCACTCCGACCGCGACGCCGTGCTCATCTTCTACGCATGGACCGCCGTGGTCAGCCTCTCCGTGCTGCTGATGTACATCGGCACGACCGCCGACTGGCCGGGCCAGTACCTGCCCGGCATCGTCTTCGGCCTGGTCGGCGTCGCCGCCTGCCTCGTCGTCACCCTCACGCCCACCCGCCGCACCCGACCCGCCCTCCAGGAGTCCGCATGACCCCCAACCCCGTCTCCAGCACGCCGGTGCTGCGCGCCACCCTGCTGTGGTCCGCCGCCGTCACCGCCGTGCTGGCCGTCATCGGCGCGATCGCCGGCTTCGCCGTGGCCGGCGTCGAGGGCCTGTGGAGCGCCCTCGGGGGAGTGGTGGTCGCCTTCGCCTTCCTCGCCATCACCGGGGCCAGCATCCTCATCGCCAACCGCTGGTACGGCGATGCGCTGTACGTGCCGTTCTTCTTCGCGATCGTGCTCGGCGGGTGGCTGGTGAAGTTCGCCCTCTTCATCGTGATGCTGCTGGTGCTGCAGGATCAGCCGTGGCTGCAGCCGACCGTCTTCCTCGTCGCGCTCATCGCCGGGGTCATCGCTTCGCTCATCATCGACGTCGTCGTGCTGATGCGCATGCGCGTGCCCCACGCGAGCGACGTCACCCTCCCGACGGCCGATGAGATCCACGACCCGACGGACGGTCCCTCCGAGCGGATTTGAGTACGTCCTAAGTTTGATAGTGTTGATCGTGCGCCCGCCCCGCTCCTCACGGAGCACTTGCGGAGTGACGCTCATCGACCATCGTCGCACCGGCCCTGTGCCGGAGCCCCGAAGCTGGAGCCCGCGCTGTTCATTCATGCTGCGACCCTGATCGCCCCCACCGCTGACGAAGGCGGATTCCACGGACCCTCGATTGACGAGTTCTTCCCGGACGCCGTGTTCCAGATCGGCGACCTCGTCATCAACCGAATCCACCTCATCCAGTTCATCGCCACTGCGGCGATCGTTCTGATCCTCTGGCTCGGCACGCGTCGTATGACGATCGTTCCCGGACGCTTCCAGAGCATCGTCGAGATGGGCCTGGACTTCGTGCGAGTCAACATCGCCGAAGACCTCCTGGGTAAGAAGGACGGGCAGCGATTCCTGCCGATCCTCACCACGATCTTCTTCATGGTGCTGTTCATGAACATCACGGGAATCATCCCGTTCATGAACATCGCCGGCACCGCGATCGTCGCCGTCCCGCTGCTGCTCGCACTGGTCAGCTACGTGACCTTCATCTACGCCGGCCTCAAGAAGAGCCCGAAGAACTTCTTCAAGAACTCGCTCTTCCCCTCCGGCGTCCCGTGGCCGATCTACATCATCGTCACGCCGATCGAGCTCATCTCGACCTTCATCATCCGGCCGGTGACGCTGACCCTCCGACTCCTCATGAACATGATGGTCGGTCACCTGCTGCTGGTCCTCTTCTTCGCCGCGACGCAGTTCTTCCTGCTCGACCTCGGCGGCTGGTGGTCGGCACTGGCAGCGGGCTCGCTCGCCTTCGGCTTCATCTTCACTCTGTTCGAAATCCTGGTGGCCGTCCTCCAGGCCTACGTCTTCGCCCTCCTCACCGCGGTCTACATCCAGCTCGCGGTTGCGGAAGAGCACTAAAGCGGGTCGGCTCGAAGCCGCCCATAACCGAAAGGAAAACCCCCGTGGACGCAACTACGGTTCTCGCTGAGCTGAGCGGCAACGTCGCGACGATGGGCTACGGCCTCGCCGCTATCGGTCCCGCCATCGGCGTCGGCATCGTCGTCGGCAAGACGATCGAGGGTGTCGCCCGTCAGCCCGAGCTCGCAGGTCGCCTGCAGGTCCTGATGTGGATCGGTATCGCCTTCACCGAGGCGCTCGCCTTCATCGGCATCGCCACGTACTTCATCTTCCAGTAAACCGCCCCCACCAGTTAAGGAGACAGGATGCTGAACGCTCTTGTCGCGTACGCCGCGGAAGAGGGTGCTGCGCACAACCCTCTGATCCCCGCGTGGTACGACATCATCTGGTCCGCGGTCTGCTTCGTCATCATCCTCTTCGTCGTGTGGAAGGTCGCCCTTCCCAAGATGAAGACGCTGCTTGACGCGCGTGCCGCCGCGATCGAGGGCAACATCGCCCGCGCGGATGAGGCACAGCGCAAGGCAGAGGCTGCTCTCGAGCAGTACACCGCCCAGCTGGCCGAAGCCCGCAAGGAGGCCGGTGAGATCCGCGAAGCCGCCCGTGAGGACGGCAAGAAGATCGTCGCCGAGGCGAAGGATGCCGCGTCTTCCGAAGCCGCACGCCTGACCGCGTCCGCGCACTCGCAGATCGAGGCGGAGCGCCAGTCCGCTCTCGTGTCGCTGCGCAGCGAGGTGGGCACGCTCGCCCTCGACCTCGCCGGCGGTGTCATCGGTGAGACCCTCTCCGACGACGCGAAGGCTCAGGCGGTCGTTGACCGCTTCCTCGCAGACCTCGAGTCCTCCGAGGCGTCGAAGTAATGGGCAGCGCGACCACTCAGGCCCTTGCGGCGACGACGGCGGCGCTCGGCGCCGTTCCGTCGGTCGACCTGGGCGTTGCCCGCGAGCTGTTCGTCGCGGCGCGCACCCTCGGCGACTCGTCGCAACTGAGCGGTGCGCTTGCGGATTCGTCCGCGGCTCCCGCCGCACGGGCGAAGGTCGTCTCCGACGTGTTCGGCGCGACGTTCCAGCCCGCGACGGTGTCGCTGCTGACCACGGCCGCGCAGCAGCGCTGGTCGTCGGCGTCGGATCTGGTCGACGGGATCGAGGAGCTCGGCATCCGGGTCGCCGCGATCGCGGAGCCGGATGCCGACATCGAAGGGGAGCTGTTCGGAGTCTCGCGCACGGTCGCGGCGAACCCCGAGCTCGAGCTCGCCCTCGGCAGCCGCCTGGGTGACGCATCGGCCAAGGGTGCGCTCATCGAGACGCTGCTGAGCGGTCGCACCAGTGCCGCCACGACGCTCATCGTCTCCTCGGCGGTGCAGCAGACGCGCGAGCGCCGGGTGCGCCAGCTGATCTCCCGGGCCATGCGCCTGGTGGCGCAGCAGCGCGGGCGTTCGGTCGCCACGGTCATTGCGGCCACGCCGCTGGGCCGCACCCAGACCAAGCGGCTCACCGCGGCGCTTTCCCAGCGCTACGGCACCGACATCTCGCTCAACGTCGTCATCGACCCCTCGGTCGTCGGCGGCGTGCGAATCGAGATCGCGGACGACGTGATCGACGCCAGCGTCGCGAGCCGTCTGCACGACCTGCGCCAGAAGCTGGCCGGATAGAGCTTGCCGCTCCTCGGAGCGGAGATTTCGGGGCCTCACCGCCCCATGACACAAAGGAAGACCATGGCAGAACTCTCCATCAGCCCCGACGTCATCCGTGACGCGCTGAAGGACTTCGTCGCCGCGTACGAGCCCACCGGGGCCGCGGCGACCGAGGTCGGCACCGTCATCGACGCCGCCGACGGCATCGCCCACGTCGAGGGACTTCCCGGCGTCATGGCGAACGAGCTCGTCCGCTTCGCGGACGGCACGGCCGGCCTTGCGCTCAACCTCGACGAGCACGAGATCGGTGTGGTCGTCCTGGGCGACTTCTCCGGCGTCGAAGCCGGACAGCAGGTCACCCGCACGGGTGAGGTGCTCTCGGTGCCCGTCGGCGACGGCTTCCTCGGCCGCGTCGTCGACCCGCTCGGCAACCCGATCGACGGCCTCGGCGCCGTGGCATCCGAGGGTCGCCGCGCGCTCGAACTGCAGGCGCCCGGCGTCATGCAGCGCAAGAGCGTGCACGAGCCGATGCAGACCGGCATCAAGGCCATCGACGCGATGATCCCCGTCGGCCGCGGTCAGCGTCAGCTGATCATCGGCGACCGCCAGACCGGCAAGACGGCCATCGCGATCGACACGATCATCAACCAGAAGGCCAACTGGGAGTCCGGCGACGTCAACAAGCAGGTGCGCTGCATCTACGTCGCCATCGGTCAGAAGGGTTCCACGATCGCCTCCGTCAAGGGCGCGCTCGAGGATGCCGGCGCCATGGAGTACACCACGATCGTGGCCGCTCCCGCGTCCGACCCCGCCGGCTTCAAGTACCTCGCCCCCTACACCGGTTCGGCCATCGGCCAGCACTGGATGTACGGCGGCAAGCACGTCCTGATCATCTTCGACGACCTGTCCAAGCAGGCCGAGGCGTACCGCGCCGTGTCGCTGCTGCTGCGCCGCCCGCCGGGCCGCGAGGCCTACCCGGGTGACGTCTTCTACCTGCACTCCCGTCTGCTGGAGCGTTGCGCGAAGCTGTCCGACGAGCTGGGCGCGGGCTCCATGACGGGCCTGCCGATCATCGAGACGAAGGCCAACGACGTGTCGGCCTACATCCCGACCAACGTGATCTCGATCACCGACGGCCAGATCTTCCTGCAGTCCGACCTCTTCAACGCCAACCAGCGTCCCGCTGTGGACGTCGGCATCTCGGTGTCCCGCGTCGGCGGTGACGCCCAGGTGAAGTCGATCAAGAAGGTCTCCGGCACGCTGAAGCTCGAGCTCGCCCAGTACCGCTCGCTCGAGGCGTTCGCGATGTTCGCGTCCGACCTCGACCCGGCCTCGCGTCGCCAGCTGGCCCGCGGTGCCCGCCTCACCGAGCTGCTCAAGCAGCCCCAGTACTCGCCGTACCCCGTGGAGGAGCAGGTCGTCTCGATCTGGGCCGGCACGAAGGGCAAGCTGGACTCGATCGAGATCGAGGACGTGCTGCGGTTCGAGCGCGAGCTTCTGGACTACCTCAAGCGCAACACGTCGATCCTCGACACCCTGCGCGAAACCAATGTCCTCGACGACGACACCGCGGCTGAGCTGGAAAAGGTCACCGACGCGTTCGTGCTCGAGTTCCAGTCCGGCAAGGGTCTTGCGATCAACCACCCGGGTCACGAGGAGTTCGCTGCGGCGGATGCCGAAGACGTGAACCAGGAGAAGATCGTCAAGGGCCGCCGGGGCTGACGACTCAGTAGGGATAGCCAATGGGCGCACAACTGCGGGTCTACAAGCAGAAGATCGGTTCTGCTCAGACGACCAAGAAGATCACGAAGGCGATGGAACTCATCGCGGCTTCGCGCATTCAGAAGGCGATGGCGCGCGTCCGCGCGTCGTCCCCCTTCGCGCGTGCCGTGACGCGTGCCGTCTCCGCCGTCGCGACGCACTCCAACGTGCACCACCCCCTCACGACGGAGCGCGAGGTGATCCGCCGTTCCGCGGTGGTCATCTTCGCCTCCGACCGGGGACTCGCGGGCGCCTTCAACTCCCAGATCCTGCGCGAAGGGCTGGAGCTCGCTGAGCTCCTGCGCTCGCAGGGCAAGGAAGTCTCGTACTTCCTCGTCGGCCGCCGGGCGGTGGGCTACTTCCAGTTCCGCCGCATGGAGGCCGCAGGGGAGTGGACCGGTGACACCGACACGCCGCACTTCAACACCGCCGAACTGATCGCGGGCGCCCTGCTGGACGCCTACGACCGCGGCGGCGAGGACGGCGGCGTGGACGAGATCCACCTCGTGTACAACCGCTTCGTCAGCATGATGACCCAGACCCCCGAGCGCGTGCGACTGCTGCCGCTCGAGGTCGTCGAGGCGGCCGAAGACGAGGCCACGTCCGGCCAGGTGTACCCCCTGTACGAGTTCGAGCCGAGCCCGGAGGTCGTCCTGGACGCCCTCCTGCCGGTCTACGTCCAGAGCCGCGTCTTCAACGCCCTCCTGCAGTCGTCGGCGGCCAAGCACGCCGCGACCCAGAAGGCGATGAAGTCGGCCAGCGACAACGCCGACAAGCTCATCACCGACTACACCCGCCTGCGCAACAACGCGCGACAGGCAGAGATCACGCAGCAGATCGCCGAGATCGTCGGCGGCGCCGACGCTCTGGCGTCGGGCAAGTAATTCCACCGAAAGAGAAGACAATGACTCTCACCGCACCCGAGGCCACCACGGTCACCGGCCGCGTCGCGCGCGTCACGGGCCCCGTCGTGGACATCGAGTTCCCGCACGACTCGATCCCGGCGATCTACAACATGCTGAAGACGACGATCACGATCGGCGAGGAATCCAACGAGATCACGCTCGAGGTCGCCCAGCACCTCGGCGACGACCTCGTCCGTGCCATCGCCCTCAAGCCCACCGACGGCATCGTCCGCGGCCAGGAGGTGCGCGACACCGGCGGTCCCATCACGGTCCCCGTCGGCGACGTCACCAAGGGCAAGGTCTTCAACGTCACCGGTGACGTGCTCAACGGCGCACCCGGCGAGGCCATCGAGGTCACCGAGCGCTGGGGCATCCACCGCCAGGCGCCGAACTTCGACCAGCTGGAGTCCAAGACCCAGATGTTCGAGACCGGCATCAAGGTCATCGACCTGCTGACGCCGTACGTGCTCGGCGGCAAGATCGGCCTGTTCGGCGGTGCCGGCGTCGGCAAGACCGTCCTCATCCAGGAGATGATCCAGCGCGTCGCGCAGGACCACGGTGGTGTGTCGGTGTTCGCCGGTGTCGGTGAGCGCACCCGTGAGGGCAACGACCTCATCCACGAGATGGAAGAGGCGGGTGTCTTCGAGAAGACCGCCCTCGTGTTCGGCCAGATGGACGAGCCGCCGGGGACGCGTCTGCGCGTGGCACTGTCGGCCCTGACGATGGCGGAGTACTTCCGCGACGTGCAGAAGCAGGACGTGCTGCTGTTCATCGACAACATCTTCCGCTTCACGCAGGCCGGTTCCGAGGTCTCCACGCTGCTGGGCCGCATGCCCTCCGCCGTGGGGTACCAGCCGAACCTCGCCGACGAGATGGGTGTGCTCCAGGAGCGCATCACCTCGACCCGCGGTCACTCGATCACCTCGCTGCAGGCGATCTACGTCCCCGCCGACGACTACACCGACCCGGCTCCGGCGACCACGTTCGCGCACCTCGACGCCACGACCGAGCTCTCCCGTGAGATCGCGTCGAAGGGTCTGTACCCGGCCGTCGACCCGCTGACCTCGACCAGCCGCATCCTCGACCCGCGCTACATCGGTGACGAGCACTACCGTGTGGCCACCGCCGTGAAGCAGATCCTGCAGAAGAACAAGGAACTGCAGGAGATCATCGCGATCCTCGGTGTCGACGAGCTGTCCGAAGAGGACAAGGTCGTCGTGTCGCGTGCCCGCCGCATCCAGCAGTTCCTCTCGCAGAACACCTACATGGCGAAGAAGTTCACCGGTGTCGAGGGCTCCACGGTCCCGATCAAGGAGACCATCGAGTCGTTCGGCGCCATCGTGAACGGTGACTTCGACCACGTGGCCGAGCAGGCCTTCTTCAACGTCGGTGGCATCTCCGACGTCGAAGAGAAGTGGGCTCAGATCCAGAAGGAGAACGGCTGACATGGCGCTGAGCGTCAGCCTCGTCTCCGCCGAGGCGGAGGTCTGGTCCGGTGAGGCGAGCCTCGTCGTGGCCAAGACCGTCGAGGGTGAGATCGGCTTCATGCCCGGTCACGAGCCGGTGCTCGCCATGCTCGCCGAGGGTCAGGTGCGCATCACGACCGAAGACGGCAGCAAAGTCATCGTCGACGCGCGCGAAGGTTTCCTCTCGATGGAGAACAACGAGCTGACCATCGTGGCGGGCCACGCCGCGCTGGTCTCCTGACACACCCGCACGCACGAATGCACCGAGGGAGTCTCTCCTTCGGTGCATTCGTGCGTTCCGGCGCGCTGCGCCGGGGAAAGACCCGCCCGTGCTGATCCTGCTGCCCCCGTCCGAGACCAAGCGCCCCGGCGGATCCGGTGCGCCGATGGATGCCGCCGCCCTCGCGCTCCCGCAGCTCGCCCCCGCGCGCGCCGCCGTGGTCGACGCGCTCGTGACGCTGTCCGCCTCGCCGGATGAGGCGGTGCGCGTGCTCAAGCTCGGCGCCCGCCAGCACGGTGAGATCGCCGTGAACGCGGCGCTGCGCACGGCACCGACCATGCCTGCCGTCGACCGGTACACCGGCGTGCTGTACGACGCGCTCGACGCGGCATCCCTCGACGCCCCCGCACGCCGATGGCTGGGCGCGCACGTGCTGATCCACTCCGCGCCGTTCGGTCCTGTCGCGGCGCTGGACGCCATCCCCGCCTACCGCCTGGGCGCGGCCGCGTCGCTGCCGGGGCTCCCCGCACTCCGGCGGGTGTGGGCCGGCCCCGTGACGGCCGCCCTCGCGGACGCCGCGCCCGCCTTCGTGCTGGATCTGCGCTCCGAGGCCTACGTCGGGCTCGGCCCGGTGCCCGCGGGCGTCGCGGGCGCCTACGTGCGCGTCGTGTCGCCCGGCCCCGACGGGGCCGTGCGGGCGCTCAACCACTTCAACAAACACGCCAAGGGGGCGCTCGTGCGGCGCCTGGCGACGGAGCGGCCACGGATCGCCTCGGCGTCGGGCTTGCTCCGCTGGGCTGAGCAGGCCGGGCTGCAGATGCGGCCGGGTGACGCCGGCGAACTGCAGCTGTTCGCCTAGTCCGACGCGCGATCGGCGGTGCGCTGGGTGTTCTCGGCGATGGCGATGAGCGCGACGACGGCCTCGATGACGAACCGCAGCAGCACGACGGCGAGGAACGCGACGATCGGCACGACGATGATCGTCGAGATCAGCAGGGCCACGCCGCCGCCGATGTTGACGAACGGCGGCACCAGCATGGTGATGCCGAGGATGAGGCCTCTGAGGAAGTAGTAGAGGAAGCCGATGCCGATGGCCACGAGCCCCACGACGTAGAAGACCCCCGCCAGCCGCCGGGTGATGAACGTGCGGAACGAGACGTCGAACAGCGCCCGCACGAATCCGCGACCCGCCTCTGTCGGGTCGCCGGTGGGGGAGGGGACGCCGGTGTCGTCCGGGTCCGTCGCCGGATCATAGCCGCCCGCGGCCGCACCGGAGGCGGGTGAGGGGGAGCCCTGGGCGGCGGCGACCGAGGCCGGCCGGGACGGCAGCGGGGGTACGGGCGGGACAGTGGGGTCGCTCATCGGGCTCTCCTTCTGGTCGGTTCCGTCGCGCCAGGCTAGCGCGTCGCTCCCGCCCGAGGTGGGGCATCGCTAACATGTCACCGCGGGGCAGATGCCGCGTTGGCGCGATGAGTGCCACTTTCCGACCTCGGAGGTCGACATGAGTCCTTACGACACCGACGGCGGTGCGCTCGCACTGCTGCTGGTCTTCGGCTTCATCTGGTTGTTGATCGCCGTCGCCGCATACATCGTGACGTCGATCTTCATGATGAAGATGTTCGACAAGGCAGGAGTCCAGGGCAAGTGGCGCGCCTGGGTGCCGGTCTACAACACGATGGTGTTCGCCAAGCTCGGCGACCTGAACCCGTGGTGGCTGCTGATCACGTGGGTGCTCGCCGGTGTGCTGGCCCCCGTCGGCATCGGCGGGCTCTTCGGCCTCGTCGCCGCGGTCTACACCGCGCTGGCCGCGTACCGCGTCGGACTCAAGCTCCAGAAGGAGCCGGTGTGGGTCGTGCTGTACATCTTCCTGTCGATCGTGTGGCTCGGCATCGTGGCCTTCGACCGCTCGCGGTGGAACCTCGCCGTGCCGCCGGCCCCGTGGGCGAACTCGTTCCTGCGTGACACCACGGTCTGGTCCGGCATCCCCGCGCAGACCGCGGTCGGCGGATACGCCGCCGGCGGCTACGCGGCCGCCCCCGGCTACCCCACGCAGCCCCCGGCCGGCTACCAGCCTCCTGCCGGCTACCAGCCCCCGGCCGGCTACCAGCCGCCGCCCGCCCCCGGCGGCTACCCGCCGCCGGCCGCCGCGCAGCCGCCGGCCTACCAGCCGCCCGCCGCGACGCAGCCGCCGCCCTACCAGCCGCCCGCGGCTCCCACGACGCCGCCGACGGCACCGCCGGCCGCCCCGGAGCCGCCGTCGACCCCGCCCGCCGCAGAACCGCCTGCCGCGCCGGAACCGCCCAAGCAGCCGTGACCACGCAGAAGCCCTCCGCCCGCGCGGAGGGCTTCTGCGTGCCCGCTAGCGTGGAGGCATGACTGCTCCCGCACCCCGCCGCGTCGGCTCCTCCGGTCTCGTCGTCTCCGCCGCCGGCCTCGGCTGCAACAACTTCGGACGGGCCGGCACCGCCACCGAGACCCTCGAGGGTACGCGCGCGGTGCTGGATGCCGCGATCGACGCCGGCATCACGCTGCTGGACACCGCGGACATGTACGGCAAGGAGCCAGGGCTGTCCGAGACTCTCATCGGTCAGGCCCTCGGCGCCCGGCGCGACGAGGTGGTGCTGGCTACGAAGTTCGGGCATTCCGGCTATCCGATGCCGGGGATGCCCGGCGAGGCGAAGGGGTCCCGCTCCTACATCCGCCGTGCCGTCGAAGGATCGCTGCGGCGACTGCAGACCGACTGGATCGACCTGTACCAGCTGCACACCCCCGACCCCGGCACGCCCATCGAGGAGACGCTCGCCACCCTCGGCGATCTCGTGCGCGAGGGCAAGGTGCGCTACATCGGGCACTCCAACTTCACCGGCTGGCAGCTCGCCGAAGCGCACTTCGTCGCCCGTGACCGCCACGAGGTGCCGTTCGTATCGGCGCAGAACCACTACAGCCTGCTCGCCCGCGCCGCCGAGCGCGAGGTGCTGCCGGCGGCGGAGCGCTACGGCGTCGGCCTGTTCCCGTACTTTCCGCTGCACAACGGCCTCCTCACCGGCAAGTTCACCCGCGACACCGCGCCGGCGGACTCCCGCATCATGCGCCAGCGCCGCCACGTCTACGACGAGGCCCCGTGGGACGCGCTCGAGGCCTACCGGGCGTTCTGCGACGAACGAGGCCTCACGATGCTGGAGGCCACGTACGGGTGGCTGCTCTCGCGGCCCGCGCTGTCCAGCGTCATCGCCGGTGCCACGACGCCCGATCAGGTGCGCGCCAACGCCGCCGCCGCGTCCGCCTGGACCCCCACGGCCGAGGATCTCGCGACGATCGACGCGCTCTTCCCGCTGGTCCCGGACCCCGCGGCGCGGGTCTGAGCGTCGTTCGCCGACAGCGCACGCCGCCCGACTGGCAGAGCCGCGACGGCAGGCGTAGCGTCTGATCGCGTGCGCCCCCGCCCGGCGTGCGGAAAGGCACCAGCGTGCTCGGCAAGCTCCTCGTCCGGTACTCCAAGCCCATGTGGCCGCTCATCGTCGCGATCGTGGTGTTCCAACTCGCGCAGTCGGTGGCCTCCCTCATGCTGCCCACCCTCAACGCCGACATCATCGACAACGGCGTCGTCACCGGCGACATCGACGTGATCTGGTCGACGGGCGGCGTCATGCTGGTCGTCAGCGCCGTGCAGGTGGTCTGCGCGATCATCGCCGTCTGGTTCGGGTCGCGCCTGGCGATGGCCGTCGGACGCGACCTGCGCTCTGACATCTTCCACCGCGTCGTGGCCTTCTCGCAGCGCGAGGTCGGGAAGATCGGGGCGCCGTCGCTCATCACCCGCAACACCAACGACGTGCAGCAGGTCCAGATGCTCGTGCAGGTGTCGGCGACGCTCATGATCTCCGCCCCCATGCTCGCCATCGGCGGCGTGATCATGGCCGTGCGTCAGGATGTCGGGCTGTCATGGCTCATGGCGGTGTCCGTGCCGCTGCTGCTGGTGATCGTCGGACTGATCGTGGTGCGGATGGTGCCGGCGTTCACCCTCATGCAGCAGCGCATCGACCGGGTCAACCAGATCCTGCGGGAGCAGCTCACCGGCATCCGCGTCATCCGCGCGTTCGTGCGGGAGCGGCAGGAGCACGACCGGTTCTCGCGGGCCAGTGAGGACGTCATGGCGACCGCACTGCGGGCGGGCAACCTGATGGCGCTGATGTTCCCCGCGGTCATGCTCGTGATGAACCTGTCCAGCGTCGCGATCATCTGGTTCGGCGCCGCCCAGGTGCAGGATGCCGGGGTGCAGATCGGTACGCTCTTCGCCTTCCTGAACTACATGATGCAGATCCTCATGGGCGTCATGATGGCGACCTTCATGTTCGTGATGATCCCGCGCGCGGCGGTCTGCGCGAACCGCATCGGCGAAGTGCTCGACACCGAGCCGTCCGTCACCGCCCCCGCCGTCGCGGTGGCCGCGCCGCCGTCGCGCGGGCGCATCGAGTTCGACCACGTCGACTTCGCCTACCCCGGCGCCGACGAGGCGGTGCTGCACGACGTCACCTTCACGGTGGAGCCCGGCACCACGACCGCCGTCATCGGATCGACCGGGTCGGGCAAGACCACCCTCATCGGCCTCGTGCCTCGCCTGTTCGACGCCACCGGCGGCGCCGTGCGCATCGACGGCGTCGACGTGCGCGAATACGACCCCGACGAGCTGTGGCAGCGCATCGGACTCGTGCAGCAGCGCGCGTTCCTGTTCTCGGGCACCGTCGCCTCCAACCTGCGCTACGGCAATGCCGAGGCGACCGATGCCGATCTCTGGCGAGCGCTGCACATCGCCCAGGCGCGTGATTTCGTCGAAGCCATGCCCGAGCAGCTCGCCGCCCCCATCGCCCAGGGCGGCACGAACGTGTCCGGCGGTCAGCGGCAGCGCCTCGCGATCGCCCGGGCGCTGGTGAAGGACCCCCGCATCCACATCTTCGACGACTCGTTCTCGGCGCTGGACCTGCGCACCGACGCAGCGCTGCGGCGGGCCCTCGACGAGTACCTGCCGGAGGCGACCCGGCTGGTGGTGGCCCAGCGGGTCTCGACCATCCAGGGCGCCGACCAGATCATCGTCCTGGAGCACGGTCGCATCGTCGGCAGAGGCCGACACGACGAGCTCCTGGCCACGTGCGAGACCTACCGCGAGATCGTCGGTTCGCAGCTCGCGGCGGAGGCGGCATGAGCGGCCCGGGCCCGCGCGGTCACGGCCAGATGGCCGCCCCCGCGCAGAAGGCGCAGAACTTCGGCCCCAGTGCCCGTCGGCTCTTCCGGATGCTGCGCGTGGACCTCCCGCAGCTGATCGCGGTGCTCGTGCTGGGGGTGGTCAGCGTCGCCCTGTCGGTGTCGGGACCGAAGATCCTCGGCGAGGGCACCAACGTCGTGTTCGCGGGGTTCATCTCGCTGCAGGCACCCGCAGGCGCCACCCAGGAGCAGGTGGTCGACGCGCTGCGTGCGGAGGGCGACCAGGAGCAGGCCGACATGCTCGCCGCGATGGACTTCGTCCCCGGCGCCGGAATCGACTTCGAGCGGCTGCGGTGGATCCTCGTCGCCGTCATCGCGGTCTACCTGCTCTCCAGCATCTTCGGCTGGCTGCAGGCGCGCATCCTCAACGGCATCGTGCAGCGCGCCATGCATCGGCTGCGCACGCAGGTGGAGGACAAGATCCACCGGCTGCCCCTGTCGTACTTCGACCGGGTGCAGCGAGGCGAGCTGCTCAGCCGCGTCACCAACGACGTCGACAACGTCGGCCAGACGATGCAGCAGACGCTGTCGCAGGTGATCGTCTCGCTGCTGACGGTGATCGGCGTGCTCGTGATGATGTTCGTCATCTCGCCGCTGCTCGCGGTGATCGCCCTCGTCACCATCCCGCTCACGATCGTGGTGACGGTGCTCGTCGCGCGTCGCTCGCAGAAGCTGTTCGTCGAGCAGTGGAAAGCCACCGGCGTGCTCAACGCCCGTGTCGAGGAGACCTTCTCGGGGCACGCGATCGTGAAGGTCTTCGGGCACCAGCGCGAAGTCGAGCGCGACTTCCGCGACGAGAACGACGCGGTGTACCGGGCCAGCTTCGGCGCCCAGTTCCTCTCGGGCATCATCATGCCCGCCATGATGTTCATCGGGAACCTCGTCTACGTCGGCATCGCCGTCGTCGGCGGGCTCCAGGTGGCCGGCGGCCGGCTGTCGATCGGTGACGTGCAGGCATTCATCCAGTACTCCCGGCAGTTCACGCAGCCGTTGAGCCAGCTGGGGTCGATGGCCAACCTGCTGCAGTCCGGCGTCGCCAGCGCCGAGCGCGTGTTCGAGCTGCTCGACGAGCCGGAGCAGACCCCCGACCCCGATCCCGCCCGCACGGTGCCCGCCGACGCGAGCGACCTCGACTTCGAGGGCGTCTCGTTCCGCTACGTGGCGGACAAGCCGCTCATCGAGGGGCTCGATCTGTCGGCACGCCCCGGCAGCACCGTCGCGATCGTCGGCCCGACGGGGGCGGGCAAGACGACGCTGGTGAACCTCATCATGCGCTTCTACGACATCGACGCCGGCCGCATCACCCTCGACGGCCTCGACACGCGCGAGATGACCCGCGCCGACCTGCGTTCGCGCACCGGCATGGTGCTGCAGGACACCTGGCTGTTCGCCGGCACGATCCGCGAGAACATCCTCTACGGGCGGCCCGACGCGAGCGAGCAGGAGATGGTGGATGCCGCCTCCGCCGCCTACGTCGACCGGTTCGTGCACGCCCTCCCCGAGGGGTACGACACGGTGCTCGACGACGAGGCGACCAACCTCAGCGTGGGGGAGCGGCAGCTGGTGACCATCGCCCGTGCGTTCCTGTCCGATCCGCGGCTGCTGATCCTCGATGAGGCGACGAGCTCGGTGGACACCCGCACCGAACTGCTCATCCAGCGGGCGATGGTGCGGCTGCGTCAGGACCGCACCTCGTTCGTCATCGCCCACCGCCTCTCGACCATCCGTGACGCCGACCTCATCCTCGTGATGGAGTCCGGCGCGATCGTGGAGCAGGGCGCGCACGACGAGCTGCTGGCACAGCGGGGGGCGTACTGGCGGCTGTACAACGCGCAGTTCGAGGCCCCGATCGACGGGGACGCTTCCGAGGCGGCGTCGCGTGAGTCCACTAGGATGTGAAAACGCGTTCCGCCCCGGAGCGCATCCGCAGACACCGGAAGGCTGACAGCGTGCCCGAGGTCACCACCCACACACGCCTCGTCGCGGTGCCCGGTGGTGAAGTGACGCTGTCCTGGGCGGCCGTCACCGACGTCGGCCGCCGCCGCGAGGTCAACCAGGACGCCCTGCTCGCCCAGTATCCGCTCTTCATCGTCGCCGACGGCATGGGCGGCCACATCGGCGGCGAGATCGCCAGCGCCCGCACGGTGGAGCGGCTGACCGCCGTCGCCGACAAGGACGCCGTCTCGACGAAGGCGATCGAGAAGGCGCTGTCGCGTGCGGTCGAGGACATCGCCCAGCACCCCGGCGCCACCGACGACGGCACCGGCACGACCGTGACCGGCGTCTTCCTCGACATCTCCGGCGACGAGCCCACCTGGGTCACCCTGAACATCGGCGACTCCCGCGTGTACCTCATGCGCGACGAGAGCCTCATGCAGATCACCGTCGACCACTCGGTCGTGCAGGAGCTCGTCTCGGCCGGCCGGCTCAGCCCCGAAGAGGCGGAGAACCACCCGTACGGCAACGTCATCACCCGGGCCGTCGGCCCCACCGAGAGCGTCACGCCCGACTACGTGCGTCTCGACGTCGTCGACGGCGACCGCTTCGTCATCTGCAGCGACGGCCTCACCAAGGAACTCACCGACTACGGCATCCTGCACTTCCTGCTCGAGCACCCCGATCCCGCCGAGGCGGTGGATGCCATGCTGCACGCGGCCATCGAGAACGGCGGACGCGACAACGTCTCGATCATCGTGCTGACCGCCGCCGTCCGCATGGACGCCGACGACGACGGCGACACCGCCGAGCGTCCGCAGCCGGCGACGGCCGTCATCCCGACGGTCGCCGACGACAGCGCGGCCACGGGGGACACCGGCTCCTCCTCCCCAGCCGCCGACTAGCGCGGATCGCGCACGACCGGGGCTGCAGGCTCCGCGTCGGGTGGCGCGATGCGGTGTGCTGAGGCATGCCCGCACCCGACCCCGCACCCGCCGCCCCGCCCACCGACGAGCCGCTCTCGCTCCCGGTCGCCGACGACCCCGCCCCGCGTCCGCCGCTGCCGGTGGTCTCGGCCCTCCTTCCGATGCTGGCGGCGGTCGTGCTGTGGGCGGTGACCGGCTCGGTGCTGTCGCTGTGGTTCGCCGCGTTGGGCCCGCTCCTGGCCGGCGGCGCCGCCCTCGACGGCCTGCGCTCCTCGCGACGGGACCGCAGGCACGCCCGGCGGCGGCACGCGCGGGCCCGGGCCGAGACGGTCGCCGCCCTCGCCGACCGTCACGCAGCCGAGCGGCGACGGCTCGCGGCGCGGCATCCCGACGTCGCGGCCTTCACCGCCGCGCCCCACGAGGTCTGGCGCCGGGTTCCCGGCCGGGCAGGGCATGTCGTGGTGGGGGTGGGGGAGAGGGTGAGCGCGGTGCGGGTGGGCGGGGGCAGCGGTGCCGCCGACGCCGCGCTGCGGGCGCGCGCGGCGACCCTCCTCGATGCGCCGTTGACCGTGCCCGCCACCGACGGCATCGCTGTCGTCGGTCCGCCCGCCGCGGCGGCGGCCGTCGCCCGCGGGCTGGTGCTGCAGCTGTGCCTGGCCGCGCCCCCGGGGGAGGTGCGCCTCGTCGGACCGGCCGGCGTCGACGGGGGCTGGAGCGCCGCGCTGCCGCACCGCCGGGCGCTCACCGGCACCGCCGTGCAGCTGTGCGCGCCGGGGGAGGCGCGCGAGCGCGGTGTGGACGCACCCATCGCCGTCGTCCCCGCGGGCTCGCCCCCGCCACCGCACTGCGCGGCGGTGCTGACCCTCACGGGCCTCACCACGGCGTGGCTCGATCACGGCGGGCAAGCGGGGCCCGTCGCCGTGGAGGCGGTGGGGCGCGCGCAGGCCGCCGTCATCGCCGCCGCCCTCCGGTCCCGGGCCGGCGCCGTGGCCGGCGGTGATGGTCCGGCACCCTCCGGGGACCTCGCCGATCTGCTCGCCGCGGCGCCCCCGCCCGGCCACGGCACGCTGCCGGCGGTCATCGGACGGGACGGGGCTGAGCCCGTCGTCGTCGATCTCGTCGTCGACGGCCCGCACGCCGTGGTCACGGGGGTCACCGGGGCGGGGAAGAGCGAACTGCTGACCACGTGGATCGCGGCACTGTGCGCGACGCACACGACGGCGCAGGTGGTCTTCCTGCTGGCCGATTTCAAAGGCGGGCGCGCGTTCGACCGGCTCGCCGCGCTGCCGCACGTGACCGGAGTGCTCACCGACCTCGACGAGGCGGCCGCCCACCGCGCGATCGAGAGCCTGCGGGCGGAGCTGCACCATCGCGAGCGGGTGCTCGCCGCGCTCGGCGCACGCGACGTCGACGAGGCGGGCGGGGCGCTGCCGCGGCTCGTGATCGTCGTCGACGAGTACGCGGCGCTCGTGGGCACGCAGCCGCAGCTGCACGACGTGTTCGCCGACATCGCGGCGCGCGGCCGGGCCCTCGGGATGCACCTGGTCCTCGCAGGTCAACGCGCGACGGGCGTGTTCCGCGACGCGCTGCTGGCGAACTGTCCGCTCCGCCTCTCGCTGCGGGTGACGGATGCGGCCGACTCGCGCCTGGTCATCGGCTCCGACGATGCGGCGGCGCTGCCGGGAGACCCCGCGGCGCGCGGCCTCGCGCTGGTGCGCCGCGCCGCCGATCGCGCGGCCCGCACGGTGCGGGTCGCGGTGTGCGGGGCCCCCACGCTCGCCGCGCTCGCCGCGGCCGAGGCCGGACCCCCGCCGCGGCGGCCGTGGCTGCCGGATCTGCCGCCACTGCTGCCGCTGGCGGGCATGACCGCGCCGGCGGAGGCGCCTGCCGG
>Ga0233363_1000387_pt1 | contig 20222 bp, 48 predicted proteins | sample ElkDunMinimDraft_18_FD_191534 | JGI IMG/M metagenome (GOLD analysis project Ga0233363, IMG submission 191534) | Fecal eukaryotic communites from dung pellets of Tule Elk in California, USA - Elk Dung C16 | ecosystem: Host-associated > Mammals > Digestive system > Large intestine > Fecal | place... | reverse complement strand
CGCGGCAGGCTGGATACGCCCTCGTGCTGGCCGGTGCCGGCGGTGTCATCGGGGTGATGACTCGGCTCTACAACCTGGAGCTGATCGCCCTGTGGCCGATCATCACGGGCCTGGCCGCGTGCATCGTCTGGCTCGTGCTCAACGACGCCCAGCTGACGGGATGGCTCGTTGGCGCGCTGGTCCCCCACTTTGCGCGGCGCTTGCTCGTGCTGTCGCTCATCGCCCAGCGCGCGCGTGCGCTGCACAAGATCGGAGGCCCGGATGGAGTGGTATGAGGCGGTCATCGGCCTGCTGGCGGCGGTCGGTGGCGTCGGCGGCCTCATCCAGTTGCTGCGGGCCATCCGCTCCTGGCGGGAGGGCGTGCAGCAGCGCGAGGCTGCGCCGACCGAGCGGCTCGTGGCGCACCTGGAGGGTCAGATCGCCGATCTCAAGGCGCGCATCGCCGCGCTCGAGCAGGCGCGGAACGAGGACGGCTCGTACATCGGCCAGCTGGCGTTCGCCCTGGCCTCGCAGGGGCTGCCCGTGCCGCCTCGCTCACCGAAGGAGGTCTGACCCATGGTGGGTACGCAGATCAGCCGGGACCAGGGCCGCGAGCTCGTCTCGAACCCGGGCTTCGTGCTGGAGAAGAACGCCGCCCTGGCGTGGGACCGCGCGGTCGCCGCGTTCGGCAAGCAGGTGCTCATCTCCGGCGCCTGGCGCTCCTACGAGATCCAGGAGCGGCTGTTCGACGGCGAGAAGTTCCCGAACCAGACCCCGCAGTACGGCCGGTACTCCCGCGGCAACCGGGCCGGGCAGCGCGGCTACACCACGGACGTCCGCGGCCGCACCGCCGACGGCAGCCTCTACCGAGGCTCGTGGTGGACGCGGAAGGACGGCACCGCGGCGGCCGCCGTGCCGGGCACCTCGAACCACGGCGCCGGGCGCGCGGTCGACGTCAAGACCCGGCGCGAGAAGGGCGACCCCGGGTACGACACCGCAGTCATCTTCGCGGGCTGGGACGACGAGGACCGCAAGCGGTTCCTGCGCATCGCCGCCAAGCACGGCTGGTACGACACCGAGGGCCGCCAGGTCGACGAGCACTGGCACCTGACCTGGTACCCCGAGCTCGACCAGCACCGAGGCGAGAAGCCCAAGAAGACCCTCACCCCTACCCAGGAGGAACCCGACATGGACGCCACTCAGGCGAAGCAGCTCAGCGAGGTCCACAAGGACGTCGGCGAGACCGAGGTAATCGTCCGCCAGCTCCGCACCAAGGCCGACCGGCAGGAGGCGCGCATCGTCGCGCTGACGGCCGCTGTCGAGTCCCTAGCCTCGAGCGTGGGCGGGGACGCGAAGGCGATCACGGCCGCCGTGACCAAGAGCGTCGACAAGGCGCTGGCCGACCTGCAGATCACGCTCAAGACGGGAGTCTGACCCATGGCCACCACCCAGCAGATGCACCCCGTCCGCGCCGCGCTGCGCACCTTCCTCCAGGTCGTCCTCCCGGTCCTCCTGGCCGCGCTCGTCGTCATCCCCGAGGTCGTGCAGATCATCGTGGAGGAGACCGGCGACGCGATGCCGGAGAACCTGCGGCTGATCCTCGCGGGCATCCTGACCGCGTGCGCCGTCGTCTCGGCGATCCTCGCGCGCATCATGGCGATCCCCGCCGTGGACCGGCTGTTCGAGCGCGTGCTGAGTCTCGGGTCCGCGCCCGAGGCTGCACCGCGGCATGTCAGTCCCTCGGAGTAGACTCCGCCACATAGCGGCGAGGTGTCCCCTGGGACCACCTCGCACCAGGGAAGCACCGGAGAGCAGCGCCCCAAAGGCTTTCAGGCTCCGGCACTGCGCCCCCATCGTCTCCGGACGGTGGGGGCGCTTTCGTGCGTCTGGGCCTAGCTGTCCCGCCACGGCAGGAAGATCTCCCCGGTGGCGTCGTCGTCCACACCCTCGACGTGCAGCGCCCACGCGGACCGCACCGCGGACATCGCCAGGTCGAACGTCTCGGCGACACCGCCGGCGACCTGGTGCGGGCTGCTCTGGTTGTACGCGTTCATCGTGCGCCGGTTCAGGTACCAGGCGAACGCGAGGCGCCGCACGTCGTCGTCGCTGGTGATGAGGGACCGCTCGATGATGGCGTGCGCCTCGTGCTCGTCCTGCGGTCCGGTCACGACCCAGTAGCCGGTGCGGGCAGCATCGCCGTCGCCCTCGCGTGTGGTGAGCTCGATCACCTACGGCATCCTTCCACAGGCGGGCGGAAATGTGTTGGCCCGCCAACATCACGGTCCATCACGGCGTTGAAAACTCGCCAACAATTCGCGCCCGGCGAGATGCCCGATTCTGGCCCAGAAACGGGGCCTGACCTGCGCAGACACCAGTATTTACGGGGCGGGTTCGAGTCCCGCCTCGCGCACTTGATCTACCTGCACCGATGCCCGTAGCCCTCGACCGAGTCAACAGAACAAGCCAACATAGACTCGGAAATGTTGGCGAGCACCCATCACCGGGCGCGTTCAGGAGGCACGAACACATGGCAGCAGTCATCCCCGTGAAGCGGGTCCGAGGGTTCGCCTGGCGCGTCATGGCGCGCGACGAGAACCGCAAGATGCAGCAGGAGACGTTCTCCGGCCCGAACGCCAGCGAGGTCGAGAAGGCCGCCCGCGCCTTCGCCCGGCTCGTCGACCGCGTCGGCATCACCGAGGCGTCCCGGATCCGCGACCAGCGCTCCGGAGCCGCCCAGCGCGGGGCGCCCACCCTGGCCGAGTGGATCGACACCTACCTCGACAAGTCCACGGGCCTCCTGGCCGGCGTCACCGACGGCACCCGGGCCGCGTACCGCAAGGACGCGGACACCTACATCGTGCCCCGGCTCGGCGAGCTGCCCGTCGACCAGGTCGACGGCGACGAGGTGGCGCGGTGGGTGGTCTGGCTCGAGGCCCAGACCTGGAAGGGAAAGCCGCTGTCCCCCAAGACGGTGAAGAACAAGCACTCCCTGCTGTCCCAGGTGCTGGAGGCCGCGGCGAAGAAGGGGCACCGCACGGGCAACCCGGCCCGCGGCGCGAAGCTCACGCGCGGCCGCCGGCGCAAGATGGTGGTGCTCACGCAGTCCGAGTTCGCCGTGCTGCTCCACTTCCTGCCCGAGCGGTGGCGCCCGCTCGCGCTCTGGCTCGCCGGGACCGGCATGCGGTGGGGCGAGGCGACGGCGCTGACGTGGGGCGACCTGGACCGCGACGCCCGGCCCATGCTCGTGCACATCGACAAGGCGTGGCAGAAGCCCCAGATCGGCACCAAGCCCGTCCTGGGCCCGGTGAAGACGGACGCCGGAGAGCGCACGATCAGCGTTCCCGACCAGCTGGTGACGCAGCTCGGCAAGCCGGGCCGGGGTGACGCGCTGCTGTTCCCGACGTCTGTCGGCACGTCGCTGTGGTCGTCGTCGTTCTGGGACCGGGTGTGGTCGCCGGCCCTGAACCTGGCCAACGACGCCGAGGCGTGCGCGGTGGCCGGGCTGACCCCGATCGGGAAGCGCCCGCGCGTGCACGACCTGCGCCACTGCCACGCCTCGTGGCTCATCGCCGCGGGCCGGCCGCTGCCCTACATCCAGGCGCGCCTGGGGCACGAGAAGATCACCACGACGGTGGACACCTACGGCCACCTCCTGCCGGACGCGCAGCAGGGCGACGCGGACGCCGTGGCGATCATCCTGGGTGCGTCGCTGCCCACGATCGAGGCGGCGCCGGCGCAGATCGAGTCCTGACCGCACGACGAGGCCCCCACCGCTACGGCGGTGGGGGCCTTTCGTCGTTACCGGCACCTCCGGACGGCGTCGGTCGCCGCCTCGTAGGTCCGTATCGCGGCATCCAGCGGCATGAGCTCGCACAGCTGGTTCCACAAGAGCACCCCGGGGTACTGGGCGAGTGCTCTGGCTACCGCAGTCTCGGTGTGCCGCATGGGTGACGGCTCCGAGTCCGCGGGTCTGGCTGGTGGTGCGACGTCGGCAGTGGCGTCCACGATCGGCCCCCTCGGCCTTGCTGGTTTCTGGGTCACTACCGTATGCATGGATTCTGTGTGCCCAGGCACCAATCCGGGGTTAAAAAGCCGCTTCTACCGGGTGATACCCGAAGTATTTCGCGATACGGCGCGATCGGTGCATTTGCATCATCAGGACTGGCCGGCCCCGGGGCGGGTGTCCTGGCCGGGGCGCGCCTCGGCGGCCAGGAGCAGCTGAGTCAGTGGCATGCCCAGGGCGTCCGCGATCGATACCAGCGTGCCGAGTGTCGCGTCGCGCTCCCCTTGCTCGTAGCGGGACAGCGACTTCCTCGAGATCCCCGCGCGCTCGGCCAGTGCCTCCTGGGACATCTCGACCTTGGTGCGCTCTGCGGCGATCTGGCGCCCGACGGCGCGGATCTGGTTCTTCTCGTGCTCGGTGTAGTCGTCCACGTACGCGCACTGTAACGGTCCCAACTCGGGACCGCTAGCCCCAATTCTTTCTCACCCTCTCGTCGGGACCATACGGTCTTGCGTTGGGACCATATGGTCCCCTACGGTGTACACATGTACCTCAACGAAGACCTCGCAGCCCTCCTGGAGGGCAGGCGTAAGGAGCTCGGTCTCGGCCACCGCTCCCTCGCCGACAGGTCACACACGCCGAGGTCCAGCATCAAGCGCTACCTCGAGGACCCGCAGGCCATGCGACTGGCGATCCTGCTCCGCGTCCTCGAAGCGCTGGACCTCTCCCTGGAGGACGTCGCCGCACTGGAGCGAGACCACCACCGCAGCGCCGCCTGACCCCAGACACGCCAAAGGGCCGGTCCCCCTTCACAGCGACCGGCCCTTCGAACAGAACAGGAGAAGCCTACATGTCTCTCAAGAACAAGGTCCTGAGCATCCTCGTCGCCGAGGGTCACGACGAGCCCGTCGGCCAGGTCGACCTCATGAACGGCGTCGGCGTCGAGTCCAAGGACGGTGCGAAGTGAGCGCCGTAACCCAGGCCGAGCAGCGCGTGGTGATCGACTCGCCCGACTCCCTCCACCACGGCAAGGCGGGGACGGTCGTCACGGTCGAGTCCAGCGCGTCCCTGTTCTGGGTGCGTCCGGACGGCGTCGCCACGCCCGTCCTGTACACCGCCGAGGAGCTGGCGCTCCTGATCGAGGACGAGGACGACGGGACCGAGGCCGAGGCTCTGGCGCACGTCGAGGTCCCGCGGTCCATCGCCGTCGTGCCGGAGTGCCCTCGCGGCCACGGCCCGATGATCCGTCGAGAGAACCCCACTGACCTCGCCGCGTCGCAGGGTGTCTGGTGGGACTGCGCGCCCGGCCCTGCTGGCGACACCTGCATGTCGTCGCACCTGACGCCGCACAGCTCGCAGGCCGGCCTCGCGGCGATCCGCTACGGGGTGGTCGCGTGAACGCCGTCCAGCCCTTCCGGTTCGGCGCCGCCGAGGTGCGCGTGCTGGACGACGACCTCCGGCCCCTGTTCGTGGCCGCCGACGTTGCCCGGGTTCTCGGGTACCGCGACGCCGCCAACCTGGTCCGCCGCCTCGACGTGGAGGACAGGGGTACTCGCTCAGTGAGTACCCCGGGCGGCGAGCAGGACATGACCGTCATCACCGAGGCCGGCCTCTACGTCGCCGTACTCGGGTCGCAGGTGCCGAGTGCCCGGGAGTTCAAGCGCTGGGTCACGCACGAGGTACTGCCTGCGATCCGCAAGACCGGCGGCTACCAGGCACCGGCCCTCACTGGCCCGCAGCTCATGGCCGCCGCGCTGATCGAGGCGCAGGCCACGCTCGAGCAGCAGTCGGAGCAGCTCGCCATCGCCGCCCCCAAGGCGGAGGCGTTCGACGCCTTCCTGTCCACCACGGGCGACTACTCGGTCAACGAGGCCGCCAAGGTCCTGTCCCGCCACCACGACATCCTCACGGGCGAGCGTCGCCTGCGCGGGTGGATGGAGGCCAACGGCTGGATCTACCGCGAGGCCGGCAAGCCGCGCGCGTACCAGCGCCGCCTGGACCAGGGCGTGCTCGACGAGAAGGCGCAGTGGCACTACCACCCCGAGACCGGGGAGAAGGTGCTCGACACCCCGCAGGTCCGCGTGACCGCGCGAGGCATCGAGGCACTGTCCAAGGCGCTGCTCAAGGTCGCCGACCAGGGCGAGCTCGAGGTGGGTGCCTGATGGCCGCCCACGACTTCGACGACGTCGCCGCCCTGGTGAACACCTGGCGCGACGCGATGGACACCGCGAGCCCGCCGCGACTCCGCCTCCTGCCGCCCGATATACGCGCCTCATACCACGTGGCTCGCTGCCTGGACGACGGCCGGATCACCGACGGCCTCGGCGAGCGGCTCGCCGCCGAGATCGAGACCTACCTCAGGAAGGAAGCCGCCTGATGGCCGACCTCACCACGAAGGACGTCGCCACGGAGCTCCGGTGCACGCCGGGCACGGTCCGCGGCCTGATCCAGTCCCACGAGCTGCGCGCGTACCGGCTGGCCGACCGTGGCCCGTACCGCGTCACCCCGGACGCCCTAGCCGAGTTCCGCGCCCAGCGCGAGGCCGAGCGTCAGGACCCCTGGACCCGGTCCCAGGACCGCCGCAAGACCGCCTGAGCCACCCGGCCCAGACGCAGCAACGCCGACCCGCCCCCGGCATGTGAGTCCCGGACGGATCGGCGCCACCACTAAGGAGTATCCCATGTCTCTCAAGGACATCGTCAGCCGGAAGCTCTCCGGCTGGGACCCGAACCCCCAGCCCTCCGGCTGGGACCGCCTCGACACCCCCACCGAGGACTTCGCCGCCGAGTCGCGCGCCGAGGTCTCGAAGCCGAAGGGGGACCGGCGATGAACCACAACGACCCCACCGGCGCACTGACCGGCGAGATCGGCTTCCACCCCGGCGACGCCGACGAGGGCCCTCTGCCCCAGCGCGTCCCCGGTGCCACGTTCGGCGCCGAGGGCATCGCAGAGGCTGCCGTCGAGCGCGCCGCCCGCAAGGTCGAGGGGGAGGGCCGATGAGCGCCGAGACCACCGCCCGTCCCCTCCAGGCCGGCGATCGCGTCCTCATCGCCGAGCACCTCGTGCCAGCGTTCGACGGCCAGACCCACGGCACTGTCGTGGAGGTCGCCGGCACTCGGTACCAGTACGTCCTGGTGGACGTCGCTGGCCGCGTCTACTGGTTCGCCTCAACGGACCTCACGCTCGACCCCACCAGCCCGTCCGACGGCGCGGTGACCTCCACCCCCGCGCCGTCGGACGACACCAACGCGCTGGTCGAGCTGGACCGGCAGGAGGCGACGCCGCGAGAGCGTGCTATGGCCGCACTCGCCGAGCAGGAGCACATCCCGTGGGCGGGGCATCGACTGCCCGAGAACTGGGACGAGCACGCCGACGCTGCGCTGTCCGCAGCCGCCGACCTTCCCGGCCTCGCTGCCGTCGCGGCGCGACACCACATGAAGGGCGGAGCCGGAAACCCGACGTGCGTCTGCGACTGGACGCCGGACTGGACGGCCGGGCCGTGGATCCCGCAGTTCGATCTCCACCTCGCGTCGGAGATCCGGGCCTACCTGACCGGCGGTGCCTCATGATCGCCCGCCTCCACGCTGCCATCACCCCCGTCCGCGTCGCCTGGCTGACCGTCGGCGTCGTCGTCGGCGTCGCCTCAGGGTCGGCCGCCGCGTCCACCCCGACCATCCAGGCCCCGCACGAGTGCCAGGTCATGGCCACGACCGCCGAGCGCATCTTCGTCAGCCAGGCCAACGAGGTGACCGTCACCCAGTTGCGGGCCACGCGCGGGCAGTCCGAGTTCGCCCAGCACGAGGCCGACCTGTCGTCGCTGTGGGACGAGCAGGACGAGCTGGCGGCCGAGTACGAGGACGCCAAGACCGAGTGCCTGGGAGGTGCGAAGTGACCCGCCATCACGCGCACACCAGCGACCAGTTCGTCATGGTCGCGGGCGCCATCGTCGTCATCGCCTGCGCCGCGGGGATCGCCGCGTTCATGGCCCGGCTGCTCGGGGGTGCGGCATGACACACGACGTCCGCACCATGTGCCACACCTGCGGGGCCTGGTACTGGGTCAGCGACGGGCACTCCTGCCCGTCGAAGGCCGCTGCCTACATCCCGCCGGCCGCCGTCTCGCCGTCGGACCTCCCCGACGGCGACCGCCCCCTCATCCCGGGCCTGACCTGGGTCGTCCCGCTGGAGTCCCGGCCGATCGCGCTCGGGCCCAGCACGGACCGCCCCGAGATCCGCCCCGCCCTGGCCCTGGACGCCGACCGCTACTGGTCGCACGCCCGCCACGGTCTCGCCGTCGGGCGGGCCCGTCGGGACCTCGACACCGCTGCACGCGACTACGCGCTGCAGCCCGCACCGACGACGGGCGCGATCCCCGTGCTCGTCGCCGAGCTCAGCCAGGCCGCTGCCGCCTGGGACAAGGCCATCACCAACGCTGCGAAGGACATGTCATGACCACCACGCCCACGTTCCCGTCCACCCCGAAGCCGACCCACAAGGGCCGCCGCTTCCTCACCTGGTCGATCACCGTCGTCGCGTCGCTCATCATCGGCGCGAACCTCGGCGGCGGCGACGCCCCGGCCGAGGCCGAGACCGTCACCAAGACCGTCGAGGTCACCCCGGACGTGTGCGTCACGGCGCTGAACCGCGCCGACGAGATGCTGACCATCGCGGGCGAGGGCTTCGGGATCACGTCCGAGGCCATCACAGCGGCGTCCATGCTCGACCTCGCAGGGATGGACGCCAGCACGCAGGAGCTGGCCGCGCTGAACGACCGTGCCCTGACGATCGACTACCGCGGGCCCGCCGACGAGTGCCTGGCGGGTGCCAAGTGAGCACCGAGATCCAGCCCGGACAGACCTGGGAGTGGAACAGCCCAGTGGGACACCACGGACCGCGCTTCGAGGTCGTCGAGGGCATCGACAGCCTCGGCTGCGTCAAGGTCAGGTACCCCGACACCAACGCGTTCAGGGTGCTCGCCACCAACGTCAGCTCCAACGCCCACCCCGCCACCCCCACCCCGCTCGACCCGTCGAAGGTCAAGGCCGGCGACACGGTGACGCTGGAGCGCGAGTCGGAGGGGCTGTCCAAGGTGGAGGGCACCGTGCAGTCCCTCCACCGGAGCGCCGCGCGTCTGGCCCATGGGCTGATGATCCGCAACATCGACCAGTACGTGTTCTGGACGGACGAGTGGACCCTCACCGCCCACCAGCCCGCCCCCGAACCGGAGCCGGAGTGGCCGATGGGCACCGTGGCCGAGGCGACCGTCGCGGATCACCCCGGCCACCGCGTGATGCGGATCGGCCAGGACCCCGACGCGCCTACCGGGCTGGTGTGGGCCGACGCCCTGGGCCACCGGCTGGGCGAGAGCATCGTCACCGACGTCCACCCACTCGTCGTGATCGACCCGCTGCACATCGACGTGGACGACCTCGTAGAGACGTTCAACGACGCCATGGACACCTCCACCCGTGAGGCACTCCTCGCCGTCCTGTCCGACCTCGGGATCGAGGTGGCCCGATGACCGCCCAGACCACCACCCAGCCCAACCCGCTCATCGAGGCCGGCAAGCGCGCCGAGCGCATCAACTCCGCGATGGCCGACCTGTTCGAGGTCGCCGAGCAGGACGTGCGCATGGGCAAGGCGTCGCCCGAGCTGTGGAGCGCCGTGTGCGCGGTGCGGGAGGTGCGGCGATGAGCGTCGGAACCATCACCACCGAAGCCGAGCTGGCCGCCCTGCCCGAGCGGACCGCCGTCGTCGACCGCATGGGTGACGTCGGCACCGTGCTCAGCGGCATGCTCCGCTATCCGGAGACGACGCCCCAGACGTTCGAGCGAGCCGCCAAGAAGTACGGGCCGTTCCACATCGTGTACTCGCCGCCGGTGCCCGAGATCGAGCCCGGGGCGACCGGCACGGCCACGCTCAACAACCTCGTCAGCGGCCTCGGCGCGCTCGACATGCGCGTCATGCGCGTCGAGTGGGACGGCATGCATGGGTTCGCCACGCAGACCGGCCGGATCGTCGTGGACGGCTCAACGATGTGGAGCGTCTCCGACTTCGTGCCGGACGCCACCGCCCCGACGCTCGCCCAGATCGTGGACGTGATGTGCGCGCACGATCCCGAGAGCGGGAACGGCGTGGTCGGCACACACGACCACAGCCACGACCCCGAGGCGGGCCAGTGCTACTGGGCCATGACTGTCGGGCCGCAGATCGCGAGCCTCTGGACGAACGGCGGTGCGTCATGAACACCTGCCCCACCTGCGGCAAGCAGCGCCGCCTCTACGACGGCGTCTGCGGCACCTGCGGCGACGCCCAGCGCGAGAGCGAGGGCAGCCGTGGCTGACGAACAGACCCCCGAGCAGGCGGGCTGGACCGACGAGGCCCTCGACCGGCTCCGGGCCGCTGTGAAGGCCATGCCCGAGGTCAAGAACCAGGCAGGCAGCAACCCGAGCAAGGAGGAGCCCCGTGGCTAACGAGAAGCGGATCACCCGCCGCGACATGGAGGTGGCCGGCGCGCGCGTCGCCGCCGCGAACGGTCAGACCGTCGACGAGTTGCGCGCCGAGCTCGCCAAGATCCAGGACCGCGAGTGCGAACGGTGCGGGCGAACGTTCGCGACGACGAACGTTCGCAAGCGCACCTGCTCGAACTCCTGCCGTGGCAAGGCGCACCGCGAACGTTCGGGGGGCGAGTTGTGACCGAGACGTACGCCGTCGGTGTCCACAACGAGCTGGACGAGCCCCTCTACCACTCGCTGCCCGGCATCTCCTCCACCGGCATCAAGAAGATGCTCGACGCCCCGGCCGTGTACGCCCAGTACGCGACCGAGGGCGAGAAGCCCCGCACGGTGTTCGACGTCGGCTCGGCCGCCCACGCCAAGATCCTCGGCGTCGGGTCCGACGTGGTCCCCTACCCGGCCGAGCACCTGACGCCGTCGGGCAACGTCTCGACCAAGAAGGCCGCGGCGGAGTGGGCTGCCGAGCAGCGGGCCGCGGGGCTCATCCCCGTGGCTCCCGACCAGATCGCCGCGGTGGACGCCATGGCCGAGAAGGTGCTGCTGCACCCCGACGCCGGGCCGCTGCTGGAGCACGGTCAGCCCGAGGTGTCCCTCATCTGGGACGACCTGGAGACCGGGGCGCGCTGCCGGGGACGGATCGACTACGTGCGCACCGACTCGCTCCTGGTCGACCTCAAGACGGCCGACGGCGCCCGCCCGTCGAGCTGGCCGTACAAGGCCGAGGACCACGGGTACTTCGAGCAGCGCGTCCACTACGGCAACGGGTGGCGGGTGCTCACCGGTGCCGAGGCCCGGTTCCTGACCGTCGTCGTCGACAAGAAGCCGCCGCACCTGGTCTTCGTCGCCGAGTACGACGAGCCGACCTGCGCCAAGGCCGCCGAGAACGTCCGCCTGGCCATCGACGCCTACGCCAAGGGCGTCGCGACCGGGCAGTGGCCCGGCCTGCCCGAAGGCATCCACCGCATCACCGGCACGCGCCGGTACCTGAACCGCGAGAACGAGGAGTTCTGAGATGACCGAACTGATCCAGCACCAGCCCGCCGAGATCACCTACGGCCCCCCGCTGGGCACCCAGCTCATCGCCGCCGCCGTCGAGCAGATGGCGGGCGCCCACCAGCTCGGCCAGGCGCTGGCGGGTACCGCGTTCGTGCCGCGCCACTTCCAGGGCAAGCCCGACGACGTGACGGCCGCCATCATGTACGGCGCCGCGATCGGCCTGGACCCCATGTCCGCCGTCCGGTCCATCTACGTCGTGTCCGGCACCCCGGGCTTGTACGCCCGGTCCATGGTCGCGGTGGCCATGTCCAAGGGGCACAAGATCTGGACCGAGGAGACCACCGACGAGGCCGTGACCGTCGCCGGGCAGCGCCGCGGCTCCGAGGTCGTGGAGCGCGTCACCTGGACCATCGAGCGGGCCCGGAAGGCGGGCTACACCTCGAACGCGAAGTACTCCTCCGACCCGCAGGCGATGCTCTGGGCCCGAGCCGCCGGCGACGTCGCGCGCCGCATCGCCCCGGACGCCCTGGCGGGCCTGGACTACTCCGTCGAGGAGCTGCAGGTCATCGACCATGTGGACGTCCCGGCCCGGCCGCGGCGCGAGTCCGCGGCTGACCTGATCGGGTCTGTGCCGACGGTGAAGGTCCCGGTCGGTAGCGACGGTGTTGCCCCGGCGTTCGAGGTGGACAGCCCGGCCGGATCGACGGTCAACGTCGAGTACCAGAACGTCCCGACGACGACCAAGGAAGAGTTCGACGCCGCGATGGCCCGCTCCGCCGCCGAGCCCATGGCCACCCAGAGGCAGCTGACTGCGATCCGCGCGGGCATGGCAGACCTCGGGCGCACCGACCGCGCCGAGGTGCTGACGGTCGTCTCCGAGATGGTCCGCCGCCCGCTCGGCTCGTCCAAGGAGCTGACCCGGGATGAGGCCGGGACCGTGCTCGACGCGATCAAGGAGGAGGTGGAGCGCAACCAGCGTCTCGCCGACGCCGCCCCCGAGCAGCCCGAGCTCCCGGTCGACGGGGGCGAGGCGTGATGAGCGACTACACGCCGACGACGGAGACCGTCCGGAACGTCTACGCCAGGGCGGGTGGCTTCCAGGAGCCTGAGGTTTACGCGGCAGCCTTTGGCCGCTGGCTGGCCCAGCACGACGCCGAGGTCCGCACCGCCACCCTCACCGCCACTGCCGACGCACTCCCCCCGAGCACCACGCCCCTCGGTGGTGAGCTCGGGATCTCCGAGGCCGTGCACGCGCGGGTGCAGGAGTGGCTGCGGGCACAGGCCGGGGGTGCGGCATGAAGGTCTATGACTACGAGATCGAGGGGTCGCGCCACTGCCGCGAGGGAGTAGCCACTGAGGAGCGCCCGGGGGTCTTCCTGGACACGTTCTGGGAGGGCGGCGACCGCCACCACCTGACGGAGCTTGAGCGGGCGTCGATGCGCGATCGGTTCGACACCGACGACTTCGACGAGCTCGACCAGTACAGCCACGAATCGGTAGCCCGTTGGGAGACGTTCGCCCCTCAGGACCGACAGACCATCCCGTCGCAGCACGGTTACCACAGGCGCTACTTCGTCCGCCGCGGCGCCAGCCCCGACCTGGCGACCCAGATCGAGAACGCCGAGCGGAAGGTTGCTGCCGCGGAGCGCGAGCTGGAGAGCGCCGCGCGGCATCTGCAATGGGCGCAGGCCGACCTGGCTGCCCTTGAGGGCCAGAAGGGCCGTGCGTCATGAGCCTGACCGCCGACCCGTTAATCGAGTCCTACCGCGCCGAGCGGGACGTGGAGGTGCGCATGTCCGACGACGTCCCTGCCGACGGCACGCACCTGGTCATCGACGGCAGCCCGGCCGAGGCCGAGGAGTTCGGCGACCGGCTCGTCGTGTGCACGTGCCCCGACCCTGCCGGCCCGCACGCCAAGCGTGACCGCCACGACGACCGGATGTTCAAGCTCGACGACCGTCGGCACGCCGAGCACATGGCCAAGTTCCACCACGGGCACGTAGTCCCCCTGCGGCTGTACCTCGTGGTCGGGGAGGTGGGGGCATGACGCGGGAGATACCCCTCACGCAGGGCATGGTCGCGCTGGTTGACGACGAGGACTACGAGCGTGTCGTGTCCGCTGGGAAGTGGTTCGTCCAGCGAGACCGGAACACGTTCTACGCCAAAAGGGCCTATCGCCGCCAGGACGGGAAGCAGTCCGCGATCCGCCTGCACACCTTCCTAACCGGCTGGCCGCTCGTGGACCACCGCAACGGCAACGGCCTCGACAACCGCCGGGCCAACCTGCGCGAAGCGACCCACGCGCAGAACGCGCAGAACCGACGCATGCGCAGCGACAACCGTAGTGGGTTCCGGGGCGTGTCCTGGGTCCGCCGAGACAAGAAGTGGCGGGCCGCAATCACCGCCAACGGGGAGCTGAGCCACCTCGGTGACTACGTCGACCCGGAGGCAGCAGCTCGCGCCTATGACACAGCCGCCATCGAGCTGCACGGCGAATTCGCCCGACTCAACTTCCCACTCGTCAAGGAGAAGACCGCATGAGCGCCGAGACACCGGTCCGCATCACCATCTGCGGCGGCACCGTCGCCCAGATCCGCACCCCAGGACAGTGCTACGGGCTCTGCGCCAAGCCGGACGCCCGCCGCATCGTCTCGTTCGACGCGAGCCCGTACTACGACCCGATCGTCGCCTGCGAGTGCGGTGACTCGTGGTCGACCGAGGGGCTCATGGCGCGGCCATTCCGCCGCGCCTGGCGCAAGGCAGCCCAGGCCCGGTTCGAGGCCGACTGGGAGAGGGCAGCCCCCGAAGGGTCCCAGGTGACCCGTGACGACGAGTTCTACGTGACCGGAGTGGAGACCGACGAAATGAGCAAGCGCGAGGGCGACCTGCGCCCCGAGGCCGTCAACAACATCCGGCCCGACCTGAGCAAGCGCACCCCCGACGAGGTCAAGGCCGCCGAGCGCCTCGCCAAGAACGCCGCAGCCGCCGACTCCGCAGTCCGCAGCGGCGGCGACGAGGAAGACCGCAAGGGGCTGTTCGGGACGATCTTCGGGAGCAAGAAGTGAGGGGCGCTGAGACGTCCTACCGCGGGACACCATTCTCCGAGCGCATGAAGGACGCCCCGTGCCTGACGACCGATCCGGACGTCGGCTACCCCGGCGGCGAGGGTAAGCGCGGTTCTGCAGCAGACGTCGCCCACCTCGCGGCCAAGCGCATCTGCCAGGGCTGCCCGATGTCCATCAAGGCCGAGTGCCTCGAAGTCGCCATGAAGACCGAGGGCGCAGTCGGGTCCTACGCCCGACACGGCGTGTTCGGTGGCCTCGACCCTGAGGAGCGCGCCAAGAAGCACCGCCGTGACGGCGAGACGCCCTGCCCGTCGTGCCTGGCTGCCGAGTCCGCGACCTGGCACGACCGGCCCAGGAAGTCGGTGGCGTCATGACCACCCTGAGCCCCGAGGCAGAGGCGTACGCCCACCACGCCCAGCTCGTCACCGAGGCCCATCAGCGCACCCGGGCGCGGCTCAAGGACATGTCCTACGCCGAGACCGCGCTGACCATCGCCCAGGCGACCGCCCTGCTCCCGCAGATCATGCTCGAGCACGGCGACACCGAGGCGAAGCAGGCCCAGCGCCGGCGCGAACTGATGCGGGGTTCCGCGTGACCGGCCCTAAGGTCGGCGCCCTGTTCGCGGGCTACGGCGGCCTCGAGCTGGCCGTCCGGGAGGTCTTCCCGGCGGCGAGCCCGGCCTGGCTCGCCGAGTTCGACGCCGCGCCGTCGCGCATCCTCGCGCAGCGGTTCCCGGGCGTGCCGAACCTCGGCGACGTCACGGCCGTGGACTGGGCCGCCGTCGAGCCCGTCGACATCATCACCGGCGGCTCGCCGTGCCAGGACTTGTCGCACGCTGGCAAGCGCGCGGGCATGCGGGCCGGGACCCGCTCGGGCCTGTGGGCGTCGATGTGCGACGCCATCGAGACCATCCGACCCCGCCTAGTCGTATGGGAGAACGTCCGTGGAGCCCTCAGCGCCTGCGCCTCGTCCGAGACCGATCGCGACCTGGGAACCTGCCCGCGATGCGTGGACGCAGGATCGGGATCAGGGCACGCTCCCAACCTTCGAGCCCTCGGGCGTGTACTCGGCGACCTTGCCGAGCTCGGGTTCGATGCGGAGTGGACGACTGTTCGAGCATCCGACGTCGGCGCCCCGCACCAGCGCGAGCGCGTCTTCGTCCTCGCGTGGGACGCGTCCGCCGGAGCCGATCCCGGATGGCTGGACAGGCGAGCCACTGCTGACGCTCGAGGAGCTGTCACCGACCGGGTGACGCTGCTGCCCTCGCCGCGCACCTCGGACACGAACGGTGCCGGCGTGCACGGGGACGGCGGCCTGGACCTGCGCACGGCCGTGAGCCTACTCCCGACCCCGCGCGCGACCGACGGCACCAAGGGCGGCCCGAACCAGCGCGGTTCGTCCGGCGACCTGATGCTGCCGAGTGCGGTCACCCTGCTGCCGACGCCGGCCGCACAGGAGCCCGGGGGTACCGCCGAGCAGTACCACGCCCGACTCGCCGCGCACGACGGCCGCGAGGCGACCTTTCTGCCGCTGTCCATGGCGGTGCAGGAGGAGGCGCGGTTCGGCCAGTACGCCCCGGCCATCGCCCGCTGGGAGGCCGTGCTCGGCCGCCCGGCACCAGCCCCGACCGAGCCCACGGGCAAGGGCGGGGCACACCGGCTGTCGCCCCGGTTCGTCGAGTGGCTGATGGGCCTGCCCGACGGCTGGGTGACTGACACCGACACGACCCGCAACGAGCAGTTGAAGGCGCTCGGTAACGGCGTCGTCCCCCAGCAGGCTGCCGCTGCGGTGCGGCACCTGCTGGGGGTGCGGGCGGCCGCGCTGGCCGGGCAGGCGGTGGCGTCGTGACCCGACTTCTCGCGATCGACCCCGGCAACCGCGAGTCCGGGTGGGTCGTCATCGACGTCGCCAGCCGCCGGCCCGTCGAGTTCGGCAAGACGGAGAACACGGCGCTGCTTGAGCGGATCGAGTGGGGCCTGGGCGAGGGCGGCAGCGCCGTGATCGAGATGGTGGCGTCCTACGGCATGGCCGTCGGTGCCGACGTCTTCGAGACCTGCGTGTGGATCGGCCGGTTCACGGAGGCGCTCCGGCTCTACCGGTTCGACCGCAAGGTGCCCGACCTCGTCAAGCGGCAGCCGGTCAAGCTGCACCACTGCCACAGCGCGAAGGCGAAGGACGCGAACCTGCGCCAGGCGCTCGTCGACCGGTTCACGCCCGGCCTGCCCAACCACGGCAAGGGCACCAAGGCGGACCCGGGCTGGTTCTACGGGTTCCGCGCTGACATCTGGCAGGCATACGCCCTCGCGGTCTACGCCGCAGACATCACCGAGGAGGTGTGAATGGGCGCCCGCAACGTGTCCGCCGTCTTCGCGATGTACCCGGACCTGGCCCCGCTACCCAAGCTGCTCCTGGTCTGGATGGCGCTCAAGTCCCTGGACTCCCAGGGCAAGGACGGCCGACCCCCGCGCGTGTACTTCGACGGCGAGCAGTCATTGATCGATGCGTCGGGCCGATCGCGCCGGCAGGTCTACGAGGGCCTGCGGGTGCTCAGGGAGTGCCAGGCGATCACCGTGCTGCAGGCGGGGCGGCTCAAGTACCGGGCTGTGTACAAGCTCGCGCTCGACCCCCTGGAGAAGGCGTCCGACCCGACCGCCAGTGTGCGGAAACCCGCACCCAAGAGTGTGCGGAAAACCGCACCCAACAGGGTGCGGAATCCCGCAATCGAGGGTGCGGAAAACCGCACCCCTAAGAAGTACGTAGGAGGGACGGAGGAATCACGGAGAGGAGAAATATCCCCTCCTGCTGTTGTCTCACCAGCGCCCGACGCCCCTGTGGATAACCCCGAAATCGACGAGCTGACGACCGAACAGGCGAACCGGCTCCTGATCGACCGCCACGGCCTCGAGCACGCACTGCGACTCCTCGACGGGCACGCCGCCACCCACCCCGACTGCGACAGCCCGTCCCGCCACCTGCTGGCCACCACGCCGGCGCTGCGCGTGATCCCTGGAGGAGCCGCATGACCCCCGACGAGCACGAAGACCTCACCCACGAGCTCAACCACGAGCTCGCCCGCGACGAGACCCGAATGATCAACCGCCGCGCCGAGTGGATCCGGCAGCAGCGCGAGCAGAACGGAGAGCAGTGATGGACAGGCTGACGCAGATCGAGGAGCGGCTGGCGAACGCGACGCCGGGGCCATGGGAGACCCGGCAGCACGCGACCTTCCCGGGTAGGAAGGTCGTGGGCCCGCGAGAGCCGGAGGACATCGCCAAGGGTCCAGTCACGCTCATGGAGCCGATCTTCTGGACCGAGCGGAGCGCGGCGAATGCCGAACTGATCGCTGCAGCCCCCACCGACCTCGCCGCCCTCGTCATGGTGGTGCGCGCGGTGGAGGCGCTGCACCGGACGCACGGACCGGATGATCACGGCGTCGAGTACTGCTTCGAGTGCGCCGAGACGTGGCCCTGCCCGACGGCCGCCGCGGTGCAGGGGCTCGGGGAGGGCTCGTGATCGAGGCCCGCTACTCCGGCCGCTGTCCCGACTGCGGCGGCATGTGGGAGCCCGGGGATCTGATCTGCGGCGCCGACAACGCCCTGCCGCTGGAGCGGCGGCGCCGTCCGACCGTGTGGCGCCACGTCGCCTGCCCCGACGACGTGGACACCACGCCGACGCACCCCGTGTGCCCGACGTGCTGGCTCACCCATCCGGAAGGGGCGTGCGACCGGTGACGACCCGCTGCCCCACCCACGACGTCGCCCAGCCCTGCAACGGCTGCCTGGCCGACCACCACGCGGGCGAGCACATGGCCCACCCCGAGCCCGACTGCCCCCGCTGCGCAACTCCACCCGCCGAGATCGACGCGGCACAGCTCGCGGCGGCGGACACGACACTGACCGACCCCGAAGGAGACCCCTCATGAACAGCACCATGATCCACGCCACCACCACCGTCGTCTCGAACTCCACGGAGCTGGAGGTCCACCTGGAGCAGGTCTCCGAGGACTGCCCGTTCGTCTTCGCGGTCGACATCAGCGGCCGTCCCTGGATCCTGGCCCCGGACAACGAGGGCGAGACGTTCGCGGTCTCGCACCTGACCGAGGAGGACGTGCGCACGCTCGACGCGACGGTCCGCCTGGCCGACCTCGACTACCCGGTCACCACGCTGATCTCGGGCCGCATCCCCACCGGGACCGACCAGTGACCGCCGCCCAGACCGGCGCCGAGGGCGTGCAGGGCGAGGTTACGGCGGCGGTGCGGCGGGCGGCGGAGGCGCTTGCCGAGCAGACCCCGTTCAGCGGGCCGTCCGATGAGGCGGTGGCACGCGTGGCGCTCGACGCCGCGCTGGACATCGAGGAGATGGCTCGGGTGCTGTTCGAGAGCGTGTCCGAGAACAGGGACTGGGAAGCGCGGAGCGAGCACGTCCGCGAGTACTGGCGGGACTACGCACGGGCCATCCGCGCCGCGATCCTCGGAGGTGCGTCATGAGCCCCGACCAGGTGCCGGCCGAGTGGGTCGAGCTGGCGGCACGGGCCCTTCGCGACGAGCAGTGCACCGGTCGCGACCACGGCACCGACGCCTGCCCGGACCGGCACTGCCGGGACGACAGCGTGCTGCCGTGGTACCGCGACAGGGTCCGGGAGCCGCTCGCTGCCGTGCTGCCGCTGCACGAGGCGGCGGTGCGTGCCGCGGAGCTGACCGAGGCTGCTGACGAGCTGGAGTGGCAGATGCGCGACGCGGGCGAGGGTGGCTCGCTGGGCAACCGCAGCTCGATCCACCGCCGGGTCCTGAACTTCCTGCGATATCGGGCGGCGAGCGTCACGAGCATGGCCGCCCGGCTGCGGGGCGTGGGTGGGGAGGGGGCGTCGTGAGCGACCTTGAGTGGACCCGCGCGGTCAGTAAGCACCAGCACCACCCGCCGCGCCCGTGCGACCGCCCGTGGACCGCGCTGTGCCAGTCCGACCACGACATGGGCGACGGCAACTGGGCCCCCCGCATCTGCTGGTCCACCGACCACCCCACACAGCCCGAAGCGTGGGCGGCCCTGGAGGGGCACCTCCGCGAGGGCGCCTGTGACCCGAACCGAGACCAGTGGTGGGACCTGCCCCAGTGCAAGAGACAGGCCGAGCACGAGCACCGGTGGGTCTCGAACCCCACGCTCGGCGACCGGGGCGGGTTCGCGATCCAGTCGTGCACCGGGTGCACTGCGACGCGTGAGGAGCCGTCGTGAGGGCCGGCGAGATGCCCCCGGCGCTCAGGGAGGCGCTGACGGGCATGGTCAGGACGGCCGCGCTGGCGAAGGAGGCCGCGGACGACCTTGCCGCCGCCACGGGCTGGAACCCGGACGAGGTGGCGGCCAACCTCCAGGCGCTGCTCGACGCCCGGTGCTGGAAGCGCATCCCGCGGTGCTTCAACGGCTGGGCGACCGGCCTCTGCGCACGAACTGGACGACACGAGGGCGATTGCAGCCCGTTCCGCGACACGAAGGGAGCCACGCGATGAGCGAGACCAAGCCCTACCACGTCGAGTGGGCGACCACCATCAACGGGCGTACGGACGGCCAGTGGGACTTCCACGAAACCGAGCAGGAAGCCCGCGACGCGCTGGGCCAGGGCGACCGGCTGTTCCGCGTCGAGTGGACCGAGGAGGAGCGATGAGCGACGAGC
>Ga0233363_1000386_pt1 | contig 20263 bp, 21 predicted proteins | sample ElkDunMinimDraft_18_FD_191534 | JGI IMG/M metagenome (GOLD analysis project Ga0233363, IMG submission 191534) | Fecal eukaryotic communites from dung pellets of Tule Elk in California, USA - Elk Dung C16 | ecosystem: Host-associated > Mammals > Digestive system > Large intestine > Fecal | place... | reverse complement strand
CAGGCCGATTACCTCGGCGTGCCGGTGGAAGGCCCGTTCAAGCCGGAGCATTACCGCTACTGAGTCCGCGCCCAGCGCGGGACGACACCGGGCGCCACGTGGCGCCCGGTTCTTTTTTACGGATCCCCGATCGCATGCCCCCCGTGTCACCCAGTCCCGCTCCGCTCGCCGGCCCGGTCTTCGTGCGCCTGCTGGCCCGCCTGGCGGAGCCGGGCGCCGGCGCAGGCGCTGGCCCGCCCCTGGCGGCGACCCTGGCGCAGTGGATCGACTGGCCGCGCGCGGTAACCCTGGCCGGCGCACTCGACGACCGTCTGGCCGTGCCCACGCAGGGAGCGGCGCTGGACGAGGCCGAACAGGCCGCCTGCCAGCGCGTGCGCGCGCAACTGCGCGCCGGGATCGTGGACGAGCCGCTGCTGGCCGTGCCCGGGCTCCCGCCGCCGGATGGATCGACCCCGGATTTCGCCCCGTTCCGCATGCGCTACCTCGGCCACCAGCGCGCGGCACTCGTCGCCACCGGCCGCCTGCGTGGGCGCCTGCGGGAGATGCTGGCGGCCTCGCCCCGGCTGGCGCGACTGGCCGAGGTGGATGCGGCGATGGAACAGGTGCTCGCCCCGCGCGAGCACGCGCTGCTGGCCGGCGTTCCCGACCTGCTCGGTCGCCACTTCGACCGGCTGCGCCCGCGCGCCGCGCCCGCTCCTGCCCCGGTCGCCTGGCTGGACCGCTTCCGCCTCGACATGCGCGAGCTGCTGCTCGCCGAACTCGACCTGCGTTTTTCCCCCGTTGAAGCGTTGCTCGCCGCGCTCCGCACTCCCGAACCGACCCCATGACCCGACGTTCCTCCGACCTACTCGCACTGTGCATCCTGCTCGCCGGCCTGGGCGTCATCGCCTGGATCGGCGCCGGTTACCTCGGCAACAACCTGCTCGGCACCACCGTCGTGCTGCTGATCGTGCTGTGTTACGGCGCAGGCGCACTGGAACTGCATCGCTACCGCCAGGGCACGCGGATGCTGGCGCATGCCGTCGACGATGCCGACGCCGGCGCGGCGAACCTGCCGGCCTGGCTCGCCGCACTGCCGGCCGCGCTGCGCGACCCGGTCCGCCTGCGCATCGAAGGCGCGCAGGCGGCACTGCCCGCGCCGGTGCTGGCGCCTTCCCTCGCCGCCCTGCTGGTGCTGCTGGGCATGCTCGGCACGCTGCTGGGCATGATGGCCACCCTGCGCGGGACGGGGCTGGCGCTGGAGAGCGCGGTCGATCTCGACGCGATCCGCGGCTCGCTGTCCAACCCCGTGCGCGGGCTGGCCCTGGCCTTCGGCACCTCGATCGCCGGCGTCGGCGCCTCCGCCGCCCTGGGCCTGCTGTCCACGCTGGTGCGCCGCGAGCGGCTGCAGGTGGCGCAGTGCCTGGGTGCCGCGATCGCCGGCCCGCTGCGCGGGCATTCGCAGTTGCGCCAGCGCGAACAGGCCCTGGAACTGCTCGAGCGGCAGACCGCGCTGATGCCCGCCCTGGTCGAGCGCCTGCACGCGATGGCCGACGCCATCGAAGCCCGGTCCAGCGCCGCCGACGCCCGCCTGCAGGCGCGCCAGGACGATTTCCACGCCAACGTCGAGCGCGCGTACGCGCAACTGGCCACGTCGGTCGGGCAATCGCTGGCGGCCAGCGTGGCCGACAGCAGCCGCGCGGTGACCGGCGCCCTGCAGCCGGTGATCGAGGACACGCTGGCCGGCATGGCCCGCGAAACCGGCGCGCTGCGCGAAACCGTCTCGCAGGCCGTGCAGCGCCAGCTCGAAGGCCTGGCGAGCGGCTTCGAGACCGCCAGCGCACGCGCCGCGGACAGCTGGAGCGCCGCGCTCGCCGAACAGCAGCGCGCCAACGCCCGCCTTGCCGACGAGCTCGATGCGATGCTGGCCAGGGCGAGCCAGGCGCACGAACGCAGTGCCGCCGGGCTGATCGACGCGGTTTCCGCGCGCCTGGACGCGACCGGCAACAGCGTGGCGCAGGCCTGGGGCGAGGCGCTGGCGCGACAGGAACGCGCCAACGAGGCGCTGGCCGCCCGGAACGAGGTCGCGCTGACCGCTGCCGCCGCGGGCCTGGAGCAGCACGGGGCCGCCCTGGTCGCCGATCTGCGCGCCTCGCACGAGACGCTCCAGCGCGCGCTGGCCTCGCGCGATGAGGCCCGCCTGAGCGCGTGGACCGGCGCACTCGAGGCCATGGCCGGCGAGCTCGCGCAGCAGTGGGAGCGCGCCGGCGAACAGGTCGCCGATCGGCAACAGGCGATCTGCGCGACCCTGGAACGCACCGCGGGCGAGATGGCCGCGCAGGCGCAGGCGCATGCGGGCGCCACCATCGCCGAGGTCTCGCGCCTGATGCAGACCGCCTCGGAGGCGCCGCGGGCGGCCGCCGAGGTCATCGCCGAGCTGCGCCAGTCGCTCTCGGACAGCATGGTGCGCGACACCGCCATGCTGGAAGAGCGCACGCGCCTGCTGGCGACCCTGGAGACGCTGCTCGACGCGGTCAACCACGCATCCGGCGAGCAGCGCGCGGCCGTGGACGCCCTGGTGACGAGCTCGGCCGACCTGCTCGAACGCACCGGCGCGCGCCTGGCCGAACGCATCGAGGCCGAGGCGGGCCGGCTGGACAGCGCAGCCGCCCAGCTCACCGGCAGCGCGGTCGAAGTGGCCAGCCTCGGCGATGCCTTCGGCACGGCCGTGGACGCCTTCGGCCTCGCCAACGAGGCGCTGCTCGAACGCCTGCAGCAGGTCGCCAGCGCGCTCGACGGTTCGCTCGCGCGCAGCGACGAGCAGCTGGCGTACTACGTCGCCCAGGCGCGCGAGGTGGTCGAACTGAGCGTGCTGTCGCAGCAGCAGATCATCGCCGAGTTGCAGCGCGTGGCCGGCGCCGGACAGGCGGCCGCGGCATGAGCATGGGGCTGGAAGGCGGCGGCGAGGACACCGCCACCATCTGGGCCGCCTTCGGCGACCTGATGGCGGTGATGCTGGGCGTGTTCGTGCTGATCCTGCTGGGCGTGGTCGGCATGCACCTGCATACCGCCGCGCAGCTGGACCAGGTGGTGCGCGAGCAGGGCCGCGTGGCCGCGCAGCGCGATGCGCTGGAACGCGCGTTGGCCGCGCCGCTCGCGGCCGGGCGGGTGACGCTTGTCGACGGGCGCATCGGCATCCGCGGCAACCTGCTGTTCCCGCTCAACTCCGACGCGCTGCAGGACGAGGGACGCGCCCTGCTGCGCGAACTGGCGGCGCCGCTTACGGCCTACCTGGGCGCGCGCGAAGAGATCCTGATGGTCAGCGGCTTCACCGACGACCGTCCGGTGCTGCACGGCAACCGTCGCTACGCCGACAACTGGGAGTTGTCGGCGCAGCGCGCGCTCACCGTCACCCGCGTCCTCATCGAGGAGGGCCTGCCCGCCGATTCGGTGTTCGCAGCCGCCTTCGGCGCGCAGCAGCCGGTGGATTCCAATGCGGACGAGGCCGGCCGCGCGCGCAACCGGCGCGTGGAGATCGCACCGATGCCGCGCCCGCGCCAGGACGGGGCGCGGGTCGATGGACGCTGACGCGCCCGCAGCCGCGACGCCGGCGGGCTCGCACGAGGGCGAGTCGATGCTGGCGCGCCGGATCCAGGCGCTGGCCGCCCGCGGCGCCAGCCTGCAGGGCAGCGCGCGCGCGGTGCTGGACGCACGACTGCAGGCCCTGGCGCAACTGCGGCAGGCGGCCCCGCCGGATCGGCGCCTTCCCGCGCACGCCCGGCAGGCCTGCGCGCTGGCGCAGCTGCGCGCGGATCTGGAAAGCGCGCGCGTCGCCGGCGCGACGTCCGGGACGCCGGCCAGCGCCGCACGGGAAAACGAAGGCGCTGCCGCAGCGGTCGCCGACGCGCCCGTCACCAGCGCAGGCGGCTTCCCCGCGCTGGCGGCGCTCGGCAGCTTCCGCGCGACCTGGGCGCACCTGCGCACGACCAGCCAGCTGCAGCATGCGCTGGCGGACGTGCCCGAGGATGCCGGCCCGATGCATTCGACGGTGCTCGTGCACCGTGCGCTGGCGCTGATGCACGAACTGGCGCCCGGCTACCTGCAGCACTTCCTCGGCCACGTCGATGCGCTGGCCGGGCTGGAGCGGCTCAGTCCCGCGCCAGCCACCACACCAGCGCCACGATCCCAACGCCCACCGCCGCCGCCTTCACCGGCGAACGCTTCAGGTCCTGGCAAAGCCCCTCGACCACGTCCACGCGGTCGGCGGCGACGAGGGTGAACCAGTGGCGCAGGTCGTTCTCGCTATGACGGAATGCCGCGCGCCGCAACGCCCCGCTCAGGCCCTTGGGCGGCAGGCGCGTGCCGAAGGTGCGCGAATGGGTCGGCCGCTCCACCGAGCGCAACACTTCCACGGTCAGTGGCTGCTGCGGCGGCGGCTCGCTCCAGGGCACCTCGAGCCGGGGCGGCGTGCGCTCCATCGGCACCGCCGGACGGTTCTCGCGCGGAAGGTCCGAACCCCAGCCGGGGATATGGCTGAATCGCGTGGCGTTGTCCATCGTCCTCTCCCGTTCGTGTCCGGCCATCACGCGCTGGCGCGCGCCGACGGCGGTATCAGCACCGGCTTGATGCAGTTGTCGAGCTTGCGCGCGAAGATGTCGTAGGCATCGGCCACATCCTCCAGCGGCACCCGATGGGTGATGACCTCGCGCGGCGAGATGTGACCGGCGCGGATGTGCTCGATCAGGCGCGGCAGATGCCGCTTCACGCTGGCCTGGTTCATGCGCAGCGTCAGGCCCTTGTTGACCGCGTTGCCGATCGGCACGGCGTTGAACGTCGGACCGTACACGCCCACGATCGAGACGCGGCCGCACTTGCGCACGCTGTTGATGGCCCAGTGCAGCGCGATCGCCGAGCCGGCCTGCATCATCGCGACCTTGCCGGTGAAGGTGTGGAACGCGCTGCCGCTGGCGTCGCAGCCGACCGCATCGATGCACACGTCCGCGCCCAGCCAGTCGGTCATCTTCTTGATGTGCACGGCCATGTCGTCGACCTCGCGGAAGTTGACGGTCTCGCAGTGCGCGAACCTGCGCGCGAACTCCAGCCGGTACTCCACCTCGTCCACCACGATCACGCGCGCGGCACCAAAGAACCAGGCGCACTTGGCCGCGAACAGGCCCACCGGCCCGGCGCCGAACACCACGACCGTATCGCCCTCGCGGATGTCGCCCATCTCCGCGGCCTGGTAGCCGGTGGGGAAGGCGTCCGTCAGCAGTACCGCGTCCTCGACGTGGATATCGTCGGGAATGACGGTCGGGCCGACGTCGGCGAAGGGCACGCGCACGTACTCGGCCTGGCCGCCGTCGTAGCCGCCGGCGGTATGCGAATAGCCGTAGAAGCCGCCCAGCGCGCTGGCCTGCGAGTTCACGTTGTGGCAGTTGCCGTACAGTTCCTTCTGGCAGAAGTAGCAGCTGCCGCAGAAGATGTTGAACGGCACCAGCACGCGGTCGCCGACCTTGACGTTCTGCACCGAAGGCCCGATGGCCTCGACCACGCCGGTGAATTCATGCCCGATGATCGAGCCGACGCGGGTATCGGGCACCAGCCCGTTGTAGATGTGGATGTCCGAGCCGCAGATGCAGGCACGGGTGACGCGGACGATGGCGTCGTTGGGATGTTCGATCTCCGGTTCGGCGACGTGCTCGATGCGCATCCTGCGCGGACGCCTGTAGGTGGTGGCCAGCATGGGTTGCTCCGGTGGGGACGGAAATCGCCGACAGCGGCGGCAGGGCCCAACCTTGGCGCCTGCGCCGTGAAAGCGGCGCGTGGAATCCGTGGTGGTCGCGTGATCCGCCCCGTGCGCGGAACGCGTTCACGGCCGCCAGTTGGCGTTGCGCTCCCAGAACTCCACGCTGCGACGATAGGCCTGCCGATCCAGGGGCACGCCGGACCCGCCCTCCTCCACCCCCAGCGCATTGCGCATCATCGTCACCGGCGCCATCGGAATCTCTTCCGGCGCGGCGGTGTACAGGCAACCGACGATGCCCCATTCGCCGTCGATCGGCGCGCCCTCCCTGGCCAGCTGGCCGGCGCTGTAGAGGATCACGACGAGATAGTCCGCCACGGGCGGTTGCACGCCCTCGAACCAGCGCACCAGCACCGGAAGCTCGTCGCGCGTGCGGGCCTCGTAGGCGGTCCGCAGGAGATGCCGATTGCCGTCGGTCACGGGGACGGTCAGGCAGCGCGTGGAGGTCCAGTTGCGGTGCACGTGCAGGCGGCAGAACGGCGCGTAGCCCTCCAGCACCCGGAGCGGCGGCTCGCTGTTGAGGCGCCGTTCGAACTCCGCGGGACTGCAGTCCTGGATGGTGTTGCCGCGCGGCTGGCGCGGGAACAGACGGGCACGGGCGAAGGGGGTCAGGATGATGCGCATACGGGAACCGGGCCGGGAGCGGCCCGCAGCTTAGCCGGCGCAGGGCCGCAGCGACTCTACTCATCCATCGCGATATAGAGATACAATCCGCCGATCCCGCCCGGGCAGCCGCGCATGACCCCGATCAGCTTCGAGTTCTATCCCCCCAAGACCGACGAACAGCGCGCCCTGCTCGCGCGCACCGTGGGCAAGCTCAAGGCGCACGCGCCCGACTACGTGTCCTGCACCTTCGGCGCCGGCGGCTCCACCCTCAGCTATACCGCCGACACCGTGCAGAACCTGCTGCAGACCCACGGGCTCGATGCCGCGCCGCACCTGTCCTGCGTGGGCGGGACGCGCGCCGAGATCGCCGCGCTGCTGCACAGGTACCGCGAACTGGGCTGCCGGCGCATCGTGGCGCTGCGCGGCGACCTGCCCTCGGGCATGGGCCAGCCCGGCGACCTGCGCTACGCATCGGACCTGATCGCCTTCATCCGCGAGCAGCACGGCGACCATTTCCACATCGAGGTGGGCGCCTATCCCGAGACCCACCCCCACGCCGAGGATGCGCTCGCCGACCTGCGCCATTTCAAGGCCAAGGTCGATGCCGGCGCCGACGGGGCCATCACCCAGTACTTCTACAACGCCGACGCCTATTTCCATTTCGTCGAGGCGGTGCGCGCGCTCGGGGTCGAGGTGCCGATCGTGCCGGGCATCATGCCGATCTCCAATTTCGCCCAGCTGCGCCGGTTCTCCGAACAGTGCGGAGCCGAGATCCCGCGCTGGATCGGCCGCAAGATGCAGGCCCTGGGCGACGATGCCGACGCCATCCGCGAGTTCGGCGCAGAGGTGGTGGCCCGCCTGTGCGAGCGCCTGCTCGCCGGCGGCGCGCCCGGCCTGCACTTCTACACGCTCAACCTCGCCCGCCCGACCCAGGCCGTGCTCGCCCGCCTGGCCTGAGGATCGCGCCGGCGAACGGACACCCGACCGCGGCCCGGGCCCGGCGCGCAACCGCCGGATGCGCGACCGCCGCCCTTCCCGCATGCGGGGGTCGGGCGCTAGGCTGGCAGGATGCGTCCCGCCCTGCTTGCCTGCTGCCTCCTGGCGACCGCCCCGACGGCGGGCGGCGAGGCCCAGGCCCAGATCCGCCGCTGCGTCACCGAGGACGGCGGCCACGTCTACACCGACCGCCGGTGCAGCGACCTGGGCGCCGTCGAGCGCACGCAGCGCCCCGGCACCGTGCAGCAGGGTGGACGCCTGATCCGGCGCGACTGCAGCCGCAACCTGCAGGACCTGGTCTTCGAGCTGACCGCGTCGATCGACAACCGCGACGTCAACCGCCTGGCCGGCATCTACCACTGGCCGGGCGCGTCCACCCGCAGCGCCCACGCCATCATGGGCCGCCTCGACGGCATCGTGAACCGGCCCCTGGTAGGCATCGTGCCGCTGCGGCCCGAGGCGTCGCCCATGCCGCCCGCGGCCACGCCGGGCGCCCTGGCCTGGCGCTCGGCCGACCGCACTGCCGCACCGCCGCAGGCCGGGGAAGCCTCCGCGCCCGGTGCCGCCGGGCTGCCACCCTCGGTGCTGGCGGCCGCGGGCCGGGCCCGCGGCGCGCGACGGGCGCCCACGGCCCTGATCGTCGAACAGAGCCTTGCCGACCGCATCACGCCCCTGCAGACGGTGTTCTCGCTGCGCCGCCACCTGGACTGCTGGTGGGTGAGCCTGTAGCCACCGCCGCAGGCAAGGCCGGCGGCGCGCCGATCAGGCAGAATGATGGTTTCAAACGTATCGAGGCGTTCCATGCAGTACCCGCAATGGATCTGGCACAACGGCCGGATCAAGCCCTGGGCCGAGGCGACCACCCACGTGATGTCGCACGCGCTGCACTACGGGTCCTCGGTCTTCGAGGGCATCCGCTGCTACGACACGGCAAGCGGGCCGGCGATCTTCCGCCTGAACGACCACAACAAGCGGCTGTACCTGTCGGCCAAGATCCACGAGATCGACATTCCCTATTCGCTGGACCAGATCAACGCCGCGTGCCGCGAGGTCATCAGCGCCAACGGCAACACCACCGACTACCTGCGCCCGGTCGCCTACCGTGGCCTCGGCGGCTTCGGCCTGTCGGCGGAGACGCCGGTGGATGTCGCCGTCGCCACCTGGAAGATGGGCAAGTACCTGGGCGATGAGGCGCTGGAAAACGGCATCGACGCCTGCGTGTCGAGCTGGCAGCGTTTCGCGCCCAACACGATCCCGGCCGGCGCCAAGGCCGGCGGCAACTACCTGTCGGGCACCCTGGTCGCCCGCGAGGCCCGGCGCCTGGGCTTTGGCGAAGGCATCGCCCTGGCCTCGACCGGCCTGCTCAGCGAGGGCGCCGGCGAGAACCTGTTCCTCGTGTTCGACGGCGCGTTGCACACCACGCCGGTGAGCGCCGCCCTCCTCAACGGCATCACCCGCAACTCGATCATCACCCTGGCCCGCGAAGCTGGCCTGGAAGTGCACGAACGCGACCTGCCGCGCGAATACCTGTACCTGTGCGACGAGCTGTTCATGTGCGGCACGGCCGCCGAGATCACCCCCATCCGGTCGGTCGACGGACGCCAGGTGGGCGCCGGCAAGGCCGGGCCGGTGACGCGTCGCATCCAGGACCTGTTCTTCGGCCTGTTCGACGGCAGCACGCCCGACCGGCACGGCTGGCTGGAAGCGGTGTAAGACCCCGGGCCGGCGCCGTGTCGCCGGCCCAGTCGCCCCCTCCACCGGTGGTGGAGGGGGCGAGCCGGCAAGCCCATGCCTGCGGCGGCGTTGCGCGCCGCCGCTTCACATCCGCCTGCGTACCAGGTCCGCGACCGTCCCTCTAGCGTTGGCCGCGGTCGCGTGTGGCCGCATCTCCGGTCAGCGGCACGAAGCGCACCGGCGTCACCACCTGCTCGTGCACGCTGCCGTCGGCCCGTTTTTCGACCACGCGCAGTTCCTGCACCGCGTGCACCGGCCCGACCGGGATCACCAGCCGCCCGCCGGGGCGCAGCTGGTGGAGCAGGGGCGCGGGAATGCGTTCGGGAGCTGCCGTGACCAGGATGGCGTCGAAGGGCGCGTGTTCGGGCCAGCCGGCGTAGCCATCGCCGGCGCGCACGAAGACGCGGCGGTAGCCGAGCTCCCCCAGCACGCGCGCGGCCTGCTCCGCCAGCGGCGCCACGATCTCGATGGTGTAGACCTCGGCCGCGAGCTCGCCCAGCACCGCGGCCTGGTAACCCGAGCCGGTGCCGACCTCGAGCACCCGGTCTGCCGGCGCCAGCTGCGCCAGCTGGCTCATCAGCGCGACGATGTAGGGCTGGGAAATGGTCTGCTCGTGGCCGATCGGCAGCGGCTGGTCGAAGTAGGCCTGGCCGGCGGACGCGCCGGGCACGAACCTGTGCCGCGGCACCTTGCGCATCGCCTCCAGCACCCGCGCATCATCGATGCCGCGACCGGCCAGCTGGCGCTCCACCATGTGCTGGCGACGGGCGCGATCGTCCTCGCCCACCGCCGCGGCCGGTCCCGCCCAGGCCGCCTGCGCACAGAGCAGGCCCAGGGCCCACCTGCGCCAGCCGCCGCTTCCTGGTGCCGCTCCGGATCCGGGCATCGTCCGCCTTCCCCGCCACGCCGCCGCCATGATGCGCATGGGACTGTGTGCACCGCGTTGCGACCGGCGGCGTTCAGTCCTGCGCGGGCGCGAAGGTCAGGGTGGCCACGACGCCGCGGGTCTGGCCCGGTACCACGCGCACGTTCCAGCCGTACAGCGCGCACAGCCGGCGCACGATCGACAGGCCGATGCCGCCGCCCTGCGAATGCTCGGCGTGGGTGCCGCGATAGCCGCGCTCGAACAGCCGCGCCGCGTCCTCGGCGCTCAGCCCCGGACCGGAGTCGATCACGTCCACGGCGTTCTCGCGCAGGCGCACCACCACCTCGCCCTCGCGCGTGTACTTGACCGCATTGCCGACCAGGTTGCCCAGGGCCACGGTCACCGCCGATTCCGGCGCATCCACTACCACCTGCCCCGGCGCGCCCTCGATCCGCAGCACCAGCGGCTTGCTGCCGAGCTGGCCGCGATGCGCGTCGAACAGCTGCTCGGCGACCCTGGCCACGTCGGTCGCGCCGTGCCCGCGCTCGTTGCGCGAGAGCAGCAGCAACGCGCTGATCAGGTCGGTGCACTGCTGCTCGGCACGCTGGATGCGCAGCAGCCGGTCGCGGGTCTTGCCGTCGAGCTCGGGCCGCGAGAGCAGCAGTTCCACCGCGCCGCGGATCACCGCCAGGGGCGTGCGCAGTTCGTGGCTCACGTCCGCATTGAACTCGCGGTCGCGCTGCACCACGTCGGTCAGGCGCGCGGCGTAGTCGTCCAGCGCACGCGCCAGCTCGCCGACCTCGTCGTCGGGGAAGTGCCCGGCGAGGGCCTGCGGCTGCGAGTCGTCGCCCGATTCGCCCAGCCGCCGCGCCAGTTCCGAGACCGGGCTCATCACCCGCGACGCGGACCACCAGCCGATCAGCCCGGCCAGCGCGGTGAACACGATCACCGCCGCGATCATGATCCACTGCACTTCGGCGCGGGTCTCGGCGGTGTTGGTCATGTCCTGGGCCAGGAAGAACCAGTAGTCCGGATCCTTCTTCACCACCAGCCGGTACACGAACGGCTTGCCGTTCTCCTCGCCGTTCATGTTGTAGACGCCGGTCTCCAGCTCGGCCCAGTCCGGCGGCGCGTTGTGGCGCTTGTCCGGCCCGTAGACGATGGCGCGCACGTCGTTGAGCGGCGCCCATTCGGCAGAGTTGTCGGTATAGAAGCGCGTGGCGTAGTCGTCCACGTTGCGCTTGAGCACGCGCCCGACTGCCTGGTCCTCGACCAGGGCCCCGACATAGATCGCGGCCACGGCGAACAGCGCCGTGAGCGTGAAGCTCAACAGCAGGAACGACAGGATGATGCGGCTGCGCAGCCGCCGGCGATACCGGCGGCGTGGATGGCTGCTGCGGACGGCGCCGTCCGGTGGAGCGTCCTCAGCCTGCGCCATCGGGCGCGGCAATGCGGTAGCCGATGCCGTGGCGGGTCTGGATCAGCGGGACGTCGAAGGGCTTGTCGATCACCGCGCGCAGGCCGTGGATGTGCACGCGCAACGAATCGGAATCGGGCAGCTCCTCGCCCCAGACGCGGGTTTCCAGGTCCTGGCGCGTGACCACCGCCGGCGAGGCCTCCATCAGCGCCTGCAGGATCTTCAGTGCGGTCGGATTGAGCTGCACGAGCTTGCCGCGACGGCGCACCTCGAGCGTGTCCAGGTTGTATTCCAGGTCGCCCACGTCCAGCACGCGGGTCTGCACGCCCTTGCCGCGCCGCGACAGCGCGTTGAGCCGGACCTCGACTTCCTGCAGCGCGAACGGCTTGACCAGGTAGTCGTCGGCCCCCGAATCGAAGCCGGCGAGCTTGTTGTCGAGACTGTCGCGCGCGGTGAGCATCAGCACCGGCGTCTGCTTGCGCGCATCGTTGCGCAGCTTGCGGCAGACCTCCAGGCCGTCCATGCCGGGCAGGTTGAGGTCGAGCACGATCGCATCGAAGTCGTGGACCACCGCCAGGTGCAGGCCGGTGACGCCATCGGCGGCGAAGTCCACCGTATGCCCGCGGTCCTCCAGGTAGTCGCCCAGGTTGGCCGCGATGTCCTGGTTGTCTTCGATGACGAGAATGCGCATGCAGGCAGGTTCCTTGAGATAGGCCTGGCTTGGACCGCGCAGCGGCTGCGCGGTTCAACCGGGTCCGGAAAGGGATTCTGTCACACGTGCGCGTCGGCGCCCCGTCGACGGACGCCCACAAAAGAGCCCAGACGATGCCATCGCCTGGGCCCAAAAGTACTGCCCCGATGACCGTAATCCGTAGTCGTCCCGGGACAAGGAGAGCAGGGACGAACGCCGAATCCGGCAGCCGCCACGTTAGCCCGGGCGCGATTAAGCGCTCGTTAAATCCGTGTGAGGCGCGCTGTGCCGGGCGCGTCGGCGGGGGCCGGTCCGGGAGGGGCGCTTCTCGCTTGTTGCCGTCGCATTGACGACAAAATCGATGACGTTACTGGCGATATCGATGCCGGTCGCCTCCTCAATGCCTTCCAGCCCGGGCGAGGCGTTCACCTCGAGCACCAGTGGGCCGCGACGGGAGCGGATCAGGTCGACGCCCGCGACCCCCAAGCCCACCGCCTGTGCCGCGCGCACCGCCACGGCCTGCTCGGCCGGGCTGGTTTCCACGGACGTGGCGCTGCCGCCGCGATGGAGGTTGGAACGGAAATCGCCGGGCGCGGCCTGCCGCTGCATGGCCGCGACCACGCGCTCGCCGACCACGAAACAGCGCAGGTCCGCCCCCTCGGCCTCGGCGACGAACTCCTGCACCAGGAACGTGGCGTACAGCCCGCGCAGCGCTTCGATCACCCCACGCGACGCGGACAGCTTCTCGGTCAGCATCACGCCGGCGCCCTGCGTGCCCTCGTTGAGCTTGATCACGTGCGGCGGCGGGCCGAGCAGGGCCAGCAGGTCGGCGGTGTCGTCGGGATTGTCGCCGAAGGCGGTGGCCGGCAGGCCGATGCCCTGCGCCGCGAGCAACTGATGGCAGGCGAGCTTGTCGCGCGCGCGGGCGATGGCGGCGGCGGGGTTGGGCGTGTGGCTGCCCATCAGCTCGAACTGCCGCAGCACCGCGCAGCCATAGCGGGTGATCGAGGCGCCGATCCGCGGGATGACCGCACCGTAGCCGTCGATCGCCCTGCCCTTGTAGCGCATGGCGAAGCCGTCGTCGCCGATCCGCATGTAGCAGCGCAGCGGATCGAGCACGCGCACGCTGTGCCCGGCCGCGCGCGCAGCCTCCACCAGCCGGCGCGTCGAATAGAGCTTGCCGTTGCGGGAGAGGATCGCGAGCTTCATCGGCGGCCTGCAAAGCGAAAAACGGCGGCATCACCGTCACGATGATGCCGCCGTCCGTTGTCTGGAGCGGGTGATGGGAATCGAACCCACGCTAGCAGCTTGGGAAGCTGCAGTTCTACCATTGAACTACACCCGCGTACGGCGCCAGTCTATGCCCGCCACCGCCGCCTTGGCAACGTCGGAGGCCGGCGTGCGCCGGCCTCCTCGCGGCCTCAGAAGCCTCCGCCGAGGGTGGCGAAGGCGGTGGTCTGCTTGCCGCCCTTCTCGCCGGCGTTCAGGCGCAGGCCGAGGTTGGCGTCGAAGCCGAACAGCGAGGTGCGCGCGCCGAGGGTGAGCGTGGCGTAGGTGTCGTCGTAGGCCAGGCCGGGCACGGCGTAGTCCAGGCCTGTGGACTGCGAGCGGGCGAACACTTCCGACGGCGTGTCCTCGAACTCGCGGTCCAGGGTCAGGCGCGCATAGGGCGCGAGCCGCGCGTGGATCGTGTGACTGACCTGCCAGCCGACGCTGCCCACCAGCGAGTCGAAGTCCTGGTCCGGAAATGCCAGCGAGGTCGAACTGGCGGGATCGGCCTCGGCGTAGCCGTCGATGTCGATGCGCTGCGCCACCACACCCAGCACCGGACCGTGGCGCAGCGCGCCTTCGCCCAGGTTCCAGCCCGCATGCAGCGCGGCGGTGAGGTTGCGGCCGTCGGTGGAACCGCGGTGCACGCGCAGCGCCGGCCCGAGCGGCACCTGGCGGTGGATGTCGAAGTCCAGGGCGCTGTAGCTCAGTTGGCCGCCGACCCAGGCGCCGCTGTCGGCATGCCAGGCCAGGAAGCCGCCGAGGCTCGCCTCGGACTGGTCCCAGTCGCCGCGGCGCTGGCCCCAGTCGTTGGCCTGCCGTCCGTAGCCGGCGAAGCCGCCGGCCACCAGGTTGCCGCGTGTCCAGGCCAGGCCCGCGGTCAGCGCCGGCCCCGCGCCGTCGTAGCTGTCGCCGTGGCCATAGCGCTGGAAGTCGCCGCGCAGGTCCACCCACCAGCGGCGTCCCTCCGCGGCCGGCGCCACGGCCAGCTGCGCCGCCACCCCTTCGGCGCGGGCACGGCCGGTCATCGCGGCCGAGTGCGGCAGTACCGCGAGCTGGCGCGGCGCCTCGATCATCGCCAGCGCGAGGTCGGCGGTGCCGCGCTGCGCGGCCGAACCGGGATGCACTCCGTCGGCGAACAGGTAGGTCTGGTCGGCGCCCGGGGTGACATAGGTGGCCGGGTTGCAGGTGATCGACTGCGCGGTGATCTGCGGCTGGCAGGCCGTGCCGGTGACGTTGGCGTAACCGTAGGTCGCCGGGCTGGCAGTCACCTCGCGCAGGAAGGTGAAGGTATCGAGCGGGATCACGCGCAGGCCGCTGGCCTCCAGCCCGCCGTACAGCGCCTGGTTGTAGGCGGCGGCCAGGGCCGTGCCCTGGGCCGCGGCGAGCGGGCCCTGCGCCAGGAAGGTCGGGGTGAGGCCGATGTCGGGGATGTTGGGCACCAGCACGTAGCGCGCGCCGGCCGACTGCAGCGCGCCGACGATGCCGACCTGCGCGGCGACCGCGGCGCCGACGATCTGCTGCGCCTGGCCCGGATTGGCGGCGACGCCGAACAGGTCGTTGGCGCCGCCCCACACGGTGTAGAGGGCATCGGGATCGGCGCGGCCGCCGGATGCGGCCAGGTAGCTGGCCGCCTGGCTGGCCAGCGACGGCGTCAGGCCGAAGGGCGGGCCGATGCGATCGGTGGCGATTTGCGCGCCGCCGGCGGCGTAGTTGTCGCCCGACTGGCCGTTGCCGTTGGGCGTGGCGTCGGTGCCGTAGTACTGGGCCAGCCACTCGGCCCAGACCAGACCGGGGTTGGTGGTGAAGCGGCCGAGGATGGCGGCCTGCGGATTCTGCTGCACGAGCAGCGGGCGGAAGTAGCCCGCATCGGTGAGGCTGTCGCCGAAGAAGACGGTGCGCGAAAAAGTGTCGTCGGCCACGGCGGGCGCGGCGCCGAAGGCCAGCGCGGCCGCCAGGGCGGCGGCGAGAGGGGCATTCCGGGATTGCAGGTGACGCATTGACGGCTCCGGTGTCGTGGGAAGGCGGCCAGTACGGGGCCGCACGGAGCGAAAGTGTCCATGAATGGCGGTGGCCGCTCACGCCGCAGTGCCGCACGGCGTGCAGCGCGCGCGCCGTCGGGCGACAATCCGCCCATGGACATCAAGCTCAACGGCCAAACGCTGCCGGTCCCCGACCACACGACCGTGCAGGCGCTGCTCGAACAACAGGGCCTGGCCGGCCGCCGCGTGGCGGTCGAAGTCAACGGCCAGATCGTGCCGCGCGGGCGGCACCCCGACCACGTGCTGGCGCCGGGCGACCGCGTGGAGATCGTGCACGCGCTCGGCGGTGGCTGAGCGGCGGCCTGCGCACGCCCCCTGCCCGGCGCTGACCGGACGCCGCCGCGTGCCCGCAGCGCCGCGCCTTTGCGCGATAATCCAGCGATGACCACGCACACCAGATCCGATGACAGCCTCGTCATCGCCGGCAAGTCCTACGCCTCGCGCCTGCTGACCGGCACCGGCAAGTTCCGCGACCTCGACGAGACCCGCCGCGCCACCGAGGCCGCAGGCGCGCAGATCGTCACCGTCGCCATCCGCCGCACCAACATCGGCCAGACGCCCGGCGAGCCGAACCTGCTCGACGTGCTGCCGCCCGAGCGCTACACGATCCTGCCCAACACCGCCGGCTGCTACACCGCCGAGGACGCGGTGCGTACCTGCCGCCTGGCGCGCGAACTGCTCGACGGCCACAACCTGACCAAGCTAGAAGTGCTCGGCGACCAGAAGACCCTGTACCCGGACGTGGTCCAGACGCTCAAGGCCGCCGAGCAGCTGGTCGCCGACGGCTTCGAGGTGATGGTCTACACCAGCGACGATCCGATCCTGTGCAAGCGCCTGGAGGAGATCGGCTGCGTGGCGGTGATGCCCCTGGCCGCGCCGATCGGCTCGGGCCTCGGGATCCAGAACCGCTACAACCTCATCGAGATCATCGAGAACGCGAAGGTGCCGATCATTGTCGACGCCGGCGTGGGCACTGCCTCCGATGCCGCGATCGCGATGGAACTGGGCTGCGACGGGGTGCTGATGAACACTGCCATCGCCGGCGCCAGGGAGCCGGTGCGCATGGCGCGGGCGATGAAGCTGGCGGTCGAAGCCGGCCGCGACGCCTTCCTCGCCGGCCGCATCCCGCGCAAGCGCTACGCCAGCGCCTCTTCCCCGGTGGAAGGACTGGTCGGCTGAGCGATGACCGATCCGTTCGCCAGTGACGGCGCCAAAGTCCCGCCCAAGCCGTTCACCGTCGTCGAGGGCCGCCGCGAGATCCGCAGCTTCGTGCTGAGGCAGGGCCGCTTCACCGAGGCGCAGCAGCGCGCGTTCGATGCGCTGTGGCCGCGCTACGGCCTGGACTACACGGGGCAGGCGCGCGATTTCGACGCCGTGTTCGGACGCAGCGCGCCGCGCGTGCTGGAGATCGGTTTCGGCAACGGCGAGGCGCTGCGCTTCGCCGCCAGCCGCGATCCGGAGCGCGACCTGGTCGGCATCGAGGTGCACGCGCCTGGCGTGGGCCGGCTGCTCAACGCACTCGATGCGGACGGCGCGGGCAACGTGCGGCTCTACCACCACGACGCGGTCGAGGTGCTCGCCAACGAGATCGCCGACGGCAGCCTCGACGAGGTCCGCATCTACTTCCCCGATCCCTGGCACAAGAAGCGCCACAACAAGCGGCGCCTGGTGCAGCCGGCGTTCGCGCAGCTGCTGGCACGCAAGCTCCGGCCCGGCGGGCGCCTGCACCTTGCCACCGACTGGGAGGACTACGCCGAGCAGATGTGGGACGTGCTCGATGCCACCCCGGGGCTGGTCAACCGCGCCGGCGCGCGCGGCCACGTACCGCGCCCAGAATGGCGCCCGCAGACGCATTTCGAAACGCGCGGCCAGCGCCTCGGCCACGGCGTCTGGGACCTGCTCTACGACAGGCAGGACACGCCCGGCGCATGAACTCCCGGGCCCGACCGACGACTTGCGCGGCGTGCGTCCCTGAGCGGGGCGCGCCGCCCGCGGCGGACGACGCGCTCCGGCGCCGCAACCCCGGATCCCGGCCCTGATGGACCCCCAGCTCGCGCTCACGACGGACATGAAGATCGTGCTCGGGCTGGTGGGCCTGACCATGGTGCTGTTCGTGTTCCAGCGCGTGCGTGCCGACCTGGTGGCGCTGGTGGTGCTGGTGATGCTGGGACTGACCGGCCTGGTGCAGCCGGAGGACCTGTTCAACGGCTTCTCCTCCAACGCGGTGATCAGCGTGATCGCCACGATGATCCTGGGCATGGGCCTGGACCGCACCGGCGCCCTCAACCGTCTGGCGGCCTGGCTGCTGCGGCGCGCGCGCGGCGTCGAGGACCGCCTGCTGCTGCTGGTGGCGGGCATCGCAGGCCTCAACTCCTCGGTCATGCAGAACCCGTCGGTGATGGCGCTGTACCTGCCGGTGGTGTCGCGGCTGTCCTCGCGCACCGGTATCAGCCTGGCGCGGCTGCTGTTGCCGGTCGGGGTGTCGATCGTGATGGGCGGCACGCTGACCATGGTCGGCAACTCGCCGCTGATCCTGCTCAACGACCTGCTGGTGGCCACGAATGCCAACCTGCCCTCGGGCGCGGCCACGCTCGAGCCGCTGAACATGTTCGCGCCGATGCCGATCGGGCTGTCGCTGCTGGCCGCGGGCCTGCTCTACTTCCAGTTCCTGGGCAAGCGCCGGCTGCGCGAGGACGGCGATGCCAACGTCACCCCGGCGCGCACCGAGAGCTATTTCTCGCGCACTTACGGCATCGAGGGCGAGGTGCACGAGCTGATCGTGAGCGCGGACAGCCCGCTGGTGGGCATGACCTTCGGCGAGGCGGAGGCGCTGCACAACGCACCGCTGCTGCTGGCGCTGCAGACCGCCAACGAGGCCCGCCTGGCGCCGCCGCCGGATGCGCGCATCTGGGTCGGCAGCGTGATCGGCGCGATGGGCCCGCGCCAGCAGGTCGCCGACTTCGCGCAGAACCAGTTCCTGCGCATGAACTCGCGCCTGCGCAACTTCGCCGACCTGTTCAACCCCAGCCGCGCCGGCATCTCCGAGGCGGTGATCCCGCCCACCTCCAAGTTCATCGGCAAGACCGCGGCCGAGCTGCAGCTGCGCCGCCAGTACGGCATCAGCCTGCTGGCCATCAATCGCGACAAGACCGTGATCCGCGAGAACCTGCGCGATACCGCGCTGCGCGCCGGCGACATGCTGGTGCTGCACAGCATCTGGCAGGACCTGGCCCAGGCCGCCGGCAAGCGCGACTTCGTGATCGTCACCGACTATCCCAAGGGCGAGCAGCGTCCCCACAAGTTCCGCATCGCCATGGTGATCTTCGCGGTCACCATGCTGATCGCCCTGTCGGGTCGCGTGCCGACCTCGATCGCGCTGATGACCGGCGTGGCGGGCATGCTGGTGTTCGGCGTGCTCAAGATGGACGAGGCCTACTCGGCGATCAGCTGGAAGACGGTGTTCCTGATGGCCTGCCTGATCCCGCTGGGCTGGGCGATGGACGGCAGCGGCGCCGCGGCATGGGTCGCCGGCCACACGATCGAGCGACTGCCCGCGGCCCTGCCGGTCTGGCTGCTGGAATTCGCCGTGGCCCTGCTCACCGCCGCCTTCTCGATGGTCATCAGCCATGTCGGGGCGACCATCGTCGTGGTTCCGATCGCGGTCAACCTCGCCCTGGCCACGGGCGGCAATCCCACTGCCTTCGCGCTGATCGTGGCGCTGTCGGCCTCCAACAACTTCGTCACCCAGTCCAATCCGGTGATGTCGATGATCACCGGTCCGGGCGGCTATCGTCCGCGCGAGCTGTGGAAGATCGGCGTGCCGCTGTCGCTGCTGTACACCCTGATCGTGGTGCTGGCGGTCAACCTGATGTTCTGAGTGCGGGTCCGCCCGGCGCAACGCCGCGCCGCTCAGCCGGCCTGCGTGCCCGCCAGTCGCACCACGCCATCGGCGACCTCCACCGCCACCGCGCGCAGCGCTTCGCCACGGCAGGGACCGGCCACGCATTCGCCGCCGGCCAGTTCGAAGCTCGCCCCGTGCGCGGCGCAGACCAGCAGGCCGTCCCTGGACTTGAGGAAGCGGCCGGGGGCCCAGTCCAGCCGCCGTCCGGCGTGGGGACAGACGTTGAGCCAGGCACGCACCTGGTCGCCGTCGCGATGCAGCACCAGCGATTCGGCATCGCCGTCGATCACCGCCCCGGCCTCGGCGAAGCCGCCGTCGGGGATGGCGTCGAAGTCGCTCAGCGCAGGGCGCTCGTCCGGTCTGGTCATGGCGATTAACGATCCTGTTACAACTTGGTTGCGGCGGGGACCGATACTTGGCTTTCTTCTATTGTGGCACCCCCGACCGATGACGTCTGTCTTCTTCCGCACGCTCCACGCCCGTTTCGACGCCTCCGGCGCACGCGGGCTGTTCACGCCGCGCAAGCCGCGCAACCCCCTGCTGCGGGTGGCGGTAGGCCTGGTGGGCGTGGCCGTGCTGGCGGTGCTGCTGGTGATCGGGCTGGTCGTGGGCGCCGCCATGGTGTCGGTGGGCCTGCTGCGCGCCGCGTTGCGTGGACGCCCCGCCGCCGCGCGCGGCGGTTCGCTGGACGCGGAGTACCGCGTCGTATCCAAACCCGGCCAGCCGATCCTGCGCTGATCCGATGACGGATGTCATCGCAGCACCCGCCGTTCCCCGCATCCCGGTGCGCGGCGGCGGCAGTTTCCCGGTGCGCCGCATCTACTGCGTGGGTCGCAATTTCGCCGACCATGCCCGCGAGATGGGCGCGGCCGCGCCCGCCTCCAGGGCCGAACGCGGCACCCCGGTGTTCTTCCACAAGCCCGCCGACGCCATCGTCGTCGACGGCGACGTCGCCTATCC
>Ga0233363_1000385_pt1 | contig 20270 bp, 14 predicted proteins | sample ElkDunMinimDraft_18_FD_191534 | JGI IMG/M metagenome (GOLD analysis project Ga0233363, IMG submission 191534) | Fecal eukaryotic communites from dung pellets of Tule Elk in California, USA - Elk Dung C16 | ecosystem: Host-associated > Mammals > Digestive system > Large intestine > Fecal | place... | reverse complement strand
TTAGGCTATTGACCAATATTCCTCACTGCTGTACAAAACGTATTGGGGTTTTTTCAGACCCAATGTGATCGATCGACCTCTCAGCCTCGACTACGGAATCTAAGGCTAGTTAAGTCATTACCTTAACTACTACCTATCCGAAATATTTATTGTCATCATAAAGCGGAAAATTATAAAAATATTTCCTTTAGAGATTAAAAACCCCACATAAGGTATTTATTTTACCTTGCTTTACGGTAGCCAAAATATCATATACTCACCTGTACACCACTCCCAATTAAATAAAAAAAATATAGACACTAAAGAGAGAGAGGAAACCCCCTCCCAGCTCTAGTTTAAATATTATTTACTATATCAGACGTACGATTAGCATGTGTCAAGCATTTGGACAGCGTTCATTCAGAGCCATCATCAAACTCAAAAATTTTACTTATGTTTTATTAAGATGAGTCTAACCGAGTATTTCTACTCTATCCTGCACCTTAGTAAAACAGTATATTATTAAGAGGTGCCTTATAACACATTAATAAAGCAATATTGATTTGTTTTAAAATACAAATATCACTACTAATGCTAATTTAACAAATTTAACTAAAAATATATTTGAATTTCACCTAGATAAGATAAAAAAAGGGATAAACATTTTAAGGATTTAATTTAACTATTAAAAACACAAAATTAGGATACTATTAAGCCGGATCTTGTGAAAGTTATTAGTCTAAATTAAGGCTTAACCTCGGGCTTGTATTTTAATAAAAACCTGCAAAATACCTTTACAGAAATATCACGTACTTTAGTCAAAAGTAGGTAATATAAATTCTAGATTAAGGCTATGCATGAATATTTTGCTATAAATATGGTATTATTTTTCTGTTCAATACCAAAAGCTCTAGCTTTTACACCCATTTATTTGTGTGCACAGATCTAATAAGCACCAGACTTTACTAAACTAACTAAAAAATATAAAATCTCTTAAATAGCATTGTACTTTTTATATCACTAAAATTTAGGGCATATAAACTAAAAAAGGAGACCTATTTACAAATAAAAATAAGGTATACACAAATACTTTGCCTTGTAGTTTTATAAGAGATAAGTGATTTGAACACTTAATTTAAGCGTAGGTCGTGTAAGTTTTACTAATATATACTTTGACCTAAAGGACACTCTACCAATTGAGTTAATCTCTATATAACATTAACTATTTAAATTAGTGTAAATCTAATCCATCTTTAATATAACTACTAGTTAACACAACAAACACTTGAGCTTGTATAAAGGCAATCCCTAATTCAAGACCAGAGAAAGCTATAATAAATGCTAAAGGTACTAAACCTAAAAAGAAGAATATGAATCCTGAAGTCATAATATTATATGTGAAACCAGCTAAGATATTTAATAACATATGACCACTTAAAATATTAGCAGCTAATCTAAGACCTAATGAAATGTTTCTAGCTAAATATGAAATAAATTCAATTAAAACTAATAAAGGTAATAAACCTAAAGGACAACCAGCTGGCACAAGTAAAGAAAAGAATTCTAACCCGTGTTTTTGGAATCCTAATATTGTAGCACCTAACACTACAGTAAAACTAAGAGCAAATGTCAATATAAAATGACTAGTAGATGCAAAACTATAAGGAACCATACCTATTAAATTATTAATTAAAATAAAGATAAATAAAGTATATATGAAAGGAAAATATAATTGACCTTTACCTGCATTTATTTGATTAGTAACTATACTATGAATAGTTGCATATAAAGATTCTTGGCTAATTGATCAGCTATTACTTATAACTTTATTATAATTAGTAGCTAAAACGCTAGCTGTTATAATTATAAAGAAAGATATTACTAAATATAATCCTATATTAGTTACTGAAATATTCATATTACCAAGAATAGGGGCTTCTAAACTTAAAAGATTTCTGATTTCGAATTGATCAAGAGGGCTAGTTGTTTCTGTGAAAAGACTTATATAATTAGACATAAAAAAATTTATTTTTTTTCATTTGATTATTAACACTCGTATACATTTGAATTTCTTATCTAAGAGTCGAACTTAGGTCACAATATTAGAAGTATCGGGCTTTGCCATTAAGCTAATAAGAATGGTATGAAATAAAAAAGATATAAAATTAAAATATCTTCTATAATACTTTATATACAAGAACTTTCCCTTGTACATAATAACATATTTAGGGTATACTGCGCCCTAAAGATACTCAATTAATTAAAACTATAATAAAGAAATATTACATGGTATTATATCGAAACTGTAAAGCACACAAGGAACTAAAACAACAAAAGCAATAACAATAGGTAATAGTATTACTCAACAGAAAGTCATTAATTGGTCAAAACGTATTCTAGGGAATGATGCTCTAACTCATATAAAAACAAAAACCATTGCAGAACTTTTTACCCCTAAGCTTAAACCATAACAAAACCCTTCAACTAAAGGGTTATAAGATATGATACTATAATTATGCCCTAAACGTTCACGGAATAGACTTTCTTGTATATAAGAATCAAAATTAGTGTATTGAGTTAAATTAAAGAAAGAAAAAGAAGGGAAAATATCGTACAAGTATCCACCTAAAAACAGTATACTTGTTAAAATACAAATTAAAAGAATACTAGCGTACTCAGCCAAAAAGAAAAAAACAAAAATAACTGCAGCATGTTCTGTCATAAACCCACTAACAAGCTCAGATTCAGCTTCAGCTAAATCAAAAGGAGCTCTATTAGTTTCTGCCACTGATCCTATAAAGAAAATAATAAAAATAGGGAATAAAGGCACTACAAATCAAATAGCTCTTTGAGCTTCAATATTAACAGTTACATTTAAACTACCTGTTAACATTATTACTATAAGTATAGCAGAACTTAATATAAGTTCATAACTAATTAATTGAGCTGTACTTCTAAGTGAACCTAAAAAGGCGTATTTACTATTCGCACTTCATCCGGCCAATAAAATACCATAAGTAGCTAAAGATGAAACAGCTAACATGTATAATAAACCTAAGTTTAAATCACTTATAGCTAAACCAGGACCATACGGTATTACAGCATAACCTAATAGTGCAAAAATTAAAGTTATTATAGGCCCAAGGAAGAATAATATTAGATTAGCTTGTGTAGGAGATACATATTCTTTTAAAAGTAGTTTTAAAGCATCTGCAAAGGCTTGTAATAAACCATAATATCCTACAATATTAGGTCCTAATCTTCTTTGCATGCTGGCCATTGTCTTTCTTTCAGCTACAGTTACATAGGCTACTGTTAATAAAACTGGAACTGTTAATAATAAAACTTCTACAATAGAAATTAAGGTGGGTAAATAAATCATTTATTTAGGTATTATTTAATATACTACAGACAAGCTTTGCCTACCGCAATTAAAGAATTTAATTTAACGTTGCTACAATATCTATAATAAAATTTTTAGATTAATTATATATGGAAAATTTATTCTGTTTAGAGTAAAAAGTATTACTATAAAGTTACCACATATAATATTACAATATATATAAAAAACAAACATATAGTAACTACCTCACTTAAAATTAGCTTACATATATTTAAATTTTAACAAACATATTTATTAGAAAAACCTAAAGATCAGTTTTGCCTGGAAAGATACTTAAAGCATAGTACTATTTTATGTAATAAAAAGTATACATATATATCACCTAGAATTCCTTTGTAAAAATTTTAAGAATCGAACTTAAATATATGCAAATATAGTCTACATAAACATTAAACAACATCCTTTTTTTACATGTTTACTCTTAAAAGTACGTATAATTAAGCTACGTATAATAATAAGAATGCCATCATAAGTGCAAATAACCCTGTAGCTTCAGCAAATGCAAATCCTAAAATAGCGTATGAGAATAATTGACCTCTAAGTGAAGGGTTTCTTGCAACACCTAAGATTAATGCACCGAAAACTACACCTATTCCTACACCTGCTCCTATTAAACCTGTTGTGGCTAAACCTGTACCTATTATTTTTGCTGCTTGTATCATTTTTTTTATTATTAGTTTTTTCTATTAAGGATCAACCTCAATTAATTTTAATTTATTTTAGAGTATTATTTTACATATTTACTCTTAAAATTAAATGTATAGTTAATTCTACATGAATACAGTATAATAAGATTTAAATCGCGGCAGTAAAATTCTACTATACTTTATAAAGTATAATAAAACAAACCTAAGTATACTATACAGGGATATGGAAGAATCGAACCTCTAATTTAAGATCTGCAATCTAAATGCAAAGCCATTTGCTCACATCCCATTTTTTTTTATATAAAAAAGGTTTTTTGTATTATTTCAATACCTACGAGTACCCTTATTAAACTATTATTCCTGTATAAATCACTCTACTAAAGGTAATTTAAATTTTTTACAAAAAAAAAAGATTTTTTGTTACCTACTAAATAGTAGACTAATATATCTATTATTATTTAGAATTGTTAATAAAACTAAACAAAGGCAATAAAATCAAAATAAGTAAACTATTGTCAAACACTCCTAAGTAAGGGATTGACACATAAAAAATAAGTCCAATTAATATATATAATGCATAACTAGTTATAACACCTGTATCTAAACTAGCTATATTTTTACTTAAAGGAACTAAAACTTTTTCTAACCCATAAGGTCCTAACAATTCTACACTTCCTTTATCTAAAATTTTAGTAGATTGACCACCTAATCTTAAAACAAGTCCTGTTACATATTTATTGTATAAAAGCTCAATTAAGAAACGTTGATTAAAGAAACTGAAGATATTATAACCTAGTCTAGTAAATTTAAATTCAATTAAAGCTAAGGGTAAGAATTCTGATAAAAGTATAGCTAAAACACTAAGAGAAATAGTAAACACTAAAGGCAATAATTTGAATAGAACAGGTACGGCAAACTCAGTATCTAACATTATTTCATGTAAAGGATGTATAAATAAACTATTATCAATAAACAATCCAGATCCTAATCCTATAAATAAATCTTTAGTAATATATCCAAAAAAGATAGAGAACACTGCTAATATAATTAAAGGTAAACTCATAAAGATGTCCCCTTCGTGAGCATGTTTATAGTTAACCAGTGGACCATTTGGATTAGTTAAGAAAGTTAAATATAAAACTTTAACTGAATATAAAGTAGTAAACATTGCACCTATAGTAGCTATAAAATAAACTACAGTACTACTGAAATAAAATTGACCATATGCAGATTCTAATATAAAATCTTTACTATAAAACCCGGTCATAAAAGGGAATGCTACTAAACTAAGACTAGCTATTAACATAACAGAATAAGTTAAAGGTAAGAATGGTTTTAAACCACCATATTTTCTGAAATCTTGATTATCAGCTACTGCATGTATAACAGCTCCTGCACCTAAAAATAACAATGCTTTATAAAAAGCATGGTTAACTAAGTGAAATAAAGCAACATTATAAGAAGATAAACCTACTGCAATAACCATCATACCTAATTGACTCATAGTACTATAGGCAATAACTTTTTTAATATCTTGTTGGAATAACCCAATAAGACTACTGAAAACCGTAGTTATAGCACCTAATCATAAACATAAAATTAAAACAGTTGAGCTGTACTCTATTAAAGGACTAGTACGCATAAGTAAATACACACCAGCTGTAACCATAGTAGCTGCATGTATTAAAGCCGAAACTGGAGTAGGACCCTCCATCGCCATCGGCAATCAAACGTGTAACCCTACTTGAGAACTTTTAGCCATAGCTCCTATTAATAGACATATACCTATTATTGTAACGATATTTTCATTAATAAAAGGCGCTAATGAAAACACAGTACTATAATCTATATTACCAAAAGATCATAATATAGCAAACATTCCTAAAATTACAAAACTATCCCCAACTCTATTAGTTAAAAAAGCTGACATAGAACTTTGATTTGCTGCTATTCTAGTAAACCAGAAACTAACTAAAAGGTAAGAACAAACTCCTACACCTTCTCACCCTACAAACATTAATAAAAAATTATTAGCTGTTACTAAAATTATCATCATAAAAGTGAACAAACTAAGATAGCTAAAAAATCTTTGATTATGTGGGTCATGGCTCATATAACCTATAGAGTATATGTGCACTAAAGAAGAAACAATTAAAACAGGTATTAGCATAGACACTGTTAAACTATCAAAATTAAAAGCTCATAAAACATTAAGTGATTCACTATCAATTCATTTAAAAAGGTTTATTGATACCGGAATATTATTTAAACCCACTTCAAAAAAAGCAAAAATGGCTAATAATGTTGTTAAAATTACACATAAGCTTGTAATTATTTGTGCACCGGTAACACCGACTTTTCTACCAAAAAACCCGGCAACTATTGAACCTAATAATGGTAAAGTTATTATTGCTAAATACATTATTTATATTCGATTGCAATACTTCCTCTTAATCTATAAAAAGCTACTAAAATACCTAAACCTATAGCAGATTCTGCACCAGCTATTGCTATTATATATATAGCATAAGTTTGGCCTAATATATCATCAAAGCTAAGTGAACTTACCAATATTAAAAACGTAATAGCTAAAAGCATTATTTCAATAGAAATAAGCATTAATATTATATTTTTTCTGTTTAAAACGAAACCTAAAATTCCGATTAAAAAAAGTACTAAAGTTAAATTCATTATATATTTTTATACTACAACTATTGCAAGAAATTACGGTTTAGTCTTTTTTAAGTAAAAAGGACAAATATACTTCAGACAGTGCTACCTACCTTAAGTATTATAAAACAGACATAACTATTAAGGAACCCTTTTTTTTATTATAACATAAAAAAAAATACTACTCCATTTTGTATAATTTATCTTAATTAAAAAAGCAGGGTATATTTAATTTTTAAGGCGAAAGTTTAGCTTTACTAAGCTTTACTCAGCTTTATATAATTACAATTTACTTATAAATATACGACTTAAAAATAAACGAACAAATCTTGGTAAAATGTATTTAGATAAAATGTAAATCATAAATACTAATAAGATAAAAGCAAAAGTTACTTGATTTATAAAATAAAATGGAACTAATTGTGGCATTAAATAAATTTGTATTAATTGGTAAAATTTCACCTTGGTCGAATAAAATATGACCCGAGTTTTATGGATGCAATTATTAATGTAAAAAATTAAATAGATTTTTATATGTTATACTATTAATTTAAACCATTAAATAGGGCCAAACCCTTAGACTCGGTAACAACCAAACGAAGAATAAGAGATAAGTGACTTGAACACTTAACCTACCGTGTGTAAAACGGTTGCTCTACCAATTGAGCTAACCTCTATATACTATAAAACTAAATATATTTTTATATATTAGTATAAAACATCTTAAGGGTTTAAGCGTCTATTATGTATAATAAATGAATAAACACGAGAAAAAGATTAATCTATCTCTATAGTAATATAAAAAGAAAGAAAATTTATTTTTATTATATACTTATTCATTTATTACAAATTTGAGTCAACCACTTAGCATTTTTATATAAATTATAAAAGTAGAATTTACTTTTATAGTATTTTTTAAAAGATTCAGATTTACACATATTTAATGTATATAAGTTTTTCTTATTTCTTTAAATTTATCTATATGTTCAATCAATTGACTTTTATATCTAGGATTGATTTCTTTTAAAGATTCTTCTATAGAAGAACCTTTTTTAAATAAATCATTTAGAGTACAATCATGGCTATTGATTAATCTATCTATTATACTAACCTTCTTACCTATCTTATCTAGGTCAGAAGGTGATATATTAGAGGGGGCATCTAAGAATAAATTATTAGATGCATCTGATGAAACATTTACACCTGTTTCTACGATAGTTTGGTGAAATCTTTCAATATAACTAGATAATTCGGGTAATAGTCTAGTTATATCAACAATAAGGCTTGTAAGATCTGTATTCAACATTATTTCAGCGGACATTGTATTGAGCTTTTACGTCACTGCCCTGTGATACGCTATACGTATTTAGGGGAGGAGGGTATATTAATTAAAAACAAAACCAGTATTACCAAAAGGAAATACCAGTAGGAAATACCAGTAGGAAATACCAGTAGGCGACACATTTCTTTTACCTAACTTGTCTAACAGAAGCTAAACATAAATTAGATTAAAAGACTCTCTAAACAAGTTTTACAACCCTTGGTTATATTATTTTATTTTTCTACATTGGTCCTATTATTGACCTAGCCTTAAATTAAGGGATATTTATTTACTGAAAACGGTTCAAAGCATAAATTTAAGTTAGTATAGGTAAATCTACAAATACCTACACCGGAGCCAGCCCTCTTCGATTTGAATTTACGAGGGCTGGCTCCATCTAGATTAAAAAGATTTAGTGTAAAGTTAATTAACCTATTACCTTTATCATAAAAACCAAAATTTAGCTAAAATTTGTAAACTCAAGTGTAGATTAGAAAATTTAAGGTAGACTAAATCCACATATTTTTAGGATTTTCCTTTATTATTATAAAACTCTTTTTACAGGGTTATTATAATCATTATCGTTTACCTCCATTAGTATTTATACCATGTTAGCAAATTCCACCATCACCACCATCACCACCATCATCATCATGATTATCATCCTTTTTCCTATTTCGGCTTTTTCTTACTGGGTTACCATTTTCGTCTCTTCTTATCTGCCTATGTATCTTGAATCTACGTTCACGCCTATTTTCATTAGGATTTGCATTTTCATTAGAATTTGCATTTTCATTAAGATTTGCATTTTCATCAGGATTTGCATTAAGACCTGTATTATTAAGCATACCAGTAACATCTGACGCGTTATTATCATTCGTAATAGTTGAACTAGGACCAGGGCTATTTGGGTTTGGCTCAGGGGTAACACCTCTATCCTCCGAAAAATCACGAATAGGATCCACCGAAGGGTTAGGATTAGGATTAGGATTAGGATTAGGGTTAGGATTAGGGTTAGGATTAGGGTTAGGATTAGGATTAGGATTAGGATTAGGAATTCTATCCCCCGAAGAATTAGGAATAGGATCCCCCGAAGAATCAGGAATAATACCTCCGGAACTAGAGTTGCTACCCTCGGTAACATTAGAATTATTACTCTCGGGAGCATTAGAGCTATCCGAGAAAAGGTTAATAATTCTATCTTTTACCTCATAACTGACACTAGTACCGCCAGGCTGTTCTCCCATCATCGCCATTTTTTCAGGCTCAGTTAATTGAGCAAGTAAAAGACATAGATTTTCTAAAAATTCTGGCAGCAAGCACACAATACAGAACAAAATTAAAAGAACATTAATAAACAAGAGTGTCATTCTAACAGTCATTACGTTAAGTGGCAAGATCTCATATTTAGTGTAGAGGCTAAACATAGACACGCGAAATCTTACCACTAAAGTTGAAAAAAAGAACTTTGTAATGGTAAACTAACAAATGCATGTGGTTTAGGTGGACTTGTTAAAGCTCATTCTAAACTATTATAACTTCTGTTTAATAATGTTTGTAATGAATCACTATAGAATTGTGGTGTTAATCACGGGTATCTGCTTGCAGCTTTACCTTCTACTAGTTGTACATATACAATGTATAAAAATAATCAAGTAGCAATTACACTTATTATAGATCCAAAACTACTTATTAGATTTCAACCTGCAAAAGCATCAGGGTAGTCACTTATTCTTCTTGGCATACCTTGTAAACCTAAGAAGTGTTGAGGGAAGAATGTAACATTAACTCCGATAAACATTATTCAGAAGTGTACTTTACCTAACATTTGATTATAGTCTAACCCTAACATTTTTGGTATTCAGAAATATCATGCACTAAATAATGCAAACACTGCACCCATACTTAAAACATAGTGGAAATGAGCAACAACATAATAAGTATCATGGAATGCAATGTCAAGAGAAGCGTTAGCTAAAACAACCCCACTTAATCCTCCAATTGTAAACATAAAGACAAAACCTAAAGCGAATAACATTGCAGGTGTTAAATGTAAAGATCCTCCATAACATGTAGCTAATCATGAGAATATTTTAATACCTGTTGGAACAGCGATAATCAATGTAGCCGCTGTAAAGTAAGCTCTTGTATCAACATCTAATCCAACTGTATACATATGATGACTTCAAACAACAAACCCTAAAACTCCAATAGACATCATAGCATATACCATACCTAAGTACCCAAACACACTCTTGTTAGAGCTAGCTGAAATAACAGTACTAATAATACCAAACCCTGGTATAATTAAAATATAAACCTCAGGATGCCCGAAGAATCAGAATAAATGTTGGTATAAGATAGGGTCACCACCACCAGCTGCTTCAAAGAATGATGTATTAAAGTTTCTATCAGTTAATACCATTGTAATTGCACCAGCAAGCACAGGTAATGATAATAATAATAATACAGCTGTAACTACTACAGCTCACCCAAATAAAGCTAATTTATGTAGTCTTATACCTGGGCTTCTCATATTTAATATAGTAGTTATAAAATTCATCGCACCTAATAAACTACTTATACCTGACAAGTGTAAAGCAAAGATAGCTAAATCAACACTAGGTCCACTATGACTTTGTATACCACTTAATGGAGGGTAAAGAGTTCAACCTGTACCTACTCCATTTTCTATACCACTAGCAAATAAAAATAATATTAAACTAGGTGGTAATAATCAGAAACTTATATTATTTAATCTAGGGAATGCCATATCAGGACCTCCTACAAGTAAAGGTAATAAAAAATTACCAAAACCTCCTATCATTGCAGGCATAACCATGAAAAAAATCATTAGTATAGCGTGAGCTGTTATTATACTATTATAAAGTTGGTTATCTGCGATATATTGTACACCAGGACCACTTAATTCTAATCTAATTAAAACAGAAAAAGCTGTTCCTAATAACCCTGAAAATAAGGCAAATATTAAGTATAATGTACCAATATCTTTAGCATTAGATGATAAAAATCATCTTTCTGCTCAAAGAGAAATAGTAGATTTTAATACTAGAGGCTTACCACTTAAAGAACTACCTGAAGAGGGTAGAATATTATAAGATAAAAATGAAGAATGATGAGAATTAGTCAAACATTAATTTTACGTCGCTGCCCTGTGACACGCTATACATATTTAGGGGAGGAGGGTATATTAATTAAAAACAAAACCAGTATTACCAATAGGAAACATCAGTAGGAAATATATTAATATAATGAAGTAAGTAAATCACCCCTCCCCTTTTAAGAGGAAACGGACACGTAGACCAGCCGACGTAAACGCACAATAAATACCAATAAGAAAAATATGTTGAATACCGGTATTAATAAAAAATACAAATACCCATACTAATAAAAAATACAAATACCGATACTAATAAAAACATAAACATATTAATTATTAAAAAATTCTATAAGGTTAAATTAACACATTACCCTTTTAGACTTAACTCTTGTAAAGTATTTTCTAATAAACTAACTGCAGGTACTATTATTAAAAAATGTGCAAAGTAAAGAACAGTACTTATTTGTCCAAATTCTATAAAAGGAGATTCAACATGTTTAGCCCCTAAAACCATTAACACTAAGAAATTAGCTACAAATACATAAAAGACTATTTTACTTAAAGGTCTGAACTGTAAACCTCTAGATCTACTTAAATCTGTATAAGGCATAGCTAATAAAGCTAGTATCGCACTAAACATAGCTATAACACCTAATAATTTATTAGGTATTGATCTTAATATAGCATAAAATGGTAATAAGTATCATTCAGGTACTATAGCAGGAGGAGTTTGCATAGGATTAGCTACAATATAATTTTCACAGTCACCTAACACATTAGGCATAAAGAATACAAACACGCTTAAAACCAATATAAATAAAAAGATTGTAACTAAATCTTTAAATAAAAAATAGGGGGCAAAAGATAATCTGTCATAATTACCTGAAACACCTAAAGGATTACTTGATCCAGCTGTATCATGTAAAGCTATTAAATGCATTAAGACTAAAGCAGCTAAAACAAAAGGTAAAACAAAATGTAAAGCAAAAAATCTATTTAAAGTAGCATTGTTAACAGAAAAACCACCTCAAATAAATTCAACTAAATCTTGTCCAATTCATGGTATAGCACTTAACATATTAGTAATAACAGTCGCACCTCATAATGACATTTGACCATACGGTAAAACGTAACCTAAAAATCCAATAGCCATCATTAATATTAAAATAACAACACCAATTGTTCAAACCAATGTTCTAGGGGCTCTATAAGATCCGTAATATAAGCCTCTTCCTATATGTAAGTACACTAAAAAGAAGAAAGCTGAAGCTGTATTACTATGTAAATAACGGATTAATCAACCATTATTAACATCACGCATAATATGTTCTACAGAATTAAAAGCTTCTAGTACACTAGGGTTATAATGCATTGCTAATGTAACACCTGTTACAATTTGTATTATTAAACAAACAGCTAATAAAGAACCAAAGTTTCATAAATAGCTCAAGTTGCTGGGTTGTGGTGAATCAATCAAGTAAGAATTAACTAACTTTAGTAGAGGATGACTTTTAAATATTCTCATTTTATGTATTATATATATATTAATTTTTTTTGTAGTGTTTATTTATGTTGTAAAATTTGTTTAGAGGTTATGTTTTATTATAAAATTTGTTTAAAGGTTATGCATTGTAAAAACAAGAACTTGCCTAAGAATAAACTAAAAGATTATTGATTTTCAAGTCATGTAAGGAATTTTTCTATACTAACAGCTTCTATAACAATAGGCATAGAACTATGTAAAATACCACATATTTCTGAACATTGTCCGTAGAAAGTACCTTCTCTATTTATAAGTACAGATACTTGGTTTAATCTACCTGGGTAGGCGTCACATTTGATACCTAAAGCGGGACAGGCAAAAGAATGGATAACATCAGCAGCTGTCACTATAAATCTTACATGTGTTAATTCAGGAAGTATTACTCTATTATCAACTTCAAGCATTCTTAACGCACCTTCGTCTAAATCTGATTCTGGAACTAAGTATGAATCAAATTCTATAAATTCTTCATCACCTGTTAAGAAGTCAGGGTATTGGTAGCTTCAGTATCATTGGTGACCTTCTACTAGTACAGACATAGCTGGATCACTAACTTCATCCATTAAGTATAATAATTTAAAAGATGGGAAAGCTATTAAAATTAAGATTAAAGCAGGAGTAATTGTTCATATTAACTCTATTAATGTCCCATGGTTTAAATATTTATGTGATATAGGGGATTTTTGATATACATATGTATTTACTATAGAAACCAATACTCACCCTACACCAAATAAGATTATAACTAGATAAAACATGATATTATCATGTAATTCTACTAAACCTTCCATTTGTGGTGTAGCACTATCTTGAAAATATAACCCTCAGGGGCTTGGGGCATCACAATTATTGAATATGTTTGTATATATAAGATTGAACATTTTTTTTTTTTATTTTATATTTTTATATTAATCATATTATATTTCCAGTTAGAAAAATTTTTCTAACTGTATAAGTAGAAATTTAATACAAACTAGACAGCAGAAGTATACTTATAATTAAATGAAAAGAGCCCCTAATAAAATATGATTTATTTCTATAGACTTTTCTTTAATTTTAAGTATTTAAATTAAAAAAAGCAGAATTTTTTATAAAAATAAATTATATAAATAGAAAAGCAAAAACTTTGCAGTTTAAAAGATAAGTGGTTCGAACACTCAATTATCACAAAGGTAGTATAAATTATACAAATATATACTTTGACCTAAGGAGCATCCTACCAATTGAGTTAATCTAATTCTTTTTTTTATTCACTAGGATTAATTTGATCTCTAGGTCTAGGCATAACAGGTTTTCTATTAATAAAACCAGATCTATTAGCATTACGATTCCTTAAGGATATATTACCCATATACCGCTCTAAGTTATCAATATCAATATCATCATCCACTTCAATTTTTATTTTCTTATATTCATCTTCTGATTTTTTTGAATTTTCATTTGTTTTATTATATACAGAAGAAGATTCTCCCTCACCTAAACCCTCAAGAGCTGCAGGAAAACACCCTATTTTAGGTTTTTTAAGATTTGGTGAAGAACCACCATCATTATCTTCAAAAACCCGTTTATTGCCACTACCTTTTTCTGAATGTGAAGAATCCATTTTCCAGATGTGTTCTTTATCAAATTCTTCACAAGAATCTTGAATACAAAATGAAGAAAAGAAAATAAACTGTATAAAGATTAATCACTTAACAATTTAATAAGGGAAATTCTAAAAACAAAGAAGACTATAAAACATAGAGTAGGGTACGTCTTGATATAGTACTCTATGCATAAATAAATACGAATGGGGCATCATAACTATTGAATATGTTTGTATATATAAGATTGAACATTTTTTTTTATTTTATATATTACATTACTAATGTAAAAATAACAGTGGTATTTTCAGCTAAATAGCTGAACATATTTATAACTTACAACCTGAAAGATTTATTATTATCATCATGTACACTCATAGGAGGACTAAGAGTTCTAAAGGACAAAAGGACAAAAGGACAAAAGGACAAAAGGACAAAAGGACAAAAGGACAAAAGGACAAACTACTACAAAACCATAGATTAGAATTAAACCCTATTAAATTAAGGAAAATCTATAATAAGAACTCTTTAAATTTTATCATAACCCTTCCCATAAACATAAGTTAAAAGGGTAAAGTGCTAAATATTAAAGTAGACACAGAATAATGTAATCCGTCTAGGATCGGAGCAGGATAAATACCTAACACAACTGTAAATAATACTAAAGTAAATAACATGAAAAATTCTCTTTTATTTAAATCAATTAAAGTATAAGGATCAGCTGAACTTAAAAAGAAAGCTCCTCCAAAACATATTCTATTAAACATAAATATAGTGTAAGCAGCAGAGAACACTATAGAAGAGCTAGCTATTACACCTAATAAAGGTAATTTTTCAAAAACACCGTATAAAGACATAAATTCACCCACAAAATTTAAAGTAAGAGGTGCTCCACAATTACCTAAACATAATATAAAGAATAGTATAGAAAAAATAGGCATCACCTGAGCTATACCTCTATAAAAATGTATTAATCTAGTTCCAGATCTATCATACAACACTCCACCAGCACAAATAAATAAACCACTTGACACAAACCCATGAGCTAACCCTAGAGCAATACCCCCTTCTATACCTTGTATAGTATTACTAAATACACCTATTAAGTATACTGCAGCATGTGAAACAGAACTATAAGCAATAAGCTCTTTAATATCTGTCGTTCTTAATGTACTAAAACTAGCGTATATTATAGTAATAACACCTATAAGGTAAACTATATATGTATAGTCTAAAGAAGCTTTAGGCAATAAGGGTAAAATTAATCTAAATATTCCGTATAAACTTAGTTTTAATACAATAGCAGCTAAAATAATACTACCACCTAATGGTGATTCAACATGAGCTTTCAATAATCAAGTATTTAAGAATATAGTAGGAGTTTTAACAGCAAAGGCTATAAATATACCATAAAATAAAAATAATTGGGTAGAATAATTAAAATTGGTTTTATATAGAGCATCAAAATCAGTTGTCCCCATTATAGATGAGATAGCAAGAATAGATAATAATAAGAATAAGGAACCAAATAATGTGTATAAGAATAAGTAAAAACTAGCTCTTACTTTGTTACTTGATCCAAATAAACCTATTAATAAAAATAAAGGAGGAAGTATACTTTCAAAAAAAATATAAAATAATAATATATCTAAAACTAAAAAAACAGCTAGCAATAAGCTTTCTAATAGCAACATTATTATAACAAAAGACTTAATATTTTCATTTATAGATTTTCAATTAGAAAGTAATGCTATAGGCACTATTATAGTTGTTAATAAAACAAAATAAATAGACAACCCGTCAACACCTAAATAAAAATCATAAGAACTCACTTGATAGTACTCTTGTACAAATTGAAACTGATTTGCACTAAAATCAAATAAAATAAATATTAATAATGAAACAAATAAATTAACAATAGATGTTGCCAACCCTATTGTTTTTATACGCTGGTTATTTAAAGCAACTGTGTCTGAATTATAGCACACGTTAGTAGATATAATAAATATACCTATAATAGGAATAACTAATAAAATTGGTAAAAACATTTATTAGAAATAAACAAAAATAAAATACCCGAAAAAAAAGATAAATAATAATCCTTCAAATGTAAGCAGATATAATTTTACTAACCCTTAAAAAGAGAACATAATATTAAATATATTTATGTAAAGACCATTAACAAAAAAAAGAGATATTAAACTGAAAAAAATATTAATAGATTAATTATATATCAATACCTCTACTAATAATAAAATAAAGATACTAATCTTTTTTATATTTAAAGTAATAAAACTTGTAATTTAGATATATAACCTTAATTTAGATATATATAGTAAAGCACACTTTTACACTAAGAAAATTAGACACAAAAATCTATATTTTACCTACTACTTGATTAATTTTTGTATAATTACTATCTAAAGTATATGATTGTCTACTTTCTATCTTTAATGCATTTTTACCTAATTCAAATGCAAAACCTAATGTTAAAGCTAAAAAGAAGATTAACATTATTGTTAATCCATATATACCGTTAACATAAGCACTAACCACATAAGGATAAACTAAAAGTATTTCTAAATCAAATAATAAAAATAAAAGAGCAAAAATAAAGAAAGATATACTAAATTGTGTTCTATTTTGGCCTAAGAAAGAATGAAAACCACACTCAAAAGCACTATCTTTTTCATTATAAGGATTATGAGGAGCAAATATTAAATTTATAGCTAATAAAACAATAGCTAAAATAGGTATGAAGATAAAAAAAAAAGTAATACTAGCCATTTATGAATTAAATAGTATCAAAGCTAATATATTTGACATACTTAATGATTCTTGAGGCATAAATATAAATAAAAGGATTATTAATGTTAATATACTAATAGTTATTGTTAAATGACTAGATAGTGTAATATTATTATATTTAAAGCTTATATCTTTAACTAAAATATTGTTTTTAGTTATACTTGCATGCATATCTAAATCGGATATATAAGGGTTAATTTTATATTCTGGTTTATCAAAAAAGATTTCTTTCACTATATTTAAATAATAAACAGCACTTATAACACTTGTTAATATAGCAACTAATGTTAAAAACACATATCCATTATCTAAAGCAGCACTTAAAACCATCTGTTTTGCAAAAAATCCCATTAATGGCGGTATACCCGCAAAAGAAAAAATAGTTATAGCTAAACTTATAGATAAAAGAGGATTTATATAAAAAAACCCTTTTATTTGACTAATTAATTGTATAGGAGAATTATTTTTATCTAATAAAGAACTATATTTTTTATTTTCATTACTATAGCAATACAATGAGTATCCAATAGCCAATAGCAACATAAAAGCATTTAAATTACTTAAAGAATACTGCATTAAATAAAAGATAAAAGCTTGAATTGATTCTATACTATTAATTGTTAAAGCTAATAATATAAACCCTACATGGCTAATAGTACTATATGCAAATAATCTTTTTATTCTAAATTGTGTTAATCCTAACACAGTACCTATTATTAATGAAAGCAATGAACTTATTAATAAACTACTTGTTCAACTAAAGCTATTACTAAATAAACTATTACTTGTATAATGCACTAATTCTAATAAAAAGACAAAAATAGATATTTTACCTATTATGGCTACAAAAGTTGTTACTACTGTAGGTATAGCATCATATACATCAGGAGATCAAAAATGGAATGGGGCAGCACTTACTTTAAATAAAAACCCTATACTTAATATTAATAAAGACATGTCAATGTAGTCAGCTTTATATCAAGTTTGACCATAATTACCTAGATCACTACCTACATCACTAATACTAGCTATAATATAAATACCATCTAAGCTAGTAGTACCTGAATTAGCATATAAAAGAGCTGTACCTAATAAAATAAAACAAGAACTTAACCCTCCTAGTAAAAAATAAGTAAGACCCCCACTAGTTGCTAATTCTGAATTTCTATAAAGAGTACTTAATAAATATAAACCATAACTTTGTAATTCAATACTTAAAAATATAGATACTAAATCACTAGTTGAAACTAAAAAAACAGCACCAGTAACAATAAATAATATAATTAAAGGATACTCTATTATTTTAAATTGTTCTCCCATTTTATTTACAACTTTTGATTTAAAATTAATACTACTATTAAATAATAATTTTAAGCTTAAACCATTAGATTGCCCTTCATTAAAAAACACTTTTCTAGGGTAAAACCCTGTTAACTGTAGTATTGCTGCACTCACTATAAAAATAAATAATTGAAATACATGCGTCATACTAGTAGCATTAAAAAGCCCACCGTATAACCCTATACCAGTGCTTAAATTTGTTATATATAAACTATCTAAAGCTAAATAACTTGATAATAGCAATATTATTATAGCAGTTCTACTGTATAATATAGATTTATCTCGTCTCGATGAAACGGCATTCGATAATAATAAAGATATAAGCGAACTAATTAACATAAGCCAAGGGAGAAACTTGAATTCTCATTATTAATTCATAATATTAAGTGTTAAATAAACAAATTACTTTTCTCATTTTAGCTAAATCACCAGCAAAAATTTTATTTTTTGCTGTAAACTAATAACCAACTACACATATAATCTATAAAACATAAAAAACCTTATTTATTTATACTATTAAGAATATACTCGTTAAGAAATTAATAATTAAAGCCAGGAGAGAAAATTGAATTCTCATTATTAATGCATGAAATTAATGTTTTAACCAATTAAACTACCCTAACCTTTAACTCCGAATAGAACGAAATACGAGTTAACATTTAACTTATAATACCCCTCAAAGAGAGCAAAGCACGAACCTTACCTCTCTTTAGACTTTTTCAAGAAAACTTGTAAACCAACAATACAAAAATATCTATGTTGGTTTACCTATATTAACTAAAAAAAATTATATATAAAAATTAAATTATATAGACTAAAATATAATATAGGCGAAGGTTATCGTATAACTCTCAACTTTATATATACTTTTAAAAGGGTGAATACCCTGACTTGAACAGGGAATATACTGTGCCACATACAGGTGTTCTACCGATTGAACTATACCCACCTTTACTTAAAGCAATTTTTTATGTTGGAGTGATTCGAACACTCAATAGTAAGTATCAAAAACCTAGGACTTGCCGATTAGTCTACAACATATTAATACTAGTATAATATATTTAAGCTATAATCAGTAACAGACAACAACTAAAACTTTATAAAAGCATTTTATATATATAAGGTAAATCCGACTTGAACGGACATAACCTTAAACGGTCAAATAGACCTAAACTATTCATGTCTACCAATTCCATCACTACCTTATAATAATAATACTAAAATTTTAGCAGAGCCTAATTGCATTAGAAGCTCTTACTTAAAGTTTACGGATTAACTTACATAAACTAACTATATAAATACTATAAAGGATAAAGTGCTCGAGATAAGAGTTGAACTTACAGCCTAAACCGCTTCAAGGTCCCGCTCAACCAATTGAGCTTCTCGAGCTAAAATACTCCACTTTGTAATTTACCCGCTCGCAAAATATCTCTGCACGTAAAGTTATCTCTGCTTTTACTGAAGGACAACTTCGGCAACTTATACGGAAATTTCGCTCGGTGGTATAACAAAGCACGTATACTTTACCTTGGAGACATCAGGAATCGAACCTGAGATAACGACTTGCAAAGTCGCAGTTTTACCAATTAAACTATGTCCCCTATACTACATTAAAGTAAATATACTACATCAAAGAAAACCCGACACCTTACTCCTTTCCTAGAAAAAGAAAATTAAGAAGAAGATTAAACTTATTACATATCTACTTATATAATATAAGTATAATAATAAAAACTTATGTAAACCTATACCAATAGGTATAAAATGCGTATATATATATCCGAAGAACGACTTGAACGTTCATGATGTTATATCAGTAATGCTTAAGATTACCCTGTCTACCAATTCCAGCAC
>Ga0233363_1000382_pt1 | contig 20352 bp, 19 predicted proteins | sample ElkDunMinimDraft_18_FD_191534 | JGI IMG/M metagenome (GOLD analysis project Ga0233363, IMG submission 191534) | Fecal eukaryotic communites from dung pellets of Tule Elk in California, USA - Elk Dung C16 | ecosystem: Host-associated > Mammals > Digestive system > Large intestine > Fecal | place... | reverse complement strand
GCTGCGCTGACGGAGCACGAACAGCACCAGGAACGCCGCGCCGACGAGGAGCGCGATGACTCCCTGGGCCTCGACGCCGTGCTCGGCGAGGCGTTTGGCGGCGTAGACCGGGCCGAGGACGGCGACGAGCGAGGTGCCCGCGCCGATCAGGTCGAAGCCCGCCGCGTCGGGGTCGCGCGACTCCGGGACGAGGAACGGCGCGACGACGGTCAGCAGCACCATGAACGGGAGGTTGACCAGGAAGGCCGACCCCCACCAGAAGAACTCCAGGAGGAGCCCGCCGAGGATCGGCCCGGCGACGGCGCCCCCGGTGAAGGCGACGGTCCAGGCGCCGACCGCGGCCCCGCGCTGGCGGGGGTCGGCGAACATGTCACGGATGAGGGACAGCGTGGAGGGGGCGAGGGTCGCCCCGGCGAGGCCGAGCAGGGCGCGGCCCGCGATGAAGAGCTCGGCGCTGGGGGCGAAGGCCAGGAGGGCGGAGGCGGCGCCGAAGAGGACGGCTCCGGTCAGGAGCAGCCTCCGGCGACCGACGCGGTCTCCGAGGCCGCCCATGGTGACGAGGAGCCCGGCCAGGACGAAGCCGTAGACGTCCATCATCCACAGCCACTGGGTGGCGCCGGGTTCGAGTGCCTCGGCGATGGCGGGCGCGGCCACGAACAGCACCGAGATGTCCATGGACACCAGCAGCGCGGGGATCAGGAGGACGACGAGTCCGGCCCAGGTGCGGGCCGTGGCCCGCCGGGGCGTGCGGGGTGGGGAGGGCGTTCGCATGGCCATGATCGTACGTACGTTCAAAACAGGCGTCAATATGTACGTACGTACAAAATGCTAGGCTCCCGGCATGAGCCAACGAGACGACCTGCTGGCGGGCGCCAAGAGGTGCCTGGTCGACAAGGGATACGGCAAGACCACGGCCCGCGACATCGCCGCCGCCTCCGGGGCGCACCTGGCGTCCATCGGCTACCACTTCGGGTCGAAGGACAACCTGATGAACACGGCGGTGATGGAGGCGTCAGGCGACTGGGCCGACTCCTTCCAGGCCGCCGTCAGCGCCTCCAGGGCCCAGGCGCCCGAACAGCGGATGCGCGCCCTCGTCGGCTCGATCCTCGAGACCCTGCCCAGGGAGCGCGACCTGCTGGTGGCCAGCGTCCAGGCCTACTCCCAGGCCCAGTTCGACGGCGGCATCCGCGAGATGCTCGCGACCAACATCGGCGTGGGCCGCCGTGAGCTGGCCGCGCTGATCCTGGGCAGGGAACCCGACGACGTCGACCCGGAGACCGCCGCCGGCCTGGGGTCGATGGTCTACAACGTCATCAGCGGTTTCGTCATCCAGTTCCTCGTGGACCCGGACGCGCTGCCCACCGTCGACCAGGCGATGGACGGTCTGCGCGCGCTCACGACCGCCTCCGACTGACCCGACGGGCCCGGCCGGCACGCGTCGCGGGCGGCCGGCGCGCGGCTCCCGGGGGCAGGTCACCGGTCGGCCCCGAGCACGGCCCGGCCCCGGCCCCCTCGCGAGGGGGCCGGGGCGCGCGTCGTCGGAGCCCGCCTCCGGGCGTCCACCGCGTGGAGCGGCGGCGGGCCGAGCCCGGCGGACGCGAGCCCGGAAGGGTGCAGAAAACACGACCTAGAGGCCGAAACCGGTGGGCCTCCCGCCCTCGGCGACCTCGCGGCGCAGGCGCTCGCCCTTGGCGTGGGCCTGGTCCCGGAGCTCCCCCTGGAACTTCGCCATCCGCCGGGACAGCTCCGGATCGTGCGCCGCCAGCATCCGCACGGCCAGCAGGCCCGCGTTGCGGGCCGCGCCCACCGCCACCGTCGCCACCGGGACCCCGGCGGGCATCTGGACGATGGACAGCAGCGAGTCCATGCCGTCGAGGTACTTGAGCGGCACCGGGACGCCGATCACGGGCAGGGTGGTCACGGAGGCGAGCATGCCGGGCAGGTGGGCGGCGCCCCCCGCACCGGCGATGACCGCCTTCAGGCCGCGCCCGGCGGCCTCCTCGCCGTAGGAGATCATCTCGTGCGGCATGCGGTGCGCGGACACCACGTCGGCCTCGAACGGCACGTCGAACTCGCGCAGCGCCTCGGCGGCCTCGCGCATCACCGGCCAGTCCGAGTCCGAACCCATCACGATGCCCACGACGGGGGCCTGGTTGCTCACTGGTCGTCTCCTCGCAGGTAGGCGGCAGCGTCACGGGCGCGCTCCAGGAGGTCCTGGTGGTCGTCGCCCATCACCGTGACGTGCCCGATCTTGCGGCCCGGACGCACGTCCTTGCCGTAGAAGTGCACCTTCACGTCGGGGTCCTTGGCCATCACGTGCAGGTAGCGGCTGTAGACGTCGGGGTCCGCACCGCCCAGCAGGTTGGCCATGACGGTGAAGGGGGCGTTGGTGCGCGGCGAACCCAGGGGCAGGTTGAGAACGGCGCGCAGGTGCTGTTCGAACTGGGAGGTGCGGGCGCCCTCGATGCTCCAGTGGCCGGAGTTGTGCGGCCGCATGGCGAGTTCGTTCACGACCACTCCGTCGGCGGTCTCGAACAGCTCCACCGCCAGGATGCCGGTGACGTCGAGCGCCTGGGCGATCTCGATGGCGAGCTCCTGCGCCCGGGTGGCCTTCTCGTCCGGGAGGCCGGGGGCGGGGGCGACGACCTCGTGGCAGATGCCCCCGCGCTGCACGGTCTCCACGACCGGGTAGACGGCGACCTGCCCGTGCGGGGAGCGGGCCACCTGCACCGCGAGCTCGCGGGAGAAGGCGACCTTCTCCTCCACCAGGAGGGGGACGTCCTCGGCGGCGGCGCGGTCCACGACCGCGCGGGCCTCCTCCGCGTCGTCGACGACCCACACGCCCTTGCCGTCGTAACCGCCGCGCGCGGCCTTGAGGACGACGGGCCAGCCGGTGCCCTCCGTACCGCCCGCGCCCTCGGCGAAACCGGTGACGTGGTCCAGGACGGTGACGGATCTCCAACGCGGGGAGGGGGCGCCGAGTTCGGCCATGCGGGTGCGCATGCGCAGCTTGTCCTGGGCGAAGCGGAGGGCGTCGCGGCCGGGGCGCAGCAGCCCTCCGGCCTCCTCGACGGCGCGCAGGACCGGTTCGGGGACGTGTTCGTGGTCGAAGGTCACCACGTCGTTGGCCTTGGCGAAGGCCAGGACGTCGTCCAGGCCGCGGTCGTCGCCCAGCGTGACGTCGCCGCAGACCAGGGCGGCGCTGTCGGTGGGGGAGGCGGCCAGGACGGAGAAGTGGACGCCCAGTCCGATGCCCGCCTGGTGGGTCATCCTGGAGAGTTGGCCACCTCCGACCATTCCCACGCGGGGGATGGTGCGGTTACGCTCGCTCACAGTTCCTCAACTCACATGCTCGTCAACCGCGGTGACGGGACGGCTCCCCCGTGGGGCAACCTGGCCTGTTCGGCTCGGAACCCGCGGCCGGGGCCCTGCTCAAGTCCCCGGGCTAGAGTCTAGAGCGTGCGCGCACGGCGGCCGGAAGCCCCTCTCGCCCCCAGGTCGGCGGTCCGCCCGGCGCGCCCCCCGATCACACGACTGGAGGCGACGGCCGTGCGCGACTTCTCCGCCCGCCATCCCGAGCTCGCGAAACTCGCCGCGGAGGTGGGCAAGTTCGGTTCCGTCGGCGCCGCGGCCTACGTGGTCCAGCTGGGCGCCACCAACCTGCTGTGGGGGGTGGCGGGCATGGGGCCGCTGTCCGGGCAGGTGGTCGGGACCCTGGCGTCGATCGCGGTGGCGTTCGTCGGCAACCGGTTCTGGACGTTCAGCGACCGGGCCCGCACCGGCTACGGGCGGGAGACGCTGCTGTTCCTCGTGATGAACGGGATCGGCCTGGCCATCCAGCTGGTCTGCCAGGGCTTCTCCGTGTACGTGCTCGGCTTGGACGGCGCCCTCGCGCAGAACATCGCGGGCAACGTGGTGGGAGTGGGGTTCGGCACGCTGTTCCGGTTCTTCGCCTACCGGACGTGGGTGTTCCCCGAACAGCCGGAGGCCGTGCGGGAGCGCACCGTCCGGGAGCCGTGACCCGACCGCCCGGCCGTCCGCGCCGGGACCGGCTCAGCGCCGGGCGCCGGCGCTCTCGCGGCGGACCCGGCGGCGGGCCAGCCATGCCACGCCCAGCGTGTACAGGCCCACCTGGGCCGTGGTGAGGAGCAGGACGAGCGGCGTGCCCGCGCCCAGGGGCAGCCCGGCGCCGACGATGGCGCCCGTGCCGATCTCCGACATGCGGCCCTCGAAGACGCACAGTGTGAACTGCACCAGGCTGTTGACCACGTGGAGCGCTATCGCGGCCTCCAGGCCGCCGGTCCGCCAGGTCAGCCAGGCCGCTCCCAGGCCCATGACGGCGAGGGCGGCCGTCGTCCAGACGTCGCCGGGGTGGGTGGCCAGGTAGAGCGCGGCGAACAGGGTCCCGCCCGCCAGGACCGCCGGCCAGGGCGAGCGCAGGACACGCGCCACCGCGGAGTCCCCGCCCCGTTCGCCGCGGCGCGCCCCGAGAGCGCCGACCATCTGCATGACCAGGCCGCGCAGGGTGATCTCCTCCGCCGCGGACTGGAAGGGGACCAGGAGGAGGATGACGACCATCGCCGCGGCGAACACCTCGGTCCCGCCGGTCCCCTGGTGGGGCACCAGGCCGGGCTGGAGGACGCGGGCCAGCGGCAGGAACGCCGCCACCCCGAGGGCGACCGGCAGGACCGCCACGGCCGTGCAGGTCGCCATCCAGCCCCAGCGGACCCGGCCCTCGACCGACAGCAGGGAGCCGACACGGCGCCACTGGATCACGCGGACGACGAACAGGACGATGGGGATCAGCAGCGCCGACGACAGCAGTCCGAAGGCCAGCTGGGCGATCTCGCTGATGCGCACGGAGTCGGGGGCCAGCCCGCTGCCGCCGACGATCGCGACGATCGTCACCGCCAGGAGGATGGCCAGCCACAGGAAGAACAGCAGCACGGCGAAGCAGAACAGGGCCAGGGGCGTCGTCCACCAGCGGAAGCTGGAGGTCCGCCCCAGCCTGTGATAGGCCTCACTCGGGGGCAGCTCCGCGCAGGCGAACGCGTTCGTGCGCACGGGCCTCGGCGGTGGCCAAGCCCACACGCCCGGATCGGCGTTGACCGCCGGGTGGCCGCCGGGCGGTGTCAGCCGCCCCCCGCCGGGGGGTCCGGCCCAGGTCTGCTCCTGGGCGTAGGACCCAGAAGCCCACCCCTCCGGCCCTTCGGGCGCGGCGGGCCAGGACGAACCAGGCGGTGGCGGCACATTTCCCATCGTGCGCCGAGACTACTATCCGGCCATGTATTGCCAGTGTTAAGGCCACGCCGTTATCACCTGGTCACAGTATGAACAGGAGATGGCGCAATGCCCCTCGGCGCAAGGAATGGCGGGCGCTCCCGCCTCGTTGAACACGGTGGTGCGTACGGGCGACACCGCAGACCAACCATCCCGCCCCGCTGACCTACGATTGAGCACATGTCCTCCACAGCAACCACCGAGCAGGTGCAGAAAGCCCTCGCCACGGTGCAAGACCCGGAGATCCACCGTCCCATCACCGACCTCGGCATGGTCAAGAGCATCGACATCGCCGACGACGGTACCGTGAGCGTCGGGATCTACCTCACGGTGGCCGGCTGCCCCATGAAGGGCCGCATCGAGAAGGACGTGACCGCAGCGGTGACCAAGGTCGCCGGGGTCACCTCCGTCCGCGTCGAGCTCGACGTGATGAGCGACGAGCAGCGCAAGGAACTCCAGACCAAGCTCCGCGGCGGCCAGGCGGAGAAGGAGATCCCCTTCGCCAAGCCCAACTCCCTGACCAAGGTCTTCGCGGTCGCCTCCGGCAAGGGCGGTGTCGGCAAGTCGTCCGTCACCGTCAACCTCGCCGCGGCGCTGGCGGCCCAGGGCCACAAGGTCGGCGTCGTGGACGCCGACATCTACGGCCACTCGGTGCCGCGCATGCTCGGCGCGTCGGACTTCCCGACCAAGGTCGAGGACATGATCCTCCCGCCCACCGCGCACGGCATCAAGGTCATCTCGGTGGGCATGTTCACGCAGGGCAACCAGCCCGTGGTGTGGCGCGGACCGATGCTGCACCGCGCCCTCCAGCAGTTCCTGGCGGACGTGTTCTGGGGTGACCTGGACGTCCTGCTGATGGACCTGCCCCCGGGCACCGGCGACATCGCCATCTCCACCGCGCAGCTGCTGCCGAGCGCCGAGCTGCTCATCGTGACCACCCCGCAGATGGCCGCCGCCGAGGTGGCCGAGCGCGCGGGCGCGATCACCGCGCAGACGCACCAGCGCATCGCGGGCGTCATCGAGAACATGTCGTACTTCCTGCCGCCGGGCGGCGGGGAGCCCCTGCACCTGTTCGGCGAGGGCGGTGGCCAGACGGTCGCCGACGCCCTGACCAAGACGCTGGGGACCACCATCCCGCTGCTGGGCCAGGTTCCGCTGGACACCCGCCTGCGCGAGGGCGGCGACGAGGGCAACCCCCTGGTCCTGTCCGACCCGGACACCGAGGCGAGCAAGGTCATCTCCGGGATCGCCGAGTCCCTGGTCGGCAAGCCGCGCGGTCTGGCGGGGATGCAGCTGGGCATCTCCCCTGCCGGACGCTGACACCCCTCCTCCGGGGCCGCGGGCGGCCCGCCGGAGGGAGAAGCGACGAGGGCCCCCGGGCGACCGGGGGCCCTCGCGCGTCCGGGGCGCCCCGTCCCCGTGGGGGCGGGCGCCGCGGTCAGTCGTCGGTCGAGCCGAGGACGATCGTGGTGCTCTCGCGCTCGCCGTCGCGCTCGAACTCGATGTCGACCTCGTCGCCGGGGGTGCGGCTGCGCAGCATGGCGAGCAGGTCCTGGCCCGAGCCGACCGGGCGGGAGTCCAGGGAGACGATCACGTCACCGGGCTCCAGTCCCGCCGCGTCGGCCGGGCCCCCGCTCTCGATCGCGCCCGCGCCCTCGGCGATGACGGCGCCCGCGAGGGGGCTGTCCTCGTCGATGTCGGCGCCGATGTCCGCGTACGTGGCCTCACCGTCCTCCATGAGCCGGTTCACCACCCGTTCCGCCTCCGTGGAGGGGATCGCGAAGCCCAGGCCGATGTTGCCGGTGGCCTCGCCCATGTAGCCCATGGTCACGATCATCGAGTTGACGCCGATGACCCGGCCCTGGGTGTCGACCAGCGGCCCCCCGGAGTTGCCGGGGTTGATGGCGGCGTCGGTCTGGAGCGCGTAGAAGCGCCCCTCGTTCCCGCCCTCGCCGGAGCTGACGGGCCGGTTGACGGCGCTGATGATGCCCTGGGTGACGGTCCCGGTGAAGCCGAGGGGCGCGCCGATGGCGATCACCTCGTCGCCCACGATGACCTCCTCGGAGTCGCCGAACTGGAGCGGCTCGACGTCGTGGGGGTCCGCGATCGACAGGACCGCGAGGTCCGAACTGGGGTCGGCGCCGACCACGGAGGCGTCCGAGAGGGTGCCGTCGCTGTACTCGATGACGATGCCGTCCGCCTCCAGTCCGCTGGAGACGTGGTCGTTGGTGACCACGTAGTCGCCGTCGATGACGAACCCGGAGCCGCCGCCCGCGCTGCGCGGGTCGGCGCTGCTGAGCGAGACGACGCTGGGGCTGACCCGCTGGGCCACCCCCGCGATGCTGTCGGGGTCGCGCTGGGGGGCCTCGGGCGGAGGCTCGTTCATGACCGGGCCGTCGTCCTCGGGCGCCGCGTCGGAGGCGGCGGAGCCGTTGAGGAGCCCGCCCGCGACACCGCCCGCTCCCCCGGCGATGAGCGCGACGACGAGCATGCCGGACAGGGCCATCCACGCGGGGACGCCGCGCCCGCGCGGCTTGGGCGCGGCGGTCGGCGGGATGCCGTAGGCGACGGCCTGCACGGAGTGCGGCACGTGAGGCCCGGAGAAGCCGGGGGTGTCCGCGGGACCGTGCGGGCCGGGTCTGCTCGCCTGGCCCGAGGGGTCGGCGGGGTCCGCCTGCTGGAAGGAGGCCGTGTACCCGGTGGGGTGGTCGGGCCCCGGGGGGACGGGTGGCCCGGGCGGGCCCGCGGGACCCCGGCCTCCGGGCGCGCCGTGGCCGACGGGACCCCCGTGGGCAGGGGGACCCTGGCCGGGCGCGCCGGGGGGAGCCCCCCGCCCCTGTGGGTTCTGGGGGTCACCCGGAACGGGCGCCCCGCCGTAGGCCGCGTCGCGGCCCGTCGGGCTGCCGGGGTTCGGCGGGACACCGGGGTCGGAGGGGGCACCGGGCTGCCCGCCCTGGCCGGGAGGGGTGTGGTTCATGGGATCTCCACTGTGGGGAGAGGCGGGTGAGGACGGACCGGGGGTGGAACCGTGGCCGACGGCGGGGGACGGGGGGCGTCCGGGGCCCTGGGGTTCCGGGGCGGACCACCGGAGGTAGGGCTGGTGTTCCGCGGGCGCCCGACCCGGGCGGGCCGCGTCCGGGGACGTTCCGCCGTCCGGCGGGGACGCCCGGCCGGGCCCTCCCCCGTGGCCCGAACGGCCGTTTTCCTCAGTCAAGACCTGCTCCGTGGGTCGCTCTGTCGCTTGGCTCGCGGTCGACACACGGCCCGGACGGGAACGCCGCGGCGTGCACCCCGGGCCGCTGCGGGCCGCCCGCCGGGCGGCGGGCCCGCCTCGATCGTCCGAGGGACACCCCTAGAGGAACCCCAACCGGGACATGCCCCGATGCACTCTGGCCCAGAAGCCGGAACCCTCGGGTCCGGGCAACGCGGTCACAGCCGACGAGGCGATTCCGACGGGGGCGTCGGCCAACACCGTGTAGACGAAGCCGTCCGCCTGCCACATGCTCTGGTACTGGCCCACGTCTCCGCCGAAGATCGTGTCATGTTGTGTTGTGACGCCCCTTCCCCCCATATCGGTTCCGGCGTATCCGTCACGGAGTGAGGGGGAGTGTTCCGCCCCCAGCTTCCCACGTTGGGCGAAAACCGACACCTGCGACAAACCGTCCGAATAGACGGCGTGCACGACGCGGTGCCCGCTGTGCTCGGTGGAGCGCGCGTCGACCAGCCTCAGGTTCCAGTCGAGGTGCTCGGGGAGCGTCCAGCCCTCGTCCCGGAGGGCGGTGCGCTCCTCCCCGGTCAGGGCGTCGCCCCAGGGCGCGCCTCCGACGGCGCCCTCGGGCCAGTCGCCCTCACCCTGTTCGAGGCCGGTGAGTCGGACGCTGAGCGCGGACTCCCCCGTCGCCTCGTAGACCGTGCTCCCCACCAGCAGACCGGTCCCGGTGTCGACCCAGAACCGTCCGGCGACGGTGCCGTCGGCGCGTCCGGCCTCCACCACCCGGGCCCGCCTGCCGTCCAGGACGGCGGTGCCCGCGTCCGTCACCTCGTAGGTGTCCTCCAGCATGTGCAGCAGGCGCTCGTCCAGGGACTCCAGGGCCGAGGACGCCCGCACCACGAAGGCGGACTCCTCCTCGCCGACCGGAGCCAGCGCGAGGCCGTCACCGGGCCGGTGCACCACGCGCACGTGGGACGGCGAGCCGTCCCCCTCCGGTCCGGTCACCTCGCGCACGGCGGAGTAGGCCGTCTCCTTGCCCGCCACGGCGGCTCGGCGCAACACGGGCATACCGTCATCGGACCCCTCGGCGGGGACCTGGTCGGCGTCCGGGCACGCGGCTCCGGTCAGCAGTGCCACGCAGAGCGCCAGGACGGCGACGAGGGTGGCCGGACCGGAGGTGGCGGAGGAGTGTCCCCCCGCGCTCACCGTGTCGTTTCGGTGGAGCCGTACCCGATCGGGTTCTCGGTCCCCACAGGACGGGCTTCCGACGGCTGGGTCTGCACGACGGGTATCTGACGGCTGGTCACCGCGTGCTCGACCGCGTAGTCGGACAGGCGGGGCTCCACCACCGGCGCGTCCTGCGCGTCGCCGCCCGCGACGAACGCGGTGCCCAGGAGGGCCGTGGCGACCGCGAAGCCCGCGACCGCGTAGCGCCCTCCGGGGAAGGCGGGGATCAGGTGGGAGAGGCGGTCGCCGCCGCGGCGCCGGGCGGGCCGTTCCGATCGCTGCGACCGGACCGGTCCGGTCGGTGTCGTGGCGGCGGGCGCCCCCGTCACCCCGGGTCCGGACCGTGCGGCGGCCACCGCGGACTCCGCGGTCAGCGCGCCTCCTCCGGGAAAGCCGCCGAGGGGGCGGGAGGACCCCAGAGGCGGGCGGACTCCGAAGCCCGCGCCTCCGGGCGGCGGCTCAGAAGGGCCCCGGCCTCCCGGGCCCGGGTCGCGGGACAGGCTCGTGAGCCGCCCCATGAAGTCCAGGTCGGGCTCGGGTTCGCGCAGGCCGTTGAGGCGCCGTTTCAGACGGCGCGTCATGTCGGCCTCGAACCGGCACGACTCGCACTTGGCCAGGTGGATGAGGGCGCTCTCGTGCTCGACGGCGCCCAGTTCGCCGTCGACGAGCGCGGAGAGGCGCTCCCCGAGGTGGTCCATGCTCACTGCGCCTCCCCGTTGATGACGTTTCCGCCGTTGCGCGCCCCGTGCTCCTCCGCTGCCAGGGACCGCCGGTGCTCCAGGGCCCGCCGCAGCTGGGCGCGGCCCCGGTGGATGCGGCTGCGGACGGTGCCGAGCTTGACGTCCAGCGTCGCCGCGATCTCCTCGTAGGAGAGACCCTCGATGTCGCACAGGACCACGGGGGCCCGGAACTCGGCCGGCAGCGCGTCGAGCGCGGACTGGATGTCGGCGTCGAAGTGGCGGTCGTCGTAGCGCTGGGCGGGTGAGGGCTCACGCCCCTCCAACCGCTCGTCCGCGTTGTCGGCCAGGCCCTCGAACCGGATACGGGCCTTGCGTCGGGCCATGTCGAGGAAGAGGTTGGTGGTGATGCGGTGCAGCCACCCCTCGAAGGTGCCGGGGGTGTAGTTGGCCAGGGAGCGGAACACCCTGATGAAGACCTCCTGTGTGAGGTCCTCCGCGTCGTGCTTGTTGCCGGTCAGCCGATAGGCGAGCCGGTAGACGCGCGGCGAGTGGGTCCGGACGACCTCATCCCAGCTCGGGGGTTCCCATGCCTCGAATTCCACGGCAGGGCCGGTCTCTGGCACCGCTGCTCCCTTCATCCCGTCGATTCGCCGACTGGCTGGTCGGGGGGAGTTTGCTTCGTGGCGATCAACGTACGTTCATCCCGATTCAACGCCGGGAGGAGTGGATTAAGTTCCCGCCGCCACGCTCGGAGTTGGGCCGGGATCAGGCTACTCTTTTGCCAGGTGCACGACCTGGTCGCGACCATCATTCCACGGTGGGTGACGGCCTCCTGGTCAGGCCCATGACACGTTCGTGACCACGGCAGCGGGAGGCCGTCATCGCCAGTCCGGAGGAGACAGCGGCCCGAATCACCTGGGTCCGCACCGAGCAGGCCCGGTTCGAGCGGGACGCCATGGAGGACGAGCCCCTGGCCGACGCGTACGACGCGGGCCTGCGCTCGACGGCGCCGCCCGTCGACCCGGCCACGGGCGGAGCCCTGCGCTTCCTGGCCGCCTCCCTCCACGCGCGGTCCGTGGTCGAGATCGGCACGGGGTGCGGGTCCTCGGGGATCTGGCTGCTGCGCGGCATGACGCCCGACGGCATCCTGACCACGGTCGACACGAACGCCGCCTACCAGGACTACGCGCGGTCCGCGTTCGCGAGGGCGGGGTTCGGCGCCGGTCGGGCGCGGCTGATCCGCGGGGCCGCGCTGGACGTGCTGCCGAGGCTGACGGACGGCGGGTACGACCTGGTGTTCGTGGACGCCGACACCGAGTCCTACCCCCTGTACCTGGAGGAGGCGCTGCGCCTGCTGCGTCCGGGCGGCATGGTGGTGTTCAACGGCGCCATGGTGGGCTCCTCCGAGCCGGACGGCCCGCTGCGCATGCCGGACCCGCGTGAGACCGCCGTGCGCGGCGTCATCAGCCGCATGCGTGACGAGGACGGGTTCATCCCGCTGCTCATGCCGGTGGGCGAGGGGCTCCTGGCCGCCATCCGGTAGCCGCCGTCCGCCACGGAGCGGGACGGGGCGAGGCGAGGCGAGGAGCGCGCCCGGGGGTGCGCCCCTCGCCGGTGACGGCGGCACGGCCGCCGTCCGGTACGGGTCAGCGGCCGGCGAGCCAGCGCAGCAGGGTGCGGGTCGCGAACGCGGTGCCGCCCTTGCTGAGCAGACCGCTCTCCTTCATGGACCTGCCGGGCCCGGCGATGTCCAGGTGCGCCCACGGGACGTCACCGGTGAACTCGCGCAGGAACAGGGCCGCGTCGGTGGCCCCCGCCGGACCGAAGTCGCGTCCGCGGGTGCCGATGTTGGCCAGGTCCGCCACCCGCGACTTCGTGGTCGGCACGTACTCCTCGGTGAGCGGCATGCGCCACAGGGGTTCGCCGGAGTCGCGGCCCGCGCCCTCCAGTTCGGCGGCGAGCGCCTCGTGGTTGCTGTACAGCGCGCCCATGCCGGTGCCGAGCGCCACCTTGGCCGCGCCGGTCAGGGTCGCCACGTCCACCAGGACGTCCGGGGCCAGCTCGCCGACCGCGTAGCCCATGGCGTCGGCGAGGACCAGGCGGCCCTCCGCGTCGGAGTTGAGCACCTCGACGGTCGTACCGGAGTAGGTGGTGAGCACGTCGCCGATGCGGGTGGAGTCACCGGAGAAGGCGTTCTCCGCCAGGGCCAGCAGGCCCGTCACGCGGACCGTGGCGCCCACGGCGGCCAGGGCCGACAGCACCGCCAGCACGATCGCCGAGCCGCTCATGTCGGTCTTCATGAGCGACATGTTGTCGTTGGGCTTGAGCGAGAGCCCGCCGGTGTCGAAGGTGATGCCCTTGCCCACCAGGACGACGTGCTCGGTGGGGTTCTCGGGCGTGTAGGAGAGCTGGACCAGCCGCGGCGGGCGCGAGGAGCCCTGCCCGACGCCGAGGATCGCGCCGAAGCCCTCGTCCTCCAGGTCCCCCTCGTCCCACACCCGCACCTGGAGGCCGTTGTCCGCCGCGGCCTCGCGGGCGCGCTCGGCCATCCACTCGGGGTCCTTGGACAGGGAGGGGGTGTTGATGAGGTCCCGGGCCAGGGCGGTGGCCGCGGCCAGGGCGGTGCCCCGCTCCAGGGCCCCGGCCAGGGAACCGTCGGCGCCGTCGCCCAGGACGACGTCGATCGAGGCCGCGGGGCGCCGGTCGGCCGGGGCCTCCGACGTCTTGAGGGTGAAGGTGTAGGAGGCCAGGAGCGCGCCCTCGGCGAAGGCGGTGGCGGCCTCCTCGCCGGAGCCGGGCCAGGCGAGGGCCACGCGCCCGGCCCCCCGGGCCGCCCGGGACAGGGCCGCGCCGGCCTTCCGGAGGTCGTCGGGCGAACCCGATCCGACCCCCAGAAGCGCCACGCGGACCAGGCCCTGGTCCCGGGACACCGGGAATTGGGCCAGCTCGCCGGGTTTCCCGGCGAGCGAGTAGTGCGCGAACAGATCGGTGAGCGATGCCGGTAGGACCTGTGTCAGGCCGCTCTCGGCGACCCCCTCGACCGGCGCCGGTCCGCTGTCTCCCGAAGTCAGGGGGAGGACCAGCAGGTCCGCGGTGGAATCGACGAGCTTCCCCGGTACGGGGTGGATCTCCGTGGCGAAAGGCACAGGCCGCTCACAATCGTTCACTTGGGAGGTGTACAACCTCGGGGGTCGTCAGGGCTGTCCGGCCCGGGGTGGGGGACGGTTCAACTGCCGAACTAGCCGACGACACCCTTGAGCGCGTCCCGGAGCTCGGACGCCTCGTCTGGAGTCAGCTCGACAACCAGGCGTCCGCCGCCCTCCAGCGGGACCCGCATGATGATGCCGCGACCCTCCTTGGTGACCTCCATCGGCCCGTCACTGGTCCTCGGCTTCATCGCCGCCATGCCATTCCCCTTTCTCATGTTCCTCGCGGGCGACCGGGGCCGACCCGCGGCACCGGCGCCGATTCCCGTTTCCGGTCTCGGCTCCGGAGCCGTGGTCCGTCCGGTTCCGGGTGACTCATGCCCGTGTGGCTTAAGGGGCGTGAATCACTCTTCGACCATTATCTCGGAGGTTCACCCCTCCGTGTGCGCCAGGCGACGGCCGCGCCGCCGCCACGAGCACCCACCCACGAGGAATCTTCGGTCAGTAAGGTTATATCGGTACTGACCGAAACCCGGGGAGAGCGCGGGAGCCGGAGCGGCCCGCCGATCCGGGCGGCTGTGCGGGCACCGCTCCCGGGGAGCCCGCGCGGGACGGCCCCCACCAGGGGGTTCGCGTCTCAGAGGGTCAGCCGAGGTCGCCCGTCGAGATCATCCGGGTTCCCTCCCGGGTGATGGAGGACCACTCCGCCCTCAGCCCGCCGTCGGCGGCCGACCACACGGTCAGCTCGGCCTCGTCGACGCAGCGGTCCTCGGGATCGGCGGTCTCGGTGTAGGCGTAGACGCGGCGGTCGTTGTCGCCCGCCGACAGGACCAGGGTCCCCGAACAGGCGAAGGTCGTCCAGGCGGTGCTGCCGCGCTCGGCGCCCTCCTCGATCCGGACCTCCGCGTGCCAGTCGGCGACGTGCTCGCCCTCGGTGTCCACCTGGCTCATCTCACCGGACCACGCTCCGACGAAGGCCTCGGCGGGGACGGTCGGACCGGCCTCCTCCTCACCGGGGCCCCCGAGCACGGCCCACGCGGCGGCGCCGCCCCCGACGAGCAGGACGGCCGCCGCGGCCAGGGCCAGAACGGCCACCTGGCGGCGGCGCTTCCCGCTGTGCCGGGTCGACCTGGGCGGCGGCCACAGGGACAGCTGTTGCACAGGGTGGGCCGGGGCCACCGGGGAGGCGGGCGCGTCGCGCCTGTCCCCAGCTCCCGACTCCAGTTGGGCTGCTGTGTCCATCCTCGCCATCCTCAACAACGCTGCACCCGCTCCGGCGGAACGGGGGTACCGGGTACAGCGATCGAGGATAGAGCACACCAACGCACCGGATTCGCCCGAGAACGGCGCCTCGGCTGTGATGCACGGCATAGCGGCCGACGGAGCGGCAGGTCGGACCGGTGGGCGGGAGCGGCCGATAGGGCGGGCGCCCCGGCCGCCGGCCCCGGCGGTGCGGGCGACCCGGTGACCGGGCGCCCGCCCCCGGTCAGCGCTGGTTGCCGCCGACCGCGGCGTCGTCCGTGTCGGTGCGGTGCTCCGCGTCACCGTCGGCCCGGGGGTCCCGCTCGGAGTCGTCCTCCGCACCGGCCCCGCCTCGGCTCCCGGGCCCGTCGTCGGCCGCGTACCCGTCCCCGGGCACGCGGGCGTCCTCGGGGGTGGGGACGTCCTCGCTCGTGGAGGTCTCCTCCGGGGCGTAGGAGCTCTCGGGGGCGTAGGCGTCACCGGGCAGGCGCGTGTCCGGGTCGGGCCCGGTCCCCTCCGGTACGTAGGAGGGGTCGAGTCGGGACAGGCGCCACTCCAGGTCACCGATCCGCTCGTCGCGTTCGCGCAGTGTGACGGTGAGGCGCAGCAGCAGCTCGTCCACGGCTCGCACGTGGTAGCCCCACAGGGCGAGGGGCAGCATCACACGGCCGAGGTCGTGCGCCCCGACCGGACGGTCGTCCGGCAGCGGCAGCGGGGGGTAGTCGGCCTCGAACCGGGCGAGCTGGCCGCCCTTGCCGAGCACCACGTAGACCACGCCGACGAGCACGGCCAACGCGGCCACGGCAACCAGGATCATGATGAAAACAGGCACGGACCCGATCGTGCCACACCCCGGACGCCGGGGGGAGGGCCGCGGGCCCGCGCCGCCGTCCCCCTCCCCGTCGCCCCGGGCGGCGGGGAGGGCCTCCGGGGGCGCGTGCGCGCCCTCCTACTGCTCGGGGCCGGCCTCGCTCCGTTCCAGCTCCTCCTGCTCGCGCGCGATGTGCAGGTGGGACTTGCGGATGATGTCGACGACCTCCTGGGGGTCGTCGACGATCTGGACCAGCTCCATGTCGTTCGGCTTGATCAGCTCGTTCTCCAGGAGGCTGGTGCGGACCCACTCCTCCAGCCCGCCCCAGAAGTCGCGGCCGACCAGGATCACCGGGAACCGGGTGACCTTGTTGGTCTGCACGAGGGTGGCGGCCTCGAACAGCTCGTCGAGGGTGCCGAAGCCGCCGGGCAGCACCACGAAGGCCTGCGAGTACTTCACGAACATGGTCTTGCGGACGAAGAAGTACCGGAAGGTCATCCCCATGTCGATGTAGGGGTTGAGGGACTGCTCGAAGGGCAGCTCGATGCCGAGCCCCACGGAGAGCCCTCCCGCGCCCTGGGCGCCCTTGTTCGCCGCCTCCATCATGCCGGGGCCGCCGCCGGTGATCGTGGCGTAGCCCGCCTCCGCGAGCCTGGCGCCGACGTCGACGCCCAGGTTGTAGTAGCGGGTCCCGGGCTTGATCCTGGCCGATCCGAACACGCTCACCGCGGAGGGGAGTTCGGACAGCAGCCCGAACCCCTCCACGAACTCCGACTGGATGCGCAGGACCCGCCACGGGTCGGTGTGCACCCAGTCGGAGGGGCCGCGCCGGTCGAGGAGGCGCTGGTCGGTGGTGGTGCTGGGGATGGAGCTGCCCCTGTAGGTGAGGGGGCCGGCCCGTCGTACCTTGTCGTCTTCCGTCATGACGTAAAGCTATCCGTGTACGACGGGCTCACACCTGAACCACACGTGACCCGGCGGTGGCCGCAAGCGGCAGGTTTGCCGCGTGGCCGCCGTCGGGGCCGGTCACGGCCACCCGGCGGCGGCCCGGCCCGCCCGGAACGGTGCTCCGGGCGGGCCCGGGACCCTGCCGCCGGCACGGGGTCCGGGTCACCTGGCTCCGGTCAGCCAGGCCACCATGCGCTCCTCGGCCTCGCGGATCTTCGCGATCTCCGCGTACTCGTCCTTCGTGTGCGCGAGAACGGGGTCGCCGGGGCCGTAGTTGACGGCGGGCACACCCAGCTCGGAGAAGCGCGACACGTCGGTCCACCCGAGCTTGGCCCGGGCCCGCCCCTCCCCCACCGCGCTGACGAACGCCGCCGCCGAGGGGTCGTCCAGTCCCGGGCGGGCGGGCGCCGCGGCGTCCACCACGCGCACCTCGAACCCGTCGAAGACCTCCCGCAGGTGGGCCTCCGCGTCCGCGACGGACAGGTCGGGGGCGAACCGGTAGTTGACCTTGACCACGCACTCGTCCGGGATGACGTTGCCCGCGACCCCGCCCTCGATGAACACGGCGTTGAGGCCCTCGTGGAAGCGCAGCCCCTCCACCTCCGGCTCGCGGGGGGTGTAGGCGCGCAGCACGTCCAGGACGGCCCCGGCGCCGTGGATCGCGTTCTCCCCCATCCACGACCGGGCGCTGTGCGCGCGCCTGCCCCTGGTCACGACCTCCACCCGCATGGTCCCCTGGCAGCCGCCCTCGATCACGCCGTCCGTGGGCTCCATCAGGATCGCGAAGTCCCCGGCCAGCCACTCCGGGTGGCTCCGGGCGAGGCGGAGGAGGCCGTTGCGGGAGGCGTCGACCTCCTCGTTGTCGTAGAAGACGTAGGTGACGTCGTGCACGGGCTCGGTCACGAGGGCGGCCAGCTTGAGCTGGACCGCGACCCCGGCCTTCATGTCGGTGGTGCCGCACCCGTAGAGGCGCCCGCCCTCGACGTGCGAGGGGACGTTGTCCACGATGGGGACGGTGTCGATGTGCCCGGCGACGACGACGCGGCGCGGACGGCCCAGTTCGGTCCGGGCGACCACGGCGTCGCCGTCACGGGTGACGGTGAGGTGCGGGAGTGCCTTCAGGGCCGACTCGACCGCGTCGGCGAGGATCCTCTCGTCACCGCTCTCGGAACGGATGTCCACGAGTGCGGCGGTCAGTTCCGCCGCGTCCGAGGTCAGGTCCAGCATGGTGTCGCCCCGTTTCTGAGCTGTGTTCGGCCGTCGTGCCGCGGGCACCCGACCATGGTCCCGCACCCCGCGGGTACGCGGACGGGGCACGCGTACGGCCACCCTAGGGCGTGTTCTGTGGATGCTTTCGGTTGACTCGGCGCTTGCGCCGATCGACGCGAGCGGCTTCCAGGCCATCTCTCGCAAGACGGGTAGCGCGGGTCAGCCCGGGTTCGGCTGTCCAAGCGCAGTCGGCGCGGCGAGAGGCAGCCCGGGGGACGCGAGCCCGGAACGATCCGCGGAACGCGGCCTGGAACGCGGAGGGCGCCCTCCGCCTGCGGAGGGCGCCCCTGGCGGACGCGGGTGCGGCGTGCCGCCGGCCCCTGTTCTCCCGGGTTCCGGCGCCGCGGCGCCGGGACCCGGTCGGACGGGGCGTCAGGCGTTGACGCCGTGCTCCCGGAGGAGGTCGTTCAGGGCGAGCTTGTCGTGCTCCTCGCCCTCCCGGAGGCGCTTGAGCACCAGCAGGACCGGCATGCCGAAGTCGCCGCCCGGGAAGCTCTTGGTCCGGTTCGCGGTCACGCACACGGACCAGGCCGGGGCCTCGCCGCGCTTGAGCTCCTCGCCGGTCTCGGCGTCGAACACGCGCGTGGAGGAGGTCAGGATGGTGCCCGCGCCGAGCTTGGCGCCGGTGCGCACCCGGGCGCCCTCGACGACCATGCTGCGGGAGCCGAGGAACGCGTCGTCCTCGATGACGACCGGGGACGCCTGCGGCGGCTCGAGGACGCCGCCGACGCCGACGCCGCCGGACAGGTGGACGTTCTGGCCGACCTGCGCGCAGGAGCCGACCGTGGCCCAGGTGTCGACCATGGTCCCGGAACCGACGTAGGCGCCGATGTTGGTGAAGGACGGCATGAGGACGACACCGGGGGCGAGGAAGGAGCCCCAGCGGGCGATCGCCCCGGCGACGACGCGGACGCCGTCGAAGCGGGTCTTCAGGGGCATGCGGTCGTGGTGGCGGAAGTCGCCGACCTGCGACTCCTTCATGTCCAGGACCTTGAAGCCGAGGAGGATGGAACGCTTGGCGCGCTCGTCGACCACGACCTCGTCGGTGGCGGGGTCGACGAAGGCCACACGGGCCTTGCCCTGGTCGATCAGGTCGATGGCGCCGGTGATGGTCTCACGGGCCTCGACGTGGGAGGGCGTGAGTTCGGAGCGCTTCTCCCAGAGTTCGTCGATCTGGTCGGGCAGCGGACTGGAGTACGAGCTGGTCATGTGCACACACGTTAGTGGCTCGCGGAAGGTGCGGTGGTACCCCCCGCCCGTGTGTAGCGACCGCCTCCGCGCATCCGCCCCGCCCGGCCGCCCGGCGCCGACTACAATGCGGCCGGGGCTCGCTGTGGGTCCCTCGCGCGGCACGGGTGACCTTCCTCTCCGTGCGGTGCACCCACCTGCTCCCTACCCTTGGTTCGCCTGTGCCCAGTAAGCGCCGGAGGCTCTCCGCCTTCGTCAAGATCCTGTTGTCCCTCTTCCTCGTGTGCGGCCTCCTCGTCGCGGGCGCGTACTACGTGCTGACCACGTTCGAGCGGGTCGACACCGTCGAGGCCCCTGAGCCGGGGTGCCGTCTGGACCTGTCCGACGGCAAGTACGTGCTGGAGGACGCGCAGGCGGTGAGCGCCACCACGGTGAGCGGGGTCGCGTTCAGCCGCGACCTGCCGCCGGAGGCGGTGACGGTGGCGTACGCGACGGTGTGGCAGGAGTCCGCGTTCTACAACCTCGAGTACGGGGACCGCGACTCCCTCGGCCTGTTCCAGCAGCGGCCGTCCCAGGAGTGGGGCGAGCCGGAGCAGATCCTCGATCCGGTCTTCTCCACCCGCTCGTTCTACGACGAGCTGGTCGAGGTGAACAACTGGTCGGAGATCCCGGTGTTCGAGGCCGCCCAGGCGGTGCAGCGCAGCGCGGACGGCTACGCCTACGACCAGCACGAGGGTCTGTCCGAGCGGATGGCCGAGGTGACCATCGGCGAACTCGGACCGGGCCTGACCTGCTGGTACGACGCCGAGACCCTGGACGCCCTGCGGGCCGGCGACGCGGACACGGCGGGCGCCCAGGAGGAGATGGCGCGCGTCTTCGGCGTCGACCCGGCGACACTGTCGGCCGGCGGCGACCAGGAGTCGGCCACCGGCGACCTCGGCTGGGCGATGGCCCTGTGGGCGGTCGCGCACGCCGAGGAGTACGGGCTGACCTCGGTCTCCCACGGGGACCGGCGCTGGCGCGCGTCGGACGGCCTGAACGGCGCCGAGGCGTGGACCACGACGGAGGACGACACCGGGGGCCGCGTGGTCCTGCGGTGACGGCCGCCGTCCCACACGACGTGTGAGGGCCCCGGCGCGAGTCGCGCCGGGGCCCTCACGGGTCCTCGTCGGAGGGGAGCCGGCGCCCGTCAGCCGGGCGTCCGCCGACGCGCCCCGTCCGGGCCCGTCGACAGCCCCTCGGGGCGTGCCCGCCGAGGCGGTCGACCGCGCCCGGCTAGCCGGCCAGGCGCCCGACGGCTGCCTCCACGCGCTCGTCGGTGGCGGTGAACGCCACCCGCACGTGCCCCGC
>Ga0233363_1000381_pt1 | contig 20353 bp, 17 predicted proteins | sample ElkDunMinimDraft_18_FD_191534 | JGI IMG/M metagenome (GOLD analysis project Ga0233363, IMG submission 191534) | Fecal eukaryotic communites from dung pellets of Tule Elk in California, USA - Elk Dung C16 | ecosystem: Host-associated > Mammals > Digestive system > Large intestine > Fecal | place... | reverse complement strand
CGTGGGACCGGGGCCGTTGACGGCGTACGGCGCGGGCATGACGGCCAGCACGCCGACGAGCACGGACGCGGCGAGCATCCCGAACGACTGGACGACCGCGCGCGGCGTGGGCCGCGGCACGGGTGAACCGTCGGCCGTCCCCGCATCGTCGCGCTCCTCGGGGTGGTGCTCCTCGGTGTCGCGCGGGCGCGGGTCGTCGGCGCTGTCGTCCGCCGGGATCTCGTCGAGCACGCGAACGATCATCCCTCACCGGCGCGGGCGACCACGCACACCTCTGTGCGCCGTGAGCGAACCGGGGCCGCCCGTCCGTCGGACCGCCTCCGGACCTGGTTACCGTGGAGCCCCCCGGCCACCCAGGAGGCCCGCATGACTCCCGACGTCCCGCCCACCGACGGTCCCGGCGGAAGCCCGCAGTGGGAGCAGATGCTCCGTGCCATGCTCGGCCCCGCGGCCGACGACGCGATCCGCGAGATGCGCGAGATGGGCGTCGACCCCGCGGCGATGGCCGCCGCGTCGGGCCTGCCCGCGGACCCGGTCGCGCTGCAGCAGGCGCTCGCTCAGGTGCAGCAGATGCTCGCGAGCTCCGGGGACGAGACCGTGAACTGGCAGATGGCCCACGACCTCGCCCGCCAGCAGGCCGCGGTGGGCGGTGACCCCGTCCTGTCGCCGGGGCGCGTCAAGGAGGTCCGCGACGCGTTGTCCGTGGCAGAGCTGTGGCTCGACGCGGCGACCGAGCTGCCGCCGGCCGTCGGCACCTCGCACGCCTGGAGCCGCGCCGAGTGGGTGGAGGCGACCCTGCCGACGTGGCGCACGCTCACGGAACCGGTCGCGTCGTCGCTGGCGACCGCGCTGGCCGACGCGCTCGGGCCGGCGATCGGCGAGATCGGTGACGCGTTTCCCGGCGGGTCACCCGCGGGGGGCCTCGGAGGCGACCCGGCGCAGCTCCTGCGGGGCCTGGGCTCCGCGGTGTTCGGGCTGCAGGTCGGGCAGGCCGCGGGCACGCTCGCACGCGAGGTCTTCGGCACCACCGACATCGGCCTGCCGCTGCTCGAGCGTCCGGTGCCGGCCCTCGTCGCGGCCAACGTCGACGCGTTCGCGGAGGGCCTCGACGCCCCCGTCGAGGAGGTGCGGCTCTACCTCGCGCTGCGGGAGGCGGCCGCCAGCCGGCTGTTCGCCCACGTGCCGTGGCTGCGCGCCCACCTGCTCGACGCGGTCGCGGAGTACGCCCGCGGCATCGCGATCGACGTGGACCACCTCGAGGAGGCGGTGTCGGCCATCGACCCGACCGATCCTGCCGCCCTGCAGGAGGCCCTCTCCGGCGGGGTGTTCGCCCCGCAGACGACACCCGCGCAGCAGGCGGCGCTCGCGCGGCTGGAGCACGCGCTCGCCCTCGTCGAGGGGTGGGTCGACGAGGTCGCGACCACCGCCGCGGCGCCTCACCTGCCCCACGCGGCGCCCCTGCGCGAGATGGTGCGTCGTCGGCGCGCAGCGGGCGGTCCGGCCGAGCAGACCTTCGCCAGCCTCGTCGGCCTCGAGCTGCGTCCGCGCCGGCTGCGCGACGCGGCGACCGTCTGGGCCCACCTGACGAGCACCCGTGACGTCGCCGGACGTGACGCCGTGTGGGCGCACCCGGACCTCGTGCCCACGCCGGAGGACCTGGACGATCCCGCAGGCTTCGACGCACGGCGCCAGGCCGAGGTCGACGAGTCCGCGGACCTGGACCGTGCACTCGCGCAGATCCTCGACGGTGCCGGGGCGGCCGACGGTGCGCCCGACGTCACGGGGACGAGCGACGTCACGGGGACGCCCGACGACGCGGCGGACGACGAGGGCACGTCGGGGGCTCCGACGGGCTGACCGCCCGACGGGCGGTGAACGGCGGCTCAGTCCTCCCGGACCGGCGGCTCCACGTCGTCGACGCCGGGCTCGTCGGGCAGGTCGCCGTCCTCGGTGCCGTCACGAGCGAACGCGTACCCCTCGAGGAACCCTCGGGCGCGCTGCGTGTGCGGGTAGGTGGCCATCTCGGCCCAGAACGCGTCGCCGTGCCCGGGCTGGAGCAGGTGCGTGAGCTCGTGCAGGAGCACGTAGTCGAGCACCCACCGCGGCATGCCCTGCACCCGGTCGGAGATGCGGATCGTCCCCTCCGCGGGGGTGCAGGAACCCCAGCGCCGACCCTGGTTCGACGACCACCGCACGCTCGTCGGCACGGCCCTCCCGCCGAGGTACCGCCGGGACAGCTCGGTGGCGCGCGCGACGAGCTGCGCATCGGAGGGGCGACGACGGCGCTCCTGCGCCGCCAGCCGCTCGAGCATGCGCCCGACCCACTCACGCTCCTGCGCCCGGGTGAACCGCGCGGGGATCGCCACGATCGTCCGGTGCCCCTCGCGCCACGCGCTCACGGTGCGCGCACGGCGCCGTGAGCGCCGCACCTCAACGACGGCGTCGGCGTCGGCGTCGTGGTCGCGCTGCAGCGACCGCAGCGCCGACTCGTCCGGGCGCGCGGGACCGCGCGGCGTCGCCCCGTGCGAAGTCGGCACCTTGGCACGCTAGCGCGCCGACCGTGCGCCCGCGCGGATGACACCCCGCTTCACCCGCTCGAGCCGCACGACGCGGGCGGCGGATCCGCTGCGCAGGCGGCGCGCGCACTACTGTGTGAGCGCACGGAGGCCGTCACGGTCCCTGCCCCGGGCGCGATGCCACCGCCCGGTGAGGAGCACGAGGAGGGACCACATGGCCGACACCTGGGCAGGCGAGTTCTACTGCGTCAAGTGCAAGGAGAAGCGGGAGACGGAGGGCGAGGTCGTCGTCTCGGAGTCCGGTCGACGGATGGCCAAGGCCGTCTGCCCGGTCTGCGGCACCAAGCTCAACCGGATCCTCGGCAAGGCCTGAGGCCTCCGGTCCGGACCCGTCCGCGGTCCGACCACGACGCACCACGAGGGCACCGTCGCACGCGACGGTGCCCTCGTCGCGTCCGGGTCACCACCGGATCCCGCCACGGAGGACGCGGTTGCCTGTGGACGACGCCTGACGTCACGCGCGGCACGATGCCATCGTGACCGGATGACCGCGCACCGCGAACCCGTGCTGCTCCGCCCCGGGTTGCTCGTCCTCCCCCGTGCGGTCGACGAGGTGCAGGTGGGCACCGACCCGCGCTGGGCGGTGCGCCTCGTGGGCCTCGCACCGGCGGAGGTGGCCCTGTGGGCGCAGGTCAACGACGCCACCGATCTCACGCAGCTGCCGACGCGGGCGCGTGCTGCAGGGCTGGACCCGACGGCGGTGGCCGCGACGGTCGACGACCTGCGCCGCGCGGGGCTCACCCGTCCACCCCCGGAGAACGTGACGGCTGTTCGCGGGCCGACCGCCGCCGACGCCGCAGCGTGGTCGCTGCTGCGACCGGACGCGACCGGCGACGCCGTGGTGGCCGACCGGGCGGACGCCGTGGTGGGGGTGGTCGGGCTCGGGCCGACGGGGCTGGGCGTCGCCCGCCAGCTGGCGGTCGGCGGCGTCGGCACCCTGCTGCTCGACGACGACGCCCCGGTGCGCTCACCGGACGTCGCCGCCGGCGCGCACCGCTGGGCGGACGTCGGGACCTCGCGCGCGGTGGCCGCGCGCCGGTTGCTGCGCGAGGCGGCCCCCGGTGTGCGGACGGACACCGACGACGCCCCGCACGTGGTCGTCGTCGTGGAGCGCGAGGCGGCGGACCCGCTGCGCGCCGTGCGGCTGATGGGTGACGACGTGCCGCACCTGTCGGTCGTCCTGCGGGCGGCCGACGCGCTCGTCGGCCCGTTCGTGCGGCCCGGCACCGATCCGTGCCTGCGTTGCCTGGACCTGCACCGCACCGATGCGGACCCGGCCTGGCCGACGGTGCTGGGTGCGCTGACGCGTCGCGGGCGGCCCGGTGAGGCGGTGCCCGGCGAGGTGGGCGTGCTCGCAGGCGCGTGCGCCGCGCTGGCCGCGGCCCAGGTGCTGGCCTTCCTCGCCGCGGCGACGCCGTCACTGTGCGGGACCACCGTCGAGCTCGCGCTGCCCGGCCTCGCCGCTCGGCAGCGGCGCTGGTCGGCCCACCCCGGGTGCGGCTGCCGCGTGCCGCCGCGGACGACGGAGGCCGGGCCGCGCGAGGGGTGACCTCGCGAGGCCCGGCCGACGCGTCAGGCGGCGGTCGCGTCCTTCCGCGGCCGACCACGGCCACGCTTGGTGGGGACGACCGCCCCGCCGACGAAGACCTGACCGCCCCAGACGCCCCACGGCTCGGCGCGCTCGACGGCGCCGGCGAGGCAGCCGTCGATGATCGGGCACTCGCGGCACAGGGCCTTGGCCCGCTCCACGTCCGCCTGGCGCTCGGCGAACCACAGCTCGGCGTCGTGCGACCGGCACGGGATGAGGTCCGCGACCATCCGGTCGAACTGGTCGTTCGTCGTCGCGGTGCTGCTGGTGGGCCAGGCGCCGGATCCGCCCTGGTTCACGTTGTCGAGCAGCGTCGTGAGCCGCACGATGTCCTCCTGGTGTCCTTGCGAGGGTGAGCTGTGATGCCGGATCGGGCCGCTCGCCCCCGGTGGAGACCGGAGAAATGAGAGAGGCCGCGGATCCGAGTTCGGACTCCGCGGCCTGCCTGCGTGATGAGGCTGGTGCTACGGAGTCCTGTGACCGAGATCGATGCCGAACGTCACGGGACGCGGGCGCCGCTTGAGCCCGGACATGGGCACAGCGGTCCCCTGGAAGGTGCCGCCGGCGGGTGCGAGGGCGTACGTGTACTCATGACGCCACGACGACTTCACGATCGAGTTGCTCTCCACGGTTCAGCACCTCCTCTCCAGGGACGGGTCCCGCCTCTTCGGCAGCACCCCGCGAACAAGGACATGACCACCCTAGGGCGGGCCGTCAGGGCGTCACAAGCAATTAACGGAACTTCGTCCGGGTGGCTCTGCCGGGCGGTCGCGCGCCCTCCCCTGCGACCACGCGCAGGAGGTCGTCGCCGTACTCCCGCAGGCGTGTCTGACCCAGGCCCTGCACGTACCTGAGGTCCGCCGCCTGGGCGGGCATCGCTGCCGCGACGGCCTCGAGCGCGACGTCCGGCAGGACGCGGAACGCCGGGACGCCGCGGTCCTCGGCGACCTGTGCACGCCACTGCCGCAGCCGGTCGAGCACGGCCGGGTCGGCCGCCGCCGAGGCGCGGCGGCCCGCGCCGCGACCGGCGTCCTCACCGGGCCACAGGCCCGCGAGGAACCGCGAGCGCGAGCGCGAGGCCCGCGACCCCGGCGTGCGGGCGGCCGCGAACGACATCTCCAGGTTCCGGCGGGCGCGCGTCACCCCCACGTAGAGCAGGCGCCGCTCCTCGGACACGGCCGCCTCCGTCTGCGCCAGGGAGATGGGCAGAAGGCCGTCGGAGAGCCCCGCGAGGAAGACCGCGTCCCACTCCAGGCCCTTGGCCGCGTGCAGGGAAGCGAGGGTCACGCCGTCGACCGTGGGGGCGTGCTGCGCGGACGCGCGGTCGTCGAGCTCGGCGACGAGCTCCCGGAGCGTGGCCTCCGCGCTCGTCGCGACCATGTCGTCGGCGAGGCCGACGAGCGCCTGCATGGCGTCCCACCGCTCACGCGCCGCGCCCCGCGCGGACGGGGGCTGCGGCGACCAGCCGACAGAGGTGAGGATGTCGCGGACGGTCTGCCCCAGGGGCGTGTCCGGGTCCGCGGACCGCGCCCCGCCGCGCAGCAGCACGAGTGCGTCGCGCACGTCGCGGCGGGCGAAGAACCGGGTGCCGCCTCGCACCTGGTACCCGACGCCGGCCGCTGCCAGCGCCTGCTCGAAGGCCTCCGACTGCACGTTGGTGCGGTACAGGACGGCGATCTCGCTCGCGGGGACGCCCGCGGCGACGAGCCGTGCCGCTCGCGCCGCGATCCCCGCGGCCTCCGCCTCGTCGTCGTCGTACGCGGTGAACCGCACCTCCGGACCGTCGGGCTGCTGGGCGACCAGGTGCAGCGGCACGGGGTCGCCCGGCCGACGCGTGGCCGTGAGCACACGGTTCGCCAGGGCGACGACCTGCGGGGTGGAGCGGTAGTCGCGCACCAGACGCACGACCCGCGTGCCCGGGTGCTTCGACGCGAACGTCAGCAGGTGGTGGGGCGAGGCACCCGCGAACGAGTAGATGGTCTGGCTCGGGTCGCCCACGACGCAGACGTCGTGACGACCGCCCAGCCACTGGTCGAGCAGGTACTGCTGCAACGGGCTGACGTCCTGGTACTCGTCCACCACGAAGTGCCGGTACTGCGACCGGACCTCGTCCGCGACCTCGCCGCGCTGCGCGAGCATGGCAGCGAGCAGCAGCAGCACGTCCTCGAAGTCGATGACGCCGCGCTCCGTCTTGACGTCCTCGTACGCCGTCAGCAGCCGGGCGACCGCCTGCGCGTCCTGGCCGGCCGGGGCCGGGCGACGCACCGCCTCGGCGGCCCGCTCGTAGTCCTCCGCGGTGACGAGCGAGACCTTGGACCACTCGATCTCGGCTGCGAGGTCCCGCACCGTGATCCGGTCCACCGCCAGGCCGACCCGGCGCCCGGCCTCGGCGACGAGCGTCGCCTTCTGCTCGACCAGCCGGGGGGGCGCGCCGCCGACGACCCGGGGCCAGAAGTGCCCGAGCTGGCGCAGGGCAGCCGCATGGAACGTCCTGGCCTGCACGCCGGTCGCGCCGAGGTCGCGCAGCCGCACCCGCATCTCACCCGCGGCGCGGGCGGTGAACGTCACCGCCAGCACGGACGCCGGACGGTAGACGCCGGTGCGCACCCCGTAGGCGATGCGGTGCGTGATCGCCCGGGTCTTGCCGGTGCCCGCACCCGCGAGCACGCAGACAGGCCCCGTGAGAGCGGTCGCGACGGCGCGCTGCTCGGGGTCGAGCGCATCGAGGAGGGAGTCGGCTGACATCGGGAACAGTCTCCCAGCCCGCACCGACAACGCGTGCGAGGATCTGTGGAAGGAACCACGGCGAGCACCTGCGAGGAACGATGACGACCCCCACACCCGCACCGGGCAGCGTGACGATGTACTCCACGACCTGGTGCGGGTACTGCCACCGCCTGCGCAAGCAGCTGGACTCGGCCGGCATCGCCTACGACGTCGTCGACATCGAGCAGCAGCCGGAGGCCGCGCAGCTCGTCGAGGCGCTCAACGGCGGCAACCAGACCGTTCCGACGATCGTCTTCCCCGACGGGTCCGCCGCGACCAACCCGTCCCTCGCGCAGGTGCGCGAGCGCCTCGGGGTCTGACGCCGACGCGGCGAGGCGCCTCACGCCGGCGGTCGCCGCCACCACTGCTCGACGAGTGCCAGCGCGATCGACGCCCCGCCCGGCAGCAGCACCTCGCCCGACGCGACCGCCGCGGTGAGCTCGTCCCGCGTGAACCACCGGGCCTCGGCCATCTCGACGCCGTCGACCCGGATGCGGGTGCTCGTCGCGCGCGCCTGGAACCCGAGCATCAGCGAGGCGGGGAACGGCCACGGCTGGCTCCCGACGTACTGGACGTCGCCCACCACGACACCGGTCTCCTCGAGGACCTCGCGCCGGACCGCCTGCTCCGCCGACTCGCCCGCCTCGACGAAGCCCGCGAGCGTCGACCAGCGCCCGGCCGGCCACGCCGCCGCGTGCCCGAGCAGCAGCCGGTCCTCGTCGTCGACCACGGCCATGATGACCGCGGGGTCCGTGCGCGGGTAGTGCTCCGAGCCGTCGACGTCGCACACCCGCGACCACCCCGCCTGGGCGACACGCGTCACCGCCCCGCACCGCGGGCAGCGCGGGTGGCGGTCGTGCCACGCGTCCAGCGCGACCGCCGCCGTCGCCAGGCCGGCGTCGTGCGCGTCGAGCGCCGCACCGACCGCTCGGAGCGAACCCCACCCACCGCGCTCGACCGGACCGTCCGGAAGGTGGACCAGGACGTCCGCCGGCTCGCCCCCCGACGTCAGCGGGTGCTCGTCCGGCAGGCGCACCGCCAGGACCCGCGTCCCGTCGTCCCCCGCGCCCAGCAGGAGCCAGACGTCGGACGTGGCCTCGGTGGTCGCGGCACCGTCGGTGGTGCCGCCCGCCGCGAGCAGCGCGCGCGCCGACCGCGGGTCGAGCCAGCGGACACCGCCGTCGTCCGTGAGCAGCAGCCCGCCGTCGCGCACCGCGAGGACACGCGTCGTCGGGTCCGCCAGCGCGTCGGCGACCACGTGCGGCACGTCGCGCAGCTCCGCCGCGCGGGGCACGGTCGATCGGGCGAGCGGCAGGTCGGCCAGGGCGTGGTGGGTCACGTGCGCCACGCTACGCGGCGACCGTGTGGAGCGACGCCCGCCCTGGCGTGCCCGCGGCAACGCAGGACGAACCGGACGCCGACACGCCGCGCGACGCGTCGGTGACGAGCGGCGTTGGACCTACGCTGGCGGTCGTGAACCGTTCGCCGCTCGCGCTCGCCGCCCTCGCGACCGTCGCCGTCCCCGGTCTCGACGCGTACGACGTGCGGCGCCCCGTGCACCCGGGCTCGGACTTCGACGTCGCCGTGGTCGTCGACTCCGTGCGGCAGCGCTGGGTCGTCCGCGCCCCGCAGCACCCGGCCGCGGGTGCGGCGCTCGAGGCCGAGGTCGCGCTCCTCGAGGCGCTCGGGCCGTTCGTCGACGACGGCAGCCTGCCGTTCGCGATCCCGCGGCCCGCCGGGTTCGCCCATCTGCCGGAGGGCGGACGCGCGAGCGTCCACCGTGAGGTGCCCGGCCGCCCGCTGCAGCTCGAGACGCTGCGCCCCGGCCCCGGGCTCGCGGCCGCCGTGGGTCGTGCCGTCGCCGCCGTCCACGAGCTGCCGACGTCGGTCGTCGAGAACGCCGGTCTCCCCGTGTACGACGCCGCCGGGTACCGCGAGCGCCGGCAGGCGGAGGTGGACGAGGCGGCCCGGACGGGGCTGGTCCCGCCGCCGCTGCTGCGCCGCTGGGAGGAGCTGCTGGAGGACGTCGCGATGTGGCGGTTCCGCCCGACGGTGGTCCACGGCGACCTGTCGAGCAACCACCTGCTCGTCGCCGACGGCGCGGTGGGCGGCGTGCTCGACTGGGGGTCGACGATGGTGGCGGACCCCGCCGACGACCTGTCGTGGCTGCTGGTCGCTGCCCCGCAGGACGCCGTCGACGCCATCCTGGAGGCGTACCTGCTGCGCCGCACGGAGCTCACGGACCCGCACCTGGCCGACCGTGCCCTCCTCGCGGGTGAGCTGGCGCTCGCGCGGTGGCTGCTCCACGGCGTGCGCGCGCAGCGCCAGGACGTCGTCGACGACGCGGTCCAGATGCTCCGCGACCTCGAGGAGCACACGCTGGTCGACGAGGCCGCAGGCCAGTACAGCTAGCTGCCGGGTCGCGGCGTCGACCTGCCCGTCCGTCGTCCGCGTGACCGGCGGACCGCCGGCTGTGCGGCGCGTGCGGGCGTCCTTCCCGTCGCACCGTCCGTCGTGCTCGATGCGCCCGGTGCCGCGTCCGCCAGCAGACGCGCCACCTCCTGCTCCCCCGGCAGCCTCTCCGGCAGGACCGTGACACCGGCGCCGACGTAGCAGAACGCCGCCCGGACCAGGTCGGGATCCGTGCCCGTCAGCCGCGCCCACGCGATGCGGTAGACCGCGAGCTGGAGGTCCCGCGAGGCGCGCTGCGCCGTGTCCCGCGGCGGCGAGCCCGTCTTCCAGTCGACGACGACGACGGCGCCGGGCACGTCGGGCCGGTCAGGGTCCGCGAACACCGCGTCGATGCGCGACCGCAGGACGTACCCGCCGATCGTGGTCTCGACGTCGACCTCCACGGCCACGGGTGACCGGTGCGCCCAGGGGGTGCGCAGGAAGGCGGCGCGCAGCTCGGCCTGGTCCGGGTCGCCGGGCAGCACGTCGTCGTCCGCTCCGGGCAGGTCGTCGACGTCGACGAGCGTCGCCTGCCCGTACCAGGCCTCGACCCAGGCGTGGAAGGCCGTGCCGCGACGCGCCTGGGGGGACGGTTCGCGCGGGACGGGCCGCCGCAGGCCGAGAGCGAACTGGTCCGGCTGGGCATCCAGACGCACGAGGGACGACGCCGACAGGTGGGCCGGCAGCGCGACCCGCGCGTCACCGCGTCGGCGCGCCGCCTGCTCCGCGAGCAGCCTGTCCGCGAGCACGTCCCAGTCCTCGCCGTCGCGCGGGGCGGCCATGCCGTCAGGTGCCTCTCCGGTGGACCCCCCGACCTGCGGGCGCGCCTCCTGACCGTCGACGGCAACGGCCGGTGTGGCTGCCGGAATGTCCGCCAGAGCGGCGTGCACGGCCTCGGCGGCCGCGACGACCGCCGCGCGTCGGGGTGCGGCGCCGTCCCGGGTGAACGGGTCGACCGGCCAGACCGCGGTCGGCGTCAGGGCCGCTCGCGGGTTCGGGCTCCCCGGCTCGGGCTCGTCGGCACGTCCGATCACGTCCACGAGCCCGGCGTCGACGAGCTCGGTGAGGAACGGCGAGAGCTTGCGCGGCGCCTTCGGCTCACCCCAGTACGCGGCCGACAGCAGGAGCGCCTCGCGTGCCCGGGTCAGCGCGACGTAGGCCAGCCGACGCTCCTCGGCGACCTCGTGGTCACCGGCGTCCAGACGGAACCTGTCCAGGCGGTCCGCGAGCTCCTTCGGCGACTCCGCACCCGCGCACTCGAGTCGCGGCAGGTCGTCGGCGTCACCGCGCAACGGGTACGGCAGGACGCCGAGCCCTGTGAGCCACGCGGAGTCCTTGGGGCCGTCCTTGCCGAGCATCGCGGTCGCGGGCAGTCCCCCGTCGACCATGCCCGCGACCGCGACCGCGTCCCACTCCAGCCCCTTCGCGGCGTGCACGGTCGTGACCTGCACGGCGTCGGGGTCGGGCTCGGTCACGGGGAGCTCCAGACCGTCCTCCCGGGCGTCCGCGGCCTCGAGCCAGGCCAGGAACGCGCCGAGCGTCGGACGGTCGGCGCCGCGGGCGAACTCCGCGGCCACGTCCGCGAACGCGTCCAGGTGGGCGCGCGCCCGGCCCGGTGCGACGTCCGCACGGGCCTGCACCTCGATGTCGAGACCGAACAGCCGCTCGGCCTCTCCGACGAGCTCGGGCAGCGACAGCCCCTGGTGCGCGCGCACGGCCCGCAGGACGGCGGCCAGGTCCACGAGGCGACGTCGACCCTCGGACGTCAGGACGCGCCCGGCCGGGCTGCGCCACCCGGGCGGCGGCGGGTCGTCCAGCGCGTCGACCAGGCTGCGCTCGTCCACGACGTCCGCCTCGACGCCGTCGCGTCCCGCCACCCGTCCTGCGGCCGGGCGCGCGCCCTGACGCGCCCACTCGCCCAGGGCGTGCAGGTCGGACGCGCCGAGCCGCGTGCGGGCGCCGGTCAGCAGCCGGACGACGGCGTCGCCCCGGGTCGGGTCGTGCGCCGCCTGCAGCACGGCGACGAGGTCGACGACCTCCGGGGTCGCGAGCAGACCACCCAGGCCGACGACCTCGACCGGCAGACCCGCCGCGCGCAGGGCGCGACGCAGCGGCTCGAACTGCGAGCGCTTGCGGCACAGGACGGCGGCCGTGCGCCGTCCGGCGGGGTGCAGCCCGGGACGCCACTGCTGCGCGACCCACGCGGCGACCTGTTCGGCCTCGTCCTCGACGGTCGCGGCCACGAGCGCCTGGACCACGCCCTCCCCGGCGCCCGGACGTGGCGCGAGCCGCGGGACGTCGACCCGCGCACCCCCGGTGCGCAGGGGCGCGGCGATCGCGTTGGCGGCGTCGAGGACCGCCACGTCGTTGCGCCACGACGTCGACAGAGGGACGACGTCGGCGGGCCGGCGGCCCTGCTCGCGGCCGTCACCGTCCCGCTCGACGACCGGGAACGCCGCGGGAAAGCGCGCCAGGCCGCCCGGGCTCGCGCCGCGCCAGCCGTAGATCGACTGGTGCGGGTCACCCACCGCGGTCACCGGGTGACCCGCCGTGAAGAGCGCCTGCAGCAGGACCAGCTGGGCGTACGAGGTGTCCTGGTACTCGTCGAGCAGCACGACACGGAACCGGTCCCGCTCCCCGGCGCCGACCTCCGGGACGTCCCGTGCGATCCGCGCCGCGAGCGCCACCTGGTCACCGAAGTCGAGGCTGTCGGCCGCCCTCTTGCGTGCGCGGTAGTCCGCGACGAGGTCGAGGACGCGCGAGCGCTCGCCGAGGGACGCGACCAGCTCGCGGACCTTGGCGTAGGGAGCACGCGGCGGCTCGCCGGCCGGTGTCGACACGAGGCTCTCGACGAGCGCCTCGATGCCGTGGCGCGCGGCCGGCGGGTCGAGCAGGTGCTCGTCCAGCGCGCCCGACAGGGCCAGCACCGCGTCGACGACCGTCGACGTCGCCGCCGACGTGTCCAGGTCCCCGGCCCACGACTCCACGACCTCCGACGCCAGCTGCCACTGCGCCGCCTCACCGAGCAGCCGCGCACCGGGCTCGACACCGAGGCGGAGCGCGTGGTCGGTCACGAGGGACGCCGCGTACGCGTGGTAGGTCGACACGTGCGGTCGCGCGAGCTCGTCGACGACGTCCGCACCGGTCGGCAGCGCGACACCCTCGGCGGCGGCCGCGCGCACCAGCCCGCGCAACCGGCGCCGCACCCGCTCGGAGAGCTCGCCGGCGGCCTTGCGCGTGAAGGTCAGGCCGAGCACCTGGTCGGGCGCGACCAGCCCGTTGGCCACGAGCCAGACCACACGCGCCGCCATCGTCTCGGTCTTGCCCGAGCCGGCACCGGCGACGACGAGCGACGGCCGCAGCGGGGCCTCGATCACCGCGCGCTGCTCCTCCGTCGGCGGGTGCTGCCCGACGAGCTGGGCGATCCGCACGGCCGACAGGCCGGGCACCACCGGGGCGGCGGTCACGCGACCACCTGCCCGCCCTCGCCGCGCAGCGGGCACGAGCGACGCACCGGGCAGCGGCTGCACAGGTCGTTCGCGCGCGCCTCGAAGCTCGACGCCGCCATGCGGTCCGCGACGTCGTCGACGAGGGCACGCGCCCAGCTCGGGGCGCCCTCCTCCGGCCCCAGCCCGTCCTGGCGCCGTTGCGTCGCGCCTGCCGAGCCCTGGGCCAGGTGGACGAGCCGTGCCCCGACGCTGTGGCTCCCCGGTTCGAGCCCCGGGACCGCGCCGGCGTCGACCGCGAGCTGGTAGGCACCGAGCTGGGCGTGCTCCGCGGCCTGCGCGAGCGTCGGCACCCGGGTGCCGGTCTTCAGGTCCACGACCTCGACGGCCTCGCCGTCACCGCCGGCCTCGACGACCGCGCGCTCGACGCGGTCGATCGACCCCCGCACCACCGCGCGGTCCGTCTCGAGCGAGAACGGCGCCTCGACGAGCAGCGGCTCCCCCGCGGCGCGCAGGTAGGCGGCGAGCCGCTCGACCATCGCGTCGGCCCTGCGGCGCGCGGCGACCGAGGGCCAGCCCTCGCCGAGCCCCAGCTCGTGCCAGCGACGGTCGAGCTCGGCGCGCAGCGTCGGCAGGTCGGCCGTCGGGTGCTCCTGGGCGATGGCGTGCACGAGCGTGCCGAGCGACTGCTGGGCGGAGGACGCGGGCGTGCCGCCGGCCGACTCGAGCGCCCACCGCAGGGCGCACCGCTGGGCGGTCTCCAACCGCGACGGCGACACCGGGACCTTCGCCTCGGTCGGCCACAACGGCGCGTCGCTCGACGGCTCCGGGAGTCCGAACCAGGAGGCCGGGTCCGCACCGGGGACGCCGGCGGCAGCCAGTCGCGCGAGCGTGCGGGCGGCCGCAGCGTCCGTCCCGCCCTGCGCCGCCGCGCGTTCCAGCGCGGACCGCAGGCGTGCGACGAGACCGCGCAGGTCGAGCGGTGCCGGGGCGCTCGTCCGGCGAGGGTCCGGCCCGTCGTCGTCGGATCCCGGCTGCACCAGGTCGAGGAACGGCGACGGTGTCGTGTCCTGGTCGTCCACGGCGGTGGCCAGCAGGAGCGTGCGGGCGCGCGAGCACGCGAGCGCGAACGCCCGCAGCTCGTCGGCCAGCACCGCGGCGCGCGCCGCGCGCGCGTGCTCCTCCCCCGGGCCCCCGGCGCTCTCGCGCCCGGCCAGGAGGTCCACGAGCGACTGCGCGCCCAGCAGCGAGTCCCGCAGCCGCAGGTCGGGCCAGACGCCCTCCTGGACGCCGACGACCGCCACGACCTCCCAGGACCCGCCCGCGGCACCCGCCGGGGTGAGCACGCTGACCCCGGCCGCCCGCGACGCGGGTGCCAGGGAGTCCGCCGGGAGGTCCTGCGCCATCACCCAGTCGACGAACGCGCGGGGTGTCGCCTGGGGCACGCGCTCGACGAAGGTCTCGGCGGCCTTGAAGAGCGCCAGCACCGCATCGAGGTCGCGGTCGGCACGCTCGCCACCCGATCCACCGGCGAGAGCAGCCTGTCGCCACGGCTCGGCGAGCCCGGCACGGTCCCACACCGCCCACAGCACGGCCTGCACGTCGGCACCCGGGGACGCCGCGGCGTCCCGTCCGGCCTGAAGCAGCCGGGCGAGGCGCTGCACCGGACGCCCCACGTGCGGCTCGAGCGTCGCGGCCCGGTCCGGCGCGGCCAGCGCCTCGACCAGCAGCACGTCGCTGGACCGGCCGCCGCCGCCCGCGAGCTCCTCGGCCCGCAGCGCGCGCCGCACGCGACGCAGCCCCACCGCGTCGAGCCCTCCGAGCGGTGAGCAGGCGAGCCGGGCCGCGACGTCGGCGTCCAGCTCGTCGGGCTGCAGCGCGACGCGCACCGCGTCCAGCAGCGGCCGGACCGCGGGCTCGTCGCGCAGCGGCACGTCGCTCCCGACGACCCGGACGGGCACACCGGCCTGGGCGAGCGCCCGCCGGACCGCCGTCACGCGGCCACCGGCACGCGCGAGGACCGCCATCTCGTCCCACGGGACGCCGCCCTGCAGGTGGGCGCGCCGCAGCCGGTGCGCCACCCAGGCGGCCTCCTGCGCGGCGCTGGGCAGCACCGCGACACGGGGCGCGGGCCCCTCCGCCCGGTCCTGGGGGACCTCGGCCCGGCGGTGCGCGACCGTGCCGGACGCGGCCACCCGCTCGGTGATCCTCGCCGTCACCTCGCGCAACGGCGCGGTCTGCCGCCACACCGTGCGCAGCACGACGTGCTCGGCCGCCGGCTCCCCCGGACCCGCCGCGGTCGCCCGTGCGACGAGCGACGGCTGGGCACCGCGGAAGGTCTGCACCGCGACGTCCGGGTCGCCGAGCAGCAGCAGGCGGGCACCACCGTCAGCGAAGGCGCGCAGCAGCCGCGCGGTGGCTGCCGTGCTCTCCTGGTGGTCGTCGACCACCACGAGCCGCCGGCGCGGGCACGGCACCCCCGGGACCTCGTCGTCCCAGCCGCGCAGCGCCGCGACGGCCGCGTCCACCACGACCGCCGGGTCCAGCCGCTCGCCCGCGTCCGGTGTGCCCGCGGCGAGCGCCATGACGTCCAGGTACTCCTCGTAGACGCGCGCCGCGGCGACCCACGCGGGGCGCTGCTCGCGCCGGCCGAGGGCCGCGAGGTCGGTCGGGGCGAGCCCTCGCTCGGCGGCACGCATCAGCAGGTCGCGCAGCTCGTCACGGAACGCACGCGTCCCCAGGGCGGCCTCGGGGACACCCGCCGGCCACCGGGGCCCCGGGACCTCCCCGGAGGCGTGCCCGGCGAGCAGCTCGGCCAGCGCCAGGTCCTGCTCGGGTCCGGACACGAGCACCGGTGGCGGCTCACCGAGCGCACCCGCGCGCGCCCGGAGCACCGCGAACGCGACCGCGGCCGCCGTCTGGACCAACGGCCGACCCGCGGTGCGTCCCAGGCGCACCGCCAGCCGGTCGCGGAGGTCGGCTGCGGCCCTGCGGCTCGCCGCCAGCACGAGCACGTCGTCCGGTGCGAGACCGGCCGCCACCGCGGCGGCCGCCGCCTCCAGCGCCACGGTCGTGCGACCCGTCCCGGGCGCTCCCGTGACGAGCAGCGCGCGGTCGGCCCCGGAGGCCACCCGCTCGACCGCCTCGCGCTGCCGGTCGTCGAGCACGGGACGGGCCGCTGCGCCGAGCGCCGCACGCTCGACCAGGGGCGCCGCCACGAGCCGGGTGGTCGGTGCCGTCGTCACGGGTCAGATCAGATCACGTGCCACCGACATCCCCCGTCGAGGACGCACCATCGGGCGTGAGTGCCCCGTCACGCCGCGGACCCGACCCCTGCCGGCAACACACCCTGGCTACGATCTGCGGGTGACCGACGCCCAGGACACCTCCGGCCCCCGTGCCCGCGGGCCACGGATGGCGCGCGCCGAGCGCAGGTCGCAGCTCCTCGCGGTCGCCCTCGACCTGTTCTCCACCGAGGGCTTCCACCACGTCTCGATGGACGACATCGCCGACCGGGCGGAGGTCAGCAAGCCCGTCCTGTACCGGCACTTCCCGTCGAAGCTCGACCTCTACCTCGCCGTCGTCGACGAGCAGGGCGCCGCGCTCCTGTCCGCCGTGGAGCGCGCGGTCGCGCCGATCGAGGCGGGTCCGGTCGCCCGCGGCGAGGGCCGCGCGGTCGTGGCGGCCGTGGTGCACGCCTACCTCGCGTTCGTCCAGGTGGCCGGCGAGTCGTCCACCCTCCTGTTCGAGTCCGACGTCACGCACGACGCGCAGGTCCGCGTCCGGGTCGAGCACGCGGCCGCCGAGGCGACCCGCCGCATCGCCGACGTGCTCGCGGCCGTCACCGGCCGGGACCGCGCCGACGCCGACGTGCTCGCCGCGGCGCTCGTCGCGACCGCCCAGGGTGCCGCGACCTACTGGCTGCGCCGCGGCGACGGCCAGGGTGTCGAGCGCGTCGTCGAGCTGGTGACGGACCTGCAGTGGCGCGGCCTCGCCGGCCTGGTGCGGCCGGACTTCCCGTACGGGGACGCCTAGGATCGGTGGCGACCAGCCCGGCGCCGTGCGCCGGGTCCCGTCCGATGAGGAGTGCCCGTGGAGATCACGATCGGCGTGCAGCACCACTCGCGCGAGCTGACGCTCGAGTCCGACCAGTCCGCGGACGAGATCGTCGCGGCCGTGCAGGCAGCGGTCGACGGCAGGACGACGACGCTGGACCTGACCGACGTCCGCGGGCGTCGGGTCGTCGTGCCCGCCGCCGTCCTCGGCTTCGTGGAGATCGGCGCCGAGACCAAGGGGCGCGTGGGCTTCGGCCAGCTGTGAGCACGTCCCGGCGTCCGGCCCGTGCCGGACGCCGGGCGCTCCCGCGCTGATCGCGGCCGGTGGCGGTGCTCCCGCTGCAGGTCCGTCAGGCAGTCACGCCGTCAGGTGCAGACGCGACATGCGGCGCGTGTGCTCGGCGGTCAGCTCGGTGAAGACGCCGGGCGCAGTCTGCGTCCCGCGGCCCTCGGCAGGCGCACCGTCGGGCGTCGCCGACGCGAGCCCCGCGCGGTCGAGCACACGTGCGACCTCGGGACGCTGCGCCACGCGCTGCACGACGCCCAGCGCCTCCCCGACCAGCCGCCGTCCCCACAGGGCGAGCCGCGAGGACAGGACGTCGTCGCCCGCGCACGCCTGGTCGAGCTCGCGCAGCGCCAGCTCGCTGCGCGACACGTCGTCGAGGACCTCGGCCACCAGGCGCGCCGACTGCTCGTCCAGACCGCGCGCGACCAGCCGGCAGAAGTCGTCCGCCACGCCGTAGCCCACGTACGCCTTGAGCAGCCGCTCGGCCCACGTGCTCGACGGCGTGCGCGCGTCGAACTCGGCCAGCACGCCGTCGAACCGTGCGAGCGCGGCGGGGCCGTCCCCGCCCAGCTCGTCGATGCGGGCGAGCACGCGGTCGCGGCGCTCCGTGCACCGCGCGGCCAGACGGCTCAGCGCCAGCGACTGCTCGAGGCGCGGCGCCTGACGGCTGTCGTCCGCGAGCCGCGCGAACGCCTGGTGCTCCAGGCTCGCGACGAGACCGAGGACCTCGACCGCGTCGCCGACCGCGAGCTCCGCCACGGCCCCGACGTCCTCGCCGACGCGGTCCGTCGCCGGCTCGTCGACGGCGACGGGCTGGGGACGCAGGGGGCGGGCGCTGCCGGCGCTGGAGGTCATCCGGCGATGGTAGCGCCGGCGGGCGCGCCGACCTCCGGGACGACCAGGGGTCCGGGACGTGCGTCCGATAGACTGGCCGCGTACATCCCGTACATCGGTTGCCCGTTCGTCTCGGTTTCCCGGTCCGGCACCATGCCAGACCCTCCCCGCACGACGCGCACCGGCCGCCGTCCGCAGGGCTCGACGCCCGCAGACGCGCCGGCAGGGTGCGCCGCGCGGGGTGACTTCTACGATCGGCTGCCGGCCAACCCGCGTGGCGCAGCCCGCTGTCGCCCGGGGCGGACGAGCGCACGCCGCGCCGCCGGCCCCCGGCCGCACCGTGAGCCGCCACCCTGGCAGTGAAGAGCCGCCCGTGAGCACCGACCAGACCGTCGACCAGGAGCAGCGCACCGACGCCGCCGTCGACACCCCCGTCCTCGACACCTCCGACATCCGTACCGCCGCCGACGCCGTGCCGACCGAGTCGCCGACCGGCTCCCGTCGCGCCGCCTCGGTGCAGGCCGTCGACGCCTCGTTCGCGGACTTCGACGTCCGCCCCGAGATCGTGGCCGCGCTCGCCGCGGCGGGGATCTCGCAGCCGTTCCCCATCCAGGCGATGACCCTGCCGGTCGCGCTGTCGGGCCACGACATCATCGGCCAGGCCAAGACCGGCACGGGTAAGACGCTCGGCTTCGGCGTCCCGCTGCTGCACCGCGTCATCGCGCCCGGCGAGGAGGGCTACGAGCAGCTCGCCGCGCCCGGTGAGCCGCAGGCGCTCGTCGTGGTGCCGACGCGCGAGCTCGCCGTCCAGGTCGCGGGCGACCTCGCGATGGCGTCGACCGGCCGCAAGGTCCGCATCGTCCAGGTGTACGGCGGTCGCGCGTACGAGCCGCAGGTGGAGGCGCTCAAGCGGGGCGCCGACGTCGTCGTCGGTACGCCGGGCCGCATGATCGACCTGCTGAACCAGCGTCACCTGCGCCTGAACCACGCCACCGAGGTCGTGCTCGACGAGGCCGACGAGATGCTCGACCTCGGCTTCCTGCCCGACGTCGAGAAGCTGCTCGCCGCAACCCCCGCGAACCGCCACACGATGCTGTTCTCGGCGACCATGCCCGGCGCCGTCGTCGCGATGGCTCGCCGCTACATGTCGCAGCCCACGCACATCCGGGCGTCCGCCCCGGACGACGAGGGCCAGACGGTCAAGAACATCAAGCAGGTCGCCTACCGGGCGCACGCTCTCGACAAGGTCGAGCTGCTCGCGCGCATCCTGCAGGCGCGGGGCCGCGGGCTGACCATCGTCTTCGCGCGTACCAAGCGCACCGCCGCCAAGGTCGCGGACGACCTCGTCGAGCGCGGGTTCGCCGCCGGCGCCATCCACGGCGACCTCGGCCAGGGTGCGCGTGAGCAGGCGCTGCGCGCGTTCCGGCACGGCAAGGTCGACGTGCTCGTCGCCACGGACGTCGCGGCCCGCGGCATCGACGTCGAGGACGTCACGCACGTCATCAACTACCAGTGCCCCGAGGACGAGAAGACGTACCTGCACCGCACCGGCCGCACCGGCCGCGCGGGCAACAAGGGCACGGCCGTCACGTTCGTCGACTGGGACGACCTGCCGCGCTGGGGCCTGATCGACAAGGCTCTGGGCCTGGGCATCCCTGCCCCCGTCGAGACGTACTCCTCGTCCCCGCACGTCTACGCGGACCTGGACATCCCCGAGGGCACCAAGGGCCGGCTGCCGAAGTCGCAGCAGACCCGTGCCGGCCTCGGTGCCGAGGTCCTCGAGGACCTGGGCGAGACCGGCAAGCGCGGCGGCGGAGCACGTCCCGCGCGCTCCGACGAGCGGCCCGCGGGACGCCGCGAGGGATCGCGCGACGGCGGCCGCGGGGCTGCGCGCGACACCGGCGCACGTGCCGGCGGCGCCCGCACCGTGACCTCGGACGGCGCGACCTCGGACGGCGCGACCTCCGACGCCGACAGCGAGGGCCGTCGCCGGCGCCGCGGTGGGCGGGGCCGCGCAGGCGGGGAAGGCGCCCCGCGCACCGAGCAGGCGCCGCGCAGGGAGCCGGTGACTGCGCCGCGAGCGGAGCAGCCGTCGGCGGCAGCCGCGGCACCCGGTGCCGACGCACCCGCGGGCGGGGAGTCCGACGGCACGGCCCGTCGCCGTCGCCGTCGCCGGTCCCGCGGTGGCGCCGCGGGCGCTCCGTCCGACGCCGCAGCGCCCGCCACCACGGACGCCTGACAGCCACGTCGTACCGAACTGGATCGCCCTCTCACCACCCGGTGAGAGGGCGATCCAGTTCCCCCACCCCCCGTGAGAGTGCGATCCAGCCACACCCCACCCGGTGAGAGGG
>Ga0233363_1000378_pt1 | contig 20440 bp, 21 predicted proteins | sample ElkDunMinimDraft_18_FD_191534 | JGI IMG/M metagenome (GOLD analysis project Ga0233363, IMG submission 191534) | Fecal eukaryotic communites from dung pellets of Tule Elk in California, USA - Elk Dung C16 | ecosystem: Host-associated > Mammals > Digestive system > Large intestine > Fecal | place... | reverse complement strand
GCGGATCGTCGGCCGGGCCACGGCCACCGTCAGCGCGGAGACGACGGTGAAGATCAGCACCTGCGCGAGGACCGGGGCGCCGAGACCGGCCGCGATCGCGGCGGCGAACGCGCCCGCCGAGAACATGATCAGGAAGAGCGTGGTGGTGAAAATCTCGGCAACCGCCAGCACCACGCCCAGAACGATCCACAGCACAAGCTCCACCCATAGGATTCTGTCACGGCTGCGCACGTCCAACCACCCCAAACGATCATGGGTGCGGCACAACCGCCCGCGCGGGGCGAACCGGGCCGCCACCGAAGGCCGCACATACAATGCGTGCGGCATCGACGGAGGTCGTCCGACCGCCGTCGATGCCCCCGAAGGAGCCGCACCGGTGTCGCTGTTGATGGAGACCACCCGCCGCATCGACCTGCTCGTCGCCGAAGGGCAGGCGCAGGGGCGGACGCCGACCCTGGTCGCCGGGATCGTGCGCGCCGGCGCGCTGGTGCACTTCGCCGCCGCCGGTGAGCTGCTCAGCCCCGAGCGGAGCATGCAGTACCGGATCGGGTCGATCACCAAGACGATGACAGCTGTCCTGATCATGCAGCTGCGCGACCGGGGCCTGCTCGACCTCGACGACCCGCTCGAGGCGCACCTGCCGGGCACACCCGTCGGCGCTGTCACCCTGCGCCAGCTGCTCGGCCACGCCGGCGGACTGCAGCGCGAGCCGGAGGGACAGTGGTGGGAACGCGCCGACGGCGCCGATCTCACCACGCTGCTGGCCGGGCTCACCCCGGGCAAGCTCAGTCACCCGCCGCACCGGGCCTACCACTACTCCAACCTCGCCTACGGCCTGCTCGGCGCGGTCGCCGAGGCCCTGACCGGGCGCGGCTGGGCCGAGCTGCTCACCGAGCGTGTCCTGGAGCCGCTCGGGATGACCCGCACCACCTACCTGGAGCAGGAGCCGTACGCCACCGGTTACGTCGTGCACCCCTGGCACGAGACGCTGCGCGAGGAGCCGCGGACCGACACGGGCGCGATGGCCCCGGCCGGGCAGCTCTGGTCGACGGCCGAGGACCTGGCCCGCTGGGCCGCGTTCCTGGCGTCGCCCGACCCGGGGGTGCTCGCCCCGCAGACCCTCGCCGAGATGTGCGTACCGGTGATCATGAGCGATCTGGACTCGTGGCGCTCCGGGCACGGTCTCGGCCTGCAACTGCACCGCGTCGGCGAGCGGGTCTACACCGGCCACGGCGGCTCGATGCCCGGCTATGTCGCAGGGCTGGCGGTGCACCGGCCGACGCGCACCGGCGTTGTCACCTTCGCCAACGCGTACGGCCTGCGGACCGGCTCGATCGGCGAGTTCACCCGTACCCTGCTCACCACCGTGCTCGACGCGGAGCCGGAGCCGACGAGCCCGTGGCGACCCCGGCCGCAGCGCCCGTCCCCGGAGATCGACCAGCTCTGCGGGCGCTGGTGGTGGATGGGCGAGGAGTACGAGTTCACCTGGGACCCGCACCGCGACGAGCTGGTGCGTACCCGGCTGCAGCCGACGGGCGGGCAGGTCTGCTTCCGGCACGAGGAGGGCGACCGCTGGCGCGGCACCGGTGGTGACGAGCACGGCGAGACGATGACCGTGCTGCGCGACGAGAACGGGCAGGTCACCGCCCTGGACATCGCCACCTTCGTCTTCACCCGCGACCCCGACCGGCTGCGCTGACCCGCGGCCGACGGCCCACACGCCGGACCTCGGCCACCGCTGACGGAGCCGGCCGCCGGCCCACCCCGCCGCAGGCGCTCGTTCAGTCGCCGGCCGGCGGCACCGTCACAAAGTCGATCATGCGCTCGACCGCGTTGATCAGCGGTGTCTCCACGTCGGCGTAGCTGTCGACCCGCGACAGGATCAGCCGCCACATCTCGGCCGGGGTCGCCACCCCGAGCGCGGCGCAAACGCCTTCCTTCCACGGCCGCCCCGGCGGGACCACCGGCCACGCGGCGATCCCCAGCGCCGACGGCTTCACCGCCTGCCAGACATCGACGTACGGGTGCCCGGTCACCAGCACGTGCGGCGAGGTAACCCGGGCGACGATCCGGCTCTCCTTGGAGCCGGGCACCAGGTGGTCGACGAGCACGCCGAGCCGGCGCTGCGGGCCGGGGCCGAACGCGGCGATGTGCGCGTCGAGGTCGTCGATGCCGTCCAGCGGTTCGACGACCACCCCCTCCACTCGCAGGTCGTCGCCCCAGATCCGCTCCACCAGGGCGGCGTCGTGGATGCCCTCGACCCAGATACGGCTCGCCTTGGCCACCTTCGCCGGCACGCCGGAGACCGCCACTGAGCCGGAGGCTGTGCGACGTCGTACCGGCGCGCTCGCCGTCGGCGCCGGGCGGCGCAGGGTCACCGGCCGGCCGTCGAGCAGGAAGGCCGCCGGCAGCAGCGGGAAGTTGCGCCGCCGCCCCTTGCGGTCCTCCAGCACCACCGCGCCGGACTCGAATCCGACGACCGCGCCGCAGAAGCCGGAGTCGGCGTCCTCCACCACCAGGTCCAGCTCCGCGTCGACCTCGGGGGTGACCCTGCGACGCCGCCAGTCACCGGCCAGGACATCATTTCCGTATCGCCCGCTCATGGGCCGACAGGCTAACGGCCGGCGCCGTTTCCGGCTCGTTGACGCGCCGCACGGGCCCGCCGCCAAGGGGCGCCGGCGGGGCGCCCGGGACGACCGCGGGCGGGCATTCAACCCGGTCCGGACCCGCCGCGAAGCGGCACCGCCGGGACCGAGACACGACCGGCGTCAGCACGTACCCTTGCCTGCATGTCATCCGTGACCGACACCGTCAGCCTGACCGCCCGCCGGTCGAGCCGATTCGTGGCCTGGGTACGGGCGTGGCGCGCCGGGCTCGTGCCCTTCGACGAGGTGGCCGAGTCGATCGCCGCCGGCGAGGAGCATCTCGTCGCCGACGCCCCGGGAACGTGGACGGACGTGCCCCTGGCCGACGCGCTGCCGTCGCTGGCCAAGCACTCCCCCGACGACATCCGGCTGGTCCTGCCGGCGGCCGGCGACCCGCGCGGGCTGCCCGGTCCGGGCGACTTCAGCGGCGCGGCGCTGCTGGCCGGGGAGGCCGTGGTGACAGCCGGTCTCGGCTTCGTGCCGCAGGTGCGCAGTCACACGTCCGGCTCCGGGATGACCTTCGAGACGGTGCTCTGGCGGGTCTTCCCGCTGGCTGCGGACGCCCCCGCCGCGTCGCTGACGATGCCCGGCGCCGCCGAGGCCGAGGCGGAGCTGGCGAGCGTGCTGGCGGAGACGACGATGACGCTCACCCGGCTCGACGTGGCCGCCTGGCGGCCCGAGCTGGCCGGGGCGCTCGCGGCGCTGCGCCGGCCGGACGGCGTTACCGACCTGCCGCCGGGCTTCGACCCTCGGGCCCGGCGTCTCTTCGCCCGCGCGGCCGTCCTGGACCGGGTGCTGGTGCTGGCCGGACAGGCCGCTCCGGGCGGGGCGGTCAACGGCTACGAGGCCCAGCAGCGCGACGCGGCGCTACGACCGCTCACCACCGCCTGCCGGCGTGCGCTGGTCGCCGCCTGCAACGCCCCACTGCGCCCCTGACCACGACCCCGGGCGCGGCCCTGACCACGACCCCGGGCGCGGCCCTGACCACGACCCCGTACGCGCCGGGTCAGATCTCGTCGATCAGATCGGCCACCGAGTCGACGATGCGCGACGGGCGGTACGGGTAGCGCTCCGCCTCGGCCCGGGTGCTGATCCCGGTCAGGACCAGCACCGTACGCAGCCCCGCTTCCAGGCCGCAGAGGATGTCGGTGTCCATCCGGTCACCGACCATGATCGTGTCCTCGGAGTGGCCGTCGATGCTGTTGAGCGCCGACCGCATCATCATCGGGTTCGGCTTGCCGATGAAGTAGGGCGCCATCCCGGTCGCCTTGGAGATCAGCGCCGCCACCGAGCCGGCCGCCGGCAGCGCCCCCTCCGCCGAGGGACCGGTGGCGTCGGGGTTGGTGCAGATGAAGCGGGCACCGTCGTTGATCAGGCGAATCGCCTTGGTGACCGCCTCGAAGCTCCAGGTCCGCGTCTCGCCGAGCACCACGTACTCCGGGGCGAAGTCGCTCAGGACGTAGCCGACGGCGTGCAGCGCCGTGGTCAGCCCCGCCTCCCCGATCACGTACGCCGTGCCGCCGGGACGCTGGTCGGCGAGGAACTGGGCGGTCGCCTGCGCCGAGGTCCAGATCACCGACTCGGGCACCTGGATGCCCACCCGCGCCAGCCGGGCCTGCAGGTCGCGGGGGGTGTAGATGGAATTGTTGGTCAGCACCCGGAACGGTTTGCCGGAGGCCCGCAGGCGGGCGATGAACTCGGGTGCCCCGGGAATGGGCTGCCCCTCGTGCACCAGCACCCCGTCCATGTCGGTGAGCCAGCACTGCGCCGGGCCGGTGACCGTCGGCGTCTGTTCGTAGCCGGCCACGTCAGGACCGCCGCGTCGGCAGGCAGCAGGAGGCCGGGCAGGTGTTCCACGCCGGGAGTGTGCCGAGCCGGCGCCACTGCGGCGGCGGCACCTGCTCGACGCGCTCGCGGACGAGGTCACGCACCATCGCCACGAACCGGGGGTCGACACCGGGGGTGGCGGCGCGTACGTAGTCCAGGCCCAGCTGCCCGGCGGTCGCCGCGGCTTCGGTGTCGAGGTCCCAGACGACCTCCAGGTGGTCGGAGACGAAACCGATCGGGCTCACCACCACCGAGGTGGTGCCGCCGGCGGCGAGCGCGGCGAGGTGGTCGTTGATGTCCGGTTCGAGCCACGGCACCTGCGGCGGGCCGGAGCGGCTCTGCCAGACCAGGTCGTACGGGACGTCGACCCCGGCGTGCGCGGCGACCAGCCCGGCGACCTCGGCCAGCTGGGCGGTGTAGCGGTTGCCGTCGGGTCCGGCGGCCGCGGCGGCGGCCAGCGGCACCGAGTGGGCGGTGAAGACGACCCGGGTGGTGTCCCGCTTCGCCGGGTCGAGCCGGGCCAGCGAGTCGCGGACCGCGTCGGCGAGCGGTTCCACGAAACCGGGGTGGTCCCAGAACTGCCGCAGCTTGGTCACCGCGGGAGCGTCCGCCCCGACGAGCGCGCGGGCCGCGGCGATGTCCTCGTAGTACTGGCGGCAGGAGGAGTAGCCGCCGTAGGCGCTGGTGGCGAAGCCGAGGGCGTTGCGGATGCCGTCGTCGCGCATCTGCGCCAGGGTGTCGGCGAGCATCGGGTGCCAGTTGCGGTTGCCCCAGTAGACGGGCAGGTCCACGCCGTTGGCCGCGAAGTCCGCACGGATCGCCGCGATCAGGTCACGGCACTGCTGGTTGATCGGCGAGACGCCGCCGAAGTTGCGGTAGTGCTCGGCCACCTCGGCCAGCCGCTCCGGCGGGATCCCCCGGCCGCGGGTGACGTTCTCGAGGAAGGGAAGTACGTCGTCGGGTCCCTCGGGACCGCCGAACGACAGCAGCACCACAGCGTCGTAGCCCATGGTCCCATTCTCCCCCTTTGCCGGGTGGACAGCGGAAAGGACCCCGCCTCCGGCCGTGGCACGGTCACGGAGGCGGGGTCCCGTCGGCGGGAGTTCAGGCGCCGATCGCGTGGTATCCGCCGTCGACGTGCACGATCTCGCCGGTGGTGGCGGGGAACCAGTCCGACAGCAGCGCCAGGCAGGCGCGGGCCGCCGGCTCCTGGTCGGTGAGGTCCCAGCCCAGCGGCGCCCGGCCGGCCCAGGCCTCCTCGAACTGATCGAAGCCCGGGATCGACTTCGCGGCCATGGTCCGCAGCGGTCCGGCGGCGACCAGGTTGCTGCGGATGCCCTTCGGGCCCAGGTGCAGCGCCAGGTAGCGGGAGGCGGACTCCAGCCCGGCCTTGGCCACGCCCATCCAGTCGTAGACCGGCCAGGCCTTGGTGGCGTCGAAGGTCAGCCCGACGACCGAGCCGCCACGCCCCATCAGCGGCAGCGCCGCCATCGCCAGCGACTTGTACGAGTAGGTGGAGATGTGCAGCGCGGTCGCCACGTCCTCCCAGGGCGCGTCGACGAAACCGCCGCCCAGGCAGGTCGCCGGGGCGAAGCCGATGGAGTGCACCACCCCGTCGAGGCCGTCGACGTGCTCACGGACCCGGTCGGCGAGGCCCGCCAGCTGGCCGGCGTCGGTCACGTCGAGCTCGATGACCGGGGCGGGCTCGGGCAGCCGCCGGGCGATCCGCTCGACCAGCGAGAGCCGGCCGTAGCCGGTCAGCACGACCGTCGCGCCGTTCTCCTGTGCCAGCTTCGCCACCGAGAATGCGATCGACTGGTCGGTGATCACGCCGGTGACGAGCAGCCGCTTACCGGCCAGCAATCCAGACAAGATGGAGCTCCTCTGCGTTCGTGGAAACTGATGGGAGAGCGGTCAGTGGCCCATGCCGAGGCCGCCGTCGACGGGAATCACCGCGCCGGAGATGTAACCGGCGCCGTCACCGGCGAGCCAGGTCACCACGGCCGCGACGTCGTCGGTGGCACCGAACCGGGCCGCCGGGATCGCCTTGAGGTAATCGGCCTTGCGCTCGTCGGGCAGCGCGGCGGTCATGTCGGTGTCGATGAAGCCCGGCGCCACGACGTTGGCGGTGATGTTGCGCCCGCCGAGTTCCCGGGTGATGGAGCGCGCGACGCCGACCAGGCCGGCCTTGCTGGCCGCGTAGTTGACCTGCCCGGGGCTGCCGTAGAGGCCGACCACCGAGGAGATGAAGATCATTCTGCCCCAGCGGGCCCGCAGCATCTTCGACGACGCCCGCTTGGCGCAGCGGAACGCACCCGTCAGGTTGGTGTCGACAACACCGGTGAACTGCTCCTCGGACATCCGCATCAGCAGCGTGTCGTCGGTGATGCCGGCGTTGGCTACCAGCACCTCCACCGGACCGAACTCCGCCTCCACCGCGGAGAAGGCGGCGTCGACCGAGGCCGAGTCGGTCACGTCGCAGCGGACGCCGAAGAGATCCGGCGGCCCGGTCTCGCCGCGGTGGGTCACCGCGACGCGGTCTCCCTGCTTGACGAAGGCCTGCGCGATCGCCAGACCGATCCCCCGGTTGCCACCGGTCACCAGCACCGTCCGAGCCACGGCTCCCCCTAACAGATATGTGGGCGTGCGTTGCGCAGACTAGGCGTTACCCGCAGGTAAGCGCTAACGCCGGCGGCCGGCGGCGTGGCCGCCGCACCGGTGTGCCTCCGCTGCGGACCGCGACCGACAACAGGGTACGATGGCGCGCGTTCCGAGCCCTGACGACCGGTGGAGGTGATCGCTGTGCGAGATAGCGATCCTGCCAGTCGTGGCCGGACGAACCGTCAGCTCCGCTGAGCCCGCCACGGCGCGCCCTGAGCTGACCAGCCCGCTCCCTGCCGCACCACGCCCACCCCGGTCTGCCGGCTTCCGGCCGTGACCGGTCCGGCGTGCCCGGCGGGGCGCAACCCGGTCACGAGTCCCGTGTGTGTTCCGCCTGCCCCTCGCCCGGCACGCCTCCCACGCCGCCGGCCAGCGCCACCCGGAGACCGTCATGAGCCGCTACGTCGCCCCGCTGGGCTTCACCCTCGCCGCCGTCTGGATCGCCGTGCTCTTCGTGATGGCCAGCGGCACCGCGTGATTGGGGCGTCCCGGCCGGCGCGTCATACCAGCCGGGACGTCCAGACCAGACTCGCCGCTCCCGCTGCCAACAGCAGCAGCAGCGCGCCGCCGGCGTACCACTGGGTGATCTCGCGCGGCTCGGTGCGGTACCCGATGGAGCTGCCCATGTCCTGGTAGACCTGCTTGAGCTCGCTGACCGTCTCGGCCTCGTAGAAGAAGCCCTCGGTGGACTCGGCGAGCGCGGCGAGGGCCGGCCGGTCGACCGGCACCGGCTGCAGCTGGCCGCTGATGTCGACGGTGCCGCCGTCGGTGCCGAAGGCGATCGTCGAGACCGGCACGTGCGCGGCCGAGGCAGCCGAGGCGGCTTCCTCGACCGAGCGGCCCGCGGTGCGGTATCCGTCGGAGAGCAGCACGATCCGGGCCGGCGGGATCCCCTCGGCGCCGTCGGCCGGCACCATCCGGATAGCTTCCAGGCAGGTGAAGACGGCCTCACCGGTCGCGGTCGACTCCGCCAGTGTCAGCCCGTCGATCGCCGAGGTCACCGCGGAGCGGTCCTTTGTGGGCGCCACCAGCACGTTCGCCGACTTGGCGAAGGAGACCAGCCCGACGTTGTAGCTCTCCGGCAGCTCCGCCACGAACTGCTTGGCCGCCTCCTGCGCGGCCTCCAACCGGGTCGGCGCCACATCCTCGGCCTGCATCGACAGCGAGACGTCGATGGCGAGCATCACCGTCGCGCGCTCCAGCGGCTGCCGGGTGTCGACCGACGGGCGGCCCAGCCCCGTCGCCAGCACCAGCAGGCCCAGCAGCAGGGCCACCGCCGGCACGTGCCGGCGCCAGCCGATCCCCTTCGGGGCGACGGTACGCAGCAGGTCCACGTTGGTGAACCGCACCGCGTAGGCCTGCCGGTGCAGTTGCCGCCAGACGTACGCCGCGGCGAGGGCCAGGACCGGCAGCAGCGTCAGCAGCCACCAGGGTTGCAGAAAGCGGATCATCGAGTCGTCCCTCGGGTACGGGCATGCCGCTGCGCGGCCACGAACCGCACCATATCCATCAGCCAGTCGGAGTCGGTACGCAGCCGCAGGTGCGCCGCCCCGGCGCCACGCAGCGCCGCCGAGATGGCGTCGCGCTGGGCGGCCGCCGCCTGCGCGTACCGGGCGCGCAGCTTCGGATCGGCGGTCTGCACCTCGTGCAGTTCACCGCTCTCCGGGTCGATCACCGGCAGCACGCCGACGTCGGGCAGTTCCAGCTCACGGGGGTCGACGACCTCGATGGCGAGCACGTCGTGGCGCACTGCGAGCCGCCGCAGCGGGTGGGTCCACTGCTGCGGCGGGGCGAGGAAGTCGGAGATCAGCACCGCGACGCCCCGGCGGCGCGGCGGCCGGTTGAGGGCTTCGACCAGGGCGCCGAGGTCGACGCGGCCGGGGCGTACCGGCGCGCCGGCGATGCGGCGCAGCAGCCCCTGCGCCTCCTTGCGGCCGGGCCGGGCCGGCAACACTGTCAGCGTGCCGGGCCCGGACGCGGACGCCGGGCCGCGCCGCCGGCCCGGCGCGGTCGGCTGCTCGGCACCGGCGCCGAGCACGGCGCCGACGCGGTTGCCGCCGCGCACGGTCAGATGGGTGATCGCCGCGGCGGCGGCGACCACCAGGTCGCGCTTGAGCCACCGCCCGGTGCCGAAGTCCAGACTGGCCGACAGGTCCACCGCCAGCCAGGTCTCCAGCTCCCGGTCGGCGATGGTGCGCCGTACGTGCGGCACGGTGGTACGGGCCGTCACCGGCCAGTCCATCCGCCGGACGTCGTCACCGGGGCGGTACTCCCGGGATTCGCCGGCCTCGCTGCCCGGTCCGGGCAGCAGTCCCGCGTAGTCGCCCTGCAGCAGCCCGTCGAGTTTGCGCGTGACCATCAGCTGCAGCCGGGACAGCGCCGCCTCGGACGGGCCGGCCACCTGTGGGGAGAGCGGCGCCGGTGCGCTCACGCCGGGCGTCCGGGCCAGCCGCCGCCCTGGCCGCCGGGCGCGCCGACGCCCGCCTGCTGCCGCGGGGTGACCGAGGGCAGCGCGATGGTGGACATGATGCGCGCCACGATGTGGTCGGCGGGCACGTCGTCGGCGAGGGCGTCGTAGCTGAGCACCAGCCGGTGGCGCAGGATGTCCGGGGCGACGTCCTGCACGTCCTGGGGCAGGGTGTAGTCGCGGCCGCGCAGCAGCGCCAGCGCCCGGCTGGCCCGGATGATGCCGAGCGAGGCGCGCGGGCTGGCGCCGTACTGGATGAGGCGCGCGACGTCCGGCATGCCGTGTTCGGCGGGGGCCCGGGTGGCCAGCACCAGCCGGACGGTGTAGTCGACCAGCGCGTTGTGCACGAAGACCTCGTCGGCCTTGCGCTGCAGGGACACCAGATCGGTGGGGCTGAAGACGACGTTCGGCTCCGGCGCGCGTACGCCCATCCGGTAGACGATTTCGCGTTCCTCGGAGTCGCTGGGGTAGCCGACGACGATCTTCATCAGGAACCGGTCGCGCTGCGCCTCCGGCAGTGGGTAGACGCCCTCCTGCTCGATCGGGTTCTGGGTGGCCATGACCAGGAACGGGTGCGGCACCTCGTAGGTCCGGCCGCCGATGGAGACCTGCTGCTCGGCCATCACCTCCAGCAGGGCGGACTGGACCTTGGCCGGCGCCCGGTTGATCTCGTCGGCGAGCAGGAAATTGACGAAGACCGGTCCGAGTTCGACGTCGAAGGTCTCCGAGCCCTGCCGGTAGATGCGGGTGCCGATGATGTCGGCCGGCACCAGGTCCGGGGTGAACTGCACCCGGGCGTAACTGCCACCGACAACCCGGGCCAGGGTCTCCACCGCCAGGGTCTTGGCCACCCCGGGCACGCCCTCCAGCAGACAGTGCCCGCGGGCGAGCAGCGCGACGAACATCCGCTCGACCATCCGGTCCTGCCCGACGATGACGCGCTTGACCTCGAACATGGCGCGTTCGAGCAGGGTCGCGTCGACGGCGGGGGTGCTCTCGGGAGCGGAGTGCGGCGCGCTGCCGAGCGTCGGCGTCGGCGCGTCGGGTGTGGTCGGCTGGGCCACCGGTCCTCCACAGCGTGGGTCGGTTGAGTCGGATGAGGTGCTGCCGACAAGACTGCCATGCCGCCCGCGCGGCGTGGGCGGCACTCGCGGCGATGCGACGGCGAACCATAGACTCTGCCGATGACCGACGAGATCGCGCCCACCATCGAACCGGTCTGCTCGGCCAAGGGCTGCCCGGCGGCGGCCCGGTGGGAGCTGCGGTGGAACAACCCGAAGCTGCACACCCCCGACCGGCGCAAGACCTGGCTGGCCTGCGACATCCACCGGGAGACCCTCGGTGAGTTCCTCACCGTGCGGGGCTTCCTGCGTGAGGTGGCGCCCGCGACCGGATCCCCTACGCTCTAGACGTGACCGAGCAGACCGGCCCAGCGCCCCGCCCCGAACCCGTCAGTGCCCTGGAGCCCTGGCCGGACACGGTCCGCTGGCAGCCGGTCTCCCGGAACCTGATCTGGGTCGAGCTGATCAGCTTCGGTTCCCTGGTCCTGACGGTGGCCGTCGGCCTCGTCGTCGGGTCGGTCCTCGTCGGCGGGCGCGGCTTCACCGTGGCGCTGATCCTGCTGGGTGTGCTCGCCGTCTTGCGGGTCTCCACCATCTTCCGGGCCGTCCGTGCCTGGGGCTACGCCGAACGCGACAACGACCTGCTCGTACGGCACGGTCTGCTGATCCGCCGGCTGTCGATCGTGCCGTACGCGCGGATGCAGTTCGTCGACGTCAGCGCCGGCCCGCTGGAGCGCGCCTTCGGCCTGGCCACGGTGCAGTTGCACACGGCGGCTGCGGCCAGCGACGCCCGGATCCCGGGCCTGCCCCCGGCGGAGGCGGCCCGGCTGCGGGACCGGCTGACCGCGCTCGGCGAAGATCGCGCGGAGGGTCTGTGAGCGTCTCCGGCGACGTCGTCGCCGAGCCCCGGCGCCGGCTGCATCCGCTGACGCCGCTGTTGCAGGGCGCGAAGTCGATCGTGGTGGCCATTGCGGCGCTCTCCTGGTCGACGCTGTCGCGGGTGGGGCTGGGCTGGTTCGCCGTCCTGGTGGCGGTGCTCGTCGTCGGGGCGACCGTGCTCGCGGTGGTCAGCTGGTACAACACCGGCTACCACATCGTCGGCCGGGAGCTGCGCATCCACGAGGGGCTGCTCTGGCGCCGGACCCGGGCGATCCCGCTGGAGCGGCTCCAGGCCGTCGAGGTGGTACGTCCGCTGCTGGCCCAGCTCACCGGCCTGGCGGAGCTGCGGCTGGAGGTGGTCGGGGGCGGCCAGACCGAAGCTCCCCTGTCGTTCCTGACGGTGGCCGAGGCGGCGGCCCTGCGGGACCGGCTGCTCACCCTCGCCGGCCGGGGGCAGTCACCCGTACCGGAGGCCGCGGTGCCCGGCGACGGCGCGCCGCTGCCGGCGGCGCCGCCGGCCGAGCGCCTGCTGCGCCTGGTGGCCAACCGCGAGGTGCTGGTCAGCCAGTTGCTCACCCCGCAGGCGTTCTTCCTGCCCATCGGGGTGACGGTGGTGCTGACCGAGTTCCTCACCTCGGGTTCGTGGTCGTTCATCGCGGTTGCCAGCACCCTGACCGCCACTGCCGGCATCATGCTGCAGCCGATCCGCCGCGTGCTCAGCGACTGGAACTTCCGGTTGTCGATGCAGGAGTCGGGCCTGCGGGTGCATCGCGGTCTGCTGGAGACCCGCGCGCAGACCGTCCCGCTGGACCGGGTGCAGGCGGTGGCGGTGACCTGGCCGCTGCTCTGGCGGGCCAAGGGGTGGCTGCGGATGCGGCTGGAGGTGGCGGGCTTCTCCGCCGAATCCGACGACAACAACCGACCGGACCGGCTGCTGCCGGTCGGGACACTCGCCGACGCCCGGTTCGTCACCTTCGAGGTGCTCCCCGGGGTGGACCTGCTGACGGTGCCGCTGACCGCAGTGCCGCGGCGGGCGCGCTGGCTGCATCCGTTCGCCCAGCCGGTGCTCGGCGCCGGTCTCGGTGAGCGGGTCTTCGCCGCGCGCCGGGGCGCGCTCACCCGCGAACTGGTGATCGTCCCGTACGCGCGGATCCAGAGCGTGCGGGTGGTGCGGGGACCGCTGCAGCGGGCACTGGGCCTGGCCACCGTGCACGTCGACACCGCCGGTGGCGCCGGCGCCGCCGCGCAGGGGCGCGACCTCGCCGAAGCCTGGATGCTGGCGGCCGCCCTCACCGAACGGGCCCAGGCGGCCCGGCGCGGCCCGGGCTGAGCGCGGACGTTTCCCGGCCGGGTCGGCGTGCGGGAGCCGGGCAGGACCTAGGCTCTCCTGCATGGAGCAGCAGCGGGACCGCAGCCGGCAGCGCACGGACGTCTTCACTACCGGGCTGACCGCCCGGGTGGAGCTGACCGTCACCGTCGCCGACACCGCCCAGGCACTCGGCTCCGGTGACGTGCCGGTGCTCGGCACCCCCCGGGCTCTCGCCCTGACCGAGGCCGCGACGGTCGCCGCGACCGCCACCCGGATGCCGCCGGACATGACGACCGTCGGCACGCGGGTGGAGCTGGAGCACCGGGCGCCGACGCCGATCGGCCGCACCGTCGTCGCCACCGCCCGGCTCAGTCAGGTCGACGGCCGCAGACTCGTCTTCGACGTCCTGCTCACCGACGGTGAGACGACAGTCGCCGAGGGGGTGGTGGAACGCCTCCTGGTCGACCGGCAGCGTTTCGTGGCCCGGGCGACGGGTGTGGCATGACGGGCCTGACCGAGGTCGCCGACCGCGTCTGGGTGCTGCGGCATCCGGTGCTCGACGTCAACGCCACGCTGATCGTCGGCGCCGGCGAGGCCCTGCTGGTCGACACCCTCTCCACCCCGGCGCAGGCGGCCGCGCTGGCGGAGGAGATCCACCGTGTCGCGCCCTGGCCGGGGCGCATCGTCAACACCCACCATCACTTCGACCACTGCTTCGGCAACGCCACGCTCGCCGGCTCACCGCCGTGTCCGGTGTACGCCCACGAGAACGCCGCCATGGCGCTGCGCCGGCCGGAGGAGGCACGCCGCGCCGCGTACGCGGAGATGGCCGACGCCGAGCCGGCGCTCGCCGCGGAACTCGCCGACGTCGACCTGCTCGCGCCGACCCGGACCGTGCAGACCGAGACGCTGCTCGACGTGGGTGGGCGGGCGGTGCTGCTGCGGCATCCGGGCCGGGGGCACACTGCCGGGGACCTGGTGGTGCACGTGCCCGACGCCGACGTCCTGGTCGCCGGTGATCTGGTCGAGTCGAGCGGACCGCCGGCCTTCGAGGAGAGCTATCCGCTGGCCTGGCCGGAGAGCCTCGCCGACGTACTGCGGCTGGTCGGCGACGGGACGGTGGTGATCCCCGGCCACGGCGCGCCCACCGACCGCGGTTTCGTGGTGCAGCAGCACCGGCAGCTCAGCGATCTCGCCTGGCTGATCCGCGCCGCGCACACCGGCGGCGCGACCGCCGAACGGGTCGCCGCCGAGGCGCCCTTCGGGGCCCGGGCCGCCCTGATCGCCGCCCGCCGCGGCTTCGCCGAACTCGACGGCACCGCCTGAACGCCACCTCGCCCCGCAACGGGTCGGTCGCGGGCCGTCAGGCCGGGCCGAAGCGGGCGGCAACCTGGGCCCGGGTCGGCATCGCGGTGGCCCCGCCGGGCGCCTCGCAGACCAGGGCCGCGACCCGCAGCGCGAACTCGACCCGCCGCCGCCAGCCCGCCGGATCGGCCGGGACGCCGTCGGCGAGCAGGTCGGCGATCAGCGCCGCCATCACCGCGTCCCCCGCGCCGGTGGCGTCGACCGCCCGTACCGCAGGGGCCGGCATCCGGCACAGCTGCGCGCCGGCGGCGACCAGCGCGCCCCCGGCGCCGAGGGTGAGCACGACCGCCCCCGCGCCCAGCTCCCGCAGCAGCCCGGCGACGGCCTCGGCCGGCTTGTCCGGGTAGAGCACCGCGGCGTCCGCGGCGCTGAGCTTGACCAGGTGCGCGGTGGCGGCGAACTCCGCGGCGACCGCCCGCTGCCGTTCGAGATCGCCGGCGCCGGTGAGCAGGCGCGGCCGGACGTTCGGGTCGAAGACCCGCAGGGCGGGCGTGGCAGTCCAGGCGTGGCGGGCGGCGGCCAGCACCGGCGGGCAGAGCAGCGCGATGGAGCCGCAGTAGAGCACCGCCGCCCCGGCCGGCAGGGCGGCGTCGAGCCCGGCGACGTCGAGCAGCCCGTACGACGGGGGTGCGCCGTAGAAGCGGAAGTCGGGTTCGGCGCCGGCGAAGGTGGTCACGGCCAGCGCGGTGGGGGCGGCAGCCCGCAGCACGCCCCGGGTGCCGACGCCGTTGTCGGTCAGGAACCGGCCGATCCGGTCGGCGAGGGCGTCGTCGCCGAGGGAGCCGGCGAACTCGACCGCCGCCCCGAGCCGGGACGCCCCCACCGCGACGTTGAGCGGCGCGCCGCCGACCACGGCCCGGTAGAGCGGCTCGGCGCCGTCGGCTGTCTCCAGCAGGTCGATCAGCGCCTCGCCGAGCACCATCGCGTACGCCATCGTTCCTCCTCGGCGGGGCGGGCGATCACTGCCGGTGTCCGCCACCATAATGGCCGTCATGGATACCGCCAGTACGGCAGACCTGGAACGCGCCGGCACGGCCGGCGCCGGCGCGGAGACCGCCGCCGCCCCCGCGCCTCGCCGGGATGCCGCCGACAAGAACCCCGCCGGACGCCACGCGCACCGCGCCGGACGCGCCCTCGACGCGGGTGCTGCGGTGGCGGCGTACTGGGCCGCCTGCGCCGCGCGGGACTGGACGAGCTTCGGCGAACTGCTCGCCGCCGAGGTCGTCTACGACCTGCCGCAGAGCCGGGAGCGCATCCACGGCCGCGACCGGTTCGTCCGGTTCAACGCCGAGTACCCGGGCGACTGGGAGCTGACGGTGGAGCGCGTTGTCGGTGCGGCGGGCACCGCCGCGAGCTGGGTCCGGCTCAGGGCCGGCGACAAGGATCTGCCCGCCGCCTCGTTCTTCGATTTCGACGAGACCGGCCTGATCGTGCGGATCACCGAGTTCTGGCCGGAGCCGTACGAGCCGCCGGCCGGACGGGAGCACCTCGCCGAGCGGTACTGAACGGGGCCGCGGCTGGACGGCACCCGGTGTCAGCCCCGCTCCCCTGTTGGTCCGCCGAGATCGCCCGGGCACCCGCCGACAGCAGCGGGCACCCAGGCGACGGGACTCGGGGTCAGCGCACCATCGAGCCGACGACCGGCTTGGTGAGCAGTGCCGACTGGTTGCGCTGGATGCCGGGATTGAGCGACTTCTCCACGAAGATCGCGTGCCAGATGCAGAAGATCAGCACGGTCCAGACCTTGCGGGAGTTGTCCGCCTCCTCACGCTTGTGCTCCTCCAGCAGCCGCATCGCGTACGGCAGGTCCAGCAGCTCGCCGGCGCCGGAGGTGGCGAGGATGTTGCGCGCCCACTCGTACATCTCGCCGCGCAGCCAGACCCGGGTCGGAGTCGGGAAGCCGAGCTTGCGGCGGTTGACGATCGCCGGCGGGACGACGCCCTGCAGGGCCTGGCGCATGGCGTACTTGGTGGCGTCCGAACGCGGCGGCAGTTTCAGCTCGACCGGGATCTTCGCGGCGACCTCGAAGACCTCCTTGTCGAGGAAGGGCACCCGCACCTCCAGCGAGTGCGACATCGAGATCCGATCGGCCTTGACCAGGATGTCGCCGCGCAGCCAGGTGTAAAGGTCGACGTACTGCATCTTGGTGACGTCGTCGAGTTCGGCGCACTCGGCGTAGATCGGCGCGGTCACGTCGGTGTAGCGCACCGACGGGTCGTAGCGGCGCATCAGGTGCCGCTTCTCCTCCTCGGTGAACATCCGCGCGTTGCCGTAGTAGCGCTCCTCGATCGGGGTGGTGCCGCGCTCCAGGAAGCTCTTGCCCTTGACGCCCTGCGGGATGGCCTTGGAGACGGCCCGCAGCCCCTTCTGCACGCCGCCGGGCAGGCCGTTGACCGCGCCGAGGGAGAGCGGCTCGCGGTAGATGGTGTAGCCGCCGAAGAACTCGTCGGCGCCCTCGCCGGAGAGGACCACGGTCACGTGCTCGGCGGCCTTCTTGGCGACGAAGTAGAGCGGCACCAGGGCCGGGTCGGCGACCGGGTCGTCGAGGTGCCAGATGATGCGGGGCAGGGCATCCATCATGTCCTGCGGCCCGATCTTGGTCGGGATGGTGGTGACATCGAGGTGCCGGGCCGAGTCCTGCGCGACGTCGATCTCGGAATAGCCCGGCACGTCGTAACCGACGGTGAAGGTCAGGATGTTCGGGTTGAACTCCCGGGCCAGCGCCACCACGGCGGTGGAGTCGATTCCGCTGGAGAGGAAGGAGCCGACCGGCACGTCGGCGCGCATGTGCATGCGGACGCTCTCCCGCAGCGTCTCCCGGATCTCGTCGTAGAGCCGCTGCGGGTCGTCGACGGGGCGGGGCCGGAAGACCGGGCGGTACCAGCGCCGCACCTCCAGGCGCTGCCCCGGGCTCCAGGTCAGGTACTCGCCTGAGCCGATCCGGTTGATCCCCTTGTGCAGGGTGCCGGGCTCCGGGACGTACTGCAGGGTCAGGTAGTGCGAGAGGTTTGCGGTGTCGATGCCGGCGTCACCGAGGTACGCCGACTGGGCGAAGGGCAGCAGTGCCTTCTTCTCCGAGGCCAGGTAGAGCCCGTCGACGGTCTCCAGGTAGTGCAGCGGCTTGATGCCGAAGTTGTCCCGGGCGCCGAACGCGCGGCGGGTCTGGCGGTCCCAGATGACGAAGGAGAACATCCCGCGCAGCCGGGTGAGGACCTGCTCGCCCCAGTAGTGGAAACCGGCGACGATCACCTCGCCGTCGCCGTTGGTGGCGAACCGCGCGCCGAAGTCGCGCATCAGCTCGTTGCGGAGCTCGATGTAGTTGTAGATCTCACCGTTGAAGGTCAGCAGGTACCGGCCGTCGGCGTAGGGCAGGGGCTCGTGGCTCGACGCCACATCGATGATCGACAGCCGCTTGTGGCCGAAGACCCCGTCGATGTACTGCCCTGTGACGTCCCCGACCAGATCGACCCCGGTCTCGTCGGGCCCACGGTGATGCAGGGATTCCAACGCGGTGGTGATGGCGTCGCGATGCGCGCCGGCGTCACCACGGGCGCTGAAGAATGCCAAGAGTCCGCACATGGTGGTCATCTTTCCACGCGCGCGAAGCGCCCGGTGCGGCACCGCTGGGGACCGTTACCGTGGACCCGCGGGGTACCGTCGTGGCCAGGGACGTACCGGGAGGATGGCGCATGACCGAGGGACAGCAGCAGATTCCGCAGGATCCGCAGCAGAGCGGGTCGGACGGCACCGAGTCGCACGATCCGGCCTTCCCGGAGCGATTCCTCGCCTTCATGCGTGACGGGTGGCGCGACACCGAGCTGCCGACCTCCCCGCGGCCGGAGGTCCCGCACTACGCCAAGCGCCGGGCCGCTCTGGCCGCCGCCTTCCCGGGCGAGACCCTGGTGATCCCCACCGGCCCGGAGAAGACCCGCGCCAACGACACCGCCTACCCGTTCCGGCCGGGCAGCGACTTCGCGTACCTCACCGGCGACTACGAGCCGGACAGTGTGCTGATCCTGCGCCCCAACGGCTCCGGGCACGACGCGGTGCTCTACCTGCGGCCGCGCTCGTCCCGGGACAACGACGAGTTCTTCCGCAGCCGTCACGGCGAGCTCTGGGTGGGCCGCCGCCCGACGCTGCGCGAACGCGCCGCCGAACTGGGCGTGGAGACCGCCGACCTGACCGAGCTGGACCGGGCGCTGGCCGACTGCGCGCCGGGACGTACCCGGGTGCTGCGCGGTCTCGACCCGGCCGTGGACACCGCCGTACGGCCGTACGGTCCCGCCGAGCGTGACCGGGAGCTGGCCGCCACGATCAGCGAGCTGAAGCTGGTCAAGGACGAGTGGGAGATCGCCCAGCTCCAGGAGGCGGTGGACGCCACCGTACGGGGCTTCGAGGACGTGGCGCGGGCGCTGCCGGCCGACCGCGGGGTCTCCGAGCGGCTGCTGGAGGGGGTCTTCGGGCTCCGCGCCCGGCACGACGGCAACGACGTCGGCTACGGCTCGATCGTCGGCGCCGGTGAGCACGCCACGATCCTGCACTGGGTGCACAACCACGGCACCACCCGCCCGGGTGAGCTGCTGCTGATGGACATGGGGGTCGAGGGCCACCACCTCTACACCGCCGACGTCACCCGGGTGCTGCCGGTCGACGGCCGCTTCAGCGACCTGCAGCGCCAGGTCTACGACATCGTGTACGCCTCGCAGCAGGCCGGCATCGAGGCGATCCGGCCCGGCGTCGCCTTCAAGGACGTCCACCTGACCTCGATGCGGGTGCTCGCCGAGGGCCTCTCCGACCTGGGTCTGCTCCCCGTCAGCGTCGACGAGGCGATGGACCCGGCTTCGTCGGTCTACCGGCGCTGGACGCTGCACGGCACCAGCCACATGCTCGGCATCGACGTGCACGACTGCGCCAACGCGCGCACCGAGCACTACCGCGACGGCACCCTCGGCGAGGGGTACGTGCTGACAGTGGAGCCGGGCCTGTACTTCCAGCCGGAGGACGAGCTGGTCCCCGAGGAGCTGCGCGGCATCGGCATCCGGATCGAGGACGACATCCTGGTCACCGCCGATGGGCCGGTGAACCTCTCGGCGGCGCTGCCGCGGCGTTCGGACGAGGTCGAGACCTGGCTCGCCGAGCAGCGGGCCGCCGGTCCGCGGCTGCCCGGCTGAGCGGCGTTCCGCCCCGCTGCGTCTGCCGGGCAGATGTCGCGTCTGCCCGGCGAGCGGCGTCCGCCCGGTCAGCCGGTGCGGATGACGGTGCAGATGGCCGGTCCGTCGTCGGTCATCCGCAGCAGGTAGCGGTAGCGCTCCCCCGGCACGGCCTGACCCTGGCTGTCCAGGTACTCCCACTGCACGGCCACCTCGGCCAGCAGCGCGGAGATCTGCTGCACGTCCTGGATCTGGGCGTGGGCCGCAATCAGTTCCCGCTCCTGGTAGTCGGGGGCAGCGCCGACGAAGGAGAGCGCGATCGCCGCCGGCGAGGAGAAGGAGAAGCTGTAGGTGTTGGCGACCACCAGACCCGGCAACGCGTAACAGTTGGCGATGGCCGGCACGTCGGCGGCGGTCAGGGCCGCGCCGTACCGGTCGAAGAAGTCGCTGAGCGTGCTCAAGTCCGTGGAGGCGTTCACGCCGTGGTGAATTTCCAGGGCGCCGCCGGGGCAAACCTCGCGCGCCGGTCACCGGCGCGGTATCGCCACCTCGATCTCCGCGCCGAGCCCCGCCGAACCGGCCAGCCGGAGGTCGTCGCCGCTCCAGAACCGTCCGGGGTCGTACCAGTTCGGCCGGCGGCCCGCGGGCAGCAACCCCATCTCCTCGTAGGTCACCGCCACCACCTCGGCACAGTAGGCGGTCTCCAGCCTGCGCTGCTGGGCGTCGTCGGCCGCCGGCGAACCGCCGGGCGAGCGATGACCGGGGCGCGGCAGCCGTACCTGTGGCACCCGTCCGCGGGCCCAGCGCCAGAAGAGCTGCGCCGTGGAGGGGAAGGGCGTGCCGTCCAGCCGGGCGATGGTCCGCAACGCGGCGTTCTCCATGTCCCGGGTCGCCGGTGGGTCGAGCTGTCGCAGCCAGGCGCGCTGACCGTAGCGGTTGCCCCAGACGCAGACGGCGTCGCGCAGATCGTGCAGCTGCACGCCGCGCTGGTGGGTTCCGGACCACATGTCCGGCAGCGAGCGCCCGAGCTCGGCGTGCCACATCAGGGGCGGCAGGTCCTCCAGCACGACCGCCAT